>Ga0335078_10014577_pt1 | contig 11660 bp, 8 predicted proteins | sample Lox_Sample_32_FD_206711 | JGI IMG/M metagenome (GOLD analysis project Ga0335078, IMG submission 206711) | Soil microbial communities from Loxahatchee National Wildlife Refuge, Florida, United States - Lox_Sample_3.2 | ecosystem: Environmental > Terrestrial > Soil > Wetlands | place: USA: Florida...
GACGCCACCGACCTCTACAACCGCTGCCGCGCGCGATGGGCGACAAAGCGATCCGAGGTCGAGCAAGACATCCGTCGGCGGCAGCTGGCCATAACAAAGAGCACAAAGGATGCGATCAATGAGTGGGAATAACAACCGAGGGATTGTCGTTCAGGAGCGCGAAAAGCATTTGCTCCGAGAGCTCGCGGTCATGCGCCTTGTTGATCGCGAACAAGCCAAGTGTGTCGCGGACTTTCGGTCTACGACACGCGCTAATAGGAGACTCCGTGCGCTGACCGACGCTGGCCTCTTGCGACGGTTCTTTCTCGGGACCAATGGCGGGGGGCGGAAAGCGCTCTATGCGCACTCCGTAAGGGGCGCAAACCTTGTTCAAGTGCCATATCGCGGGCCGCGCCGATCCGAGGACAAGTCGCTCGTCGCCGACTACTTCGTAATCCATCAACTCCACATCAATCGGCTCTACTGCATTTTGAAGTACCAGCCGATCCCTATTGAGAATGCAAGGTTTCTGCGATGGGAGTCGTTCTACGAACCTGTCGATCCGGCAAGGGTCCTCATACCCGACGGCTACGTCGAGATCGCAGCGTGCGAAAGGACGGTCGCAGCGTTCTTGGAAGTTGACCTCGGACACGAACGGGGAAGCGTCTGGCCGAAGAAAGTAACCAATTATCTTCGGTATGCCGCTTCGGGGGAGTTTGCAAAACACTTCCGTCAGATCCAATTCCGCGTCCTCGTGGTCACAAATTCAGACCGCCGGATGCACTCGCTCCGCGCGGCAACGCTGAAGCTCACTCCAAAGATTTTCTGGTTCACGACATTCGATGCCATCGCTCGCGATGGCTTCTGGGTCCCGGTCTGGTTCCGCCCAGAGGGCGACGCGGCGTTGCCGCTTCTCTAAAAAACCATGCGCTACTGCTACTACTGCAACTACATGACAACGGGCGAGCCGCTTTTCTGCAATTCCTGCGGCCGCAGCTTCAACGTGAAGCTTTGTCCGCGTCTGCACGTGAATCCCCGGAGTGCCGAAGTCTGCTCGCAGTGCGGCAGTCGCGATCTCTCGACGCCTCAGCCACGCGTGCCGTTTTGGGCGCCGATCATCGAGTTCTTGTTGTCGGCCGTTCCGGGGGCGGTGCTGACGGTCATTTCTCTCCTCGCGGTGTTCCTTGCTGTCTTGGCGGTCCTACAGAATCCGCGAATGCTCATCGCGCTCGTGTTTCTCGGGATCGCTTTGGGATTTCTCTGGTGGATATGGTCCGAGCTTCCCGCATGGTTCAGAAGCACAGTGTACCGGCTGCTCAAGCGCAGACGAGACGGCGATTCAAGGCGAGGACACCGCTAGCGGTGCGGAGGCACGGGGTTATGCGCAAGTCGCGTTTTCTCGAAAACGAAAAATCCAATGATTTCCTAGGCTTGGGAGCGAACTGCCTAGCACAGAGCTGTGCTAGGCATTGTGCGCCCCTCGTCGACGGCGATGAGAGCGGCTCGAACGATCCCCTGGGGGTGCCGCTGTCGATTCGGAAAGTCGCAGCACTCATTGGTGTCTCGGCCTGGACCATCCGGCAGCGATATCTGCCCGCAGGGCTGCCGCATTTCCGAAGCACGCCGCAGGGGAAATTGATCTTTTACAAAAACCAAATAATCAGCTGGCTGCTCGCTGAGCAGCGGAAAGGAGGTGCAATCCGATGAGTCTCTATAAGCGGGGCAACGTCTATTGGAGCTACATATATGTAGACGGCATCCGGCATTCCCAATCGACCGGGACCGCCAACCTCAGGCAAGCCACCGAAATCGACCGGCGCTTCCGGGAACGGCTCAATCTCAAGCGCCACCAGATCAACCCGCCTCGTCCCGACATGACCGTGGGTGAGCTATCGGCCAAGTTCCTGGCCGAAGCCGACCGCAAGGCATGGCACATCGACCGCTTGAAGCACTTGCTCCCGTACTGGAGCAATGTGCGAATCGGGCGGATTCACAAAGCGATGGCCGACGATTACCGCCGTCGGCGGCATGCGGCAAAGACGGTCTCGGACACAACCATCAACCGCGACCTCGAAGTCCTCCGCCACATGCTCTATTGGGCAGCGGATGAAGGCCTGCTTCCCGCAAACCCTCTCGCCCGTCTGCGTATGGTGCGCGAACGCAGAAAGCCGCGTGCCGTGCTCGCGGTTGCGGATGAACGATTGCTCCTTCAAGCCGCTGCGCCGCACCTTCGCTCCATCATCATCACGGCGCTCGATACCGGCATGCGGCGCGGGGAACTTCTGAACGAGCGGTGGGAGCATGTTGATTTCAACCGCCGATTGCTCTTTGTCACGAAGTCAAAAACAGCCGAAGGCGAAGGCCGGGAAATCCCGCTCACCGAGCGCGTCTATTCCTTGCTCGTCGCGCTCCGGCAACCCAAAGGCTTGGTCTTCACCTTCCATGACCGGCCGATCCGTGCCGTGAAAACCGGCTGGAAGTCGGCGATTCGCCGCGCGGGCATCCGCTATCTGCGGTTCCACGATCTGCGCCACAGCTTCAATACGCGGCTCATGGAAGCGGGTGTCATGCAGGAAATCCGCAAGGCACTCATGGGCCATTCAAGCGGGCAGGATGTGCATGCAACTTACACGCACGTCGAGCTGCCGGCCAAGCGCGAAGCAATCCGGAAGCTCGAAGCCTGGCTCGCAACTGAATCCATCAGGCCATGTGAAGTTCCCGTACTGCGGGTAATTCCCAAAACGAAAGGAGATGTTATCGAAGATCACCGAGAAAGGAGTCCTGAAGCGTATGTCCGAGAAGTTTCAACTCGTCATTCTCATTGACGGTCGATCCGACACCTATACGGTCTGGGACCACAACCTCACGGCCGACAAGGCTCGCGAGGCGGTCTCAGATCTCCGACGAAAACTGCTTCACGCATTCACTGTGAACCAGCTGATGCGTCACGAGCGGGAAGATGCCGAAGCGTGCCGTAGCTGCCGCAAGGATGTGCAGCGCGCCTACGATCTGCCTTCCCGCCCCAGGTTCCAAAGGAGGGACCAAGAATGACACCGAGAAAAGTAGCTGAGTCACCGGAACAGATGGCAATCGAGCAGCCCAAGGCCCGAAGGACTTGGGTCAAGAAAACTCCGCTCGAAGTCGTACGCGGCCAGATCCAAAGACTGCGAGAAGGCCTCGAAAAACAGGAAGAAGACTACAAAGAGGTCAAACGTCAACTCAAAAAGCTCGAGGAAGTCGAAAAGGTTCTCGAGTCCAACTAGCTCTTTCATCCACGGAGCCGCCCATCGGGCAGGCTCCGTTTTTTGGTCATTGGATTTTCAAAGGAGAAGCAAATGAATCGGCATCAAGAAGAGGGGATGCAAGCCGGGGGAGCTGATCTCGGCGAGCAGGCCGTCGAGCACGTCGCACAATATGCAACTGAAATCTGCAATTACGAGCGGCAGCGCCTTGTACTCACGAGCGAGCCGCGCATCAATGAGCTGCATGCGCAAGGATCGGAACTCACCAAACACAAGCGAGGGCTCGAAGACCGTTTGCACTTCGCTCCGGCGCCGCACGCCGTGAAGAGCCAAAGACGGCGGGTTGCGTATTACTGGACCACCGGCATTGCACTTGCCGTCGCTGCGTTCTTCTTCGCATTGCTGTCATTCGAGCCCTTTCGCCTTGGCTGGAAGGGATGGCTTTATTGCGTGGGAGTCGGCATCGTCACACCGTTTGCGGTGGAAGTGTTTCTCGACTTGTGGAAGCACGAACAGGTGATGAAAGCCGTTGCGATGGCTGTGTTTCTTGCTGCGCTTGCAGGCGGAGCATTGCTGGCCTCGGTGCGCGGCGATCTCTTGGCCCAGCAAACGCAAACGGCCGAAGCCCCCGTCACAATCGAGGGAGATGGCCAACCGGCCGCGCAGCCGCAGAATTCATTCTATGACTCGACGCGGAAGCCGCTGCGGATACTCATGCTCTTGTTTGCATTTGCGATGGACCTCGGCGCGGGCGTCGCCATTCACCGCGCGATGCTCTTGGGTGCGGCTGCGGGCGATGACGCCGAGAAACTCACAGAACAATTAGTCGATGTGAACGCGCGGCTTGCCGCGATCATCCATGAGATCACAAGCCTTACCAACGCGCCCGCCGCATTTGAGGCGCGATTCTGGCGGGATTTTTACGGTGCAATGCTCAGGCAGACCGCACGGAAGGCGGTGACCAAACTACTGGCCGTCATTCTGTGTCTCAGCATGGTCGCTGTCGCATCCGTCCATGCGGTCGACCAAAAACTGAACCTGGTAGTTCTCATCGACCTCTCAGCTTCGGTTGCCGGGAAAGGGCCAGACGGGAAGACCGATTTTGAGAAGAATGTTGCCGGCGTGGCTCGGCTCCTGACCAGCGTGCCAGCGGGTGCGAGAGTTACCATTCTCGGTATAACGGCAAATAGCTTCGCGGAACCGGACATCTTGCTGTCGGCTGAAATAACTGAGGACCCGGGCTATTTTGGTGAGCGGCTTGCATCAGGGCGAAGGCAGCTTGCGTCGGCTTGGCTCAAGCGCGCAAGTCAACTAAAACCAACAGCCAAACAGACGGACATCCTCGGTGCGCTGCAACTCGGGAGTCAATTGCTCGGTCAAACTCCGGATAGAAAGAAGATGCTCCTGATCTTTTCCGACATGCGGCAAGCGACGCACGACCTTGATCTTGAATCAGGCCGGAGGATTGACGCTGCGAGCGCGCTTGCCCAAGTGGAGCCAAAACATCTTGTGGTCGATCTGCAGGGCGCGGCAGTGACGGTGCTCGGCGCAGATGGATCGGGATTCACGATGACGTATTGGGAGGGACTTAAGTCTTTCTGGGAAGGCTACTTCCAGAGAGCCGGAGCGTCCTTGCAAACATTTTCGGCGTTCCGAGCCGCACCTGACCTCGCCGCGAATTGATACAAATTTTGGAAGATCGAGGTACAAATCGTGGTTGCAGTTGATCCGTGAACGGCAGAGAACTATTGAACCGTGAGGATGCGGTTTGCTAATCGAAGATATACGACCATCCGTGACTATTAGAATTTTCAATAAATTTACATAAGATATACGGAATTTCCTTGACAGGCTGAACTGGGTTCCGTATAAAGACGGCGCACCTTTGCCCAGGAGGTGGTCATGCGCCGCTCATTCGCTCTTTTCTCGTTCACACTGCTCTTTATAGTTCCTTTTGCGCTCTTCGGACAGCAACCTTCGCAACCGACACCTGAACGGGATCAGCAGGCTCTTACCGTGCTGACCCAGAGCCTGAACGCTGCAGGAGGTGTGTCGGCGCTCACGGCGATTCAAGATTATAAGGCCACGGGCACCGCCACCTACTACTGGGCAGGCAAGGAAGTTACCGGCACCACCACCGTGCAAGGGCGTGGCGTGGCCCAATTCCGCATCGATTCAACCTTGTCAGCTGGAAACTACAGCATGGTCATCAGTAATGGTTCGGGTCAAGTGACCGATGCCCAGGGCAAGATCACTCAAATCCCCTATCACAACACCGTCACCCTGACGAACCTGTCCTTCCCGCTCGTCGAGATGGCTATTCGGCTCCAAGATAGTTCATACAACATCACTTACGTCGGACTGGTGACAAAGGATGGTCATCAGTTTCACCAGATCCGTACCAACAAAATTCTGCCGACCAACAATGTCCTTCTGGCACAACAGATCTTCAGACTGACAACCCGCGATTTCTTGATCGACCCTCAGTCGTTTCAAGTTTTTGCCGTCATGGACATGGTCCATCCGAACAACAACGCGAACCTCAGCACGCCCCGTGAAGTGCTTTTTTCGAGTTACACCACGACCAATAACGTCTCGGTTCCCATGAGCATCACCGAAAAGGTCGGCGGCCAGCAGACCTGGGCAATCCAATTGAGCCAGATCAATTTCAATGTCGGACTGAATGACAGCACGTTCGCGTTCTGAGCGGGGCAAGCATCGTTCGTTGGACTTTGACCAATTGCGCGGAGGATGGAATGAAGGCGAATTCAATTGCGGTGAGGAACGCGGCTGGCAGTCACATCGCTGGCGGGCCAGCTTGGTTGCGCTCGGCATTCGTCGCTCTGTGTGTCGTGCTTATTTTCGGCCCGTTTGCAGAGGTTGGGAATGCCCAAAACTACCAAACTGCCCTTGGCGTACCCCCGTTCGCCACAACGCTGCCAGTAGAAAACGGCTCTGTTGATGCATCGACGGGCGATTTGCACTTGGCGATCCCAATCGGTACTTTCCCGCAGAGAGGCCTTCCACCCGTAACGGTGACCTTGGTTTATGACAGCGTGATTTGGAATGTCGTTAGTTCCGGCTCCAGCAATAGTTGGCAGCCCGCGAACATCGCGCCTCTCACGGAAGGACCAACGTGGGGCGGCTGGCGAATTGTGACGAGCACGGACAACTATTGGTCGCTACAACTAGGCAACACAATCAATTATCAAACATGCTCCGGCGGAGCAGAGTGGGTGTGGACGAATTGGAGCTGGACCGATGCCGGCGGGACGATCCATTATTTCCCGATCACTTCTTCTGCAGAGTACAACACTGGCGACACTTGCTCGGTGAACCCCAACGTGGATGCGTTCGCGACGGATTCCTCTGGATACCATATGTTCGTAACTTCAGGCATGTACGCAACGGTGTATGCGCCGGATGGTACGATGGTCTACACCAACACTTACGCGGCTGAAGTCATTAAGGATCCGAATGGCAACTACATGGGCACCGCACTCCGGTATTACGACACCCTGGGCCGTGCCGTGGTTGAAAACGTAGCCTGCAGTGGTTCTTCCACGAATTGGTGCTTCACCATCCTCAATTCTCAGTCCACATCCCCGAGTTCGACGGGCGTATCTCAATTGACCATCGTTCCTGGGTCTGCAAGCGTCAATACAGACTTTGGAATGTCGGGAGTGACCGAGTGCAGTTCGAGTTGCAGCATAAACACGATTCAGAGCATTACACTGCCCGATGGATCGACATACTCGTTCACCTATGATTCCGGCACGACGTCGGGGCACTACGGCCTGCTCACGAGCATGACGCTTCCTACGGGCGCGACGATTGACTACAGCTATTCAAATTATTCGGATTCCTACGGGAATGTGGGACGTTGGATAAGCTCACGCTCGGTGGGAAGCAGCACTTGGTCCTACAGCCCGTCCGTCATCAGCACGTGCAGCTCCTCATCGGTCGGTTGCCAGCAGAAGCTGACGTACACAAAACCGAGCGGGGACTATTCGATTCTCACATTCACCTTGGACAACGGAGCTTGGCCTGTTTCGATGTTGAACTACGACAGCGGTTCCAATTTGCTAGCCACGCAAACTACCGGCTGGGATTTCACCCATACCTGCGTTGCGCCTCCTGGATGCATCGGCCACAACTACATCACAAAGCTAAGCGACACGACAACTCTACCAGCCGTAAGCGGCGGCAGCCTGAACCGAACTACGCAGTACACTTATGACACATCGACGAATGATGGAAACGTTACCCAAATTCAGGAGTGGAAATTCTACACGGGCAGCTTGCCCAGTTCGCCGGATCGCACCACCACGATTTCCTATCTCAGCAGTTCTCCATATTTAGCAGTGAACATTGTGAACCGGCCATCTATTGTCACGGTTTACGCGGGCACCAGCGGCGGCACGCAACTGTCACAAACCAAATATTATTACGATTCAACTACGCTCACATCGTTTACGGGGGCGCAAAATCACGACGATACGAACTTTGGCTCCAGCTATACGACTCGCGGCAACCTGACTGAAGTTCAAAACTGGGTAACGGGCTCCACCTACCTCACTTCCTACATGACTTATGACACCACCGGCCAGATTCTCAGCGCCGAGGATCCCGCAGGCAACACTACGACGATGTCGTACACCGATAGCTTCTACACAGACGCCAGCACAGCCAGTTCGTACAGCCCTTCATCCGCGACAAATGCGTACGTTACCAAGGTTGTCTCGCCCGCCGGAACTCTGACCACGTACTACAGCTATTACTACGGAACCGGCCAACTGGCGCAGACGACCGATCCAAATGGTCTCGTCACTTGGAATCACTACCTTGATCCTTTCAGCCGCCCAACCGACACCGATCCATATTCGAGTTCATTAGGCGCTTACGTCGGTTGGACAAAAACCACCTATACACCCTACTCGGGATCTGGCACACACGCCCTGGTCGATACCTACACTGGTGTCGAGGACTCGTCGCCTTCAACCGGCTGCAGCAGCTGCGTCCACAATGAGGTCGAGCTGGATTCTCTGGGCCGCACAATTCAGACTGAAGTTGTCAACAACCCCTCGGGCGCTACCTATTCCACCGTCACGTACGACGGTAACGGTCGCGTTTCGAATGTCTGCGCACCCTACTTTTCGTCTGCGACCGCATGCGAAACCTACACGTACGATGGAATTGACCGGAAAACCGTGATTTCTCACTCGGACGGAACGGCTTCGTATGCGTACTACGGCCCGACGATCACTTCGCCTGGAGGCAATAGCACCCAGCAAACATCAACAACGAACGACAACTACGGATTCCCGGTCGTGTCTGTTGATGAAGCCGGCAAGATGCGCCAAACGTGGACCGACGGTTTCGGCAAACTGATCGAGGTTGATGAGCCAGTAGCCTTTGCCGGTCTCGGTGGCAGTGGGTCGGTCGCGATCAGTGGCACCGAGCAGAGCATCCCACCGAGCAGCGCGACCGCTGGTCATGGCACGGTGACGATCAGCGGGTCGGAGCAATCTGCTACCGTCGACGAGCCGTATCAGCAGTGCCAAATATATAGCTGCGACGGCTGCGCTCAGTGGGAATGGGTCGATAACTACGTGACGGTATACGATACGGGCGAAGTTTCGATCACTGTGAACGGTCATACCGACACCGCGAGCTACGGGTACGGCAGTGTGAGCTCGAGCGTCGCAGCAAACTTGGCATCGGCCATCAACGCTGATTCGAGCGCGTATGTCACGGCCACGTATTCGGGTTCGACCGTCACGTTAACGGCAAAGACCACCGGCGTCTCGACCGACTACTCGCTTTCCTCGAATTCATGGACGACGGACACGACGGGAAGCTTTAGCTCCGCTTCGTTCAACGCGAGCAACGGCTCCGCACTCACCGGTGGGTCGAATGGCAGCGGATCGACGACCTACGATGCCGGGACGGTGACCATCACGGCGAACGGCAACGCCGACTCAGTCAGCTACGGTTCGACGAGTACGAGTTCCAACATCGCTTCGGCGCTTGCCAGCGCAATCAACGGCGATTCGAGCGCGTCGGTAACCGCATCCGTGAGCGGTACGACGATCACGCTCACGGCGAAGACAGTTGGAACGAGCACGGATTATTCGCTCTCAGCCAGCTCTTCAACCAGCATGTCCGGCTCGTTCTCCTCGCCTTCATTTTCAGCCTCAGCGTCAGGTTCCGCGCTTACGGGAGGCGCGAACGCGAACCCGAACGATCTTGCATCGCCGAACTACACCGCTTATGTCTACGACATGCTTGGCAATTTGACCACGGTCAATGAGGGCGTGCAGACTCGAAGCTACTCTTACGACGGGCTAAGCCGTCAGACTTCAGCCTCGATCCCGGAAACGACTCCCACGAGCGGCAGCCAGCAGACTGCACATTCGTATTACGACACTGACTCAACTTGCTCGTATTCGTACGCCGGTCAACTGGTTGCTACTCTTGATGCCCGCGGCGTGCGGACCTGCATCCAATATGACGGCCTGACCCGTCCAACCCAAGTCAGCTACAATGTGGGAAGCACCGGCGTCGCGACAAGTTCAACTGTGAGCTATTCGTATGATTCCGGCACCTACGCTCTCGGCAGGCTCAGTTCGATGAGTGACGCATTTGGATCAAGCTCTGAATCCTACACGTACGACCAGATGGGACGGGTCAAGCAGCTCCAGAAGATCGTAGGTGGCGTAACGTACGATGTGGGCTACAACTATGTGGGAACCGCGCTGACCTATATTGGCTACCCAAGCGGGGACAAAGCTGCGTACTATTATGACGCAATCGGCAGGCTCTGCGGCGTTACCAGCACTACCTCGTCTTCCAGTTGCGGTTCATTGAGTTCACCCTATCTAACGGTTTCCACCTATAACGCAACAAATCAAGTCGCCGCTGCCACGTACGGAAATGGAGTCACCGCGTCTTTCGGATATTCAGGCACACGCCTTCAAATGACTTCCCTTGCCTATGCCAACGGATCGAGCACGCTGCTCGGGTTAAATTACTATTATTCCTACGATGCGACTTATTGCCCGACCGGCGCGTCCGGCAACAACGGCCAGATTCAGTGCATCAAGGACGTGAGCAGCGAGACCAGCGCGAGCCTACGCAGCACGAATTATACTTACGATCAACTGGGCCGGCTCGCCTCTGCGGCCACAGCAGGCGGATCAACTCCATACCCGGCGTGGACGGCATCTTGGCAGTATGATCGCTACGGAAATCGCACGCAGCAAACAGGGACCGGAGCAGCTCCAAGCCCGGCTCCGGTCGTCAGCACATCTACAAACCAAGTTACGTCGATGGGATCCTCAAGTTTTACGTACGACGCCAACGGCAATTTGACGAAGGACGATAATTTCAACTTCAACATGGATGCCTCGAACCGTCTCGTTTCAATGACCACGGTGGGCAGCACCGCTGTGGGTCAGTACGTTTACGACGGCAACGGGAATCGCGTGGAGAAATGCGTGCCCAACTGCACCAGCGGCGCAACGGAAACCGTCTACATCTTCTCAGGATCAAGCGTGATCGCCGAATATCCTGCGGGTTCTGGCACACCAAACGAAGAATACATTTACGCTGGCGGCACATTAATCGCGTCGGTCGACACCAGCCTGAAGTACTATCATCAGGACCACTTGTCGAATCGTCTCGTCACGAACTCCAGTGGCGGTACAGTTGGCGAACAGGGCCACTTGCCGTTCGGAGAATTGTGGTATCCAAGTTCGGCCACGACAAAATGGGCATTTACGACCTATGAGAGAGATTTCGAAACGGGTACCACTGAGAACAATGACTACGCGATGGCCCGGCAATATCAAAATCGTCTCGGCAGATTTGCTTGGGTTGATCCGCTGTCGGGTTCCGTCGGAGATCCCCAGTCGCTGAATCGCTACTCGTATAGCGGAAATGATCCGATAAACTATCTAGATCCCACGGGCATGAGCGACCAACAGTCAACGCAGACCGGCACTAACGGTCAGACATGCTCGCTGGATGGTATTGATGTGGATTGTGGATACACGAGCAATCTTTACGGCGGGAACTTGGACCCCTTCATGGGCAGCCCCGATTTAGCGGGTACTTCTAAGGCGAGTACCGCCCCAGCGGGCTGGTTGAGTCAGCTACTCGGCGCGTATACCGCGTATCCCGTGATCTCTGCTTTGACGCAGAACGCAAATGGAACTAATTCATGTCCCGACCTCACAATTTGCGTCGATGCTTCAGATCAAATCTGGCTTCCCCTTTGGTATCCTCGCTTCCAATTTCCTAACGTTCAGCCATATTCCCTAACCGCGATAAGTCTGATGGTCCCTGGTGGCTGGCCGCAGGCCCCCTCGATGGGTGGAGGCGGGGGATTCACGCTTAGCGTCCGCGCACGTGGGGAAAGTTGGTCTCAGTGCATGA
>Ga0335078_10014578_pt1 | contig 11660 bp, 11 predicted proteins | sample Lox_Sample_32_FD_206711 | JGI IMG/M metagenome (GOLD analysis project Ga0335078, IMG submission 206711) | Soil microbial communities from Loxahatchee National Wildlife Refuge, Florida, United States - Lox_Sample_3.2 | ecosystem: Environmental > Terrestrial > Soil > Wetlands | place: USA...
ACCGTGTGGTTGCGCGCCAGTCGTGGCCCGACCTGCTCCCAGACGACCGAGGACGCCGTGATCCCGTGCATCAGCACGATCGGCGGCCCATCGCCTGCCAGCCGGTAGGCGACCCGGTGGCCGTGGATCGTGGTCTCTTCCAGTTCGAAGTTCATGGTGGTGCCCACGTGTTCGTCGCCGGGGCCGCGGAAGCCTCCCGCGCGCGCTCGTCCGGCGGTTGCGCAACGCGCCAATGTCCCTACCCGGCGAGAGCAAAGTACACATCAGAGCCCGCGAGGCGCTTCATGGGCCCCGGCGCCGGCGCCACCGAGCTTTGGCCCGTTTCGCCCCTCCCGGACCTGGCATAGCCACCGCCGCCTGGAAGCAGCAGCCGGCCTATGCCGCGATCCGTGTCGCCGCCGACCCGCCACCGAGCCGCAGCGCATGCAACCCCGCCAGCCCCGCCCATGGCCCGTACGGGGCGAAGAACTCGGCCACCTCGTCCTCGGTGGCGCGCGCCCAGGGGTCCCCGGACGCGCGCAGCCGCCCCACCAGCTTGAGGTATCCCACGTCGCCGCACGGCAGCTGATCGAGGCGCCCCTGGCCGGTCAGCCCCAGCATCTGGAGCGTCCAGCTGCCGATCCCCCGGATCGTCCGCAGCCGCCGCCACCCGCGCTCGTGGTCGCCGTCCAGCAGGTCGACGCGCCCGCTCGCCACCTCACGCGCGGCGCGGACGAGCGTGACCGCTCGGCCCCCGGAGAGATCAAAGGACTCCAGCAGCGCCGGCGCCTGCGCCGCCACCACCGCGGCGCTCGGCGAGTCCCGCATCCCGCTCTCAGCGCACCTCCGCCCCAGCCGCGCGATCAGCCGGCGCTCGATCGCCGCCGCGCGGCTGAACTCGATCAGCTGCTCGCAGATCGCCCACGCCAGCGCCTCGAACGGCTCGGGCTTGCCGCCGACCCGCAGGCCGGGCGACGTCCGCACCGACGGCCCGATCAGGGGGTCGAACCGGAACCGCTCGTAGAACGGCTCGATGTCCTGATCGATCCCGAGAGCGAGCCGCATGCGCTCAATCCCCCACTCCGCCGCGGCACGATCACCGGCCTGCGCTCCGAATACCACGCGGTTGCGTGCCGGCTGCGCGACCCGGACCAGCACGGGCGACTCCCCGAAGTGCAGCAGCCGGTGCAGCACCCCGCGCCGGACCCGCACCAGGCCATCGAGCCCGTTGCGCAACGGCAGCGCGAACACCCACCGCGGACAGACCTCGACGCGAACCTCGACCCTGGGGCCGCCCGGCGTGCTCAATCTCCTTGCTTGCCGATCACGTGCACGTCGACCAGGAACGACCGCGACGCGGTGATCGGCAACAGATCCGCTACCCGGCGGGAGCCGTTCTTTCCCGCGCGGGCCACCTTGCGGGAAGAACGCCGTTTGATCAGCGCGATCGTCGCGGCGCCCGCGACGAACCCGGTGGCGGCGGCGGCCGCCGCCTGGACCGCCGGCAGCGACGCCGAACTCGGCCGCTCGATCGTCCGGACGTCGGCAAGCACCGGCAATCCGTCGACGACTTCCTCCTCGGGCTCGACCCCAGCAGCATCCGTGCCCTCCGTGACAACCGGCTCGGAGGCGTGTTCGTCCGCAAAAGGCTCAGTCATGCCCGCGACATGGTGACAGCGCCGGCGGTCAACTTCAAAGAAGCTTCTCGTAGACCCGGTACGTACGGACGATTCTGCCCCCCATCCGCTCCATCGCTCGGTTCATCGACTTGTTGGTTTCGAGGATCCAGCCGGTCTCGCCCTTCTTCTGGTTGGTGCGCTCCGCCGCGTCGTAGTGCATCTCGTACAGCTTCGCGCCGATGCCGGTGTGCTGGTACTCCGGCTTGACCCCGAGCGCGAACACGCGGACTCGGTCGATCTTGCCTTTGTAGTACAGCGCCTTGGCCCAGCCGAACGGGAGCAGACGGCCGTTCAGGTGGATCAATACCTGGTTGTAGTCGGGCAGCGTCAGGCCGGCGGCGACGGGCTCGCCGTCCTTCTCGGCGATGAACGCCCAGTTCTCGTCGAGCACCGGCTTGAGGTCCTTGGCGTAGTGTCGGACCTCCTCCTCGGTGAGCGGCGTGAAGCCCCAGTTCCGTTCCCAGGCGGCGTTGTAGACCTGGAGGAAGCGTCCGATCTCGGCCTCCATGTCCTTCTTGCGCATCGGCCGCACCGTAATGCCGTACTTGCGCTCGACATCCGCGGCGGCCCGCCAGATCACGGGGCTGACCGACGACCTCTCGGCTACCTCGAGCGTCCACATGTAAAGGTCCATCGCCTTGGTCAGCCCAGCGCCTTCGATCAGACCCGGGTAGTACGGGTGGTGCCAGTTGGTGAGGACCGTGGGGAGCAGCTCGTAGCCCTCGACGAGCACGCCGCACTCGTCGTTGGTGGTGAAGTCCATCGGGCCGACCATCCGGTCGCGGCCGCGAGCGCGCAGCCATTCCTCGGCCGTCGACAGCAGAGCATGAGCCGCCTCGGGATCGTTCTCGCACTCGAAGAAGCCGAACATCCCCCAGTCGTGATGCTGGAACTCGTTGAAGTGGCGGTCGATCTGGGCGGTGATCCGTCCGACCGGCTCATCGCCCCGCCAGGCCAGGAAGAACTCCACCTCGGCGTGCTGGAAGAACGGGTTGCGCCGGCGGTTGAAGAACCGCTTGCGGTCGAACAGCAAGGGCGGCACCCAGTTGGGCTCGTTACGATAGAGCCGCCACGGCAGCTTGATGAACGTATTCAGCTCGCGCTTGCTCGCGACAGGGCGTACTTCCAGGGCCCGACGAGCCGGCAGGGTCACGTCTAGCGCCATCTGACCCGGAACGTTATATGTCCACCTCGATCGACGTCTTCGCCAAGGCCCGGGAGCACGAGCGGCTCGAACAGCTCAAGGCCGCCCGGGAACTCGACCTCGTCCCGTATTTCCGCGTGTTGGAGGGACCGACACTGCCCGTCGTGGAGATGGAGGGCAAGCGGCGGATCATGCTCGGGTCGAACAACTACCTCGGGCTCACCGGCGACGAGCGTGTCGCGCAGGCGGCACGCGCCGCGCTGGACCGCTATGGCACGGGGCTGACCGGCTCGCGCTTCCTCAACGGGACCACCGACCTGCACCTGGAGCTCGAGAACGAGCTCGCGGAGTGGTTCGGCACCGAGGCGGCGCTTGTGTTCACGACGGGCCATCAGGCGAACGTCGGCGCGCTCGGGACGATCCTCGGACCCGGCGACACCGTCGTCGTCGATTCCGGGGACCACGCGTCGATCCTCGACGGCTGCATCCTGTCGCGGGCCAAACTGCGGCCGTTCCGCCACAACCGCATCGCCAAGCTCGAGCAGACGCTCGAGAAGGCGGCGGCCGACGGGGGCGGAATCCTGGTCGTGGTCGACGGGGTGTTCTCGATGGAGGGGGACGTCGCACCGCTGCCCGAGATCGCCGAGCTCAGCCACCGCTACGGCGCGCGCATGATGGTCGACGAGGCGCACGCGCTCGGCGTACTCGGGGCCCGCGGTGCGGGCGCGTCGGAGCTGCTCGGGGTCGAGGACCAGGTCGACCTTCGGATGGCGACGTTCTCGAAGTCGCTCGCATCCTGCGGCGGCGTGATCGCGGGACCGGCCGACGTGATCGAGTTCCTGCGGGTGTCGTCGCGGCCATTCATGTTCACCGCCTCTGGCGTCCCCGCCGCCGTCGGCGCCGCACTGGCCGCGGTCAGGATCTGCCGCTCGGACGAAGGGCGCGAACTGTTCGCCCGCGTGCTCAACAACGCGCGCTACCTACATCGTGGGCTCGACGAGCTCGGGTTCCGGGTCGTCGAGCCGACCAGGCTGGCGGACGGCACCGAGGTCGTCACGACGATCGTGCCCGTGTTCGTGGGCGACGACTGGAAGGCGGCGTTTCTGTGGAAGGCCCTGTACGACCGGGGCGTGTACGTCAACGTCGCGCTCCACCCGGCCGTCCCGCCGGGCAGCGCGCTGCTGCGAACAAGCGTGATGGCCACGCACGATCACGACACGCTCGATCGCGCGCTCGGGATCTTCGCCGACGCCAAGCGGGCGTTCGAAGGCGAGCACGGGCCGCTGCCCGGCCGGGCGTAGGTGTGCCCTCACCCCTAGCCGCAGGGGAGCACTCGCGGGCCTCGGCTTGTCCACACTCGCACAAGACCGGTGGCCGCAGAAAAAACACGCTATAAGCGCATGGGCGGTACTTGTGACGTTGCTGTTACTCGTGCCGATGTCGTAGCTTCTTGCTCGACCCGAATGGCCCGGCAATACTGAGGTCGAAAGGTAGGGACCGGCCGTAAGGGGGTGTTGGAACCGCGCGCTCGTGCGTGCGGGAACAGTAGTTGAGCAATTCAGGACCCACGGGAGGGGGCCCTCGCGGACCCCTGCCATGTGTAAACAAGAGTGTCCGCTGCGTCGGACCGAATGGGAGGAAGCGAAGCACCAAATGAGTGAGACCGCCACGATGACACCGGCGCCGCAACGACTGCGAGCACTGGAACGGGCCAACGCGGTCAGGCTCGCCCGCGCGGAGCTGAAGCGAAGGATCGCCGAGGGAGAAGCTGCCGCTGCGGACGTTATTTTGGATCCGCCCGACGAGGCGCTGAGTTGGGCGATCGGGGAGCTGCTGATGAGTCAGCGGCGCTGGGGCAGCACGAAGTGCCGGAAGTTCCTCTCGCGACATCACATCACCGAGACCAAGACGCTTGGCGCGCTCACGGATCGGCAGCGTCATCTGCTGGCCGATCAACTCGAGTCGTGCCCCGCCGCTCGAGAGCTCGAGCTGCTCGGCGTGTAGCGAAGCTATGACGGGCCCGCGCTGACCGCCCGCAGGGGAGCGGTCAGCGCGGGACCCGGGCCATCGACCTCCTCAGATCTGGATGCCAACCGGCACCGGACTCGCGCCGGCGAAGAAGAAGAACCAGACCACGAACGCCGCCAGCGTCAAACCTGCGCTCACCACGAGCACCGCCTCGAGCACGTAGTGCCCGGTGTCGTCGAGCCCTCGCGCGCGCCGGTTGGCCCGGTAGACGTCGCTCAGCTTCGCGAGGACCGCGGCGAGCAGCGAAATCGTTGCCACCACGCCGATGAAGCTCACGCCCAGCGCGGTCCCGAGCGAGGACGTCGCGCCCTGGACCTGTGAGCCGATCCACAGCCACAGCAGCGGCGTCCCGATCCACAAGACCAGGCTGCCGATGAACATGATCAGCAATACCAGCGTCGCGCCGGCGCCCGTCCTCAACATCTCGCGCAATGTGACGCCGAGGGTAGCCCGCGCGGACGGGCCGCGGAACTACCAGCCCGCGCCGGCGGGCCGCGGAACTACCGTCCCGCGGCGGTGGCTAACGGGCAGCCCGAGGAAAGCTTGACCTCCCACCAGCCCATCAGCATCCCGATCAGCCCGAGCCGCGGCCGGACGTGCCAAACCCCGCACCCGGGCTCGCCGATATCTCGGTTAGCGATCCGCACGAACCGGTGGCGCCCCGGGTCGAGCAGCATCTTCTCGAGCGCCACCCGGCACGCCGCCTGCTGATCGGCGCGCTCGGAGATCGACGTACGGGCAGCCTGGACGCGAGCCGCGAGCTCGTCCCGGACGCGCTCGAGCTCGCCGAGGTCGAGCAGCCGCGGCGCCGCGCACGGACGCCCGGGCTCTTCCTCGAGTCCTCCCATCGGAAACGCGGTCACGAACGCGTCGGCGAGCTCCCGCTCGAGCTTGTCGATCTGCGCCCGCAACGAGCGCCGTGCCGCCAGCTCGTCCTGCCCCGGAGCGACAGCCGGGACGGCCGCCGAACCGGCCACCACCGCGCGTGAGTCGTGTTCGAGAAGCTCCAACGCTGCCTCCTTTCGGGAGCTCGGGCCAGCTTACCAGCCCCCGCCGCCCGGATTTAGGCGGTTTTGAGAACGTCGGAGGCAACCCACAGCGCCTCCTCGAGGTGGATCGCCGGCACTCCGTCGACGCCCACCGCGAACAGCACGACGCGGTTCGTACGTGACCCCGGGGCGTTCTCCGGCGCCGGCGTGCCGAACAGCGTGGCGTGAACGCAGCCCACGTCCGCGACCACGAGCTGGCCCGCAGGCAACGGACCGCCGTCAGCTGCGCGGCCGAGCCGATCGCCGGGCACGGCGACCCGTATCCCGAGACTGCCGGAGTCGACGAGACCGGCGTCGAGCGCCCACACCGGCACGCCGGTCTCGATGACCGCGATCAGCAGCGCGTCGGCGAGCGCGCCCCGCGACTCGAAGCGACCGCGCAGCAGGCGCCCGACCGCCGCGGCCTCGCTGGGGATGCGCGCCGTATCGGGGTCGAGACCGACCTGGCGGAAGAACGAGCGGTAGGCGTGGGGGATCGGCTGGGTGCGCATCGCCACCACGCCGGCGCCGCGGTAGCGATCGGACAGGTCGCGCAGCCGGCGTTCGACCTCGCGGGACCTGCCGTGCACGCGCGTGTCGACCACCGTCCAGGCCAATCGCAGCCCCGGAAACTCCTCACGCAGCCGTGGCTCGACCAGCCCGCTCCCAGAGCTCATCGGACCTCACCCTTGACGCAGGAGCGCCTGCACCTGCCCGGCCAGCGCGTTCGCCGACAGCCAGTGCTCGCCGATCAATCGCCGTGCCACGATCCCGCCACGATAGGCGAGCTCGAGCAGCGGGCACGCGGTGACGCCGTAAAGGCCGCCGACGCCGCCGTCGGCGTCGTAGGCCACCGGGATAGTCCACCCGTGCGCCCGCACCGCCTTACGTGCCGCGGTGTGGCTCGTGTTGACCGCCACCGCGGCGTACTGCGCATCGCGGGTCCCGGAGCTCGCGGCCAGTGATTGCATCGTGCTGACCTCGCGCTCGCACGCGCGCGACCCCGGCACGAAGAAGCCGAGCACGACCGGCCCGCGCTTGGCCAGCAGGCACAGGTTCAGAGCGCGCGGATCGTGGCGAGCCGGCATGCAGGGCGGACTCAGATTCGCGTCGCCGTTCAGATCAGACGCGGCCAGCGGCGCGGCGAAGTACCGAAGGTGAGCGCCTGCGGCGACGCCCGGCGTCCCCGCGCCCGACTCGTGATGGGTCAGCGTGTACACCAAGAAGCCGATCACGAGCACCGCCGCGAGCCCGCCGACCATCCACGCGTAGCGGCGGTTGTCGATGAGGGCTCTGAACGGAGTCGGAGGCTCGCTGTCGGGCGGTCGGGCGGGCTCTGACCCGCTCACGCCACGCGTGCCCGCCGCCGCCGCGGCCGCGCGCCCGCGACCCGCGCGAAACGCCCGCGGACGCTCGCGAGCGCGTCGCGCCGCTCGGACAGTGCGAGCACCGAGGGCAGCACGAGCAGTACGCCGGCGAGCGACACCGTCAGGTCGACCAGCGTCACCAGCCCGAAGTCGCGCAGCATCGTGATGCTCGACAGCGTGAGCACTCCGAACCCGGCGATCGCGGTGATCCCGGACGCGAGCACCGCCGAGCCGGTGAACCGGTACGTCCGCGCCAGCGCCTCCGCAGGCGTAAGGCCCGCTTGCCGCTCGGCGCGGAACCGCTCGGACAGGAGCACGCTGAACTCGGTCGAGATCGCGATCACGAGCGCGCCAAGCGTGGCCGACATCGGGTTCAGCGGGATCCGCGTCGCGAACAGGATCAGCGACGACCATCCCGTCGCCAGCGCGATCGGCACGAGCGGGACGAGCGCCCGCTGCACCGTGTGCAGGACCGCGAGCAGAACCAGACCGACCGCGAGCAGGCCGGCCAGCAGCATCAGCATCCGGTGCCCCGAGGACGACAGCGACGCGTCCGCCTGTGCCGCGAGCACGGGCAGGCCGGCGAGCTCGGCGTTGACGCCCGGTGGCGGATGCATGTGGGAGCGCATGTAGTCGATCACCCGCTGCTGACGCGACAGCGGCATAAGGCGGATGCCGAACGCGAGCGTCGCCTCGCGGTGGTCGGGCGTGATCACCGCCTGCGAGAAGTACGGTGGCACGGCCCTGAGCAGGCTCGAGATCAGGCCGGTGGAAAGGGAGTTGGTGCACGAACCAGAACTCGCCTGGCTCCCCGAGCAAAACAGGTCCGGAAGCGACAGCGCCGGGCACAGCGTCGCGCGCGCGCAGCCCTTCGCCTCGACGTAGCCGAAATGAGCCAGCACCGTGTTTTCGTAACGCACCATCCAGCTGATCGTCTGCGGCGTTGCCACGTTGCGCGAGTGCAGGAGCACATCGATCTCGCCCGACACCCCGGTGACGCGCTCGAGCGTCCGCAGGTTCTGGAGCGCCGGCATATTCGAGGGCACGAGCTTGGTCACGTCGGACTGGACGGGCATCTGGGTGTCCGCGACCCAGCCGGCCGCCGCCAGCACCAGCCCCACCAACAACACACGACCCGGCCGGCGCGCCGCCGTCGCCACCGCCGACCGCGCAACCGATCCCGCTCGGGAGGAGGCCGAGGTCCGGGCGTCGCCCAGGATCTCACCCGCGCCACGCGCCGAGGCGCCGACGATTCCCAGCGACGGCGCGGTCATGCGGCGAGCCGACCGCGCGCGGCGCCTGCTTAGAACCATCGCGGCCGAGCCCGCCGTGAACGCGCACGCGAGCGCGATCGCGATCCCGACGATCAGGAGCTCGCCGAACCCGCGCACCATCGGAACCGGTGAGAGCAGCAGAGCCAGGAAACCGGCCGCCGTCGCGAGCGCGGCGGTCGCGATCGTCGGCGCGGCCGCGGCCGCCGCCTGAGCGACGTCGCCGGACACCTCCTCGGTTCGCGCCTGGAACTGGACCGCGTAATCGACCGCGAGCCCGATCAGGATCGGCAGCACCGCGATCGACGCCATCGTCAACGATCCGCCGAGCAGCGACACCAGCCCGAACGTGATCCCGGCCGCCGCCAGCGCGATCCCGAGCGGCAGCAGCCGCGGACGGTTTCGGAACACGAGCAGCAGCACCACGCCCATCGCGATCAGCGCCGCGGCGAGCAGGCCTGCGATCGAGCCCGAGATGGTCGAGGCCAGGTCGTCGGTCACCACCGGCACTCCCGACACCGTGTACGTGCCGTGATAGGCGGAGCGGAACATCGGCATCTGCACCGCCTGCTGGATCCACTTGATCGCCTGGGCCTGCTGTGCCGCGGTCAGCGACGCCTTCAGCCGGACCTGGATGAGTGCTGAGCTCGCCGTCGGGAACAGGTACGCGAACCGCGCCTTGGGCTGGTTCACGCCCCGCGTCTGATCGAACACGATCTCCGGGATGAACTGCGGATCGTCGATCCTCGGCTGGCCGGAGATGCCCGAGTTCAGGTACATCTGGAGCAGGTTCGTCGTCTCCTGCTCCTGCGCGACCTGACCCGCCGCGTTCTCGAGCTGGGTCGCCTTCTGCTTGGACAGATGCTTGGCCAGCGCGAGCTTGTACGCGCTCGTCCTGGCGGTCTGGACGGTCCGCTGGGCCGAGCTCGTGATCTGGGCGATCTCGGTGTTGACGGCCGCGACCGCCCGGTTCAGGAACGTCCCCGGCCCGTACACGACCTGCGCGGGGCGCGCTCTCATCAGCTTGCCGCACGGGCTGTTCCAGCCGCCGTACGGCTTCGCGGACCCGGCGGGCGCCGGCGTGAACGCCTGGAGCCGCTGGTTTGCCACGAGCGTCTCGCCGGCGAGGCACGCCTCGAGCTGGCTGACCGTCGCGAGGTCCTTGGTCTCGACCAGGTCCGTCAGCGGCTCGCGGATCAGGATCACGACCGGGTCGCTCCCGAAGTGCTGGTTGTCGTCGAGGCTCGCCTGGAATGTGGGCGACGAGCGGCTGACGAACGTGTCGCTGTTCGTGTTCGGCTGCAGTCCAAGCGCGAGCGCGCCGCCGCCCAAGGCAAGCGCCACCACGATCCCCAGCGTGACCGCCGGTCTACTCGCGGCGGCCCGCGCCAGCCGCTCCAACAACCGCCCCATCATCCTTCAGCTACGTACTCATCGACGAACCCTAGTCCATCGCGAGCGGGCCCTGCGACTCCCCAGACAGGAACTGGCGGATGAACGGATTGTCGGAGTTGAGCATGTCCTCGGCGGGACCGGCCTCGACGATCCGGCCCTTCCACAGCACGTTGATGTAGTCCGCGACGCGGCGGGCGCTCATGATGTCGTGGGTGATCACACAGAACGTCGGGAGGTGCTCCCTCCCTTTGGCCTTCGCCTCTTCCATCATGTCGCGGTGGATCTCGAGGATCAGCTCGCCGAGCAGAGCTGTGCGCACCGGGTCGAGCCCCGAGTCCGGCTCGTCGAACAGCAGGATGTCGGGCTCGAGCACGAGTGCGCGCGCGAACCCGGCGCGCTTGCGCATTCCCCCCGAGAGCTCGTTGGGCGCCTTGAACCGTGCCTCGGCCAGACCGACCTCTCGGAGTCGCCGCATGACGATGTCCTCGATCTCGTCCTCGCCCTTCTCGGTGTGCTGACGGAGCGGGAACGCGACGTTGTCGTACAGGTTCATCGACCCGAACAGCGCGCCGTCCTGGAACAGCAGGCCGAACTTCTTGCGCATCTCGAACAGCTGGTCGTCAGGCATGTTCGGGACCGATTCGCCGTGGACGAGGATGTCGCCCTCGTCGGGGTACAGGAGCCCGACCATATGCTTGATGCACACGGACTTCCCGGTGCCCGAAGGCCCGAGGATCATCGACACCATGCCCTCGGGCAGGCCCATGTTCAACCCGCGCAGGATCTGTGTGCGACCAAACGCTTTGTAGGTGTCGATGAACTCGACGGCGTCCGGGCGGCCTGAGGGATAGACCTTGTAGGTGTGGAACTTGTACTCGTCCTCGGACGAGCCCGGGGGCGGACCGGGACGCGGCGGCTGCTCGTCGACAACCGACACTCGCGAACCGCTCGCGGCCGGGTGGTCATCTCCGGAATCGGACTCGTGGTCGTGCTCGTGCGACCGATTGAACGGCGCCGGCTCGTCGCCGCTCTGGTCGTCCCACTGTTCTTCTTCAAACGCCATCGTCACCCTCCGATCGGTGCCCGTGGGTTGGCGCCCCAGAAGAGCTGCGTGCCGAGCATTCCGATGAGATGTACACCAACCAAGTTCAACACCATCGACTTCGCGGTGGCCGTGCCTACACCTACAGGCCCACCGCTTGCGTTGTACCCGTAATAGCAGCCGACCAGCACGATGAGCGTAGCCATCGCCATCGCCTTTATCAGGCTGAATAAGAGGTCGGGCGGGTTCTGGAACTCCCAGAAGATCAGGAAGTAGCCTCCCGATGAGACGTCCCCGATCTGCTGCACGACCGCGATATAGCTGGCGAGGAAGCCAGCGCCGATCGCGATCACATACACGAACGGCAACACGAGCCAGGCCGCCAGCAGCCTGGTCCCGCACAGGAACGTCATGCCGCTGATCCCCATCACCTCGAGCGCGTCGATCTCGTCGGAGATCCGCATCGAACCGAGCTCGGCGACGATGCCGGTGCCGACCTTGGCGGCCATCATGTAGCCGAACGCCAGCGGCGCCAGCTCGCGCAAGTCGCACCACGCCGAGAACACGCCGGAAAACGCCGGCGCTCCCTGCGAGCGCAGCAGATAGGCGCCCTCGATCCCGCACGACAGGCCGACGATGAACACGAGCGTGCAGATCACGATCGCCGAGCCGACGATCAGGATTCCCGCCTGCCGTAGGGCCTCGCCGAAGAACTTGAACACGCGCA
>Ga0335078_10014580_pt1 | contig 11660 bp, 10 predicted proteins | sample Lox_Sample_32_FD_206711 | JGI IMG/M metagenome (GOLD analysis project Ga0335078, IMG submission 206711) | Soil microbial communities from Loxahatchee National Wildlife Refuge, Florida, United States - Lox_Sample_3.2 | ecosystem: Environmental > Terrestrial > Soil > Wetlands | place: USA...
ACACCGCATACTTGTCCCGATATCCGGCCAGTTGGGCATAACGAACCGAGGTGTTCATATGGGAATTGACGCGCCGATCGATGGCAGCCTTCACTTCCGCCAGGTCGCCCATCAGCACCGTCGAGGCGTCCAGAAAGGCGAATCCGCTTTCCTCGGTCTTGGTTTCCGTCACGATCAGCCTGGCGCCGTGGTACAGCTTGCCCTTAGAGGTCAAATGGCTGAGGTCGAATTTCCCACGGGCCGCCACCAACACCGGAGGATTGTCCCCCTCGCCGGTGGAGGCGAACACCACTTCGTCCAGGTCGTTTAGTGGGTCGAATCCGAAAACCGGAACGACATTGGGCAAGTCCGCGCCAGTGACGTGCATCTGCGAAGTGATACCGCGCGCCAGGGTCGAATTGAGCACATCATGCACGTGCGCCCCGAACACGATGGTGGCATCCGGCGGCAGCAATTGCAGCAGGTCGGTGGAATCGGCGCAATACGCCGGCGCGGCGCATGCGAGGAGCAGCAGAGTGGTAGGCCATTTCATGACTGTCCACGAGGTTACTGCCGCCGAGGGCGGCGGGAATAGTCCACGGAGGATAGCACTGTACTAAAGTGTTGGATGCATATAGCATCAATTGATGATGCAATTGGCATATCAATCTGCGATATGGGCCATCTTTCGGCGCCTTTGCGAGGAAGGCAGCCTCAAAGGCAAGCTCGTGGCCGATGCGGCTCACGCAGCGCTGGCAATTGAGAGCGGCTGTGAATGGGTAACAGCCGACACCAACTTCGCCCGTTTTGCGCCTCCCTTGCGTTGGCGGCATTTTTGAGCCGCTCCCGCGCCGAACACTTGGGGCGGGACCGGGCCACTCATTTTGGCTCGGGGCGAGTTTGACTTAGTCCACCGACTGGACTAACCTGAAATGGTGGCCGACGCCGTAAACATTCACGAAGCGAAGACCAACTTTTCCAAGCTCGTGGGCCGTGTAATGGCCGGCGAGGAAATCGTCATCGCCAAAGCTGGAAAGCCGGTGGCGCGCCTCGTGCCCGAACGTCCGCGATCTTCGGCTCAGAGGGTTCCGGGCATTGACAAAGGTAAGCTCCGGATCGCAGATGACTTCGACACCATGAGCCAGGAAGAACTGGATGAGTGGTATGGACGAGATTTGCGACCCAGGTGAAGCTCCTGCTCGATACCCATGTCTTCTTGTGGTGGAACGAAGACAGCCCCAGCCTTTCCCGCCGGGTTCGCACTTTGCTTTCTGACCCCGCAACCGATCTTTTCTTGAGTGTTGTGAGCGTCTGGGAGATTGTTCTCAAGGTTCGGACATCCAAACTAGGATTGCCGGCCGCGCCCGCGGTCTACATCCCCGCGCGGCTGGCACACTATCGAATCGAATTACTTCCGCTGGCCCTCGCCCACGTCCTTGCGTCGGATACCTTACCAAACCATCATCGCGACCCTTTTGATCGGATGCTGGTCGCGCAGGCACAAGTCGAACGCTTACCGATCGCCACTCGCGATTCGCAAATCCGGAAATACGATGTCGAGAAAGTTTGGTAGCCCGGTGTTGCATCTTGTATCGGCTCATGATGCTCAGTGCTCGACAGTAACCAATCCAACCTTCGGTACGATCCCGTCGATCCAAGCGTCGATCTCATCCCAGACGTTGGCCCGTAGCGCGTCGTTGTGACCAGCGCCAGGAACCAGAAGCAACCGCTTTTGCCCGGGAAGGGCGTCGAAGACTCGCTGTGAATGCCAGGATGGGGTCTCCTTATCCGCTTGTCCGTGGATCAGGAACACAGGCACTTGTATGTGAGCGGCTGAGGCGACCGGGCTGACGTCGTCGACCCTGAAATGAGCCTGCTTCTCAGCGAGTCGGAAAGCAGCCTCGATGTTGCCCTTGGTCGCAAAAAAGGGCGCCCTTTCCGTGGCTACGGTCCTCAGGTCGCAGAAGGTGGCGACTGCGATCACGGTGGCGATGCGCCGGTCCTCGACCGCGGCCTGCAACGCGACAGCCGCGCCCAGTGAGACGCCAATCGCCACGATCGGCTTGCTTGGGACCAAATCAATGGCCCGCTTTAGGTCCGTTCTCTCGTAGTAGCCGTACGTGCAAGCTACACCATCCGACTCGCCGTGAGCTCGACTGTCATAGACCAACCCATCGAAGCCGCGAGCCAGGAACCGCTCGGCGACAGAGACACCTGAGGCACGATTATCAGCCGATCCATGCAGATAGATGACGGTGCCGCGCCTGGGCCCCGTGCCCCGGAACAGCCAGCCGCGGAGCGTGACGCCGTCACTATCGATAGCGAACTCTTCGGCGGCTGGGGGACGTGCAATCCTCACTGCCCGGCGTGATGGGTGGAGCAATGCGCCGGCCCCCCAGGACGCAGGCATGCATCCGGCCTGAAGCATCGCGATGCCGGTTGCCAGAACTGCCATCCAGCGACCTACTGAAGATGCTCTTGCGGGCACGGTACTATAATGCGCCGATGACGGACGCTTAGCAACGCGTGAAGGCGAATGGACGAATCGCACTTTGCCGCAGCCGCGCCGGCCCGCTCACTACCACGAGAGCAGCGGCACTCCCAACGCCTTGGCCTTCTCGCGCATGTCCAGCAGGACGGCCGCCAGTTGCAGCTTCTGTGCTGGCTGCAGTACCGGCAATTTGTCCAGTGATTGCGTGGCTGACTCGCAGCGCTTGAGAGCGAGAGCGAAGGAGGAGGCTGCGGGCTTGCTAACCGGGTGCTCATCGCGGCCGAGCAGCTTGGCCACGGCGGCCGTGACTTTATCGGTGTTCTCGGGTAGGAACGCGATCACCGCGCCCTCGACGTGAACGCCGTTTTCGGTTACGTGGGCCGCAATCGTCCGGTATTCCTCTGGCCTGATGTGTGCCAGCTGCGCGAGGTGAAAATAGGCAGGGCCGAATTCTTCCAACTGGCGAATGCTGCGTTCGACATTGCGGCGGCTAACCCCGAGTTGCGCGCAAAATTCTGCCCAGTTCCTCGTCCGACCGCGATACAGTTTTTCATTGCGGATGCGCCGCAGGCTTTCCACCTCGGCGGCGGAACAGCGGCCGGCGATCATACCGAACGCTTCGCGGCGACCCAACCAGCGGTCCAGGTTGGCATCCGGTTTTTCGATGGGGTTTTTCATGTGGTTTTGGGCAAAATGCCCAAATTCTGACGGGAAATAAAGGAGTTAAGGCCACTTTTTTGGGCATTTTGCCCAAATTAGCCCGCCCCGCTGACTCTAGGATGCACCCCGCGGTAGCCTGAACCCTCCCGAGAAATTCGTCATTGCCACGCCAAGTTTCTGGAGCAATTCGACTTCAAAGTTTTGCCAGTTGCTGTGAATGCCCCTACTTGACAGCACCGAAGGCGGCGAAGCAGCTGTTCTTGTGGAGCACGTCTACCGCGCGGAAGCCCGTGCGCGCCAGAAGGTCCAGTTGCCACACGAGCGGACGCGGGGTGTCTTCGGCTTCGACGTAAGCAAAGACGCGGTCGCGGTATGCGGGACCCTGCAGCGCAGCCAGGTATTCGCCATAGCGCTGCCACATGAGGTCGTGGACAGCAGGAACCTGGTGCGCTATGAAGTCGGAGATCCAGAACCCGCCGCCGGGTACCAGCGCTCGATACACTGCGGCGAACACAGTCTGCCATTCGTGGTCGTCACGCAGGTGGTGGAGGGCCGCGGCAGCAACAGCGACGTCGAAGGCTTCGGCCGCCAGTGTCGTCTCGCGAATATCGCCCTGAACGGCGGTAATCGCCAGGCCGGGAGCCGCCCGGTGGATGCGCTCCATGGCGCGGTCCAGCATGGGGCGGCTGAGATCGATCAACGTGACCGAGCGTAACGGAAGGTGTTCGAGAAGCTTGAGGGTGTAATTGCCCGCTCCGCAACCGATATCGAGAAGCGCCCCAGCATCCGGGCTGACGCCGCTCGCCGCGCGGGCGATCAGCTCCAGCGAAAGCGGCGCGTCGATGGTGGCGGACTGTCCGGTTTCAAGATTGGAGAAGCGTTCGACATCGGCGTCAAAGCGCTGCCGGATCTCCTCGGGCGTGGACTTGCGGCCGGGCACGTTGGGCACGATACCACGATAGCGGAGAAGCCTTCAGAGCCGCGACCGCAGGGAGCGGTCCGTAAAGCGCTGCCGCAGATGACGGCGTCTTCTAACTACAAGACCGCGCCGGCAATCCGGGTTGCCGCGGCATCCGCCTGCACCACCGCGGTACGCAGCTCGCGGCGCAACACTTTGCCGATCGGATTCTTGGGCAGCTCGCTGCGGAACTCGATCAGCTTGGGCACCTTGTAGCTGGTCAAGTGCTGGCGGCAGTGAGCGATGATGGCTTCGGGCGAAACCGCCGGGTCGCCGGTCACCACAAATGCCTTGACCACTTCCCCGGTGATCGGATCGGGGACCCCGACCACGGCGTTCTCGATCACTCCGGGAAGGGCGGCGATCACGTCCTCAACCTCAGTGGGATACACATTGAAACCGGATACCAGGACGATGTCCTTCTTGCGGTCGGTCACGCGAACGTAGCCACGCGCGTCCATGATTCCGATATCGCCGGTACGAAGCCAACCACCGGGAGCGATGGCATTCTCGGTTTCTTCCGGCCGCTCCCAGTAACCCTGCGTCACTTGCGGCCCCCGAACGCAGATCTCGCCCGCGCAGCCGACCGGCAAATCGCGATCCTGCTCGTCGCGGATCACCACCTCGGTGGAAGGCATCGGCAGGCCGATGGTGCCGGTGTGTTCCGCGTCCAGCCGGTTGCAGGCCACCAGGGGAGAAGCCTCCGTCAGGCCATAACCTTCCACCAGGCGGTGGCCCGTCATCGCCTGCCAGCGCTCAGCTACGGCCCGATGGATGGCGGCGCCGCCGCCCAGCGCGACTTTCAGGCGGCTGAAGTCGAGCTCGCCGAAACCTGGCGTGTTCATCAGCCCGTTGTAGAGCGTGTTGACGCCGGTGATGGCAGTGAACCGCGCCTTCTTCAACTCCTTGACGAATCCAGGCATGTCTCGCGGGTTGGTGATCAGCAGGTTGAGTCCCGCGAATCGAGTGAACATCAAACAGTTTACGGTCAGGGAGAAGATGTGATACAGCGGCAGGGCGGTAACGACGACTTCCTTTCCCACTTCGAGTTTGACCTTGGCCCATTCGGAGCCCTGCAGCACATTCGCCACCATGTTGCCGTGTGTCAGAATCGCGCCCTTCGAAGTCCCCGTCGTGCCGCCGGTATACTGCAGCAGAGCAATATCCGCCGGGCCCACTGTAACTTCTTTTGGGGCTGTCCTGCAGCCGATACGGAGCGCGGCCGGGAAAGTGACGGTATGCGCGATGCGCCAGTGCGGCACCAACTTCTTGACGCGTTTGACCACCAGGTTCACTACCCAGCTACGGGGAACGCTCAACAGGTCGCCGATTTGCGTGGTGACGACGTGCTTGAGCCGCGTGCGCGCCAGAACCTTTTCGAGCACGTGGGCGAAATTCTCCAGAATGACGATGACTTCGGCGCCCGAGTCCTTGAGCTGGTGCTCCAGTTCCCGCGCGGTGTACAGCGGATTGACGTTGACCACAATCATTCCCGCACGCAGGACGCCAAAAAAGGCGATGGGGTACTGGAGAAGATTCGGGAGCATGAGGGCCACTCGCGCGCCCCTCTGCAATTCCGGCAGGCTCTGCAGCCACGCCGCAAACTCCTGGCTCCGGCGGTCCAGTTGGGCGTAAGTTATGGTCGTGCCCATATTCTGGTACGCGGGGCGATCGGGAAATTCGCGGCAAGTTCGCGCCAGCAGTTCATTCAGTGACGCGTATTCGTTGGGGTTGACTTCGGGCTGCACGGCATCCGGATAACTGTCCAGCCAGATCTTGTGCATGCACAGCCTCCTGCCGATTGGCTAAGCGGCAGCACTCACCGCTCCTTAACAGTCGCGGCTCAGCCACAATATTTTACGAGCTATGACCCTGGGGAGCGGTGCCAGCGGTTGTCCGTGACCAACAATTTAAGTTCAGCCGCCGCACTACCGTTATTAAATTTATACCTTTTTGCAATACTCCGCAATAGAGTTTCACCTCTGAAGAACCTTAATTGGGAAAATGTTACTTGCGCCGCCCGCGGGGCTTCCGCAAACCGGCTTCGAGCTCTGCCACGCGCCGCCGCAGTTGCTCCACTTCGCCTTCGGGCTCCGCAGACGCCGGAGGAGTGAAGAAGCTTTTCATCAGGCTCAGGGGAGATAAAGCCGCCGAGCGCACTTCGCTGAGGCGGTCCTGGAGGGTGTCCTGAACCTTGTGGTAGGCGTCAAAGGCAGATTTCAGATACCACATGATGAACTCCTGCCCGGCGCGGTCGGACGCCACGATCAACTGCCGCAGCAGCTCCAGGGGCAGCCCGGTCGGCTGGCCTTTGGCATCCTCCACGATGATCTGCGTGAGAACCACGCGCGTCAGATCTTCGCCGGTTTTGGCGTCGACCACCTTCACCTCCGCGCCCTGGCGGACCAATGCCGCCACGTCATCCAGGTTCACGTAGCGGCGGGACGAGCTGTCATACAGCCGCCGGTTGGGGTACTTGCGGATCACGATCGGCTTGGTTTGCTGCACTGCGGCCCTCCAACTTTGATATTGACATAAGAAGACCTGAAGATCTATAGTTGTACCAGATGCTGCAATGCAGCAATCGGAGTTAAACTTAAGATGCCACCCAAAGCGAAACCGCATGCCGCCACCCACACGGGGGGTTCTTCCCCCTTCGCCCTGCTATCGGGCTGGGTCCGCCAGGGAACGGAGAGCTTCTTCGCCACCCAGCGGGTCCTGTTGGACCTGGTGATGCGGCAGAATGCCAATACCCTACATGCCGTTCAGGAGCGGCTCATGGCCGCGCGGGATGTCCCGCGAACGGTTCTAACGGAAGTCGCCGGCGAAGGCGTGTCGAACTTCGTCGCCGCACAGCGAGTCCTGCTGCACCTGGCCGAGCGCCAGAACGAGATCGTGATGACCGGCGTCAAGGAGCGCACCGGCGGCTTCGTGCCGCTGGCCGCCATGACGGACCTGGTTCGCCGCAGCGTGGACACATTCATCGACATGCAGCAGCACTTCCTGACCACTGCCGCCAAGCAAACCGACGCCTGGATCGACGCCGCCAAATCGGGCGAGCCGTTCGCCGGCGAAGGCTTGGCGGAACTGGCGCGCGAAGGGATGGAGAACTTCGTCCGCAGCCAGAAAAAATTCCTGGACGTCATCGCCGAGGAAACCGCGCATGCAACGGGCGTCACCACCAATGGCAAGCATGCCGCCAAGAAGACGGAAGTAACCGAACTGGCGCGCCAGGCAGCCGAAGCCTTTATCGACGCGCAAAAGAAGTTGTTGGATGTCGCCACACAACAGATGGCGGTGAACCTGAAGACAGCGCGTAAGACCATGGAAGTGGTCAACCCTATTCCGGCCGGTACGCTGGCGGAATTGACACGGCAGACCGTAGATGGCTTCGTCGCCGCACAAAAAGCTCTGCTGGATATCATGCCGAAGGCTGGGCGGACGCCGGAAGCGCACCAACCTCGTCCGCACCCCAAGGCCGCTGCGCGGAAGCGCCCCGCGCGCGCCCATCGCGAACCCGTAACCGAACTGGCGTAAGTTACACCTCCATGTATGGCTCAGGAGCCGGCCAGCCCGGCTTCTGAGCCAGTCAATTCCCTCAAACATCCGCTAAGTGCTCCTGCGCATTGCCATCGGAACTAAGTGCTAATCGTACTGGGAAATCGGTCCTACCATTTCTTACCATTTAGAGTAGGTACGGTGTGTCGTGCGCTGCCTTCTTTGCGGGAAAACGGTTCCGCTTTTCAGGATGCTGCATGAGCGCAAGTTCTGCAGCGAAGCGCACCGGGTAGAGCACCATAGGCTACTGTTGGCCTGCTTGACAGGTGACGAGCCTGCAGTTGGGGCTGCGGCGCCGGAACGGAAGCGGGGACCGGCGGCGGCTGGTTTCAAGGCCGGGATCGTGCGCCGGGCGAAGCTGGCCGCGGAGCCGTTACCCGCACTGGGATTGCCGCACGAATGCGCTGCCGCCCGGTGGCCTCCGGCCGGCGGAATGCGCGCGCAACCGGCGCTCTGCCCTACCCCGTTGATTCCTGTTTGCGCGATACCGGTCGACGGGCGGAACGAGCCAGCCCCGCCGGTGGAGACCCCGCGCATGGCACAAGCCTGGCCTCTTCGCCACGCGGAAGTGGGCGGCATCGGAGCCGGCGCTGCCTGTGTCGGCCAAGCTTCGTCATGGTTACTTGCGACCGCAACGCCCCTTTTCGGGCGGTATCACCGTCAAGTGATCGATCCGCCGCAGTGCTTGCGGGACACTCCCTCTAATGCCGGCCTGATCGCCTTGGCGGTGAATTTGCTTGCCGGGGCAGCGGTCGCGGTTGGGTGCAAGCAGATGGTGCCCAACACGAAGCAGATGCTTCCGCGGTTGGCATTGACGCCGGGCGGGAAAGGCTGGCAGTGGGCGGGCGCGGTTGCAGTGGGCAAGGACACAGGCAAGAATGCCTGTGGTACCACCAAGAACGCCGGTGTTATTACGACTGGCTGCGTTCGCCCTTTGACCGCGCGCGAGCGGGTTTGGATTCCGGTGAACCGGGCGGCGGCCGCGGCTGTGCGTGCGCCGAGCCTCTGTGGGCTGCGGGCGTCTGACCTCACGTGCGAGCTCGGAGCGGCTGCCTCGACGCAAGCAACGGTACTGGCGATGTGCGGTTGGGCGCTGCCGAACACTCTAGCCCTGAGCGTGCTTTCCCCGGATCCGATTCCAGTCCGGGCAGCTCCCCTCGGTCTGGCCAGGTGCCGCGGGGCTCTCGTGCCGGCCCAATGTGGCGCGGGACAGCATCTATCGACGGACCATCGTTGGCGCGTTCGGCTGGTGATCGGGAGACCGCGTTGGGAGGCATGGAAATCTCCGATTCCGCCGGAAGCCGCCATCCCGGACCGCCCCGTGAGGCAGCAGATCCGCATAACAAAGCCGGGTTTCTGGCCGAAGCTTCCGGCCTGGCACTTCGTCATGGCGCCGGCGCGAGCCGCGATCCTGGCGGTGCCTTTGCTGGTGGCCGGAATCGCACTATGGGCGCTTACGAAACCAGTTCTACGCCAAGCCCAGGTGGAGCGTGCGGCGCTGGTCGAGACGGTCCAAGTCTTTCTACGCGAGCGCTCCGAGGTTCTGATCGAAGACGACTTCCTCTCGGGCATCTCCGGTTGGGATGGCGGCCCGGAGTGGGCGGAAGGGTGGGCCTACGGCGCGGCGGGTTTCGTGCAGCCCCGAAAGCTGGCTCTGCTGCGGGCATCGCTCCCCCTGGCGGATTACCGCCTGGAGTTTCTCGGGCAGATTGATAAGAAGAGCCTCGGCTGGGTTTTTCGAGCCTCGGACCTCAATAATTACTACGCCATGAAAATCACCATCGCCAAACCGGGACCGCTTCCCCTGGCCGCGATCGTCCGCTACACGGTGGTGGATGGCGCAGCGGTCGATCGGGTGCAACTGCCCTTGCCGCTTAGCATCCGCAACGACACTCTGTACCGCGTCGAGACATCCGCCGTTCAAGACCGCTTCACCACATCCATCAATGGCCAGGTGGTGGACACATTTTTCGACCGGCGTCATCCTTCGGGCGGGGTTGGCCTGTTCAGCGGGCCGGGCGAATCCTCGCGTGTCCTGTGGGTCCGTGTAGCGGAACAGGATGATCTTCTAGGGCGCCTGTGCGCGTATTTTTCGAGCGATTCGACGGATCACAAGACGGCCTTCCTGCCCAGAGCAACGAAGAAGAAAGCCATGACCGAGCAGTAATCGAGAGAGACCAGACTATGAACCACGCGACGAAATTCCCAGCGAGGCAACAGCCCGAAGCGGCCACACCCGCTAACCCGGGTTCCCAATTCTTTGCCCGAGCGGTGGCGCTTCACCTGGACGGCAAACGCGACGAGGCCCTGGCCGAGCTGGAGCTGGCTCTGAGCCAAAAAGAGGGCTTGACCGCCGAGCAACTGACCGAAATCTACTCCGCTCTTGGCTACATCCGATTCGAACTCAAAAAGTTCGAAGAGGCGGCGGCGGCCTATTCCAGGCTGCTCGAAATCGATGCCGTGCACCCCTCGGCCTGCTTCAACCTGGCGCTTTGCTGGGAAGCTCTGGGACGCTGGCAATTGGCGGCGGATCAGTTTGAGAGGGCGCTGGCCATCGATCCGGACCGGCAGGAGGCCCACCTGGGCTTGGGTGCCTGCAATCTTCAATTGGGGGCCACGCGGCAGGCGCTGGAGTCCTACGAGCGATGTTTGCGAAACGATCCGGAACTGGAAGCGGCGCAATTCGGTAAGGCGGTCGCCCTGCAATTGCAGAAGAAGTACGCGGAAGCGGCCGAGGTCTACCGGCGCATCCTGGACAAGAACCCCGGTTCGGAAGAGTGCCTGAGCAACGCCATCTCCGTGAGCGGCCAACTTCAGGACTACGCGGCCGTCAAACAATTTGCCACCCGGTTGCTGGCGATTCGGCCCGATGCGACGGTCGCGCTCGAAGGGTTGGCCGGTGCGGCTTTTGCGGCCGGTGCGCACGAAGAAGCGGCCGAGCGGTGTGCCGCGCTGGTGAAGGCGGCCCCGGATTCCTTTGAAGGATGGTTCAACCTGGGCGTGGCCTGTCACGCGGCGGGGCGTCACCAACAAGCGGCCGAGGCGTATGGGCAGGCTGCGCGGCTGCGTCCCGGCGAGCCGCAGCTCCACATCAACCTGGGGATCGTGCACCAGGAAGCGGGGGACCTCAAGCATTCCCAGGAGGCTTACCAGCGGGCTCTCCAACTGGCGCCCGATTCCACCACGGCGCTCTGGAACCTGGCGCTGCTGGTGGAGAAGCAAGGCCAGACGGCGGAGGCACAGCAACTCTACGCGCGGCTCGCTGAGAAAAGCCCCGACTGGGAGGATGCACGCTTCCGTCTGGGCTGCACGCGCCTGGAACTGGGCGACCACCGGGGAGCGGCGGATGCATTCGAGGCATGCCTGCGGAAGCGCGAGAGCTGGCCGGAAGCGCAGTTGAATGCCGCCATCGCCCATTGGAAGCTGGGCGATCTGGACCGCGCCTGGGATGGTTTCGAAAAGACGGTAGCGCTGCAACCCGATTCCGCGCCAGCGCTGCGCGGTTTGGCCGGCATCGCAGTCGAACGCAACGCGTACCCACAAGCGCTGGAGCTCCATAGCCAGCTCATCGCCATGGGCGAGCGCACGGCGGAGTTGCTCTACAACACCGGAGTGCTCCTGCAGAAGAGTGGCCAGGATGAGAAAGCGGTGCCGCTATATGAAGAGGCCATCGGCTGCTCGCCCGACTTTCCCGAAGCGCTGCTCAATTTGGGCATCGCGCTCCAGGCACTGGGCCGGGAGCAGGAGGCGCGGGTGCATTGGCGTAGGGCGATTGAGGCAGCGCCGGAACTGGCGCAGGGGTACTTTCGGTAGGGGATGGGACCCCGAGGCGTCGCTCGTTCTGCGGCGACAATCATGGGAAAGCGCCTAACTTAGACCGTAGCAACAAGCACCCAGGAGCTTCCCACATCGGACATATGGCCAATCACACTGGCCCAGAGCGGAATCCCGGACCAATGTCCGAGTGGCGCGTCAGCCGGACAGACCGGGGAGTCCGTTGGGCCAGGTCCGCGA
>Ga0335078_10014581_pt1 | contig 11660 bp, 9 predicted proteins | sample Lox_Sample_32_FD_206711 | JGI IMG/M metagenome (GOLD analysis project Ga0335078, IMG submission 206711) | Soil microbial communities from Loxahatchee National Wildlife Refuge, Florida, United States - Lox_Sample_3.2 | ecosystem: Environmental > Terrestrial > Soil > Wetlands | place: USA: Florida...
TGGGCCGGACTGGATCTGCGTACACCGATCGCCAGCGCGACAGGTCTCGACGTGGAACTGGAGAATGCCGCCAATGCGTGCGTGCTTGCGGCCGTCTGGTTCAGCCACGTGGATAGCCGGAATCTCGTGGTGGTGACCGTCTCCGAGGGAATCGGCACCGGCGTCTTCGTGAATGGCCAACTGCTGCGCGGTCAGAACGGCATGGCCGGCGAGTTTGGCCACGTCCCTCTCGATCCGGATGGCCCGCTTTGCGGCTGCGGCGGCCGGGGCTGCTGGGAAGTGTTCGCCTCCAACAACGCGGCGCTGCGCTATTACTTCGAATCCGCCGCCGACGTCGGCGATCTCACCTTTCCCGATCTGTTGCGCCGCGCCGGAATCGGCGATCAACGCGCCGAAGCTGCGCTGAATCGAATGGCCGTCTACCTGGGCCGGGGCATGCGCATGATTGTGGCCGGTCTCGCGCCGGAACAGATCCTCGTCGTTGGCGATCTTACGCGCTCCTGGAACCACTTTGGCCCGGTGATCGAGTCGGAACTGCAGGCGCGGACCCTGCCGGGGGGCCGCGCTCCACGAATCGTCCCGGCCCACGATGATGGTATGGATCGCCTGCGCGGCACCGTTGCTCTGGTTCTGCAGAACGACTTCGGAACCAATCGCGAAATCCCCGCATAGAGCGAATTCGGTGACGTACGAATTCGGTGACGTACACCACGTTTCCGAGTTTCTCCAACGGCACTCTTGTGTTATCAGCAACTTGCATGCCTGAGCATCTGCGAAATGCGGAAACATGGGGAAACATGGTGTACGTCACCAATTCCGCACCAATTCCGTAAACTCATCGTTCAATGCCGCAAAACGATGCGGCGGCGACGCGGCATGTAGAATGAAGCGAATCGAAGAATGGCCATGGATCATGGTTTGAAAATTCCCGAACGGGGAACATACGACTTCGTCTCCCTGGGCGCGCTGGTGCACCGTCTCGACCCCGGCATCGTCCCCTTCCGCAAGGCCACCGAGTGCCAGATCCACGTCAGCGGCGGCGAGTACAACTGCGCGGCGAATCTCGCCGATTGCTTCGGGCTGAATACGGCCGTCGTATCGGCGATGGTGGATTATCCGGTTGGCGAACTCATCGCTACGCGCGTGCGCGCCATGGGTGTGCGGGGCATCTACAAGCATTTCGCCCACAACGGCGTTAACGGACCCAATATGGCCGCCGTCTATAGCGACCGAGGCCAGGGAGTGCGCGCTCCCATAGTCTTCTACAACCGCGCCAACGAGGCCGCCGCGCAACTGAAGCCGGGCGATTTCGACTGGAAGGCCATTTTCTCGGCTGGCGTGCGCTGGTTCCACAGCGGCGGCATCTTCGCTTCGCTCTCCCCGACCACCGGCGAACTGATCGTCGAAGCGATGCAGGCCGCACGGCAGGCTGGCGCGGTGGTGTCCTTCGACATGAACTACCGTCAGAAGCTCTGGAATCTGTGGGGCGGTCAGACACGAGCTGCGGACATCATGAGCCGCATCGTCGAAAACGTGGACGTACTCGTCGGCAATGAAGAGGATCTGCAGCATGGGCTCGGGATCGCGGGCCCCGAGGTCGTCGGAGATTCGAAGCTCGATCCGGGCGCCTTCCTCGGGATGATCGAGACGGTGGTCGGGCGATTTGCGCGCATCAGGGTGATCGCTACCACGCTGCGCGAAGTCCACTCCGCCAGCCGCCATTCCTGGGGAGCGGTGGCCTGGATCAACGGGCAAACGTTCAACAGCCCCACTGCCGATCTCGACGTTCTGGACCGCGTCGGCGGAGGCGATGGCTTCGCTTCCGGCTTCTTCTATGGACTGCTCTCCGGCGAGTCCCCCGAACAGGCGCTTCGGCTCGGCTGGGCCCACGGCGCGCTCCTCACCACCACGCCCGGCGACACAACCATGGTCAGTGCCGAGCAGGTCCGTGCCTTTGCGAAGGGCGGTTCAGGGCGAATCCAGCGATAACTTAGGTCCGCTACCCCCAAGTGCGGGGAGGCGGAAGCAGAGTATCCCCGCAAAAATCACCTGGTAAAAATACTAGTGGAGTACCTCCGGGACTAAAGCGAATGCCTTAAGACTTCCGATTACTGTCTCATGGACAACACTATCAATGTTGGCTGCGACACTCCCTGTCCCGGCGTCGACCGAGAACACGACATCATCGTGAAGGCGATGGCCGGACTACACGCTGCGGTGCTGGAAAAAAGAAGTTCGGACGTAATCGAACCCCTGATCGACCTTGTGGTCCGCTTCTGCACGGAACATTTCGCTCATGAGGAAGGGCTGATGCGCGAATGCGAATACGCGCATGTTGAGGCGCACGCATCGGCCCACGGATTCCTGATGGAGCAGATTCTCGACCTGAAGCAGCGCTGTTCTTCGGGTCAAATCCCGTCTCCGGTGGACGTGATGCGCATCCTGCGCGGCCTTTCGGAACACACGGACATCTGGGATCGGCAGGCCGTTTACGCGATTCAGGAAACCATACGAAGCCGGAATCAGGACGAGCACGCGCATTCAGCGTTCGTAGCCCTGGCCTCCTGACCTCGATTATTCCCAGCGGAGCGATCTGACCGGATCAACCCGCGAAGCGCGGCGCGCCGGCATCCACGAAGCGGCGAGCCCAACAAGGAGGAGCAACGTGCAGACCGCCGCGAAAGTCAGCGGATCGGTCGGCCCGATGTCGTAGAGCAAAGAGCGGAGCAGCCGGGTGACCCCGAGCGACACGGCGACACCCGCGACAATCCCGGGCAGCATCAGCCGAAGCCCGTCGCCCGCCACATCCTTCACCAGTTGCCGCGCGTCGGCGCCGAGGGCCATGCGGATGCCGATTTCGCGAGTTCTCTGCGCGACCGAGTAAGCCAGAACGCCGTACAGACCGATCATGGCCAGCAACAGCGCGATGCCCGCGAACACGCTCAGGAGAACCGATTCCAGGCGCGGCCGGGCCACCGATTCCCCCTCCACCTGCTCCATGCTTTCGACATCGGAAACGGCCTGATCGGGGTCGACTTCATGCACCGCTCGCACCACGGCATTCGCCATGGTCTCGGGCCGCGCCGCGGTTCTTGCGACGAGCGCGCCGAAATACCTGGGGGACTGCGACTGGGCCAGAATGATGACGGGCCTGGGATCCACTTTCAGATCGGTCTGTCGCGCGTCGGCGCTCACTCCGACAATCACTCCGTGGCGAACGCTCCAGTCCAGCCCCAGTGCGTGGCCAAGCGGATTTTCACCGGGGAAATATTTTCGGGCGAACGTCTGGTTGACAATAATGCTCGGTTCTTTCGAAATCGTGTCGCCTTCATCGAACTCCCGCCCGCTAATCATGGGAATTCCCATGGTTTTGAAGTATTGCGGGCTCACCACGAGAAAATCGGCGGTCGGCGCCGCGCCGGGCGGCGGCTCGGGGCGATCCAGACGGCGGAAGCCTGAGCCGGAAACCATGCCCGTCATCGGTAACATGTCGGCCGAACTGGCCGCTTCCACTCCCGGCAGCGCGCGAATGCGCTCCAGCATCTCACCCACGTAGCGCGCCCGCCGCTCGTTATCGTGGTAGCGCGTGGGCGCGAAAAACATCGGCACGGTCAGGATGTGATCGGCGCGGTAGCCGCGAACCACGGTGATCTGATTCAGAAAGCTGCGCGCGAGCAAACCAGCCCCCGTCAGCAGCACCAGTGAAAGAGCCACTTCCACGGCCACCAGGGCGCCGCGAATGCGCCTGCCTGCTCGTCCGGTGATCCGAACGCCGCTCTGTTTGAGTGCGTCGTCGGGTTCCACCCGCGAGAACGCGAGTGCGGGCGCCAGACCGAACAAAAGCGCCGTAACCAGAGACAACCCGGCGCTGAACAGAAGCACCTGCGCGTTGGGGTACAGTCTCTCCATCGCCGGAAGACCCAGCGCCGGAAGGGAAGCGGAAATGGCGTTCAGTCCGTAGAACGCGACGGCGATGCCAGGAATTCCACCCGCCAGCGAGAGTATCAGGCTTTCGGCAAGAAGTTGCGCGGCGATGCGGCTCCGGCTGGCCCCGAGCGCCGCCCGCACGGCGATCTCGCGGCGTCGCTGGGCTCCACGCATCAGCAGGAGATTGGCGACGTTGCCCGCGGCTATCAACAGCACGAAGGTCACCGCACCGAACAGCAGCAGCAGGGCCGTGCTGACCTCGCCGGTGGTCTGCCGGTAAAGCGGATTCGCCCACGCGCCCCAGTCTCTGGCAAACCGCGGCCGCTCGCGGCCAATCTGCCGCTCGACATCGTCCACATCGGCGCTCGCCGACCGCAGCGAAACGCCCGGCTTCAGCTTCGCCATAACGCTCAGGTAGCGGCCGTTATCGGTGTCGCCCGCTACAATCTGTACCGGCACCCATAATTCCGCGTGCGCAAACGGTAAGTCGAATTGCCGCGGCATGACGCCGATGATTCTGAACGGCTGATCGAGAAGACTGATGGTCCGTCCGACCACCGCGCGATCGCCCCCGAATTGCGTTTGCCAAAGGTCGTAGCCGAGGACGACAACGTCCGCTCCATTCGGTACGTCTTCGCTCTGGTCGAACGTGCGCCCGAGAAGCGGCGCGACACCGAGGATGCGGAAAAAAGCCGCGGAAACGCGCTGGCCGTTCACCGCCCGCGGCGCGCCGACACCACTCACGCCCATCGAATACCCCAGAATAGCCGCCATATCCGTGAATGCGTGTGTATTGCTCTTCCACTCCATAAAATTCGCCGGGCTTACTGTGTTCTGGTCGGGATTTTTCAGCGGCGAGGCTGTCAGATGCTCCTTCGGCGGCTTCTCCCACAGCATTACAATGCGATCCGACTCGGGGAATGGAAGCGGGCGCAGCAGGACCTTGTCGATGACCGTGAATATGGCCGTGTTCGCGCCGATCCCAAGCGCGAGCGTGGCGATGGCGACTGCGGTGAACAGCGGCGTACGGCGAAGCGAGCGTACGCCAATGCGCAGATCGCGAAGCAACGTTTCCAGCGGCATAAAACTCCAGACTTCCCTGCTCTGCTCGAGAAGCGCCGTGCGGTTGCCGAAATGGGCGCGCGCACTTTGCAGGGCTTCTTCGCGGCTCATGCCCGATTCGATGAGATCGTCGGCCATTTCCTCGATGTGCGCGGCAATCTCGGCCGCGAGTTCAGAGTCGAGCGGTCCGCGGCGGAAAAATCGTCCGACTCGATTCATGACGCCTGCGGCCTCATCACCCGCGCGATGCCCGCCAGCATGCGGTCGAAGCTGGACAACTCGCGCTGAAGTTGTTTGCGCCCTGCGGCGGTGATCCTGTAGATGCGAACCTTGCGATTGCGGTCCGAGAGGCCCCATTCAGCTTCCACCCAGCCTTCGCGCAGCAGGCGCTGCAGCGCTGGATACAGCGTGCCCTCTTCAATCTGCAGGAGATCGTCGGAACGCTGCTGGATGTGGCGCGCGATCGCGTAGCCATGCAGCGCTCCGCGTCGAAGCGTCTCCAGCACCATCATCTCCAGCGCGCCGGGGAAGAGACTGCGCTTATCGTCATTATTTAGCATCTCTATGCCTTGACTATCTATGCATAGAGTGACACAGATCAGAAACGAGTGTCAAGAGGCCGATTCAATGGCCGCGCGAAGCTTCCGCACCGCCCCGGCGATCTCGGCGGTCCGTGTGTTCCCGAATCCGAGAATGAGTCCCTGGCGCGCCGCCTCCCCCAGATAGGTGGCCGAGAGCGGCCACAGCCACAGGCCAAGCTGCGCTGCGCGAGCTGAAATCCGGCGATCGTTGAGACCACGGCGCAGCAGCAGAGTCAGGTGCAGGCCCGCTTCGGCGCCGATGATTTCCGGACTCCCGAACTCGTTCCCGAGCGCTTCCACCAGGGCGCGGCGGCGCTTGCTGTAAACCAGCCGCGTCCGGCGGATATGGCGGGCGAAGTGGCCGTCGCGAATGAACTCGGCAAGGGCGGCCTGATGCAGATACGGCGGGCATAGATCCGTGGCCCGCCGCGCGGCCGCGAAGCGGCTCACCAGATCCGGCGGAATCACCAGGTAACCGAGACGCAGCGAGGGGAAAAGGGTCTTGCTGAACGTGCCGACGTAGATGACGCGCGCATGGCCATCCAGCCCCTGCAGCGACGCGATGGGCATGGAGTCGTAGCGGTATTCGCTGTCGTAGTCGTCTTCGATAATCCACGCGCCCGCGGCGCGCGCCCAATCCAGCAATTGCAGACGCCGCGAGGCGCTCATGGTCACGCCCAGCGGGAACTGATGCGAGGGCGTCACCCAGGCTGCCCGCGCCTTTCGGCAACGGCGGATCCCGGCGGCCACGTCGAGACCCTCGCTGTCCACCGGAACGGGACATGGATCGACGCCGGCGAGCAGGAGCGCCGAGCGCATCAGCGTATAACCCGGTTCCTCGATCCATGCCCGGTCGCCGTGGTCGAGCAGCACATTCGCGCAGACCAGCAGGGCCTGCTGCGATCCGCTGACCACCATGACCTGGCGGGCATCGCACTGCACCGCGCGCGCCGTCCTCACATAGGCGGCGATGGCTTCGCGAAGATCGTGCAGCCCCGTCGGGTCGCCGTAGTTCATCGACGGGGGCGTCGCCTTGCGCGCGTGTTTGGTGAGCAGGGCCGCCCACGTGCGCGATGGGAAATGGTCCAGCGCAAGCTGGCCGATGGTGAAGGGACCCGAGCCGTACAGCCACGGTTCTTCCTCCCGGCGCGGAAGCGCGCCGGAACGGCGCGATGCCGGACGGTCGACTGCCGGTTCGGATCGCCGCGGCTTCTCGCCCGGGCGCGGCGCAATCGGCGTGGGCAGAGAACTCGAGACGAAGGTGCCGGCTCCCGCGCGGCTCTCGAAATAACCTTCGGCGAGGAGCTGTGCGTAAGCGTCCAGTACCGGAATGCGCGAGATGCCCAGCTCGGTGGCGAGCGCGCGCGTGGACGGAATCTGCTGGCCGGAGGTCAGGTTGCGCGCGAGGATGGCCGCGCGACAGGCATCGTAGATCTGCCGGTACAGCGGCTTCGCGGCGGTGCGATCCACCGCGATCAGCGGCGAAACCGCCCCAGGAAGGCTTCTCATTCCCCTATGGTAGTGGTTATAGCGAATCAGTCTCAAGTGGCTATTGCTGGCGACCAGTTTGGAGGCGATCATCAGGGCATGAGTGATTGGGCGCCCGCTTCGGGGGTCCGATCCGAGCCGGCTATGGGATGCGACGGCGTGGATCGGGCTCCGCTTTTCCTGGGTGCGGGGCGGGTCGTATTCGGAGCCGCTGTTGCGGTTCTGGGGATTGAGAACCTGATCTGGTCGAAGACCACCGAGCCCTCGATACCGATTCTTCCGTGGGTGCCGCCGTATCCGCTGGCCGCATGGCTGATGGGTCTCGCTTTGGTGGCTCTCGGGCTGAGCATTGCATCGCGGGTTCGGGCTCGCTCATCCGCCATTCAACTGGGCATCCTGCTGGCCGTCTGCGCGGTGCTGCTGCAGTTCCCGCCAATGCTGGCCAAACCGCTGGACGTCGGCATCCGCACTGGGTTCTTCGAATCGCTGGCGCTGGCCTCAGCTTCGCTGGCCCTGGCGGGTGCGCTGCCCGCGGAAGGCATTTCGCTGGCACGATGGGAGCAAGCGATTGCGATGTTAAGCGGCACGGGCCGCTGGCTGTTCGCCATCTCGGCGGTCGTCTTCGGCGTCGATCACTTCGTCGTGCTCGGCCTGATTGCCAGTCTCGTGCCTTTCTGGATCCCCGGTGCGTGGTTCTGGGCGTGCGTGACCGGAGCGGGATTCATCGCGGCGGGGATCTGCATTGCGGCAAGACGGCTGGAGAAACCGGCGGCCATGTTGCTGGGCGCGATGTTCGGGTTGTGGTTCGTGGTGCTGCACGCGCCGCGCGTGCTCGGCCTGCCGTTTTCGGGCGTGCCGCAGGCGCCCCATAATCCGCACGAGTGGTCGAGCGCATTCATCGCGCTGGCCATGTGCGGAGCGTCCTGGGTCTTCGTACAGCCGAGGGTGGCGGTTAGGCCGGCAACGCCCGAAATTGCGGAAGTGGAGCCTGTTGCGCGCGATGCCAGCGCCAGCGCGGCGGCCTGACTACTGTGGCGCTCGATCCGGCCGGCCCGTAACCAGGTGCCACCGCACCTCCCGGTGTCTCCACCCTTCCTCTCGTGCCGGGCAGGACCGCCGCGGCGACGTCCGGCGACGGCGCTCTTCTTGCGCCGCTCGCCTCGCATCTGCGACGATCTCATTTATGGCTGCGACAAAAGTCACCGTCCGCAATAACGGACCCATCCTCATTGAAGGCGATTTCGAGATTTGCGACGCCGATGGCGGCCAATACGGGCTCGCCGGGCGCAAGGTAATCGGCCTGTGCCGGTGCGGCTTCTCCGAAAACAAGCCGTTCTGCGACGGCCACCACAAGACCGGCTTCGAATCGCTGTGCCAGGCCTACATCCTGCCCGAGCCCAAACCGAAGCCCTGAGCGCGCAGCCCCCCGCCGCTCCACCCTGTTACTGGGTCTTCGTTAGGTAATAGCGCAGCCCCGCGTAGGGGCCCCAGAGCGTGTCGAGGAAGTACTGATCGGACTGCGGCGATGTCTTATAGTGGAATACCTTCCCGCCAGCCAGCAGTTCCACATGGCCGACACGGAAGCAAAGCGATGCTTCGCCCTCCCAGATGACCGCATGGTGAGGAATGGCGAATCCGTCGCCCTTCAGCTCCCAGCGAAAGTGGCGCGACGGCGCTTCTTCCAGCGCACCGCCCAAAGTCGGCAGGAACATGTTCTTCGTTTCCCCGGGGAAATTGCCCGATGTTCCGGTGGTGTTGGCCGGCGCGAAGGGCGCACTGATGTTCGTATTAAAAGAAAGCCACTGTACTTCCCACAGCGTCTTGAAGCGGATTTTGCGCGCGCCGGGGGTCACCGGCCAGGTGAGGTAATCCCAGGTGACCTTGGCTTGCTGAACCTTGTAATCGGTGACCAGATAGTCGCCGGCGGAAAATCCCGTTCCCAGCAGCGTGGCGTCGGCCTGGAGATTCTCGTTGCCGCGTCCATGTGTGCGGAAGTACGAGAGGCGGATGGTGCTCTGCGCCCCGGCGGGAACGCCCAGCTCGATGCCATAGGGTCTGTCGGCCGTGCCAATGTAGTTGAAGCCGGCGTTGGGAGCGACCGCCTGCGCGCCGCCCTTCATGACCGGCAGATCGGGGGCGAGCCAATAGAACGGCTCTATCGAGAATCCGCCGTCGGGCAGGAAGTACGGCATTTCCGCCTTCGGCTTTGTCTGAGCGGGCGGCTGCGTCGTCGCGGTGGAAGACGACGAGGTCGAAGACGACTGAGTGGTCGTGGTCGCCTGACTTCCCGAGGACGGCGGCGTCTGCGCGCTCTCCTGCTGCTGCGCGAAAGCCTGCATCATCGCCGCCACAAGCAGCGGCAGCACCAGAACTCCATGGTTTGCTTTCATTCTCAATCCTTGACGTACGGGACCCCGGCCAGGTTTATCGGCACTTACACATAAAGCCGCCATCGCTTGTACACCGCCCGAGTCTGATTGTGTGTTGCTGATCCTTCTTTCGAAGATAGCAGCCGCCGATAGCCCGAACATCAGCGTGCGCGCCAGCTACATCTGCCAGTTCCTCGCGGAAGCGAAGTCCCATGGTATCCCAACGGGTTTTCAGTCCCACCGTGCGGATCGGACCACGGCCAGCCGCTATGGACGCGCCGTTGGGCCAGCCTCGCCGGCCAGCACGCCCTGTACGGTACTGAGCAGAACATCGGCGGCCAAAGGCTTGGCCAGTGTCGCATTCGCGCCGAGGTGCGCTGCAATATCAAGGAAACGGCTGCCGAATGCCCCGGACATGGCGATGATCTTCGTCATAGGCGCAATCCTGCGAATCTCCGGGATCGTCTCGAGCCCCTCTTTCCCGGGCATCACCAGATCCATCAACACCAGAGCTGGCGCGAACTCCTGGACAAGTTGCAGGGCTTCGTCGCCGTTGCCCGCGGAGAGAACGTCATAGCCGGCCCGGCCAAGCAGGTCGGCGAGCAGGGCGCGCACCGGCGGCTCGTCATCCACGACGAGAACGGAATGGCGGACCGTCAGCTTCAGAAGCTCCCGTACTTTCCGTGCCAGGCAATGCGGGCTGAATGGCTTGGCGATGCAGGCGGCGCCGGGACCGATTCGCCGCGGGATCGCGCCCTCGGGGTACGCGGTCGTGTACAGCACGCGAATGCCAGGATGGATCCGGCGGACGCTGCGGGCCAGCTCCTGTCCCGCGACTCCCGGGATCGGCCCGTCCGCGAGAAGCACATCAATGGGGCCATCGTGGCTGGCGCAAATCGACTCGGCCTCCGCGTGACTTTGCGCTTCGAGAACGGTGTAGCCGAGCAACTTCAGGCTTGCTGATACCAGCCCGCGAACGCCCGCGTCATCGGCGACGACCAGAATGACTTCATCTCCGCGCAGCTCATCGCCCGGAAACGCGCGCTCCGCGGGCAATACTTCCTCGAATGCCGTCTCCTCGCTCCCGCAGCGAGGAAAGTACATGCGAAAGGTGGCGCCTTCCCCGACAGCGCTGTCCACCTCGATGTGTCCGCCGCTCTGCTTCACGATACCGAAGGTGGTGGAGAGTCCCAAACCCGTCCCTGTTCCCGCTTCCTTGGTGGTGAAAAAGGGCTCGAACAGATGGGCCTTCGTCTCCTCATTCATGCCGGTGCCGTCGTCGGAAACGGATATCATTACGCATTCGCCGGCGGGGTCGTCGGAATCCGCCTCGACCACACAGCCCGCCAACACCTTTGCCGTTTCGATCAGCAGCATGCCGCCATTGGGCATTGCATCCCGCGCGTTCACCACGAGATTCAGCAGGGCCTGGCGAAACTGGCCGGGGTCGAGGCGGGCGCAGCCGGCATCCGGATCGAGCGAACTGACGAATTGAATGGAATCGCCGAGAAGCGGCCGAACCATCTCGATCAGGTCGCTGACCACAGCGTTGATCTCCACAACTCTGGGCTGCAGCAGCTGGCTGCGGCCCACCGCCAGGAGCCGCTGCGTCAGCTCCGCCGCCTGCTCACCGGCTTTGCGGATTTCGCGCAGGGAGGCGAAGGCCGGATTGGTTGCTTCGGTCGCGATCAGGGCCAACTCGGCGTACCCGTTGATGATGGTCAGCAGATTGTTGAAATCGTGGGCGACTCCGCCGGCCAGACGCCCCACCGCCTCCATTTTCTGCGCCTGGCGCAATTGCCCCTCCAGCCGCCGCGCCTCGCTGGTGTCGCGAATGATGGCCACCATGCCTGAGGGCGTGGAGAATAACCTGGCATTCTCGTGTTTCTCTGTGAGGTCCAGCAGGCTGGCGCTCGTCAGCTCGCCAGGCAGGCCAGAGAATGCCCGTCCGAATGCCGCGTTGGAGAAGCGGATGGCGCCCGCCTGGTCGGCTATGGCGACCGCATCGGAGACGTTCTCGAGGGCGTGAGCGTATTCGGCAGCGCCCACGGAGCCTGCCGGGACGCCTCGGATGCGGCGGGCAAGCTGCGGCAACAGCCCGAAAAGTTTAGTACGAAGGGAAAACAAATTTTTCATTGCCTGGTCAAATCCGCTAACCATCTGTGAGTGTAAGGATTCACCAGCCGACTGAGGGAGTCAGGAGCACGTTAGCTGACCGCCAGACCCACTGCGC
>Ga0335078_10014582_pt1 | contig 11659 bp, 10 predicted proteins | sample Lox_Sample_32_FD_206711 | JGI IMG/M metagenome (GOLD analysis project Ga0335078, IMG submission 206711) | Soil microbial communities from Loxahatchee National Wildlife Refuge, Florida, United States - Lox_Sample_3.2 | ecosystem: Environmental > Terrestrial > Soil > Wetlands | place: USA...
CGCGTCGCCTACGCACAACAGGGCGATTTGTTTGTCGCCCAGAAGGACGGCAGCGGGACGCATAAGCTGGCCGGCGTTCGGGGGTCGGTTTACAAACCCGCCTGGTCGCCGGACGGCCGGCGCATCCGCTTCACGGTGGCCGACGAACAACGGAACCTGATGGCCCTGTGGGAAGTCTCGGCCGAGGGAACCAACCCGCACCCCTTGTTTCCGGAACGGCACACGCCGTCCGACGATTGCTGCGGCAAATGGACCCCGGATGGAAGGTACTTCGTCTTTGCCGCACAGGGACAGATCTGGGCTCTCGCCGAACGGCGTGGGCTTCGCCGTGCCGGCGTGCAGCCGATGCAGTTGACGAGCGGCGCAATCCCGTTCGTGGAAGCGCTGCCTTCCAAAGACGGCCTGCGCTTGTTTGCGGTCGGAGCCGCGCCGCGCGGAGAAGCGGTCCGTTACGACAGCAAGAGCCGCCATTTTGTCGCCCTGCTCCCCGGACTTTCGGCGGATTTCGTGACGTTCTCCAACGACGGTCAGTGGCTGGCGTACGTGACCTATCCCGACGGCGCCTTGTGGCGGAGTAAGCCGGACAAGAGCGGCCGGTTGCAACTCACCCAATCGTCCGCGAGCTTCGCGCTGCTTCCCCGCTGGTCGCCGGACGGGTCGGAACTGCTCTACTCCGCCGCAAGCCCCGGCCAGATTTCGCGCATCTTCCGCGTTCCAGCTACGGGCGGGCAGCCGCAACTCTTGCTTCCCAATCTGAACCAGGTGAACACGGACCCGAACTGGTCCCCGGACGGCAAGCGCGTCTGCTTCGGAGGAGCTTCGGCTGCCGCAGGCCGCCAGACGGGAGCAAACATCCACATCCTCGACCTGGAAACGCACCGGGTGGCCGACGTGCCGGACTCCGGCGGGTTCTTTTCACCACGCTGGTCGCCCGATGGGCGTTACCTCGCAGCGCTCAGCCTGGACTCCACCCGCCTAGCCCTGTTCGATTTCGTCTCCGGGAAGTGGAGCGAACTGGCGAAGGGGAATTTCTTCGGTTTTCCATACTGGTCGTGCGATCGGCGTTACGTCTACTACCTCCAGGGGACGGCGAGTCCCGCCGTGATGCGCGCCCGCGTGACGGACCGCAGGACTGAACGGGTCGCCGATCTCACAGACATTCACCTGACAGGCTTCTACGGCTCGTCCCTCTCTCTCACCCCGGACGATGAGCCGATCCTGACGCGCGACAACGGCTCGCAGGAAATCTTTGCACTCGATTGGCAGGCGCCGTAAACCGCCGGCCAAGTACGCTCTGGTAGAATCTGGTTTGCCGGAGGAGCGCATGGCCCGAACAACATTGCTGGAACTGGCGTTGGCAGGCGTGTTTGTACTCACGCCCGCGCCCGCGCAAACCAAGAACGTGGCCGGGGAGCTGGGATATCCGGCGGATGCCAAGCTGTTGATCGTGCACGCCGACGACTTGGCCGTCAGCCATTCCCAGGATCGCGCCAGCTTCGCCGCTCTCGACCGGCGCGCCGCCAGCGCCGCCAGCATCATGGTCCCCTGCCCCTGGTTTACCGAAGTCGCCGAATACGCCAAGGCGCATCCCGACGCGGATCTTGGATTGCACCTGACCCTGACCAGCGAGTGGAAGAATTATCGCTGGGGGCCGGTGGCCTCGAAAAACGAGGTTCCGGGCCTCCTCGGTCCGAACGGCAATCTCTGGCCGGACGTTCCCCTCGTAACCAAGAACGCCACACCGGCGGAGGTAGAGAGAGAAATCCGCGCGCAGGTCGAGCGCGCCATGAAAGCCGGCATTCGTCCCACGCATCTCGATAGTCACATGGGTACGTTGTTCACGCCCGCGTATTTTCCGGTATACGTGAAGGTCGCGCGCGAATACGGCCTGCCTTTCCTGGCGATGCGCACCGCGAGTGCTCCCGCTGCCCTGCTGGCGCTGTTGAAGGATACCGACATCCTGCCCGGCGCCATCGTGATGGCTTCGAGTGTCGAGCCCCGGAATTGGGCGGAGTATTACCTGGGCGTGATCCGCTCCCTGAAGCCTGGCCTGACGGAATTGATCGTGCACCTGGCGTATGACGATGCCGAGATGCAGGCGGTCACCGAAGATCATCCCGCCTATGGCAGTGCGTGGCGGCAGAGGGATTTCGATGTGATCACCAGCCCGGCGTTCCGGCAGGCGCTCCAGGATAATGCGGTGACGCTGATCGGCTGGAAGGAAATCAAGGAACGCGGCGGCCGGCACTAAATCGCGCCGTGCCGGCCTGCGCCACGTTCCCATAGGCCGCCGGTCACGGCGTGATTCGGGAGGCTTTAATAGTGCCCGTAAAGGCGCCGACCGGATTGCCGGACGTATCGAAGAAACTGATGCTGTAAGGGCCTTCGTATTGGTTGCCCCCGGCGGCGACCGCCACCGTCTCCTGGATCAGCGCCGTGCCGGTCAGGTTGCCGCTGGTGTCGAACGTCCACGACGGGTGTTTGAGCTTGAAGGTTTGCGGTCCGGTTTGCGTCCACACGCCCAGGCACACGTTGCCTTCGATCGGATCGGTGAAATCGTTCAGGATTTCCGTGCCATCGCCGTGCCAGGCGTCGAAAGCTTCGTCAACGATTGCTCCGCCGGAGTAAAACACGACACTCCATAAGCCCACGATGGCCGGGCCGCTTTGCGCCGGCGCGCCCGCCATGGCCTGACCGGGCGCCGCCAGCAGGCCGGGCGGAAGGATCGCCGGCACTCGCAGGGGAGATACTCCCGGCAAGCTGCAGGCGGTTGCGTTTGGCACGACGCTGACCGCGAGAGCCAGTAGCGCGCCGGTGATGGTAATCGTCTTTATTCTTCGTTGCATGATGTTGGGTCCTTTTGCGTTTTGAATTTGGAAAGCAGGCTGGAGCTCAGGCGATCGGGTAGTGTCCCGGTGGGCGGCCCGGGCGTCTCGGCGGCGGATTCGCCCGACTGGCGGCTGCGAACCAGCAGCCTCTCTTCGATCGTTACGGCGATCCTGGTTTTGCGCTTGATTCGCACGATCCCTCTCTTTCCGGGCTGGGTCGCCGGTTGTGCTAAACTACACTCAACCTGAAGCCTCACCAGGCCGGCTTTCACTTTCGCATTCTGACCGGCGGCCGGCTTAGAAGTCTTGAAAGCGGCTATGAAGCTTTATAAAATCTTCTAAAAGCCCCTTTGCACTGGCGGCTATGGCAAAGGAAACAAGCCAGTTATACGAATTCGGGCCGTTCCGGGCGGACGGCGTGCGCCGTGTACTATTGCGCGACGACCAGCCCGTGCCGCTCACTTCCAAGGCCTTCGATACCCTCCTGGTGCTGATCCAAAATCGTGAACAAGTGCTCGAAAAGGATGCGCTGCTCAAGGCCATCTGGCCCGACAGCTTTGTGGAGGAGGCCAATCTGGCCCAGCACGTTTCGGCGCTGCGCAAAGCCCTCGGAGAGCAGCCGGGCGAAAACCGTTATATCGCTACGATTCCCGGCCGGGGCTATCGGTTCGTCGCGGACGTACGGGTTTTTTCCGCCACCGAAACCGAGCTGACCCTGGAAAGGCGCACCACCGCCGAGATGGTGGTCGAGGAAGAGTTTCAGGAAGAGGACGATCCCAGAGCCCCCGTCCGCTGGAGACTGGCGCCGCCGAAAGCGATGGCGGCCCTGGGCGTGCTCCTCGCGATAGGTTTGGCGTTGGCAGGCTGGCGCTTGTGGAGAGAGAACGCCGCGCCCGATGTGGCCGCGGCTCGCTCCATCGCGGTGCTGCCGTTTCAGCCGCTGGACCCGCAAGGCGAAAATGCCTTGGCCCTGGGGCTGGCCGACGCCGTCATCACCAAGCTGAGCAATGTCCGCCAGTTGGTGGTGCGGCCCACCAGCTCGATTCAGAAGTACGCCGGCGCGCCGGCGGATCCGCGCGCCGCCGGACGCGAACTGGATGTGGCGGCGCTTCTCGAAGGCAAAGTGCAGCAGGCCGGGGATCGCATCCGCATCACCGTCCAACTCGTTCGGGTATCCGACCAGAGGCCGTTATGGGCGGATACGTTCGACGAGAGCTTCACCAGCATCTTCGCCATCGAAGATGCCATCTCGGAAAAGGTCGCCCAGGCCCTGGCCGTCAAATTAGCGCAGGGGGAAAGGCAAAGATTGGACCGGCGCTATACGGCCAACCTGGATGCCTACCGCAACTACCTGGATGGGCGCTATGCCGAGTTCAAGTTCACGGCCGAAGGATTGAACCAGGCGATCGCGTTCTTCGACCGGGCCATCGAGATCGATCCCAGCTACGCGTTGGCCTATGCCGGATTGGCGGATGCCTACACCACGGCGTCGGACTGGGTGCTCTCCCCGCGGGAGGCGCTGCCCAAGGCCGAGGCAGCCGCGCGCCACGCGCTGGAGTTCGACGATGGCCTGGCGGAAGCGCATGGCGCGCTGGCGCACGCACAGATGCACGAGTGGAAGCTCGCCGGCGCCGGTGAGGAATTCGCACGGGGATTGGCTTTGAATCCAAACATGACCTCCATCTACTTCGCGTATGCCGAGTACCTGGCGGCGCTGGGAAAATACGACCAGTCCTCGGCCGAGCTGCGGAAGGCCCTCAAAATCGATCCGCTCTCCGCGGAAATCCTGATGCTGTGCGGCTTCCCTCTTTACCTGAAGCACGATTTTGAAGCCGCGCTGGCGGCCAACCGCGCCGCCATGAAAGCTCACCCGAATTTCTGGGCGCCGTACATGGAAAACGGATACGCCTACATGGCCGAGCAGCGATTTCCCGAAGCGATCGCGGACTTCGAACATGCCCGCGCCTTGAATCCCGGCGCCACGCTGACTCTGTCGGGGCTGGCCGCTGCCCGAGCGGGATCGGGAAACCCGGCCGAAGCCCGGAACATACTCGCGCAACTCAAGAAGATGATGACCGAACGCTACGTCGCGCCGTTCGACATCGCCGTGGTTTACCTCGCTTTGGGCGAGCGAAACCAGGCCCTCGATTGGTTGGAGAAGGCCTACCAGGACCAATCGGAAATGATGCTTTTCCTGGAGATGTATCCGCCGATGGCGGACCTGCGCGGCGACCCGCGATTTCAAGATATCGTGCGCCGCGTCCGGGTCCCGCCGGGTTAGCGGCGTGCGCGGCGCGGCGGTTGCTCCTGCCAACCTTCCGATGGTGTCAGCTCCCGCTGGCGGCGCGAGCTTCCGCTCGCCGTTGGCAGCGCCTGCCACACATTCCTTCCGTCTCCAGCGCAGTCCGCCCACGGCACAAGCCGGCTGGCGAGTTGCGGTATGCTACAGGGAAGCGCTCCGCCGGTGCATTCCTAACCAGGCTGCGGCGGAGACACGCGATTCCATACCTGGAGACGAAAGCGATGACACGCATACTGACTCTGTTTTTGACGATTCTTCTGTTCGGCTGCGCCGCCTGCTGGGCGGCCGAAAACGCGGTGGTGGGCAAGTGGGATGTAACGGCTACCGACGAATCCGGGCAGCCCTCCAACTGGACTCTGGTCGTTAAGGATGACGGCGGCAAGCTGGCGGGCACGCTGAGCGGCGACCCTGGCGAATTCCCGCTGGTCGATGCCAAGCTCGAAGGCAATTCATTCAGCTTCAAAGTAATTGTGAACGAAGCGAACTATGTCGTCGAGGGCACCGTCGACGGCAATAAGTTCGAGGGAAAGTACAAGGGACCGGAAGCCAGCGGTACGGTGAAAGGCGCCAAGCAGCAGTGACTTCCCCAGGGGCAGGCGCGCCGCCTGCCCCTCGCCCGCGCTATTTGCGTTTGACTTCGAGCCGCGCCGTTCCGCCGTTGGGGTCGGAGAACTCATAGATCTCGGGCTTGGCCGAAACCTGTTTGATGGCAGCCTGCTTCCAAGCCGCCTTCTGACCGGCCTCCTGGTACCAGCCGCTCAGAATATAGCGGGGCGGGTCTGGCGACTCGTGGGTGGAGCAGGAGTTCAGCCAGTACCGGCTGGCTCCCTGCTCCGTGCCGCTGTCCGCGGACCACTCGTGCTTCCACCCATCGTGCCCATGCACCACGCAGACGAAATAAAGATCCACATGCCGGCAATACTTGTTTTCGAATGCATCCAGGTGAAATGACCGCTGCCAGCCTCCCGGCGAGAAATTGGTTGCGAACGCGACTTCTTCCTCGAAATTCGTGGAGCCGTCGCACGGGATCCGGCTGGCGATGCGGAGTCCTTCAACGGGATTCAGCACGCCGTCGTGGGACCCGGCATACCCGCCCACACCCAGGCCCAGGATGAGGAATTGCGCGATGACAAAAGAAGATCGGAGCATCGATGATTCCATTCTAGCGCGGGCAGGATGGAGGCCTGCCATCGATCCCCATCCAACGCGACCGGCGCGGGCGCGTCGCGCTTTCGCCGCTATCATCCTGGCGTTCACGCCGGCCGTTGCCGGGGCGCAGCGAGCCGACACTTATCCCGCGCATTGGTGGACTCCCGTCCCGGAGGACCGTAAGGCCGATTGGGAAATCCTCCCACAAGCCGCCGGACCGGGAGAGGTCATCCTGTCGAAACGCAACGAGCTTGGCATCCTCTCCAACTTCGCGGCGACTCCGTTCACCCTGAACGGCAAGCGCTATGCCAGCGTCGAGGGGTTCTGGCAGACGATGCTCTACCCTGAAGGCCGCCAGGACCCGCGCGCCAAAGCTCCCGGAATCGTTTGGCCCTACACGCGCGAAGAGGTTGCCGGCATGACCGGGTTCGCCGCCAAGGACGCCGGAACGTTCGCCGAGAACGCCATGCTCAAAATGGGGATCGGCTGGGTGACCTTCGAAGGCAGACGCATGCCCTACCGTTCCGCCGCGAAGGGAGCTCATTACCGCCTCATCGTCGAGGCCATGCGCGCCAAGCTCGATCAAAATCCCGAGGTGCGCACCATCCTTCTCGCGACCGGCAGCCTGATCCTCAGGCCCGACCATGTGCAGGAACCGGATGCTCCTCCGGAGTGGCGCTACTTCGAAATCTGGATGCGATTCAGAACCGAGCTTCAGCGCCAACCGGCCGGCGGGCGGTAGCGGAGTTTCATTTGGGCGGCGTCCGTCCGCGGTGACCGGCAGCGGCCGCGCGCGCCTGGTTCCAGGCGCTTCTACCGCGGGGAAACGCGCCAGGCGGCGCCGGTGTTTTCGGTGTTGGGCCGGCGCGCCGGCTTGCGTTTCCGGGCCGCTTCGTCGCGCGCCGCCGCGCAACTCGCGTAAACGCACATGTCCTGTTCGGTGTAGGTGAACGCGCGCTCCTCGGCTTCGTGATTCCGCTCCAGAACCGCCCGGCACAACAGCGGCAGTTCCTGCAGCCGGATGCCATACCTCCGCGTCAGGGCAAGATCGGTCCTGACGGTAAACGCCGTGCGCGTCCGGTCCGCCGCAACGCTTTCAAACTGGAAGGTGCGGAATCCCATTACTTCGCTGAATCCCTTAAGCAGGAATTGTATTTTCGCGTTTTCCACGAAATCTCCTTCGGGCGTACTGGCGACACCGGGAGCCGGTCATTGCCGTGACGGTGGCGCTGGTTACCAGTTCGGGAAGCGGCATCCGGGTAACTCCCCTAAGTACCCTGAACGCGTCCCGGGGACCGCATGGATGCGGGACGATGAAGCCGTTGGAACTTCGGAAGACTGGCCGGAGGAAGGGCAGTTGGCATTCGCACCGCGGCGGAGCGGAGTTCCGCGATCGTGTCAGAAGAATCGCCGACGCAGGCCGGGAAGACTCTAACATAGGCTGGAGTGATGCACCGTGCGCCGCGAGCGATCGCAGGCCGAAGTGAGATTGAACCAAATGTAGGGGCGCCCGCCAGCGAAAGCGCCGAGTAACATGGCCCGCGGCGAGGTGTAACTGGTGCCCGTAGACTTATAGAGCGGATCGCCCATCACAGTTTTCCGGCTGTGCTGTTGCTAAGAGGAAGGGCGGACTAACCAGCTTAGTTCAAGAGATCCGCAGAGCAGACAGGAGAGCCACTTCGTAACTATTATCCGCGAAGCCTCGCTATTTGTCAAGCCGCGGAAGCGCGGCCGGGGCCGCAAGACACCAGACGCTCCCGTGAGGCGCCGGCGATCCGCGGCGCGCGCTTCCCGGATTCATCATCAGGCTTCGCCGCGGCCGGCTTCGGCGGAGCTCGATCCCGCCGCAGGCCCGGGCGTGCCTGGCGCGCCGGCTCCAAGCCACCGCCGCGCGCGTGGGACAATGGAAGCTCATGCACAAGCGCCTGCCATTTGCGCTCGCGTGTTACGCGGTGCTGGCATTGCTGGCCTGGCTCACGCTCGGCGATGCCGGCGTTTATGTGAATGGAAGGCTGGTTCTGTTCCGCACGGCGGTCTGGATCGTTCTGGGCGGCCTGACCCTCAAAACGTGTATCGCTTACAAAGCCGGCTGGTAGGGCGGCATCGCGCCGCCGGGCCGCCAGGGACCGGCGCCAGCGGGGCCACAATCCGGGGCGAGGCGGCTGCCCCTGGCGGGAGCGGTGTTCATCCGGTGATACTGGTATCGAGATGCAGACCATCATCGAGCCATTCCGGATCAAGAGCGTCGAACCTTTGCGCCAGACCACGCGCGAGGAGCGCGAGCGCCTGCTCGCGGAAGCCGGTTACAACCTGTTCCGCATTCAGGCGAAGGATATCCTGATCGACCTGCTCACCGATTCGGGAACCAGCGCCATGTCCACCGAACAGTGGGCGGGGCTCATGCGCGGCGACGAATCCTATGCGGGAAGCGAGAGCTTCTTCCGCATGAAGCGCGTGGCCGACGATCTCACCGGCTTTCGCCACATGATCCCCACGCACCAGGGCCGCGCCGCCGAGCGCATCCTGTTCACCGTGATGTGCCGGTCCGGACACGTGGTGCCCAACAACACGCACTTCGACACGACGCGCGCCAATATCGAATTCACCGGCGCGCGGGCCGTCGACCTGCCGATTCCGGAAGCCGCCGACACGCAGGCGCGGCTGGACTTCAAGGGCAACCTGGACGTGGCCGCGCTCGAGCGGCTGATCCAGGAAACGGGGCCGGAGCGTATCCCGCTGGTCATGCTCACCGTGACCAACAATTCGGGCGGAGGCCAACCGGTATCCATGGCCAACATCGAAGCCACCCGCCGCGTCACCTCGCGCTTCGGGATTCCGCTGTATCTCGACGCCTGCCGCTTCGCCGAAAACGCCTGGTTCATCCGCCAGCGCGAGCCGGGCTACGCGGATTGGACGCCGAAACAGATTGCTCAGAAAATGTTCTCTTTGGCGGATGGCTGCACCTTCTCGGCGAAGAAGGACGCGTTCGCCAATATCGGCGGATTCCTCTCCACCAACGACGACCGGCTGGCGGCCCAGGAGACCAACCTGCTGATCCTGACGGAAGGCTTTCCGACTTACGGCGGGCTGGCCGGGCGTGACCTGGAAGCCATCGCCGTGGGGTTGGAGGAGGTGCTGCACCCGGATTACCTGCGCTACCGCATCGTTTCCACAGGCTACCTGGGGCGGCATATCGCGGACCATGGCGTTCCGATTGTGGAGCCGCCCGGCGGCCATGCCATTTACATCGACGCGGCGCGCATGCTGCCCCACATCCCCCGCCGGCAGTTTCCGGGACAGGCGCTGGCGGTGGAACTGTACCGGCACGCCGGCATACGGTCGGTCGAGATCGGTTCGGTGATGTTCGGCGATCAGGCGCGCCACGAACTGCTGCGGCTGGCGATCCCCCGGCGCGTCTACACGCAGAGCCACATCGACTACGTGGTGGAGGCGATCCTGGAAGTGAACTCGCGGAAGGACGAAATTGGCGGGCTGGAGATTGTCGAAGAACCTCCGTTCCTCCGCCACTTCAGCGCCAGATTTCGTAGCTGCACAGCGCCCGGCTAAGGCCGGCGCGGCTCGCCTGGGCAGGGGGGCAGGGGGCGGAGCCCTGGGCTTCGTGGCAAACGCCCGGCAGCGCCTCGCGCCTTCCAGACTTTCGCCGGCCGCCCGCCGGTTCGCCGGATCCCGCTTGGCCGTGTGCTTCAGGGGAAAGTTCTTGGCTTCCGGCCCGAAATGAAGTAAAACAGAAGAAACAAATTCTGTTTTTGAACGAGCGGGCGGCCCTGGGCGAGGGGGCGCCCTGTGGAACGTATGTGCAAAAGCTTGCGGGGGTGTGCGCCGCCAGATCCGGCGATCTGATTCTGAACGATTTGTGCGCGCCGGCCGAACCGCCGCGAACGCCATGTTTTATACAGAGCCCAAGCGCATCAAAACACGGCCCCAACAAAGTGCGTGCGAGGAGGCGCCCGCGCCGCTAACCTGAAGACTCCGCCATGTCTGCGACCTCCATCGCCCTCGACAAGGGCCTGCCCAGCAACGTCGACGCCGAGCGCCTGGTGCTCGGCTCCATCCTGCTCAACGACAGCCTGTACATTCAAGCCGCGGGCGAACTGCAAGCCGACGATTTCAGCCTGGAGAAGCATCGCCGCATCTTCACCCGCATGGGCGAGTTGCACGAACGCGGAGAGCGCGTCGACCGCGTCACCGTCGCCAACGAGTTGATGCGCTTCAACGAGCTGGAATCCTGCGACGGCCTCAGCTACCTGGTTTCGCTCGACGACGGCCTGCCGCAGATCCTCAACCTGGACGCGTATATCCGCATCGTCAAAGACAAGGCGGTGCTGCGGCGGATCATCTTCGCTTCGCAGCACCTGATGAACCGCTGCCTGATCGGCGAGGAAGAGCCGGATGAGATTCTTTCCGGCGCCGAAGAGACGCTGCTCAAGCTCGGCGAGTCGCGCGTCAAGAGCGGCCTGCTCAGTCCGCGCCAGGTCATCGACGAATATCAGGGCGGGCTGAACGCCTTCCTGGACCCCAGCAAGCGCATCAAAGGCGTGAGCACGGGGTTTTCCCGGTTCGACGAAAAGACGAGCGGACTGCACGCGGGCGACCTCTTCATTCTGGCGGCGCGCCCGTCGATGGGCAAGACCGCGCTGGCGCTGAACATCGCGCACCACGTGGCCACCAAGGCCAAGCGCACGGTGGCGGTCTTCTCGCTCGAAATGTCGAAGGAGTCGCTGCTGACGCGCATGCTGTGCGCCACCGCGCGTGTGGACAGCCAGCGATTCCGGGCGGGCTATCTGAACGCCGACGAACGTAAGAGATTGCAGGCGGCTGCCTCCAGCCTGGTGGAAGCGCCCTTGTTCATCGACGACACGGCGGGCATCCACCTGATGGATATCCACGCCAAGCTGCGCCGTCTCAAAGCCGAGCACGGCCTGGGACTGGTGATCGTGGACTATCTGCAATTGATGTCCGGCCGCGGGCGCTTCGAGAACCGCAACCAGGAGATCAGCACCATCTCGCGCGGCATGAAGCTGCTGGCGAAGGATCTGAACGTGCCGATGTTGGTGCTGTCGCAGCTCAGCCGTGCGCCGGAAACGCGCCAGGGCGATCACCGTCCGCAGCTCAGCGATCTGCGTGAGAGCGGATCGATCGAGCAGGACGCCGACCTGGTAGCGTTCATCTTCCGCGAGGAAGTCTACCGGCCTAACGACGAAAGCCTGAAAGGCCAGGCGGAGCTGATCCTGGCCAAGCAGCGCAACGGCCCGGTGGGGAAGATCGAGCTGGTGTTTCTACACGAGTTCACCAAGTTTGAGAACCGGGCGGCGGATTTGGGGGATTCGCCGGAGGAGTAGGTTGGTGGGTGGTTTCAGTT
>Ga0335078_10014583_pt1 | contig 11658 bp, 11 predicted proteins | sample Lox_Sample_32_FD_206711 | JGI IMG/M metagenome (GOLD analysis project Ga0335078, IMG submission 206711) | Soil microbial communities from Loxahatchee National Wildlife Refuge, Florida, United States - Lox_Sample_3.2 | ecosystem: Environmental > Terrestrial > Soil > Wetlands | place: USA...
AGGTCCGTCGCGGCGAGATCCTTGAACTGCCCACCGAAGCTACCCACCGGCGTCCGCACCGCGCTCACGATCACAGCATCTTCCATCACAGCCTCCTCGGCCAACCGCAAACTCGATTCGTCTCAGCCCGATCCAGCATACGCTCGATCCCTGGCTTCGCCCGCGACCGCGGATCGCGCGCGACGCTGTCGCACGGGTCATCACGGTACTGGTTCATGAGGAGCACGCCCAGCGTCGCGCCACCCAGCAAGCGCTCCGCCGGCGTCGCTAGTACCAGTCCCCGCGACGGTGTCGGTCATGGCGGCCCTGCTAGGGCTGTGGGCCGCGGGTGTGCTCGTGATCTTGCTGGCCGTGCTGGCGTGGTGGCGGGCGAACGCACGCCGCCACTCGACGGTGCATAACGGGATAACCGAACAGCAGGCACGCGAGAACGCCGCGCCGCTGACGACGGCCATCCTGTCTGGGTCACGCAACTCACAAGCGCAACCGAAGATAACGAACGTTAGCGGTCCCGTGCAGACGGTCGCCAGCGACGGCGTGGCTCGAAGCTTCTTCACGCACTCGGCCAACGTCGTCGGCGAGCTCCCTCGAGCGGGGGTAGCGCGCCTGCTCTCAGCCGGTCCGACCTCCGGCGGCGGGCAGGCGGTGCGCGTGGCGCGAGAGGTTGAGCACGCGCGCGAGCTCTCGTTCAGTGACCGCGAGCGTACCCAGGGTCACGTCGAGTTCGTCGGCGACCTGCTGAGCGGTGAGCGCTCCAACGGCCGAGCAGGCCGCTAACGCGAGCCAGCGCGACGATGGCGCCCGCCGCCCACGCCTCCGGCCGGCCACGGCGGATGACACCGAGCCGGGACGCGTCGGCGAGCATCTGCCAGGCGGCTTGGGCGTAGGCCCGTCCGAGGCGGGTGCAGTAAGGGGCGGCCAGCGCGGCGGCGCGCTCGCCGGGCGCGCGATGGTCGCTCAGCGACGGCGGTTGGGCGCTCACCGGCGCGAATATAGGCGATTCGCGGGGCTGGCGCGCGCGTGAGCCGACTGACCGGAACCGGCCATGAATCCGGCGGCCAGCATGCGCGACAGTCGTGATCCCGCTACCGCAACCGGACGGCTCGCAGTGCCCGTCACCGGCCGCGGGAGCTATTGCCGACTAGCTCGCTTCTGCCCATACGGGCGAACCGATATGGACATTATCGATCGTGAAATATGAAGACCGCTGCGGTCCCCTTTGGGCGGCGGTGCCGAAGGTGGCCGAGTTATTCGTCGTCGGTAGAGACTCCCGGCCGATACGAGAACCGAGAACATGCGCTGCGCGAGCTCCTCGTCGGGTTCCTCGCGCGGCAAGCAGCCAGGCGGCTCAGGCAGCGAGCCGACGGCGCGCCTTTTGCACGGAGGGCAGCGCGCCCTTTGCTCGGGCCAGCGGCCGGGCGTGTAAGTCGATGCTCGCTGGCTTGGCGCCGACCGTGATCTCTTCACCGGTCGCCCGGGTTGCGGCCTTTGCGTGGCTTCTGGGCCGGCTTTACCCGGACCGTCAACTGCTCTCGCCCGCCGATCCGCACCTTCTGAGCGTTCCCGAGCTCTTCGAGCACGACTTTATCGAGCGCCGCGAGAGCCCGCTTGGCGTCGCTCTTGCTCGGCTGCGTGCGCTCGGCGACGGCGGTCACGAGCTGCGCCTGTGTTAGTGGCAGAGCAGTCCTCCGAGGTTCGATGCTCGGAATCGGCGTAGGCGAATTCAACCTTGCATCGCGGACGGACAGCCAGCCCGCGATCCTGCCAGGCTTGTCGACTTGGAAGGTCGGCCGCCGCCTGATCGCGGATGCATCCGCGGGGGTGTGATTCTCAGTCGCGGGCAATGTCTCCGCCGGTGCCGGCCTACTCGACCAGGACCTCGGGGTCGGGACTCGGGAGCGAACCAGTGGAAGCTCCTGAGGGATGCTGTCATCCGGTGTCTTCACAATCCGGGTTCGATGCTTATGCAATCGCCAACGCTGAGGGGCGGATGGTCCCGGAGTCGCTCGGACTGCCCGCTGGCCTCGTCGCCCGATCACGCGCTCGATGCACTCGCAGCAATCTGCGACATGAACCGCTTGCCACTCGTCCGGGCGCTCGCGGCCGCCAGCGCCGGGGGGCGCGCGTGATCGCTCTGGTCTCGGGGAAGGTCGCGGTCCGTCGCGGCGATCACGTGGTCGTCGAGTGCGGCGGCGTCGGCTACCGGCTGTCGGTCTCGACGCAGACGCTCCGGCACGTCCCCGCGGTCGGGTTCGACGTGGTGATGCACGCCCACATGGTCGTCCGCGACGACGCGCTGATGCTCTACGGGTTTGCCAGTGAGGAGGAGCGCGAGCTGTTCCTGATGCTCCTGGGAGTGCAGTCGGTTGGGCCGAAGGTCGCGCTCGCCGTGCTCTCGGCGGGGCCGCCCCGGGATCTGGTCGCGGCGCTCGCGGCCGGCGACGCCGCGCGGTTTCGGGCCGTGCCCGGGATCGGCAAGCGGACCGCGGAGCGACTGATCGTGGAGTTGCGCGAGAAGGTCGGAGGCTCGGTGCCCGAGCGGGCGATCTCGATCGCGCGGCTGGACGGTCCACGGGCGCTCGCCCGGGAGGGGCTGATCGGCCTCGGCTACAGCGTCCCGGAGGCCGATGAGCTGCTCGACGCGGCGGTCGGCGAGCGGCCCGAGGACCTCATCGCCAGCGCGCTCAGAACAGCACGCCAATGATCCCGGTCAGCGACACGCCGACTCCGCGGATCCAGGCTCCGGAGGCGCTTGCGGAGGACGAGCTCGACCGCTCGCTGCGTCCCCGGAGGCTCGAGGACTTCGTCGGCCAAGAGGCACTCAAGGACCAGCTGGCTGTCTCGATCGCGGCGGCGGTCAGCCGCGACGAGGCGCTCGACCACGTACTGCTCGCGGGGCCACCCGGCCTTGGCAAGACCTCGCTGGCGCAGATCCTCGCCGCCGAGCTCGGCGTGCCGTTCGTGCAGACCGCCGGTCCCGCGCTCGAGCGCAAGGGCGACATCGCCGCGTTCCTGACCGCGCTCGAGCCCCGGACGATCTTCTTCGTCGATGAGATCCACCGGCTTCCGCGGGCGCTCGAGGAGACCTTCTATCCGGCGATGGAGGACAACTGTCTGCCGATCACGGTCGGGCAGGGCGCCGGCGCCCGAGTGGTCACGCTCCCCCTCCCTCCGTTCACGCTGATCGGGGCGACCACCAGGGCCGGGCTGATCACCACCCCGCTGCGCGACCGCTTCGGGATCCAGCACCGCCTCGAGCACTACGACGTCGACGAACTTGCAACGATCGTCCGCCGCTCCGCCAGGCTGCTCGAGGTGGCGATCGAGAACGGCGGGGCGCGCGCCATCGCAGAGCGCAGCCGCGGCACCCCGCGAGTGGCCAACCGGCTGCTCAAACGGGTCCGCGACTACGCCGAGGTGCGCGGCGACGGGGTCGTCAGCGCCCGTGTGGCGGCGGCCGCCCTCGATCTCCTGGAGGTCGACCACGAAGGCCTCGATCGCCTGGACCGGGAGATCCTGCGGGCGATCTGCGACAAGTTCGGCGGCGGCCCGGTCGGGCTTTCCACCCTCGCGGTCGTGGTCGGAGAGGAGCAGGACACGATCGAGGACGTCTACGAGCCCTACCTCCTGCAACGCGGGCTGATCCAACGCACCCCCCGCGGCCGCGCCGCCACCAAACGCGCTTTCGCGCACCTGGGGCTCGACCACCCAGGGCCGCTGGCGCTCATCTGAGGCTGTGTGCCCTCGGAATGTCCGTGGGCCGTCACTTCATCTGAGCCCACATCCGACAACAGCGATCGCCTGGCTCAGGTGAACGAGAAGACACCCGGATAAGCGCAGGTTAGTGATCTGCCCAGTATGCGATCACCCGGGCTGCGGGGCGGCGACGTCGATACGTCCTCGTCCCCCGATGCTCATCGGCACCCTAATCGGCCGTCGCCGCGTGCGACTGATGACACTGGCTGATTCGCCTGCACTGGCAGCCGAAGCGGACATGCGGGGTTCCGGTAGCAGCGGCGCGAGAATGGTCGCTAAGCGTTAGTCAGACGCGGTTGGCAGCTGGTGCGGACGAGTGCCGCTTCGAGTCCGCGAACGAGGCCGAACGCGCGTCGACCGGCAAGGTCGCTGTTCGTCCCCAGGCCGCAACGCTGCAGGCGCGGCCGCTGGTGCGGGGACTTGACATCCGCGCTTGTGATCCGATAAATCGTGGCGTGCAGGCTACGCACGTCGGTTGAAATAGCAACGCATCGTCGCCGAGGTCTACGGCGACCGGGCACGTAGGAGGATTGCGATGACGGAGAAGCCCGCTAAGCCCGCAGCGCGAGCCAAACGCGCGGCAGCCGCCCGGCCTCCGGAGCCGACCAAGCCCGCCACACAAGGAAAGCGCGCGGCGGTCGCCCCGGCTGCCGAACCCGCCAAGCGCGCAACGGTGGCGCGGGCCGCGCGGGTCGAGCCGGCTACTCCGCCACCGATGTCGCGGGCGCCGCGGACGGACCGGCGCACGCCCAGTCACGACGAGATCTGCGAGCGCGCGTATTTCATTGACCTTGAGGAGGGCGGAGGCGATGAGGTCGCGAACTGGCTGCGGGCCGAGCGCGAGCTGGCGACGGCTTGACCATCTGTACCTGAGACACGCTGGGCTGCGGCGATGAAGACCTGGCGGGACACGCCGAGCGCGATGCTGGCTGAGCTCGAGCAGCGGTTTCGGCAGATCGTCAGTGACTAGCAGCGGCAACGGCGGCGAGTACGACGAGCTGCTGCACCGCGAGCCTGTCATCTCGCTGGACGGCGTTGACTCGAGGCCTGGCGGGCCGAGCTGCGCGCGCAGGCGCGCCGCGACAAGTTCCGGGTGCTCACGGTTCGTGACGGCTACCGCGCGATCGCGGCCCCGCGGCTTACACCCGGTGCGCGGGTAGGCCGTTGCACCTAGCTGTCGCGCAGGCTGGCTCGCTGCTTGCCGAGCGAGGTCTCGTCGCGTTCGGCTGGGCAGTGGCATCAGTGATGGAAGACCCGCCCTCGGAGGGCTCAGCGGCCGAAGGCGGCGGGATCTCGCAGCTCGATCCAGAGGGAGTCGGCGACGGCGAGGACGCGTCCCGCGGCGTCGTAGAGTGCAGAGGCCGAGTGGTGCTTGCGGCCCTCGCTGCCGACCGGCCACGCGGCGACGACGTGCGGCTCGCCGGCGCGTGGCGGCTGACGGAGCTCGACGGTGAGCGCTGCGAGGACGACGATCTGAGTGCGGTGGTCGACAGACTCGATCGCGTACGCGCTTGGGCAGTCGAGCACGGCCCATACGAACAGCGGATCGTCGGATTGCGGTGTCCACGGGGAGGCGATCATGGGCCCTTGGCCTACCTGACCGGCATAGATCCGCAGGCCGTCCTCGCGCGCGGTCCCGCACACGAAGCACGTCGGGAACCTGTGGTGCGCGAAGCCCACGTACCCCCGCCTCGCGATCTCGGCCTGCTCGACCGTCGGCGCGGGCGGCGCGTGCGCCTGTACGGCGGTGGGCGTAGCGGTGGCGATGAGGTCATCGCCGCTGAGCAGCGAAACGGAGTCGTCATCTTCGCGCCGGCGGAGCAGCGGCACCTCCAGCGGCGGCGGTTTGTGCAGCGACACACGGACCGATGGCGCCTCGATTTCCGTGCCGACGAGACCGCACGTATAGCCACCATTGGCGGAGTTCGGCGGGCCGTTGAAGCGCCGAGCGATGATGATCGAGTCGTTCACGCTGTCAGCCTGCCTCGCGGTCGAGTTCGCGATCGCCGCGACCTGCTTGCACTAGTCCGGGCGGTATCGAGCCAGAATGGCGAGTAGCCCGCGCCGAGTTGGCCGGACGGAATGAAACGAACGGCCGCTCGCGGACAAACTCTCTCGCGGCCGTATCCGAGCTGAGATCACCCCAGCCCAGGATCAGCATAAGAAGCCGCAGCCTCCACGGGTGTCGGTCGCGGCACTCGACCGCGACATCGAACGCCTCGTCTTCGGAGAGGAAGTGCTGCTCGGGCGCGAACGACTCGCGAGCGATCTGCACCCGCAGCGCAGGTCGGGCTCGAATGTTGCAGATCCAGTCCGTGGCTGGACCCCAGGCCGAGCAGACGACCGCCTCACGGATCACAGGGTCGTATCGCAAGGTCTGCGCCACCGTCGCATGGGGCTTGCCTGTCTTCCAGCCGGCGTACGAGCAGCAGGAAGGTGGGGCCAAGGATCCCGCCCAATCCGTTCTGGTACAGCTGCAGCGGCATCCGGAAGACTGCGAGCGCGAGACGAGCGGGCTGCCGGCGAGCCCGAGCAGCGGCTTTGATGTCTGACCGCTGGTTGCTTTGCCGAAGTCCTCGCTTGCCATCAGCGCGCCTTCGGCCGGGGATGTTGTCGCGCGTCGGTGCCGTAGGTATTTGCGACAGCTGAGTTGTGCAGTCGAGTTGGCCAGCCCTCAGCCTGTGCCGCCGGATGCGGGACGAGCCCACAGAACGGGCTGTGCGACAGGCGTGGCTGACTCATTTCCATGACGCGAGCCTACGGGCGCGGCCGTGTTACGCCGTCGGGAGGACCCCGCATCGTCACTACTGAAAACCACGTAGACCCGATCTTCCAGTGCCTGGGGCAGCAAGTCGTCCCAGTACCGCACACCTCCTCCCAGCCGCCGCTGCGGGGGTTCAGTGCGCCGCTAGCCTCCAGTCAGGAAGTCTCGCCAATGCCGCCCGCCGAGCCCTGACATAGCTGCCGGAGACGAGCGACATACGCAGCTCCTAGGAGGTCTACTGGCGTAAATCCTCTAGGGCCTCGACGAGGGATGCTGGAGTGAGAAGGGTCGCGGTATCGACGCCAACACCTCGCTACGCGGATCCCGCGCGATGCCGACATGATCGAGCGTCAAGTGAAGCGGGTGACGGTCGCATTCGCCGCGGGGGCCTGCGCGTCGCGCCAGTCGACAGCGGGGTGTTCGTAGAAAGGTCAAGAGCGTGAGCCCCGTACACAGGCGGCTAAACGTGCCGCTGGCCGGTTTGGCGGACGTTCCCGTGCGGAACACTCACGCTCTCTGACACCCGAATTCTACGGCGGTCTGGGCGAAGAAGATCCGTAGTAGTTCAAGTAGTCGGGTGCCACATAACCCGGCCGAACGGTGGCCGGGTGAAGCTGGTATCAGATCAGAAAGGAACGATCTCTGATCGATGTGACAACTGACACCTTCGAACGGGACGAAATCGAGCGCTCGCACGAGCTGTCGGTGGTGGTCGATTTCTGGGCTGCCTGGTGCTTCCCGTGCCGCACGCTCGGACCGGCGCTCGAGGCCGAGGTCGAGAAGCGCGCGGGACGGCTCGAGCGGCTCAAGGTGGACGTCGACGCCGAGCCTGAGCTGAGCGTCCGCTACCGGTTCCGGGGGATACCCACGGTCAAGGCGTTCCGTGACGGCGAGCCCGTGAACGGGTTCGTCGGTGCGTACCCGGCGAGTGTGATCGGCGAGTTCTTCGATGCGCAGGTCCTCGGCGGGGCCGCCGACCAGCGAGTGGCCGAGGCGAGCGCTCAATGAGACGCGCAGAGGAATGGAACCGATCCGTCGCGTGCCGGCAGGGCACACGAGCGAGGTGACTGAGATGCCTACTGAGATTCGACACAAGGAGTTCCGCTTCCCGGTACAGGTGGTCTCGGACGAGGGTCGCGGACGACGGCACGCGTCGACGAGGAGGGGCCGGTGCGGATCGCAACGCCGCCGGAGTTCCGCGGCGCCGATCCGGGCATCTGGAGTCCCGAGGACGCGTTCGTCGCCGCGGCCGGGTCGTGTCTGGCGGTGACGATCGCGGCGGTGGCCGAAGCGAGCAGTTGCCGGTGCGTGGCCTGTCGATCCAGGCAGAAGGCGTGGTCGGGGCGCCGGCCCGACGGTGAGTTCGGATTCGTTCGGATCGAGCAGATGGTCGAGCTGAAGACCGATCACGGGTACGAGGACGCCGCCCGGGCGCTCGTCGCGAAGGCTGAGGACACCTGTCTGGTCACGGTGTCGCTTCGACCTGCCGGTCGAGACGGCGGTCGAGATACGGACTCCCGTCCCGGCGGCCTAGCCATGCGCGCGGTGATGGACAGCGAGGCGTGGAATCGCCGCTACCGCGAGCTGGTGTGGAGGAGCGAGCCCAACCGGTTCCTCGTGGCCGAGGTCCCCGGGCTAGAGGCCAGGCGAGCGCTCGACCTGGCGTGCGGGGAGGGCCGCGACGCGGTCTGGCTGGCGGAACGCGGCTGGCGGGTCACCGGCGTTGACTTCTGCGAGGTTGGCCTCGAGAAGGCGCGTGCACTCGCCACTGCGCGCGGCGTGCGGGCGGTGTGGATCGCCGCCGACCTGCTCCGCTACACGCCCGAGCCGCAAGGCTTCGAGCTCGTGCTCATCTCTATATCTCCAGGTTCCGGCCGCGAAACGCCGGCTGATCGTGCGCGCCGCCGCCCGCGCGGTCGCGCCAGGCGGGGTGTTCCTGCTCGTCGGCCACGACCGCCGCCACCTCGAGCACGGCCACCGCGGGCCGCAAGACCCCGCCGTCCTCTACACGGCGGGCGACGTCATCGGCGACCTCGAGGGCGCCGGCCTCGAGATCGAACGGGCCGAGACCGTCAGGCGACCGGTCGACACGCCCGAGGGGGAACGCGTTGTGCTCGACGCGCTCGTGCGCGCCCGCCGCGGCGGGACCGGGGCTTCCCCGGGGCGACGCGCGGGTGATCACCGATGTCCCCGAGCCTGACCGCCTCCACGTGCGCGATCACATGCGGGACGACCCCGCCAGCGCGGGCCGACCAGCGGCGGGCTCCCGCGGCGGGCCGCCCCGACGCCGACGGTTGGCATGGTTGCCGACTCGCTGCTCGAGCAATGGTTCTCCTGCCTGCAGGGCCGGCTCGGCTCGACCCGCCTGTCCGCTGGCCCCGATCGACAAGCTCCCTTTCGCGGTCTGCGGGCAACTACGTCCTCGCGTGAGTCGGGCTACGGATGGCGCGAGGTCCGATGATGCAGAGAATGAGACTTTAGTCAGCAGCGCTCGAGCTCGTGGTTGGTCCGTTTGTGCGTAGGTTGCGTAGGTACGAGCGCTCTGCGTTTCCCTAGCGGTTTGCATAGAGATCCGAGGAGGATCGTATGGATACCCAGGCTACCCGGGTCGCCTCGCCGTGGCCGACGCGCACGGCCGCCAGCCGCACTGAGCTCAATCCTGTGTCGTTCCTGTACCGCAGCGCCGCGGTGCATCCGGATCGTGTCGCGGTTGTACATCTCGACCGCCGCTACACCTACCGAGAGATGGGCGAACGTGTGAACCGCCTCGCGTCCGCGCTTCGCCAGCGTGGGCTGGAGCCGGACGACCGTGTTGCGACTCTGTGTCCCAACATCCCGGCGCTGCTAGAGCTACTCCACGGAGTGCCTGCGGCCGGCGGCGTCTTGGTCCCGCTTAACACCCGGCTTGGCGCAATGGAAATCCACCATATGCTGGAGCACTCGGGGGCGCGTATGTTGTTCGTAGATGCCGAGCTGGAGTCGCTCGTCGCAGAGCCGCCCCCCGGCGTCGAGGTTGTACGGGTCGATGACGACGGGCAGAGCACCGATCCGTACGAGCAGCTGCTCGGGGAAGGCGATCCGGAGGGTGTGCCCTCGTTTCTGCTGGACGAGGAGCAGCCCATTTCGATCAATTACACCTCCGGCACGACCGGGCGGCCGAAGGGTGTGGTCTACACATTCCGTGGTGCGTACCTGAATTCGCTTGGACAAGTCGTCGAGGCCGAGCTTGGGCATCACCCCGTCTATCTCTGGACGCTGCCGATGTTCCACTGCAACGGCTGGTGCTTTCCGTGGGCGGTGACGGCGGCGAGCGGAACGCACGTCTGCCTGCGTCAGGTGGATCCCGGTCTGATCTGGCGCCTGTTCGAGGATGAGGGGGTCAGTCACTACAACGCCGCCCCGACCGTGCAGACCGCGCTGGTGACCCATCCCGCCGCGGCTCGGCTCGCGCGACAGATCACCACCTTGGTCGCGGGTGCGCCGCCCTCGCCGACCCTGCTGGCGCGCCTGGAGGAGTTCAACATCCGGTCTGTGCACGTGTACGGGCTGACGGAGACCTATGGACCGAATACGCTGTGCGTGTGGCACGACGGCTGGAGCGAGCTCCCGGCCGAGAAGCGCGCCCGTCTGCTGGCTCGCCAGGGCCAGGGGTACACGACGGCGGACGCGATCCGCGTTGTCGACAAGGAGATGCAAGATGTGCCGCAGGACGGCGCCACGATCGGCGAGGTCGTGATGCGCGGCAACACCGTGATGACCGGCTACTTCGCGAACGAGGAGGCAACCCGGGAGGCATTTCTCGGCGGAGCGTTCCACTCCGGGGACCTCGCAGTGTGGCATCCTGACGGGGCGATTGAGTTGCGCGACCGAGAGAAGGACGTGATCATCTCCGGTGGCGAGAACATCTCCTCGATCGAAATTGAGCAAACGATTAACGCGCACGCAGCGGTGCTTGAATGCGCCGTTGTGGCGGTCCCGGACGAGCGCTGGGGCGAGCGTCCCAAGGCGTTCGTGACGCTCAAAGAGGGCGCCGACGCGAGCCAGGAGGAGATCGTCGCCTTCTGCCGCGAGCGGCTCGCGCACTTCAAGTGCCCCAAAGAGGTCGCGTTCCAGCCGTTGCCCAAGACGTCCACCGGAAAGGTGGAGAAGTTCGTGCTACGCGAGCCGGAGTGGGCCGGCCACGAGCACCGCATCAACTAGCAGATCTGAATCCGAGGGCCGGCCGTCGCTGTCCGTTGCAGGGCGTAGGAAAGCGCCGGCCACCTCGCTCGCCCGCTTGGGCTAGACGACATCACCGTCGCATCGGGCGCTGACCGGGGCGTTTCGGTTGGCTTCGGTTTGGTGGTTACGTCGGTCTAGGGGGCGGCCGTGTCGCCGGCGGCTGCCGGCGCGACCAGTGGCGGCATCATCGGGCCGTCGCCCGACGGGTCAGTGATCCCGTCCTCCAGCCACACGTAGCGACCGGCCAGGACCTCCTGGGCGGCCGCGTAATTGGCGTCGTCGCGATTGGACCAGAGCGCGCTGAACAGGGTCTCGGCACGGCCCTTGGCCTGCTCGCAGAACAGTTCGGCGAGCTCAGCTGCCTCGGTCTTGCGCTCGGGATGCTCGCTGCCGATCGTGTCGGCGTAGCAGACAGCCGCTGCGATCGCGAACAGCTCGGCAGCGATGTCAACGATGCGCGCCAGGAACGACTGCTTCTGCTGGAGCTTGGCCTCCCAGCGGCCCACGCCCTCCAGGATCGCGCGCGCCACCCTGCGGGACGCGTCGTCGACGTAGCGCAGGTAGGAGGCGAGCTGGCCGAACTCGTCGAAGGACCGCGGGCTCTGACCCTCGCCGACCGCCAGCGATGGCAGCCCGCCGGCGAGCGCGTCCTGCACCATCGACTTGACGTCGCCGTCCGGCTTCATGAGCGCGCTTGCCTCTTTGAGGAGAGCCTCGACTCCGTCGCGCGAGACCATCAAGTGCATGATCTCGCTCGAGCCCTCGAAGATGCGGTTCACCCGGAAGTCACGCATCACCTGCTCGACCGGGACGGGCTTCTCGCCGCGCGCCTTCAGCGACGCCGCGGTCTCGTAGCCACGCCCGCCCCGCAGCTGGACGAGCGTGTCGATCACACGCCAGCCGAGCTCTGCACCGTA
>Ga0335078_10014584_pt1 | contig 11657 bp, 13 predicted proteins | sample Lox_Sample_32_FD_206711 | JGI IMG/M metagenome (GOLD analysis project Ga0335078, IMG submission 206711) | Soil microbial communities from Loxahatchee National Wildlife Refuge, Florida, United States - Lox_Sample_3.2 | ecosystem: Environmental > Terrestrial > Soil > Wetlands | place: USA...
AACGGCGTTCGTGTTTTCAGTGGGTTTTGCGCCATTCGTCAAGGCTCTTCCCTCCTCCGGGAAAACATCCACATCGGTTTTCATTCTCGGAAACAATCTGACCGGGACAACAAACGTCACCTTCAACGGAACTCCGGCGACGTTCACCGTGGTCTCGGCGACAGAGATCACAACGAGCGTTCCGACTGGCGCGACCAGTGGCACGGTCCAAGTCACCACGCCGAGCGGCACGCTGAATAGCAACGTAGCGTTTCGAGTGAATTAGATTCGAGAGCCTCGGAGTACTTTTATGACGAAGTCCCTCAATTGTGTGAAATTCGCATCGGTTGTTCTGGCGTTCTGCGTTGCGACTGTGATTGGATCGTCGGCGCAAACGCTGACAACGCTGTCTAGCTTCGATGGATCTACTACAGGCTCTGAACCCGGCCCCCTCGTTCAGGGCCTTGACGGCAATTTCTATGGGGCGACAAACACTGGCAGACCCAACGGAAGGGGAACGATCTTTAAGATCACTCCGACCGGATCTCTTACAACCCTCTACAATTTTGCTCTCAAACGAATTGCACGGATGGCTACTTTCCTATAAGCCCGGTTTTGGCAATAGACGGAAGTTTTTACGGAGTAACCGCAGTAGGGCCTGGTGATTCAAGCACTGTGTACAACATCACGCCGGACGGAGCATTCACGTCTCGACATGGGCTTGGGACCGTTCATCAAGCTCGTCAGTGCCATCGGCAAGGTAGGTTCACGTGTTCAAATTCTTGGGCAGGGGCTGACTGGCACCACTGCAGTCACGTTCAGCGGTGTTCCGGCGCAGTCGTTCGCGGTGGAGTCCGACACGTTTATGGCGGCTGTCGTTCCGGCTGGTGCTACGACTGGACCCGTGCAGGTGACAACGCCGAGCGGGACGCTGACCAGCAACGTCGTGTTCCGAGTGAATTAGACTACGCGCGATTGCCTACGGTGGTGATCCGTAAGCCCAGGTTAGCTCGCAAAGTCAGCTCGCGGCACCTGGGGCACCGTCGCGGAACTTGGCCCTCGCGGAACTTGGACACCGTCGCGGAACCTGGAACCGTTGCGAAAGCTGGGCTCCTCGTCCGTTAATATCCGCGCGGCGGCGGAAGGTGATTCACAAAAGCGCTGTATCCGCGAGCAAAGGCGCGCCGGTAATCGCGAATGCCTTCCGGAGGAACGGGCGGTTGCTGGAATCGACGGTGGCGTTCGACGACGAGCGGACGGCGATCTTCGACGTCATCGCGCGCGGCTTCGTATCCGTCGTGAAAGCCTTGCTCGGCGATCGCGCGAAATTCCGACGGTGGCGGCGGAGGCGGAGGGGCGTAGTACACAGGCTGCGGATGCGAGCATCCGATCAGCCCAAGGGACAACATCAGTGCCGCTACCGCACTCCATGGTTTCATGGCGCACCTCGAACTCCGCATTGGACACCGCTCTTGGCGATCCGTCCTACAGAGCTATAAACACGGCCCTCGAAGCGGTGTTGCGCACGGTTACTACGGATTGTTACTGCTGGAACGCTGCGAAAACTTGAAGATAGTTTGCAGACTTGGCGAAGTTCTTTACAGAACCGGGGCGACGCCGGCCTCTTCGGCGACAACCGCTTCCAGGTGATCGAGAGTCTGCTTCACGGTGAGCGAATACATTTCCTGGCCGACGCCGTCGCCGGATTCGAGGGCCGTCTTTAGATAATGCCCGGCGATTTCGATGGCGAGCGGATCGGTGATGGTCTTGCCGGTGCGCTTGTTGTACTCGACCCAGGCAGGCAGCGGCAGCGCGATCCACACCGGACGGCCGTCGACGAGAAACTTGATGTCGGTGGCATCGGCGTGGCGGGTAGCGACGGCGACGATCAGGGCTTGGTAGAGGCAGTGCACGTCGCGCCTGGTCCAGCGATCCCGCGCGTGGAAGTCTTTGTACATAGTTCAAGGATAGCTGAGGGGCGGCGGGGAAATCCACCGCGCGGCTTTAGATCCACCACGGAGACGGAGAGAACATGAAAAGTAGTTTTCTCCGTGACTCCGTGTCTCCGTGGTGAAGACGCTCGAACGTGAATTATGATGAGCGGCATGAAAAACCTCGGCATACTGCTGTCGGGAAGAGGATCGAATTTCGAGGCGATCGCCAGGAATATCGCCGAAGGAAAGATCCCCGATGCGAAGGTGGCAGTGGTGATCTCGAACCGGCCGGATGCGTTGGGCGTACAAACCGCACGGAAACTCGGGATCCCCGCGCTGGTCATCCCGTCGAAAGGCAAAGAGCGGAAGCAGCACGATCAGGAGATGGTTGAGGCCTTGCAGGAGCATGGTGTCGAGCTGATTTGTCTTGCCGGTTACATGCGGCTGCTGTCACCGTGGTTTGTGCGGCAATTTCCGGGACGCATTCTGAATATTCATCCGTCGCTGTTGCCGGCGTTCCCCGGGCTGGAGGCACAACAGCAGGCCTTCGCGTACGGTGTGAGAGTGACGGGATGCACCGTGCATTTTGTGGATGAAGAGCTTGATCACGGGCCGATCATCGTGCAGCGGGCGATTCCAGTCCTCGACAGCGACAACGAGCACAGCCTGGCCGAGCGGATTCTGGAACAGGAGCACATCGCTTATGCCGAGGCGGTCAACATCGTGCTACAGGGCGCATACAAGATCGTGGGGAGACGAATCGTCAGATCGTAAATTTCACAGCAGAGACGCAGAGACCACAGAGCAAAACGAAAGACAAAAATAGTTTCTTCGTGGCTCCGTGAGTGTGTCGCGAAGATTCGCGCCACGCTGATATCACCGCAGAGACGCAGAGACCACAGAGCAAAACGAAAGACAAAAATAGTTTCTCCGTGACTCCGTGGTGAAAATATTAGCTAAGCGGCTTTTTCCAGCGAGCGCAAAGCCTGAAGCAGCTCTTCGTTTTTCGGAGTTTGATCGAGGGGGTAGACCTCGGCAAACACGACCTTCCCGTTCTTATCCACGATGAAGACGGCGCGTTCGCTGATTCCGGGGAGCAGCGCACCGTCGCGCAAGATGCCGAATTGTTGCGATGCCTGGCCGTGAGGATAGAAGTCGGAGCACATGGCAATGTGCATTTCCCCGATTTCAAATTTTTGCCACGCCATGTGGCTATAGAGAGTGTCAACGCTGATGTCCAGAACCTGGGCATTGAGGGCGGCGAACTGATCGCGATCGCGATCGAAGGCCGGCACCTGCTCGGCTCAAGTTGGAGTCCAGTTCAGGGGATGGAAGCTGACGACGACGTTCTGTTTGCCACGGAAATCGCTGAGGCGCACCCGGGTGCGCTTTTGTCCTTCGACGGCGGGCAGGTCGAAATCCGGGGCCACGTCTCCAACCTTCAAAGGCATAGGTTCTCCAGTCATGGAAGTTTACATTGTAAAGAGAAAACAGAAAGGGCGGCCTCGCGGCCGCCCCTTATTGCGGATTGTAAAAGTGGCCTACGCCGGCTTTACATTCTCAGCTTGCCAGCCTTTGGGTCCTTTGACCACATCGAACTGGACTTGTTGACCTTCCTGCAGGCTGCGGAATCCGTTCGCCTGGATGGCCGAGAAGTGCACAAACACGTCCTCGCCATTCTGGCGGCTAATGAACCCGTATCCTTTGGCGTCGTTGAACCACTTTACTGTTCCTGTTTCCATGGTGTTGCTATGTTCCTTTATCTTTAGATATGCGCTGGATTACTTGCTGGACTTCTGCAGGCAGGTCACGCCGGTTAGCGGGGGTACTGGAAACTGCAAAAAACCGCGAAGTTCAAACGCAAGTTGATTGTACCGTAAAGTTATGCAAAATTGCTATCATTATTTCCGTAACGCCGTCCTAAGTACAGTGTTATCAATCATTGAGATTTGTTTCCGCGGAAAGTTCCTGCTGCGCGCAGCCTGTGTAGTGTGGATTTTCACGCTGCCGGCGATGGCCGACGTCACTTACGATGTCCGGGTCGCGATTGCCCAGAATGACTTCGGGTCTGCTGAATCCGAGCTGCAGAATTACAAGATGCAGCATGGATCGGATCCCGAGTACCTGGAAGCCGCGTCCTGGCTGGCGCGCGGTTATATGTCGAAAAATCAGATGGATCAGGCGGAGAGCTGGGCTAAGCAGGTGGAAAGCTCGGCTCATGAGCTTCTACAGAAAAGGAAGCTTGACGCCGAACCGCATCTGCCACTGGCGTTGGGGGCCGCAATCGAAGTCGAAGCCCAAGGGTTGGCACTTAAAGGGCAGAATAGCCAGGCGGCCGCCCTGCTTCGAAGAGATCTCGTGACCTACCGGGGAACCTCGATCCAAGCCAGGCTACAGAAAAATCTGAACATGATTGGCATGGCGGGGCAGCCTGCTCCGGCCTTAACCGTGACCAAGTACATTGGAGTGCGGCCCAGCACCCTCGGCGACATGAAAGGTTCCCCGGTGCTTTTGTTTTTCTGGGCGCACTGGTGCTCCGACTGCAAACAGGAAGGGCCGATCATCAGCCAGTTGAACTCGGAATTTTCCACCAAGGGACTGAGAGTGGAAGCCCCGACGCAGTATTACGGATACGCCGCTTACGGGCAGGAAGCCTCGCCTGCGGATGAGTTCTCTTACATAGGACGGGTGTGGCAGCACTATTATCCTGCGTTGCAGGATGTCCCGGTTCCGGTCAGCAAAGCGAACTTCGATCACTATGGAGCGAGCACGACTCCGACACTGGTGCTGATCGACCGAAAGGGGAGAGTAGCGATGTACCATCCAGGATTTATGTCTTACGGGGATTTGAGAGCGGCGATTGAGCGGGGCATGTAGGATCGCCGAACCCTCAGTTTCACCGCAAGTCATTCGTATATAGGCACTTACCATTCGACCTACGGCTTCGGTTACTTGTCCGGGCGCCCATCCGCTTGGTCAACTACTACCAGCACCTACTAGAAAGAACATGTAAGTCCGCAAGGCGCGGGCAAGCCACTCCTCCAGGCTGACCCCAATTAGCAGGTTGGGTGCAATCCAACGAAGGAGTCAGACAATCATGAAGAAGTTTGTTGGGATAACCTTGTTCGTTGCGCTGTTCTCGCTGCTCAGCATCGCGCAGGAGAGACCAAAACCCGAGGTTTTCGGCGGGTACCAATTCACGACGCTGGATCCGTCCTGGCACGCCAGTGGCTGGAATGGCGCCGCATCGATGTACGTGACCCGCTGGTTTGGCGTCACGGGAGATTTCAGCGGAGCTTACAGCAGCGGCACCAGCTTCCATACCTACACGGGAGGCCCGGTGGTTTCCATGCATAAGCATTCGGTGTCGCCGTTCGCGCATGCTCTGTTCGGTGGAGCGCATGCCTCGACGGCCGGCATCGGCGACAGCGGCATGGCGATGCTGTTCGGCGGTGGCATGGATTACGGACGCAAGCAATTTGCAGTGCGGCTGTTCCAGGCTGATTGGGAGATCACGCGCTTCAACGGAGTAAGCGACAAGAACAACGCGCGCGTATCGACCGGTTTGCTGTGGCGCTTCTAAGAGTTGGTTGGTCGGATAAAAAGGGCGGCCTGCGGGCCGTCCTTTTTTATTGCGCGGAAATCTTCGCGTACTCGGATTTAGCTTGCTTGAGAAGCGGCAGGTCAGGGTCGGCGTCGTGCCACAAGGCAAAGAACTGATCGTAATTCTTGCGCGACATGGCTCGATCTCCTGAGAGCGTGTAAGCGCGCCCGAGACACAGATACGAGAGCGCTCCGACCATGCGGTTGGAAACCAAGCCAGTGTGATCGGCAATCTTCTGGAATTCGACGGCGGCCTGCTTGCCGTCCTTTGCCATGAGGAATGCCTGGCCTCGCAGGTAAATCGGATAAGCCATTTCGCCCCAGATCGCGGTTGAGAGCTCGTAGGATGAGGCAGTCTGCAATCGGTCCAGAGCGCTCGCCTGGTTGCCTTCGTGCAGGTCGAGTGCCGCTTCGATCGCGGGCAGCCATAAGGCGTTGACCAAAGTGTCGGAGGGAAAGTTTTTTCGCAGGTCGTCAGCGATCGCATGCGCTCGTGAGGCATCTCCGAGACGAGCGAAGCCCAGGGCCGCCTCTACCTGAACATCACGGTTCTTTGCGAGTTTCAGCCCAGCGTCGAGATCTTCGCGGGCCTCGGTGAGTCGTCCCGCTTCCACTTCCTCGAGAGCAGTGTCCATCGAATATTCGGCAGCGGTTTCGGAATCGTCTTCTCGGCGGGCCGAGTCCATCGCTCGCCGCATCCATTCGCGCGCTTTGCTCAGGCGACCGTGATAGGCCTCAGTGTCTCCCTGGGTTGCGAAGATTTCGTCTTCTTCTCCTACTTTGCCGGTCGATTCAGTCAAGATCTGCTGCATACCTGATGCATCGTGATTGACGAACGCGAGCAGGTAGCCATTCAACTGCAATTGGTCGGTGTGAAAATGCCGGGCTGCGGCCTCATCCAACATTCGTTTGGAATCCTCGAACCGGTTGAGCGCCCGATAAGTCGAAGCCAAGTTGCCGTAAACATTCGCAGAATCTGGTTCAAGCCGAAGTTCTTCCTTGGCCTCGGCAACCGATTGATCGATCTGGCCAAGACCACGGTAGGTGACCATCAAGTTGGTGTGAGGAACGACGTCATTGGGATAAGTCTGTTCCCAGAGTTTGTAAACCTGCATGGACTTCTCTTCATCGCCAAGCACGGTGTCGAAGTAATGGGAGTCGATATAAAAGCGCTCGCGTTCGGAGACCCGATCTCGCAATTCGTACGCGCGGGTGGCGTAAGTGCTGGCCTGAGCACCCTGGCTGAGATTCCAATAGCTATTCGCCAGGCGTGCATAGGCCATGGCGAAATTGGGATCGAGTTGGATAGCCCGCTGGAAATGTGGAATTGCTGCCTGATCGCTTTGCTCGTTGTGAGTTTTGATTCCGAGGCTGTAAGCCTGCAGGGCTTCGAGAGACGAAGTGGTTGCGTCTTCGATCGGCGTGTCATAACGCTGCACGGAAGCGAGCGATTCCCCCAGATGTTTTCGCAGCTTCCCTGTGACCTGCCCTAGCCCTTTAAGAACTGTTTCACGACTGGGTGCTTCGACTTGTTCGGCGCCCAGAGAATCGCCTGACTGGCAATCCACGGCTTCGAGCGAGATTGCATAGTGTTGGCCGAGGCTGGCCACTGATCCTGTGAGTACGGCTTTGCTTTGTGAGCGCTGGCAGATCTCGCGTGCAAGCTCGGGCGTGATTCGCGTGTCCTTAGGGCGAGCCATGAACTTGAGTTGCTGGTTCACCTTCCGATCCGACAATACGTTCAAGAAAGGAGATTGCTCGAGTTCGACTTTGAGCGCCTGCTTAAGGGCTTCATCGAAGACCGGTTCGCCGGTGGCATTGTTGAAGTCGGCGAGCACGATCGTGTCTTTTTCCGTCAGCTTTGGAGTTCGATGAGCACGCCAGTAAAAAACAGCAGTCGCCGCAACGATCACCAGAGCAGCGGTTGAGATGGCGACTGGCCAGGTCTTCGATCGTTTCGGATGTGCAGGTTGCAGCGCCGGTAGCGTCGCAATGCCAGAAGCCGAACGTTCCGTAGGACGTTGTTCGGCCGAACTCAGTTCGGGAACTGCGATCGGAACTCGTGAACTGGACGTAACGCGCGGCTGGTCGCCTTCCACGGCAGGCCTTCGTCCGGATTCGGTATCGCGCTTCAGACGCTGAAGATCCGAGCGCATTTCCGCTGCGCTCTGATAGCGAAGATTGCGATCTTTTTCGAGCGCCTTGGTGATGATGTCGTCGAGCTTTGGCGGAAGATCGGGATTCAGGCGTAGCGGAGGAACCGGATCGCGGTCCAAGATCGCGTGATAAATCACCCCGGAGCTTTCGCCGCGAAACGGCAGAGAGCCCGTAGCCATTTCATAGAGAACCGCGCCGAAGGAAAAAAGATCTGTACGCGAGTCCAGTTCTTTGGCGCGCACCTGCTCGGGCGACATGTAGGCGACAGTTCCGAGGGCGGTTCCGGGACTGGTGAGATGGTCGGGATCGACAGCGTCTGTCGTTACGCTCGACGAGCCGCTTACAGGGCGCGAGACGCTAACTTTTGCGAGACCGAAGTCGAGGATTTTGGCGTGGCCACGTTTGGTCACGAAGATGTTAGCCGGCTTGATGTCGCGGTGAATGATGCCTTCGCTGTGGGCCGCGTCGAGCGCGTCGGCTATTTCGATACCGAGGCTGGTCAGCAGATCTGATTCGACCGGTCGTCCGGCGATCCGATATTTCAATGTCATGCCATCGAGAAATTCCATGGCAATGAATGCGCGCCCTTCGTGATCGCCGATGTCGTAAATAGTGCAAATATTGGGATGGCTGAGTGCCGAAGCCGCCTGAGCTTCGCGCTGAAATCGAGCGAGGGCCTGGGGGTCAGAGGCAACATCTGGGGGCAAGAATTTGAGCGCGACGAAGCGATGCAGCCGAGTGTCTTCGGCTTTGTACACGACGCCCATCCCACCGCCACCCAATTTTTCAAGGATGCGGTAGTGCGAGATGGTTTGCCCGATCATCGCTACCCCCAAAGACTCGTGGCTGAGTTGGCAGAAATCTTAGGAGGAGTTCAGAGGTAAGTCAAAACGAGTGAAGAATCAGCTTGGGGTCGCGTCAATCCTCTCTTAGAAGAACGAGGGGATCGACGGATAAAGCACGTTGCGCCGGAATCCACGTCGCGATGAGGCCGAGCAGAAGCATGGTCAAGACTGCGCCGGCCAGAACCAGCGGGTCGCGAGGAGTGGCTTGATCGACGATCAGAGCCAACACTCGGCTCGCCAGGATCCCGAGGAGCAATCCAGCCGCGGAACCGATTGCCAGAAGTTTTAGCGCGCGCCCGAGAGCGGCCTGCAAGACTTCCTTCGGTTTCGCACCAATCGCGATGCGGATTCCCAATTCTTTGAGCCGTTTGCTGATCGAGTACGCGGCCATTCCGAAAATGCCGGTGATGGCGAGCATCGCGCCGATACCGCCCATGACTCCGAGTGAGAGCGTAGCCATGCGAGGTCCGAAAAGAACAAAGTCCAGACCCTTCGAGCGGGTTTGGATCGAAAGCGGAAGACCAGCGTCCAGCTGGTGAAGAGTGTTTCGGATAACCGGCCCAAGTTGCTGTTGAGTTCGGCTTGAGTGCACCAGAAGCGTCGTTTGGCTCGAGGGCGATTGCAGGATGGGAAGAAAAAGAGCGGCCTGTGGCTTTTCGGTTAAGCCGTCGTACTTTCCTTGCTCGGCTACGCCAATAACCTGGACGCGAGTTCCATCGACGGTCTTGAAATATCCACCGATTGCGCTAGGAACTGAACCGAAAATCCTGCGCGCGAGTTCCTGATTAATAACGGCTACGTGCGGCGCATCTTTGTCGTCGTGCCAGGTAAAAGATCTGCCGGCGACCAGTGAGGTGCCCGCAGTGTGGAAATATTCCGGGGACACAGCGAAGGTGTCGACTTCGGCGGCGGCGTTCGAAGGTCGCGTATCAATGGTTTGGTCGGCGAAGACCAAAGAGCTGGGGGCACCGGTGCTGAGTGGCAAAGTACTCGCAAATGCCACAGACTCGATACCGGGGACTGCCTCCAGCGCATTCGCCATGCGCTTCTGCATCGCGGGTACTTCGTTTTTCTGGTAGCCAGCCGTGGTGAGGTCGGTATCCACGGTGAGCGTGTTTTGAATGTCGAAACCGACATTGGTGTGCAGCGAGCGGCGCAGGCCGCGTACAGCCACAATGGATGAAGTGACGAGAATGGCGCAGATCGCGATTTGCGCGACAAGCAAAAGATCTCGCGCGCTGATGCGTCGACCAAAACTGGCTGTTGTTCCCGACTTGATCACTTGATAGGGGTCGGTGCGCAGGACTTGCCGCACTGGAACTGCCCCAAAAAGAAACCCACTGGCCAAACTGAGCAGCAGAGCAAAGGCATACACATGAGCATCCGGCGCAACCGAAAGGTGCAGTGGATACTCGGGAAACGGCTGCCAGACGCTGAGAGAGTGCAGCAAAAGAACACTGGCCCAGAGTCCGACAGTTCCTCCAATGAGAGAAACCAGAACGGCTTCGGTGAACAAACGCCGGAGAATTCCACCGCGGCTGGAGCCGAGGGCGAGGCGAACCGCAACTTCCTTGGAGCGGTCAGCGGCACGCGCCGCAAAAAGGCTGCCCAGGTTCGCACACGCGGCCAGCAGGATCAGGCCTGAAAGCAGCATCAACCCCGTCATGAATGCGCGGACAGGGCGGCCGAGATAGTCGCCGTAGAGACTCGGGCGATTCAACTCAAAGGTCATCTTCCCGTCGTCTTTGGGATACGTCTTTTCCAGATACGAGCCAATTGAATTGAGGTCGGACGTCGCTTGGGCTGGAGTGATACCTGGCTTGAGGTGGCCCATCGTCATGAAGACCCAGCGATCGCCGCGCAGATTCAGGCCGGCCTCTTCGATCTGTTCTCGATTGACCATCGGCACAAAAAACTCGGGATTGAAAAATAGCAACGTTCCGTTGAAGTTGGGTGGAGCGACTCCAAGGATAGTGAACGGGTGCTTATTCAGTTGCACGGTTCGCCCGGCGATGCCGCGATCATCCTGGAAGTGAGTGTGCCAATACGAATAGCTTAGGACGATGTAGGGCGCGCTGTTCGGACCGTGCTCATCGGAGGCGTGAAAAAAATGACCGAGGTAGGGCTGGATGCCCAGAGCGTCGAAATAATTTCCGCTCGCCTCATAAATCCAGGCGAGAGATGGATCGTTACCCGAATCTAAGCCCGCCACCGTGATGTTGTACGCCACTAGATCGTCGAACGAGTGATTGCGGTCTCGTAGGTCGATGTAATCGAGGTAGGACTGATGTCCGTCGCCATGCCGGAATAAACCATAAAGGTTATCCGGATTGGGCACATTCAACGGACGCAGGATAAAGGCATTCATGATGCTGAAGACTACAGCGTTGGCGCCGATCGCGAGGGCGAGGGTTGCAACTGCAGCAACCGTGAAGCCCGGTGATTTTCGCAGCGCGCGAAGGCTGAATACTGCGTCCTGATAAAGAGACTCTAGAAACGTTCTGCGGGCAGCTTCGCGGATTTCCTCTTTGATTCGTTCTCGGCCTCCGAACTCGATGCGAGCCTGGCGCTCAGCCTCAGCTCGGTTGATGCCGGTGCGTTCGAGATCATCGGCACGAAGGTGAATGTGCGAGCGCAGTTCTTCTTCCATCTCGGCGTTCATCTGCGATCGCTGGAAGAGATTGGCAAAACGGAAGCGAAGTGTGTCGAGGAGTTTCATACTTCCTCCGGCCGGGCAGAAAGCGCAGAGCCGATGGCGGCGGCAAGACGATTCCAGTTATTGGTCTCTTCCCGGAGGCGCTTGCGACCGGCTACGGTCAGCTCATAGAACTTGGCGCGGCGATTATTTTCGGAGGTGCCCCAGCTGGTTTTGAGCAGTCCCTGGCGGACGAGGCGAAACAAACCGGGATAAAGCGCGCCCTGTTCGATCAGGAGAGCATTGCCGGAGATCTGGCCGATACGAAGGAGGATGCCGTATCCGTGCAAAGGACCAAGGGAAACTGCGCGGAGAATCAGAAGATCCAGAGTGCCGGGAAGAAGCTGCGCCTGATCGGTCACCATCCCTCCTAAAGTGCTTAGGAGTGTAGCGCTGCTCTCCTAAGCTGTCAAGGAGAGAAAAATCAGCGAACGAATTGTTAGC
>Ga0335078_10014585_pt1 | contig 11657 bp, 13 predicted proteins | sample Lox_Sample_32_FD_206711 | JGI IMG/M metagenome (GOLD analysis project Ga0335078, IMG submission 206711) | Soil microbial communities from Loxahatchee National Wildlife Refuge, Florida, United States - Lox_Sample_3.2 | ecosystem: Environmental > Terrestrial > Soil > Wetlands | place: USA...
CTGCTGCGTACGGCGACATCAAGGTGCTGGCGAGCAGCCGCGACACAGGCTTCGACCGCATCCCCGCGATCGATCCCGCCGCGATTGACCAGGACGCGGCGTACCTGCACATCACCACAAACAACACGGTGTACGGCTCGCGCTGGAACACGTTCCCGGATACGGGGGCGGTGCCGCTGGTGGGAGACCAGACCTCGGAGATCCTGTCGCGGGTCATCGATTTCTCGCGCTTCGGCGTGATCTACGCCGGGCTGCAGAAGAACCTGGGCCCGTCGGGGAGCGCGCTGGTGGTGATCCGCAAGGACCTGCTCGGGCAGGCGCTGCCGGTGACACCGCTGCTGCTCAACTACGCCAGCGTGGACAAGGGCAACTCGCTGGTGAACACGCCGAGCACGTTCAACATCTACGTGACGTGGCTGGTTCTGCAGTGGCTGAAGGAGCAGGGCGGCGTGGCGGCGATCGAGGCCGTGAACGAGCAAAAGGCCAAGGCGGTTTACGACGTCATCGACGCGTCGAGCTTCTACAGGGGCGTGGTTCAGCCGGAGCACCGGTCGCGGATGAACATCACGTTCCATCTGCCCAATGAGGAGCTGCTCGGGCAATTCCTGAAGGGCGCGGGCAAAGAAGGGCTGTCGTCGCTCAAGGGATACCGGGACGTGGGCGGCGTGCGGGCGTCGATGTACAACGCCATGCCGCTCGAGGGCGCGCAGGCGCTGGCCGCTTACATGAAAGAGTTCGAGCGGACGAACGGCTGACCTTCACCGCACATTGGCTCGCAGCCAGGACCCGATGGTCTCCAGCGCGCGGGGCGAGATTGTCTCCTCGCTCGCGGCGTACTCGGTGACGCTGCCGGTCTTAGCGGTCTGGAAGAGGTGATTCAGGCCGGCGAGTTTCACTAGCGTGACGGAGGCGACGCGGCCCGCGGCGAACGCGGCGGCGGCGGCACGCAGATTCGAATCGGCGGGAACCTGCAGGTCTCTGCCTCCGAACAATGCCAGCACCGGACAATGCAGCTTCGCAAGCGTGTCGGCGGCGGAATAGGCGAACGCGGAGCGGATCTCGGGCGTGAGGAGCCTGTCCGTTTGGGCCTCGATCTGGGCGGCGGACTCCGGCTGCTTGCCGTTGACCTTCCAGTCCGCGAGCACCTGGTGAATCCGGCCGCGGGCTTTGGCGTTGTCTGGCTCCTGGCGGATCACGGCGAATAGGCGGCGGCTGACCTCGGCCTCCGCCTGGATGGCTTCTTCGGGAACTCCCGCGACGCGCATCAGGCCGGCCGATTGCTCGGCCAGCAATTCGTCGAAGGGTTGCGCGGGGCCGGCCAACAGGATGACGAACGCCACGTCGTCCGAGCGCACGGCGGCGAGCGGACCCACCATGCCGCCCTCGCTGTGGCCCAGAATGCCGATCCGTTTGGCCTCGACATCGGATCGAGCTTTCAACCACGCGACGGCGGCGAGCGCGTCGTCCGTGAATTCCGCCAGGCCGGAGGCGCTGAAGTCGCCGGTGGACTTGGCCGTGCCGCGGTCGTCCAGGCGCAGCACCGCGTATCCGGCGCGGGTCAGGTAGTCCGAGATCACCAGGAAGGGTTTCTGATTGAAAACGGTCTCGTCGCGATCCTGGGGCCCGGAGCCGGTCACTAGCAGAATGGCGGGAAACGGACCGCCTTGTTTCGGATGCGTGAAGGTACCGGCCAGGCGGACTTGGCCGCTCGATACGGTGACTTCCTCGGCGTCGTAGGGGAACGGCGGGACGGGATACTGCGGCCGGGCCGCGACTTTCGGCTTGCCGCGCTCGAAGGCGAGCGGGAAGTTCTGGCCGGCCTGACTGAACGTGCCGTCGATGCGGTTGTCGGCCAGGACGCCCTCGTAGGAGAGCGTCAGCGACTGCTTCGAGAAACGAATCCGGTTCCCGTCGATGGTGACGGAATCGAGCGGGATGCCGAGGGCACCTTGGTCGGGGCTGTCGAGAGTGGCCGACAGCTTGCCGTCCTCGGTCTTGACGTTCAGCCCGATACGAATCTTAAACGCGCCGGCGTCGAGCGAGCCGGTCCAGGAGCCTTCGAAGGCCGCAGGCTGCGTGCTTGCGATGGCGGTGCATACGGCTAGAATTGCGAAGATTCTCATAATGCCTCCAGGGTGCGCGAGGAGCGGCGGCGGAGCAGCCATTGGACCAGGCGCGTGGTCCAGATCAGGAAGAGCGGGCCGAGGATGTAGCCGATAGGGATGATCCACCAGCCGAGCAGCTCATGCGCGCCGTGCAACTGCGGGCTGATGTAGCCCAGCGTGAAGGCGGGAGGATCGATCCACAGGCCGATGTGATTCCAGAGGAACGGCTTCAACAGGGCGCAGGCCAGGAAGGCGAGGCCGAAGGAGTAGCCGAACAGGAGCACCAGGAAGACGAGGAAGCCGCGCAGTCCGGTGAGCGCCCACTGAAAGGTTGCGTGCAGCAGCGCGGTGGGCGCGGCCGAGACGCTGGCGCGGGCCATGAGGCGCTCGCGCTGGAACGACTCCGCCAGTCTCTCGGGCGTGCCGAGCGCGGCGATGGTTTCGGCGACGATCTCGGCCTGGCCCGCGGAGGCGTCCGAGAGGCGTTCCTCGATGTGGTTGCGAATGTCGGAGAGGATTTCGGCCTTCTCGGCGTCGGGCATGCGGCCCAGCGCGGTTCTGAGGCGCAACAAGTATTGTTCGATCTGCGAGCGGAAATCAGTTTGCGTCGCCATGGTGCTTTCCTTTCGTACGGAGCGCGGAGAGGATCTCGTCCATCTGCGCGGAGAAGTCGGTCCAGGCCGCGGCCATCTCCTTGGCCTTGAGTCGGCCGGGCGCGGTGAGGGTGTAATACTTGCGGGGGTGGCCGGTGCCGGCGTCCTGCCACTCGGAGGTGACGAGGCCGTCGATGCGGAGCCGGTTCAAGATGGGGTAGAGCGTGCCCTCGGCGACCTCCATTCCTCCGCGGCTGTGAAGGGCGCGAAGGATGGCGAGGCCGTAGAGCGGCTCGGCCCAAAGGCTGGCGAGGATGGCGAGTTCGAGGCAGCCTTTGCGAAGCTGCGCGTCCCAGTTGTCGGGAGCGGGAGGGTTGGGTGCTTGGCTCTTGTTTGCCATATACTTTGTAGTGCTATGTATAGTGTCAGGCATACTAATGGGTTTGTCAAGGGGTATTTTGCGGGACTCGGACGATGGCCTATGCCAGACTGTGTACCTGTGATGGGTGTCGACGAAGTAGTGAAATGGCTGACCGCCACGTTGGGCGAAACCTCGCAGGCGGGCGTTGTGGTCTTGTCCCGACTAAACGATCCTGCGACGGGAGTACGCGCAGCGCCTCCCGTGATCGATATCTCTTTCGACGTTGCGGACCGCGAAGTCCATCTGCTATTGAACCACCGTCCCGACGAGACACCGTCTACTCAGCCACTCACCGTAGCGTCGTTTCTGGCCAGGCTGCGCGACCTGCCGCCATCTAGCGGGACGTTCCATTTCTTCTCTGGCACCTGGCATGAACTGCCCGATGGGTACTCAATGCGAGTTGATTGGCCGTTCGATGGGATTACCACCAAAGAGGACAACTCCTCCGTCGCCTTCGTGGAGCGGGCGCTGGTTGACGAGACCGAGTGAGCCGACTGTACAGGCTTATTGCCGCGGCGCGTAGAGGTCGATCACCCTCTCGATCGCCCTTCTGCACACGGAGCAGAAGCCGACCGGGTCGCGGGTGAACATGATGCAGTCGGTCTGCGGGCGATAGTAGCCGCGGGCCTCGTAGTCGGCGCCCTCGAAGGCCCCGGTCTTGCCCGCGTAGTCCGGACCGTCGAGAAGCTTCTGGTCGAGTCCCATCTCCTCGCGGAACAGCGCCTCGATTTCCGCTTCGGGATGGTGCTGGGCGCGCAGCTCGCGGCGGCGGGCCTGGATGCGCTGCTCCTCGGACTCGAACTCCTGCTTCAGCCACGGCGTCGGCAAAGCCGTGCCTGGCGCGATCAGGTCCGCCCATTTCGCGGCCTTGGGATCGGCGGTGACGTTGGGCTCCCAGGGCTCGGGGCGCTCGGTCGAACTGCTGTAGGACACGTCGGAGGTGTAGTACTCGTCCGCGAGCCCGGCGAAATGGTGACCGAACTCGTGGACGAAGACGTAGGGCGTCCACTCGCTGTCGGCGGAGACGGTGGCGTACAGATTGAAGATCCCTCCGCCGCCGTACTCGCGGCTGTTGGTGACGATCTCGATGAACTCGTAGGGCGCGGCCGATGCCAGTTCGCGGAGGCGCTTGTTGTCGAAAGTCAGGATGTAGCGCTCCGAGCCGAAGGCGTCGTAGCTGGTGCGGAGGGGCGAATGCCGCCAGCGGCCGTCGGAGGGCCGCGAAATACCGCTTTCGTCCGCGGGCGTATCGATGGCCCAGACGTTGAAGTCCGCGCGGTGCTCCTTGAAGGGCGATGCGGCAAAGAGCAGTTCGGTGAGACGCCTGGCGTCGTTGTGCCACTTTTCCATTTCGGCGGCCGTGTAGCCGTCGCCCATGAGCAGGAGATCAACCTTGTCCTTCGGCTCGCCGTTCTTCATGACCGCCCAGACGTGGACCCAGGCGGGCGGGCCGGCTCGATCGATGGCGTTCGATGCCGGATCGACGGTGACGGTCCAAACCTGGCGGAACTGATTCTGGCGGTCGCGCTTCTTGAGGACGATTTCAACTGGTGCCGCGGGCGCCGGAAAGCGGAGCGACTCGCTAAAGGCGCGCCGTTCGTGGCTAGCCTCCGCCGTCAGTTCCCACTCGCCGAAAACGCTGGCGAAGCCGCGGGAATAGAGCAGGCGTTTGGTCTTGACGTCGATCACCTCGAAGTAGTATTTGCCGAGGTTGGTGTGATCGATGAGGCGGTCGGGAGAGCCCGGCCATTCGCCTTCGAGCGCGACGCCGTCCAGGGCGAACTGCTCTTCGGACGCAGTGCCGGTGTGAATGTAGTCCAGCCGCAGGGTGCGCGGCGCGGCTGTGAGGGCCGCCGCCAGCGCCAGGGTGAGAGCGATCAAGTTGCACCTCCGGAAACAGCAGGTTAGCGCACTGGCAGGTTTGGCACAAGATTTGCGTCCTCCGGGGGCACCGTTTCGTATCTATCCTATGAAAGGTGATGGCAGCAGCCTCCAACATGGCGATGGGACCCGAACCGCTCCCGGATTTCGCCTCGTTGGTGAGGGCGCATCAGGCCATGGTGTTCAGCATCGCATTACATTACGTGCGAGACCGTTCGTCGGCCGAGGAGCTGGCGCAGGACGTCTTCCTGCAGCTTCACCAGAACATGGCGGACATGCAGTCGGCTGAGCACGCGGCGCGGTGGCTGCGGAAGGTCGCGGTCCATCGGTCGATCGATCATGCGCGCCGGAGCAGGTTCCGGCCGCAGGTGGGCCTGGAGGATGCTCCGGAGCCGGTGACCCCGGCCGCGCCGGGCGATCCGATGCTCTCGGAGAGGTTGCGGCGGTTGGTTGCGTCGCTTCCCGAGAAGCCGCGCGCGGTGATGGTTCTCCGATATCAGGAAGACCTGGATCCGGAGGAGATCGCGGCGACCCTGGGAATGCCGGTGCGAACCGTGAAGAGTCACTTGCAGCGGTCGCTCGCGATGTTGCGAGAGAAAGCGGGCCGGGCTTTCACGCCGGCCGCGGGCCGCCAGAACCTTTCGAGGGAGATGGGAGAAGTCGAGAATGAGCCGCTTGGATGATGCATTGCGCGAGGCTTTTCGCAGCCAGGACCCGGGCCCGGATTTCACGGCCCGGGTGCTGACGGCGGCCGCCGCCGCGAGGCCGAAGGAGAAGACGAGTTGGTGGGGAGCGCTCGGTCTGCGGTGGGCGATGGCGGCGGCTCTGGCGTCGGTCCTGCTGGTGGGCGGCAGCGTCGAGTACCGACGCCAGCAGGAGGAACGGCAGGGGCTGCGGGCCAAGCAACAGCTCGTGTTGGCGCTCCGGATCGCAGGCTCGAAGCTCAACCATGCGCGCGATCGGGTTCAGCAGTTGAATGCAGGTGACTGAAGTGGTCAAGGAGAACTTATGAGATTCGCACTGGTATTGTTTTTCGCGATCGGACCGTTGCTGGCGCAGGACGTCAAGCTGCCGGCGGACATCGACAAGCTCGCCGCCAAGGCGTCCGAGGTGGTGGATGTTTCGCTCGACGGCGCGATGCTGCGGGTGGCGGGCCGGTTCCTGTCGAACAACGATCCGGAGGACGCCAAGGTCAAGCGCATCGTCGGCGGCCTGAAGGGCATTTACGTGAAGTCGTTCGAGTTCGAGAAGGAAGGCGAGTACTCGCCTTCGGAGCTCGATGAGATGCGGCATCAACTGCGCGGACCCGGCTGGTCGCGCATGGTCGGCGTCATCAGCAAGAAGGGTGGGGACAACGCTGAGGTCTATATGAAGCTGGACGACGACCACATCGGCGGGCTGGTGATTCTGTGCGCCAAGCCCAAGGAGCTGACGGTGGTGAACATCGTCGGCAACATCAGCCTGGACGATCTGAGCGAGCTGGGCGGGCACTTCGGCGTTCCCGACATCGAAACGGGCAAGGAACACAAGAAGGCCGGCAAGGAGTAGGCCATGCGAACGCTTCTGGTGGTGGTGCTTCTGGGAGCGCTGTTGTCGATGCCGGTGACGGCCGGCGATTCGGACTTTCACGCCATCGTTCGCGGAGTGGAATCCGGATACGGCGTGCACCGCGTACACATTCCGCTGTTCGGGCTGGCGCGCTTCGCGGTCAACATCGCCCAGCCCGAGGGCGTGAGAGATTTCGACATGGCGATTTTCGAAACGCCTGACGGGCCGCCGCGCGACCCGGGACGATTCGACGGCATCATGAGGCGGGCGGGAGGCGGGCATTGGAGCGCTCTCATCCAGGTCCGTTCGCGCCGCCAGGGCGACTGGGTTTACATCTATGCCAGGCCGGAAGGCGGAAATGACTGGCGGATGCTGGTGGCCACGTTCGGGCGGGGCGAGAGCGTGGTGCTGGAGGCGCGAGTAGATCCCCAGTTCCTGGCCAATGCGCTCGAAGATCCGGAGCACGCCGGGCACGTGTTCAACGGCCCGCGCGACGAAGCCTCTCGCAACGAGCCCTGATGCTGCGTTCCGCGCTGGTGATTGCGGTCGCGGCTGCCGCGGCCGGCCAGCAGGCTCAGACCGCCGACGCCATTATGGCGAAGGTGGCCGCGAGCCTGGAAGCTGGCGCTCACTCGCCATGGTGTTCCGTTTTCCAGCAGACCGTCCTGGTCCGCATGCGGCGCGCCAATCACAAGCTGAGCCGCGAGGAGCGCAGCGAGTTCACCGTAACGTCCTGCGCCAAGGGGTTCGAGAAGAAGCTGACGCGCTTCGCGGGCAAATACGCAGGCAAGGACGGGATGGTGGCGTACGATCATCCTCACTTCCATTACAAGGGGCTGGATCTGGATGGCGACCTGGTTTCGGAACTGGCCGACGGCTTTACCAACGACCCAAAGTCGCGGGATGGAATCGGGAAGGATCTGTTCCCGCTAACCCCCGACGAGCAGAAGAAGTACGAATTCAACCTGGCCGGGAAAGAAACGCTTCACGGCCGGGATGTTTTACGCCTGTCGTTCTGTCCGAAGCCGCACGCCGAGGATGCGCCGTGGTGCGGCGAGGTCCTGGTGGACGCGGCCGAGTTCGAGCCGGTGCTGATCACGACGCACCTGGCCCACAACCTGCCATTCCTGGTGAGGACGCTCCTGGGCACCGATCTGAAGTATCTGGGTTTCAGCGTGGCATATCAGCGCGCCGGGGAGGGCGCGTGGTTGCCGGTGAGCTACGGCGGCGAATTCGAGGTGCGGGCCGTGTTCTTCTTCAAACGGGGGATCTCGGTGTCGCTCGCCAACAGCGGCTTCAAGAGCGTGGATGCGCGCAGCCTGACGCTATTCTGCGCTGCCCTGCCCTGAAGCTGCTTCGCTACACTGAGAGCAGCAGTCTCACTGGGAGGGCTAACTCCATGGCATCACCTGGGACAGAGCATGCCGGCGCGACGAGCGCCGACGAACAGGCAATCCACTACCTCGCCGCCGCCGTGGTGGACGCCCTGAATCGGGCCGACACGCGCGCGTACGCGGCCTACTTCCACCAAGACGCCGACTACACCAGCGCGGTCGGGTTGCAGGTGCGCGGGCGGGAGGCGGTGCAAGCGCTGCACGACGCGGCGTTCACCGAGCCTCAGACGCCGGACTGGCCCTCATTCCGCAATGCGGTGACCACGTTTCACAGCGTTCGTACGCGGTTTGTCAGGCCGGATGTCGCGGTAGTCGACATTCGCTGGTCGCAGAAGGGGGTCCTGGGGCCCGATGGACGCCCTTGGGACAACCGGCGAGGCCTGATGAGTTGGACGGCGGCGAAAGAGGACGGCCGCTGGGTCGTGGTGACATCGCACAACATGCAACTGCCCGGCTGAACGCGCTCAGGGGTTGTACGGAATGGGCTTCAGCGGCGCGCGGCCTTCGAGCGTTTCGTAGGCCACCATTTCTTCGAGCTTGCGCTTGGGCGCTTGCGGAGGCCAGCCGTCCGGGACGCCGATGGGCGTGATGCAGACGCGTTGATACTGGCTGGGGATGGCCAACACTTCGCGGGTCACCTGCTCGGGAATGCCGTCGGTGAGGTACGCGGTGCCATAGCCGAAAGCGCGCGCGGCGATCATGAGATAGCCGGCCGCGATGGGCCCGTCATGTTTCTGCGCGTAGCCGGTGCAGGGGCAGGTGGTATCCACCAGCACCACGACATACACCGGCGCCGTGAAATAGCCCTCGTAGAAGTGGAGGGTGGCGTCCTTCTTATCGGCGCTTACGAATTTCGCGACGTTGTCCAGCGTGCGCTTCTTCATGGCCTCGATCTTTGCACGGTCGCGGATGACCAGGAAGGTCCAGGGCTGCTGGTTCATGCAGGTGGGACCGCGGCGCGCGGCATCCAGAATCTGGAGCAGGTGCTCCTGGGGAACTGGGTCAGATTTGTAGCGGCGGACGGTCTGCCGTTTCGCGAACACGGCCAGCAACGGCGCCGGATCTTCGTCCTTGGTGGCGGCTGCCAGCGGAGCAACTGCCGCGGCGAGCGAGGCGAACTGGAGTAGCTTCCTGCGGCTGGTGTTCATCGATCCTCCACAGTTGTGATACGCGCGCGAGGGGGTTTCAGGTTCCATTCTCGGAACCAGGGGCGCGGGGGCGGCGTCCTGTTGGTTGGAGTCGGCTTACACTGGATGTTTACCATGTACTGGAGGATCGCTCTCGCGGTGTGGCTCGGAGCACTGGGCCTCGGGGCCCAGACCGTATGCCAGCCTACGCCCACTTACTCGCACTGCGAGATCACTTTCGAGCTCTCCGCGGCGGAGATGACGGCGCATCCGCATCCCTACCGCACGGTGGATCTCGAGGCCGAGTTCCGTTCGCCGCGCTTCCACACCTTCCGCATGCCGGCGTACTGGGACGGCGGCAACCGCATGGTGATCCGCTTCGCTCCGACCGAAGCGGGCCAGTGGACCTTCCGCACGTCGAGCAACGTCACGCGCTTCGACGGCGTCGAGGAGCATTTCTCCGCCACCGCGTCGGACTCGCACGGCTTCCTGCGCCCGGCCAACGTCCACCACTGGGCATTCGTGGATGAGAACGTGCGCACGCCGCAGCTTTGGATGGGAGACACCTTGCTCCCGCTTCCCTACGTCGACCGCGCGGTGTTCCAGAGGCTTGTGGACGCGCGCGCCGCGCAGAAGTTCAACCACCTGCGAGGCATGCTGCTTTCGGCGCCGGGAGCGGCACAACGGGCACTCAAGGCCGGAGGCGAGCCGGATGCCGCGGTCTTCCGTGAGATCGACGGCCGCATCCTCTACATGAACGGCAAGGGCATGACGGCGGACCTGGTGCTGGCCTGGACGACGGGCCAGTGGGCCAGCCTGTTTCCTTCGTGGGAGGAGCGACGCCGCTTTCTGCGCTACCTGGTGGCGCGGTTCTCGGCCATGCAAGTGACCTGGCAACTGGCGGGCTCGTTCGAAGAGGACGACAACGCGCGCGCGCTGCTCAAGGAAGTGGGGCAGGCGCTGAAGAGCCTGGATCCTTACCTGCACCCGCGCTCGACCGGTTCCTTGAAGACCTCTTCGCCGCTGGCCAGCGACGAGTGGATGAACTTCATCACGTATGGAGCCGCGGACGACGGGCTCGGCTCCATCGAACACCAGCTCTACCCGGCCGCGTGCGTCAACCTGAATCTCGGCGCCGAGAACAGCGGCTCGGGCGGACCGGATGCGGTGGACGCCGACACCTTCCGGCACCGGCTGTGGAACGCGAGTATGGACGGCCAGTATCCGACCTTCGCCAACACGGGCACCTCGGGCGAGGGCGGCCACGCGGTGGATGCCGCTTCGGTCGACTCGCCGGCCGCGAAGCAGATGGCCATCTGGTATGACTTCTTCGCTGGGACGCGCCACTGGGAGCTGGAGCCGTACTTCGAGTTGGACGGCGGGCGGGCGCTGGCCCTCGAGCGTCCGGATGAGGAAGAGCTGGAGGGCATCGAGTACGTGGTCTACATCGAGAAGCCCGGACCGGTCGAGGTGCTGGTGCAGAGGCGCGGCTATGACGTGGAATGGTTCAACCCGGTGAATGGGCAGCGCGTACGGGAGAAGAAGCCGTTCAAGGGCGACCACTTTACCGGGGAGCCGCCGGACCGCCTCCACGACTGGGTACTGCACCTTTTCCGGGAGGGGCGCATGGAGGGGATGCTGCGCTCGTATAAGTTCGACTCGCGGCCCATCATCATGCAGGAGATCGAGCAGGTGCCGCAGAAGATGCCGTTCGAGATCGCCGAGCCGGCGGGCGAAGCGATCACGGTCTCAAAGCCTCCGAAGTACGCCGCCAAGATCATCCGGGAGACGCGCGCGACCCGCAGCATGATGTGGCTGTGGACGGGCGAGGTGGCGGCCGGCCAGCAGGGCTACAGGGTTCTGGGCTCGGGCCTGGCGGGCACGTTTCAGATCCCGCCGAATCTGACGCCGAGCTACCCGGCGATGCTCACCGTCCGGCTTTACGGGATGAACGCGCACGGCAAGGTGTACTTGCTTTTGCGGGTCTACGAACTCTCCCAGTGACACCCAGAATCCTCGCTCTCGACACTACGACGGAGTTCGGCAGCATCGCGCTGGTCAACCAGGGCGCGGTGGCCTGGGAGACTCCTCTCCATTCGAGCCAGGGCTTCGGGCACATCCTGTTCGACCACATTGCGACGCTTTTCGAGAACGCCGGCTGGAGGCTCGACCAGATCGACTGCTTCGCCGCAGCCCGCGGGCCGGGATCGTTCACCGGCGTGCGCGTGGGCCTGGCGGCAGTGAAAGGGTTGGCCGAAGCGTTGGGGCGGTGCGTGGTGGGCGTTTCCAATCTGGAGGCAATCGCCTGGCACGGGACGGCTCCGTTGCGGGCCGCTATCGCGGATGCACGCCGAGGCCAGATCTACGCCGGGGTCTACGATGCGAAGCTCCACCCGGTGTCGCCCGAAGTGGTGATGGCTTTCCCGGAGTGGCTGGCCGGGCTACCCCCGGGCGAGATCGAACTGCTTACGACGGACCAGGCCGCCTTCCTCGCGGCGCTGACCGGAACGCGCTTTGAGAAGGCTGGGTTCCGCGAGGTGCCACGGGCTTTGGCGGGCGCCATCGGCCGGATCGCCGAGGAACGGTTC
>Ga0335078_10014589_pt1 | contig 11656 bp, 10 predicted proteins | sample Lox_Sample_32_FD_206711 | JGI IMG/M metagenome (GOLD analysis project Ga0335078, IMG submission 206711) | Soil microbial communities from Loxahatchee National Wildlife Refuge, Florida, United States - Lox_Sample_3.2 | ecosystem: Environmental > Terrestrial > Soil > Wetlands | place: USA...
ATCACGGCTCGAGACGGTCTCCGCGGGCACGCCGTAGGCCCGCGCCACCGCAGCGGTGTCGAGTCCGGGAAGCTCGAGCCCCGGCACGCCCCCGACCTGCTCGAACTGCGAGAACCACTTGAGGATCATGTACTCGGAGTTACGCAGCACGACGAAGGTGACCGGCACCTTGTATGCGGCCGCGGTCCACAGGACGGTGATCCCGTACTGCGCCGAGCCCTCACCGACGACGCACACCACCGGGCGGCCGGACTCCGCCAGCTGGACCCCGACGGCGGCGCAGATCCCGAAGCCCAGCCCACCGCTGGCGCTCTGGTAGTAGCTCCCGGGTTGCGACAGCCGCAGCCGGTTGCGGAGCGCGGAAGCGCTCGAGGGCGCCTCGGCGACGGCGATTCCACCGTCAGGCCACACGTCGGCGAGCGCGGCCATCGCCGCCGAGCCGCTCATCGGGTCGGCGTCGGGCGGATCAGGCGGCGCCGGACGCGGATCGGGGCGGGCGCGGTCTGAGGTGCCGACGAGCTCGACCAGCGCCTGAAGCGCGAGGCCGACGTCGCCGACGATCGCGTCCCCCATCGGCGCGCGCGCCGCCTCGTCGGGATCGCTCGTGATCGCGACCAACGTGGCGCCCTCCGGAAGCAGCGGGCCCGGGATGTACGGGTAATACGGAAACACGTAGGTGCCGACCACGAGGATCAGGTCGTGCCCGTTCAGCGTCTGCGCGAGCGGGCCGATCGCCGGCGGCAGGACGCCCGCGAAGTTCGGGTGGTTCTCCGGGAAGCCGATCCGGCTGCTCGCGGTGCCGGGCGATGCCCACACCGGTAGGCGTTGCTTCTCGGCGAGCGCGACGGCGGACTGCCAGCCGCCGCTAGCGTCGACGTCGGGGCCGGCGATCAAGACCGGGTTGCGTGCCTCCTCGATCACGGTGGCCAGCTGCGCCAGCTCGGCCGGATCGGGTAGCGCGCGACCCGTCACGACCCGTCTCTGGGCGTTGACCGTGCGATCCTCGTCGGCCTCGGCGTCCCAGTCGTCCATCGGGATCGACACGAACGCCGGACCGCGAGGCGGCAACGTGGCGTGATGGATCGCGCGCCCGATCGCGCCCGGAACATCCTGGGCCCGGGGCGGCTCGTGGCTCCACTTCACGTACGGCTGCGGGCCGACGGTGGCGTCGCGATTCGCCAGCAGCGCCTCGATCATGACCTGCGCCCGGACCTGCTGGCCGGCGGTGATCACCAGCGGCGCCTTGTTGGCCTTCGCGTTGCCGATCCCCCCGACCGCGTTGCCGACGCCCGGCGCGGTGTGCAGGTTCACGTGCGTCGGCCGCCCGCTGGCCTGGGCATACCCGTCGGCCATCCCGACGACCGCGAGCTCCTGGAGGCCGAGGACGTACCTGAAGTCCTCCGGCAGGTCGCGCAACATCGGCAGTTCCGTCGATCCCGGGTTCCCAAAGATCGTCGTCATCCCGTGGGCTCGGAACAGCTCGAGGGTGGCTTCGCGGACCGTGGTCATGGCGCCGGCGGGACCCTACAACCCGGAGAGGGCCTCCGCGGCCGCGCGCTCGCCGGAGCGGACTGCGCCGTCCATGTAGCCGTTCCAGTACGTCGATGTCTCGGTGCCGGCCCAGTGGATGCGGCCAACCGGCTGGCGAATCTGCGGCCCGTAGGCGAGGAGCGTGCCGAGCGAGGGGATTCCGACCGGGCAGCCGCGGGTCCAGACTTCATCGGACCAGTTGGTGTCGAAGTACGCCGTCGGATTGGCCGCCTGGGCGCCGAACCAGGTCGTGCACTGGTCGATCACCGCCGACTGCCGCGCTGATGCGGACATCGCGTTGTAGCTGCGCGCGTTGTCGCCGCCGACGAAGCCGAACAAGACGCCCGGAGATCCGGACGGGGGCGAGTCGTCGAACGACGCGCTCACGGGACCGCCGGTGTCGAGCACAGCGCCGGTGAGACCGTTGGCGCGCCAGAACGGCGTGTCGTAGACGGCGGCGACCTTCGTCAGCGTCCCCTGCGGATAGCGCTGGATCAGCTGGTCGCGCGCGAACGGCATCGCGGGCTCGTACTGGATGCGGCCCGCGAGTACGGGCGGCGTCGCGACGATCACACGCTTGGCGGTGACCGTCAGGCGGCCCGAGTGGACGACCGCTCCGCTCTTCTCCTGGACGATCTTCTGAACCGGCGAGTTCAGCAGCACGCGGTCGCCGAGGGCCGCCGCAACCCGCCCCGCCACCAGCTGGGTGCCGCCGACGAAGCGCGACTGCTGTGCGCCGTTACGGGTATCGAAGTTGCGCTCGAACGTGCCCGGGTTCTGCTCGTTTCCCGACGCAGCGATGTAGAACAACACGAACAGCAGCGATAGCTCGCGAGGCTCGGCGCCGAAGATCGGGCGGGTGGCGGCGGGGACGAGCGCCTTGAAGCGCGGCGTGACGCTGTTGGAGTCGACCCAGCTCTGGAGCGTCTGGCCGTCCCAGCTGGCCGCGCTCGACGCCGTCCACGGGGCGTCGACGGGGACCTGCGTGGACATCTGGTCGAGCTGCTGGACCACTTCGAGGAGCTCGGCCGCGATCGTCGGGTCCGGTGGCGCGGTACCCAGCGGACCGGTGTCGCTGTACCGCATCGGGCCGATCAGCCCGAGCGGGTTGTCGACGTTGTTGACGTACAGATCGTCGCCGGTGTCGTAGGTGTCGAACGTCCCCACGCCGACCGCGTTCGCCAGCGCCAGGATGTGGTCCTGGGTGGGTCCGACGAAGGTCGCGCCGCGCTCGGACACCTGACCGTTGCCGAGGTCGTGGTTCCAGGCACGCCCGCCGACCCGGTCGCGCGCCTCGAGCACCGTCACCGAGTGCCCGCTGCTCGCGATCTGCCGCGCGGCGGTCAGACCGGCGAAGCCGGCGCCGACCACGACCACATCGGCCTTGTGGCTGTTCTTGTTGCGCGCGTGCTTGTGCTTGCGATCGGGCTTGTGCTTTCGCTTGGCCGCTTCGGCGGCCGCCGGCCACGCCGCTGCCGCGCCGGTCGCGAGCGTGCCCGCGACGAACCGTCGCCGAGTGATCGGGTGCTTCTCGTCGTTCATCTCGAGACCGCCTTGTTCGAGTGCTTGATGAATGCGTCGGCCGCCGCCAGATCGAAGTCGCCGTGGTCGGAGCCGAGCCCCCGCAGGAAGCCCGCGGAGAACGCGTCGCCGCAGCCGGTGGTGTCGACGACCTCGACCTCGAACGCCGGCACGCGCGTCTCCCCCGTCTCGTCGACCACGACCGCGCCGTCCGCGGGAACGCCGGCGCGATCCAGTCGAGAATGGCGGCCGCCTGCTCGCCGGGCGCCAAGATGTCGGCCGAGGTCACGACGTCGCTCGGCAGAACGCTCGCCGAGGTCTGAATCCCCGCGCGGCGGACGAGCAGCGAGGTATCGACGCCGAAGCGGCCGGCCGTGCCGCCGGCGGGGCCGATCCGGATCTGCTCGACGAGCTGACCGCCCTGACCCTCCGGGATCGCCTCAACGGGGCGGACGAGCACGTCGAGGACGTGCACGCCGAGCGTGATCACTCCCGTCTCCGTGTTCACTGCGTTCGCTTCCGGGTGGTCCCGTAGCCACGGCCGACGATCACGTTGACGACGTCCATCAGCTGCTCCTGGTCGAGCGTGCGGGGCTGCCCGATCGCCGCCGCCCGCCAGTACAGGGCGCACGCCCACTCGAGCAGTGACGACTGCGCCACGGCCGCGTCGAGGTCGGGACCGTGGACGATCGCGCCGTGGCTCGCCATCAGTGCGGCCGCGCGGCCCTCGAGCGCGTCGAGCGTGACCTCCGCCAGTGCCTCGGTCCCGAACGTCTCGTAGCGCGCCACCCGCACCGAGCCGCCGAGCGCCAGCATCTGGTAGTGGACGACCGGCAGCTCGTCGAGCACGCACGCCACCGCGGTCGCGTACGGAGGGTGCGTGTGCACGACCGCGCCGGCGCTGTACCGCCGGTAGACGCCGAGGTGCAACTCGAGCTCTGACGTCGGAAGTAGATCGCCGTCGACCTGCTCCCCGTCGAGGTCGACGACCGCCACCTGCTCGGGCGTCAGGCTGTCGAGCGCCCCGCCGGTTGGGGTCACCGCGACGAGGTCGCCGGCGCGCTCGGACAGGTTGCCTGCGGTGCCGGCGACCTGGCCGCCGTTGGCAAGACGGCGCGCAGCCGCGACTATGCGTTCTCGCTCCCGCACGAGTTGCATGGGCCGTGATCTAACTAGTCCGGACAGCGAGCTTCAAGTTCGAACCGACGCGCCTTCTATCGTCGTTCTCCGTTCCGATGCTCGTAGCCGTGACCGATCATGCCGCCGAGCGCTTCCGCCAGCGCGTCCGCGGAACGCTCGACGAGAAGACCGAAATCGCCTCCCGCGTCGCTCGCGCGCACGCCGCCGGCCGGGTCGAGCCCGGGTCCGGCGGAACGGTCCTCGTCCGCGATCTGGAGCGCCGCGACGTCGTCTACGTGTGCCGTCCTGAAGGGCGTTCCGAGCTCGTCGTGATCACGCTCTGGGAGGAGGGCGAGGACGCCGCCGTGCCCAAGCGGTTCACCGACGCCCTGCGCCGTGACGACCACCGCGTCAGCTAGATCGTGAGCGTGCGCCATTCCGTTCGCGTGCTGTTGCTCGACGACGACGATCGGCTGTTGCTGTTCAGAGGTGACGACCCGGACACCGGCGCCCCGTTCTGGTTCCCGGCCGGCGGCGGCCTGGAGGACGGCGAGGACGTGCTCACCGCCGCCGCGCGCGAGCTCGCCGAGGAGACCGGTCTGGTGGACATCCCACTCGGGCCGGAGGTCTGGCGCCGGCGCCACGTCTTCACCTGGAGAGGGGTCGAGTGGGATCAGCGCGAGCGATGGTTCATGGCCCGGGTGCGCCACTTCGAGCCCGACGGCCGGGCGATGTCGGCAACCGAGAAGGCGGACCTGAAAGCGTGGTGCAGGTCGGCCACCGACCCACTATACTTTATGAAGTATGCTTATCTTCCGACGACTACTCGGCTTCTTGCGCCCCTATAGGGGCGCAGTTGCGTGGTCGTTCGGACTCGCGTTTGGCGCGATGGGGACGACGGTGCTGATCCCGTACCTGACGGGACGGGCGATCGACTCGGTCAGCAAGCATCACCGGGACCAGCTGATCGTATGGGCGGTCGCGATCGTCCTTGCGGGCTTGGCGCGGCTGGCGCTGAGCGCGTCGCGGCGGTTGGTCGCCGGCAGGGTGTCGCTGGCCGTCGAGGTCGACCTGCGCGACCGGCTGTACGGCGCGCTCCAGGCGCTCGAGCTGGCGTTCTTCGACCGCCAGCAGACCGGCCAGCTGATGTCGCGCGCCACGGTCGACCTCCAGTCCGTCCGCTTCTTCCTCGGCTACGGCCTGATCTTCATCGCCCAGTCGATCCTGACGATCGGGCTTGCCGCGATCGCGATGTTCGCGCTCCAGCCACCGCTGGCGGCGCTCGCGCTGGCGCCGGTTCCGTTCGTTGTCGTGATCGCCTGGATGTACGGCCGGCGCTCGCGCCCCGCGCTCCAGGAGGCGCAGCAGCGGATCGCCGAGCTGACCGCGGAGGCTGAGGAGAACATCTCGGGCGTCCGCGTCGTCAAGGCGTTCGCGCAGGAGGAGCGGCAGCTCGACCGCTTCGAGCACTCGGTCATGCGGGTGTTCGACCAGCAGATGTACGCGACCAAGATCCAGGCGCGGTACACGCCGCTGATCAGCTTCCTGCCGAACCTGGGCCTGGCGCTGATCCTGCTCGTGGGCGGGCGGGACGTGATCCATCACTCGCTGACGATCGGCCAGTTCACGGCCTTCTACGCCTACCTGCTGATGCTGATCTCGCCGATGCGAACGCTCGGCTACATGCTGAGCGCGGCCCAGCGCGCAACCGCATCGGGCGCCCGCATCTTCCAGGTGCTCGACCGCGCGCCGCGGATCACGAGCCCCGAGAACGCGCCGCCGCTGCCCGACGGACCCGGCCGGGTGTCGCTGCGCGACGTCAGCCTGACCTTTGACGGCGCCGCCCACCCCGCGCTGCGGAACATCGATCTCGAGATCGAGCCCGGTCGCACGGTGGCGCTCGTGGGCGCGATGGGCTCGGGCAAGACGGCGCTGGTGTCGCTCCTCCCGCGTCTCTACGAGGCCACCGAAGGCTCGGTCCGGATCGACGGCGCCGACGTCCGCTGGGTCGCCCTGGACACCCTGCGCAAGGCGATCGCGGTGGTCACCGACGACCCGTTCCTGTTCTCGGCCACGATCCACGACAACATCGCCTACGCGCGACCCGAGGCGACGCGCGAGGAGGTCGAGCGTGCGGCTGAGGTCGCCCAGGCCGCTCAGTTCATCGAGAAGCTCCCGAAGGGCTACGACACGCTGGTGGGCGAGCGCGGCCTGACCCTGTCCGGCGGCCAGCGCCAGCGGATCGCGATCGCGCGGGCGGTCCTCGCCGATCCGCGGATCCTCGTGCTCGACGACGCCACCTCGTCGGTCGACGCTTCGACCGAGCAGGAGATCAAGCAGGGGCTCGGCGAGGTGATGGCCGGTCGGACCACGTTCGTGATCGCGCACCGCCTGTCGACGATTGCGCTCGCGGACGAGATCGTGGTGCTCGAGCACGGCCGGGTGGTCGCGCACGGAAGCCACGATGACCTGATCGAGGAGTCCGACCTGTACCGCGAGATCGTCGAAAAGGGCATGCCCGATCAGGTGTTCATGACCCGCAACGAACCCGAGGCGGTGGGAATGTGAGCCGCATGAGCGACATTCGCCGGCGCATCAAGCAGTCCGGCGGCCGGAGCCGCAAGGTCCGCGGCCTGATCGAGCTGCTCGCGCCCTACAAGTGGCGCGTGCTCGCGATGTTCGTGTCGCTGGTGGCCGCCACCGCGGCCGCGCTTGCGCCGGCCCCGCTGGCCAAGCTGGCGATCGATCAGGGGATCCAGCACCATGACGTGGGCGCGCTCGATGTGATCGTCGGGTTGTTCCTGCTCTCCGCCGTCGTGTACGCGGTCGCCTCCTACGCACAGACGTATCTCGTCGGCTGGGTGGGCCAGCGCGCGCTGCAGGACCTCCGCGTCCGTCTGTTCATCCACCTTCAACGGCTGTCGATCGGCTTCTACTCGCGCAACCGCACCGGGGTGATCATCTCGAGGATCACGAACGACGTCGAGGCGCTCGACCAGCTCGTCGAGGACGGGATGGCGACGCTGATCCAGTCCGGGCTCACGCTGATCGGCGTGGTCGTGATCCTGTTCGTGCTCGATCCGCACCTGGCGCTGCTCACGTTCCTGGTCCTGCCGTTGCTCGCGGTGGGCGCATTCGTGTTCCGGATCGCCTCTGCCGACGCCTACCGACTGACCCGCGAGAAGATCGCCGCGATCACCGGCTACCTGCAGGAGACCCTGTCGGGAATTCGGGTCGTGCGCGCCTTCGGCCAGGAGCGTGCGCACATCCGGCGGTTCCGCGAGCTCAACGACGAGAACAGGGCGGCGAACATGACCACCGTCAAGCTGAACGCCGCGTACTTCCCCGCCGTCGAGTTGCTGTCCGCGCTGGTGACGGTCGAGATCCTCGTGATTGGCGGGATCGAGGCGATCAACGGCCACACCTCGACCGGCGTGGTGTTCGCGTTCATCGCGGCGCTGAACAACTTCTTCGACCCGATCCAGCAGCTCTCGCAGCTCTACACGACCTACCAGTCGGGGATGGCGGCGCTCGACAAGATCTTCGACCTGCTCGACGAGCAGCCCGATCTCGCGGACGCACCCGATGCAGCCCCGCTACCGGCAATCCGCGGCGAGATCCGCTTCGACGACGTGTCGTTCGGCTACGGCACCCGCGACGGCGACGGCGACATGTGGGCGCTACGCGATGTCGACCTCGTGATCCCGCCGGGTCAGACGGTCGCCTTGGTCGGCGAGACCGGCGCCGGCAAGTCCACGTTCGCGAAGCTCGTGTCGCGGTTCTATGACCCGACCAGCGGCGCCGTGCTCGTCGATGGGCACGACCTGCGAACCGTGACCGCCGAGTCGCTCCGATCGCAGATGGGGATCGTTCCTCAGGAGGGATTCCTGTTCAGCGGCACGATCCGCGAGAACATCGCGTTCGGCCGACCCGACGCCACCGACGAAGAGATCCGCGCCGCCGCGCGCGCCGTCGGAGCGGACACCTTCATCGAGGAACTCGAGGACGGCTACGACTCGCAGATCGGCGAGCGCGGCGTCCAGCTCTCGGCCGGCCAGCGCCAGCTGGTCGCGTTCGCCCGCGCCCTGGTCGCCGATCCGCGCATACTTGTGCTCGATGAAGCGACCTCGAACGTCGACGTGCATACCGAAAGCCTGATCGAGCAGGGTCTGCGACGGCTGGTCGCCGGACGGACGGCGATCGTGATCGCCCACCGTCTCTCGACGATCCGCCACGCCGGCCGGATCCTCGTACTCGAGCACGGGCAGGTTGTCGAGGACGGGACCCACGACGAGCTGCTCGAGGCGCAGGGGCGCTACTGGCGGCTCTACCGCGACTGGGCCGAACAGGCGGCGGCGTAGCGTGCCGGTCGTCGTCGGGCTCGCCTTCACGGCGGTCAAGGCCACTCGCCTGCGCCAGGTCGACCGGATCGAGCTAGGACGCGACGGGATGCGGGAAAACCGGCGGTTCTACCTGATCGACGCCCGCGACCGGATGATCAACGGCAAGCTGATCGGGGAGCTGCAGCAGGTCGTCGCCGACTACTCCGACGCGGAGCGGACGCTCAGGCTCGAGCTTCCCGACGGACAGGTCGTCGAGGGCGAGATCCGGCTCGGGGATGAGGTCACGACGAAGTTTTTTTCCCAGACCGCCCAGGGACACGTCGTCGAGGGCCCATGGTCGGCGGCGATCACCGACTGCTTCGGGCGGCCGCTCCGACTCGTCGAAGTCGGCGATCGCGCGACCGCCGTCGATCGTGGCCCGTTCGGAGCGGTGTCCTTGATCTCGAGGGCCTCGCTGGCCAGGCTCGCACAGGCCGGCGACGTAGACGCGCTCGACTCCCGCCGGTTCCGGATGCTGATCGAGATCGACGGCGTGGACGCCCACGAAGAGGATCGGTGGGTCGGCCGCGCGGTGCGGATCGGCGGGGCGACGATCGCGTTCGGCGGCAACGTCGGCCGCTGCCTGATCACGAGCCGCGACCCCGACACCGGCCAGATCACCCTGCCGACGCTCGACATGCTCGGCGATTACCGAACCGGGCCCGGCACCACCGAGCCGCTCCCGTTCGGGATCTACGGGGAGGTGCTCGAGCCGGGAGCGATCCGGGTCGGCGACGAGGTCACGCCGATGGGTAGTGTTTCCGAGTGATGAGTAGCGCGGTCACATCAGAACGCGTCGCGATCGAGGTCTCCGACCACATCGCGACCGTCACGCTCACCCGCCCCGAGAAGCACAACGCCCTCGACGTGGCGATGTTCGAGGCGATCACCGGCGCCGCGGCGCGCGTCGCGGTCGAGCCGGGGGTCCGGGCCGTCATCCTCCACGGCGAGGGACCGAGCTTCTGCTCGGGGCTCGACGTCGCCGGCGTGATGGCCAATCAGCCCGGATCCGACGCGCTCATGGATCCGCTCCACGGGCCCGTACCCAACTGGTTCCAGCGCGCCGCCCACGGCTGGCTCGAGGTCCCCGTCCCGGTGATCGCCGCGATCCACGGCCACTGCCTGGGTGGAGGTCTCCAGATCGCGCTGGCCGCCGATATCAGGTTCGCCACTGCTGACGCGAAGATGTCGGTGCTCGAGGTCAAATGGGGGCTGATCCCCGACATGGCGATCACGCGCTCGCTCCCGCGGCTGGTCGGCATCGACGTCGCCAAGGAGCTCGCCTACACCGGCAAGGTGATCAGCGGGAGCGAGGCCCATGAGCTCGGTCTCGTGACCCACGTGGCCGACGATCCGCTCGCGGCCGCGCAAGCGCTCGCCGCCGAGATCGCGACCCGCTCCCCCGACGCCGTCCGCGGGATGAAGCGGCTGTTCGATGAGTCGTGGACCGGGTCGGCCCAGGAGACGCTTCGCCTCGAGGCCGACATCCAGCTCGGCCTGATCGGGACACCCAACCAGCTCGCCGCGGTGACCGCGGGCATCACCAAGCAGCCGGCCGAGTTCGTCGACCCGAGCTGACCTACAGGATCGGCAATGCGCCGCGCCCGAGCGTCCTTGTTGGCAGTTCTCGGCGCAGCGCTGCTGGCACCCGCGGCCAACGCCGCAGCCCCCGCCTCGCCTCTGTCCCTGCTTCGCCAGGCGCGCGCCGAACTCAGTGGGACGAGCGATGGTGGCGCGGCGGCGTACCGGAGGCTCGGCGCCGCCACCGCCCGGACGCTGTGGGTCGGGCCCAGTGATGCCGTCGCCCCGCCGGCCGGCCACGCCGTGTTCGCCGACAGCCGGGCGGCCCTGCTCGACCTCGAGCAGGTTCTGAACTCGCAGAGCCCGCCGGCTGCGATCACCACGGCCGAATCACTGATCCTCACGGCCGATCGCCGTCTGGCCGAGGACACGATCCGCGAGGCGATCAACGGCGCCGGCGGCCTGATCGCGCGAGCGCGGGGCATGGTCCTCTCAGGCGACCGGTGGGCCGCCACGAGCCTGGTCGACCTCGCCGCCGAGCAGTACGGCACGGCCTGGGTCGACGCGTTCGAAGCGCTCACACCGCTCGCCCTCACGCCGGCGATCAACGTGCCGCCTGGGGAGCTCGCCACCGCTGCTGAGGACGCGCTCGCGGCGAATCGGATCGCGTTCTCGTCGGTCCGGTCCGTCCAGAATCGGCCGCCGCTCACCGCCGGCGGGAGGCCCGAGATCTTGCTCGCCGGCCCCGATAGCTGTGCCGCCTGCGAGCTCGAGAGCTGGGGGATCGTCGAGGCGCTCTCGCAGTTCGGCGTATTTACCGACCTGCGACTCAGTCAGTCGGAGGTCACCCGGCGGCCGGTTGTCAGAGGGCTCACGTTCCGCTATGCGAGCTACGGGAGTCCGTACGTCGCCTTCGCAATCGCAGCCCCGTCGAGCAGCGTGCCGCGCCCTCTCCCGTTCGTTGACGTCGCGAACAAGTACGCCGACCTGGGTTCGCCGGCGTCCCCCGGCGTCGCCGGCGGGCTGTTCTGGACCAAGCTCGCGGGATCGGTGGCGCGTCCGAAGGCGGCGGCCGGTCAGGCGATCGACGGCACCGCCGAGCTGCTCACCGCGGAGATCTGCAAGGCGACCGCCGGCGTTCCGGCCGAGGTGTGCGGAACGGCAGCCGTCCAGGGGTACGAAGGACGGCTGCCGCCCGCTTCCCCGTAAGTCAGCCGACCGTGACCGTCACTCCCGCCTCCCGCTGAGCGTCGGGACCGAGGTCCGCGGTGGCGTGGACAACCGAGCTCGCCGCGACGGCAGCCGCTCCCAACCGCCTAGAGGCCCCCACCTCGATCGACAAACGGGTCGACGATCGCGAGCACGTTGCATCATGCGCCTCCCTCAGCGCTGAGCGTGGACGGGGTCCGGTCCCTAACGCCGACTTTCGCGTAGCGGCCTGAGGGGCAGCAGCCTTCGCGGTTGAGTGCGGTTGAGGAGCGCAACCCTGTGTTTGGCGGGGTTTGACGGCGTGAAGGTAGGTCTGGTGGGGTCGGACTCGGGGACTGGTTACAAGGTGTTCTGGAAGTGCTCGACAGTTCGCG
>Ga0335078_10014590_pt1 | contig 11656 bp, 12 predicted proteins | sample Lox_Sample_32_FD_206711 | JGI IMG/M metagenome (GOLD analysis project Ga0335078, IMG submission 206711) | Soil microbial communities from Loxahatchee National Wildlife Refuge, Florida, United States - Lox_Sample_3.2 | ecosystem: Environmental > Terrestrial > Soil > Wetlands | place: USA...
AATATCAGAGTGATCAACCGTCGTTGAACGCCTCTCCGACCTTTGCTCTCAATACCTCACCCCCGGAGGCACAAACTTCGAGAGAATAAAAGAAAAGATCGTGCTTGACAGGTCACTTCATATCAGCAGTGGTAATGCCATTAGTTCCGTTACCATTGGAACAGGCAAAGAAAGCCATCGATACCAAAAGGGAAAACAGAAATACCAGTAACATACCGGCAGCTTTCAACTTCGATAGCGTCATACTTTCCCCTATCAAGGTTTTTACGAGAATGTCCAAAGATATTGATTGCTTTACTTCTTGCATTCTATTCTAGCACCATGCAAATGGATTTCCAGTGCAATTCGCAAAAATGTTCTTGCGCCTACTACTATACATGCGTATAGTTCTATCCATGGAATCAATCGAAGAACTGGAGCAGGAAATCGCCAGCCTGGCCGCGCACCTGGATGCCGCCACGCACAGGTTGCTGCAGTGCATCAGGCTCTTCCATGACTCCAAGGCCTGGTGCGACCAGGGAGCCCTTTCCTGCGCCCACTGGCTGACCTGGCGCGTGGGATGGGACCCAGCCACTGCGCGGGAGAGGGTGCGCGTGGCTCGGGCGCTCGGCAAGCTCCCCGTAATCGACAAGGCGCTGCGCCTGGGGAGGCTCTCCTACTCCAAGGTCCGGGCCATCACCCGGGTAGCCACGCCTGAGAACGAATGGAAGCTCCTGGATCTGGCCCTTTTTGCCACCGGGGCACAGCTTGAGCGTATATGTCGGGGGTTTCGGGGGGTGCTGGAGCAGGACAAGAAACGGAGTCGGGAGGAGCGATCAGTGCGCAGTCGGCAGCTTGTGGGAGGGATGGTCAAAGTGGTGATGGTGCTGGAGCCGGATGAGGCGGATCTTGTCATACGCGCGGTGGAGCGAGCGCGGCAGGTGCGCGCTGAGGAGCAGCGAGCACAGCAGCTGCACCAGTTGGCCAAGCAGTCGCAGCCGGCCCAGCAGTTGCAGCAAGTACACCCGCCCGTCGCCCGCTTTTCCGCGGAAACGTGGCCTTCGCGGGCAGACGGCGCTGTGACCATAGCGGAGTCGTTCCTTGCCGGCCATCCCGTCAAGGGTAACGGCGGGGCGCGCTTCCAAGTCATGGTTCATCTGGATCAGGAGGTGCTGGGTCCAGATGGCTCCTTCGCGGCAACCCTGGAAGACGGGAGCCACGTTTCCGCGGAAACGTTTCGGAGGATCGCCTGTGACTGCGGCCTGGTAGCCGTGGGTCACGACGGAGAGGCGCTCAACATCGGGCGCCGCACGCGCACCATTCCGCCCGCCATACGGCGCGCCTTGATGCTCAGAGACCACGGCTGCGCCTTTCCCGGGTGCACGCACGCGCAATTCCTGCACGCTCACCACGTCCAGCACTGGCTCCACGGCGGGAAGACAAGCATGGAGAACCTGGTGATGCTGTGCACCTTCCACCATCGCATGGTGCATGAGGGAGGGTGGAAGATCACAGCGGTTGCAGATGGGGTTTTTGTCTTCCGTTCACCCCGCGGAAAGCTGATTACAGCAAATCCGCTGCCGGAGCCGCTTGAGCGCTCGGAAGACGCCGTGGCATGGCTGGAGCGGAGTTTTCACCCTGAGGTCAATCGGCCGCTGGGAGACGGGAAGCACCCGGACTACGCGCTGACTGTGGACGCGCTCCTGGACGCGGGGTGATAGCCTGCGGGCAATGCGCCCATGGACACCCCACACGGATGCCGCTACACTGCCGGCACAAGGAGTGCGCGCATGGCCGACAAACGGCTCCCGTTCACGCGGGACAAAATTGAAGAGATCGTAAAAACGTTTCCGACGCCTTTTCACATCTACGACGAAAAAGGAATCAGGGAGAACGCGCGCGCCCTGAAGAAGGCATTTTCCTGGGCGGAGGGTTTCCGGGAGTTCTTTGCCGTCAAGGCGCTGCCCAATCCCCAAATTCTTTCCATCATCAAGGAGGAAGGGTTCGGCGGAGACTGCAGTTCCCTTGCCGAGCTTCTCCTGTGCGACCGCGCGGGGATCCGCGGTGAAATGATCATGTTCACCTCCAACGACACGCCCGCGCTTGAGTACGTGGAGGCAAAGCGCCTGGGCGGAATCATCAACCTGGACGACATCAGCCACATCCCGTTCCTGAAAAAGCACGCGGGGATGCCGGAGCTGATCTGCCTCCGCTACAACCCCGGACCGCTCAAGGGTGGGAACGCCATCATCGGCAAGCCGGAAGAATCGAAGTATGGCTTCACCCGGGAGCAGCTCTTCGAAGGCTATCGAAAAGCACGGGAGCTCGGCGTCACAAGGTTCGGCCTTCATACGATGATTGCCTCCAACGAGCTGAGCCTGGAATACCACTGGGACACCGCCCGCATGATGTTCGATCTCCTGGCGGACCTCTCCCGGGAGCTGGGGATCCGGTTTGAGTTCCTGAACCTCGGGGGTGGCTTCGGCATTCCCTACAAGCCGGACCAGGCGGCAATCGACTGGCAGGCCCTTGCCCAGGGAATCAGGGACGCGTACGAGGAGAAAATACGGGCCCGCGGCCTGCACCCGCTCAAGATCTTCATGGAAAGCGGGAGGGCCATCACGGGACCCTATGGCTACCTGGTAAGCCGGGTCCTGCACCTCAAGAGCACGTACAAGGACTACGTGGGCCTGGATGCGTGCATGACCAACCTGGCCAGGCCCGCGATGTACGGCGCCTATCACCACATCACGGTGCTGGGCAAGGAGAAGGAAACCGCCCGGCGCGTGTACGACGTCACCGGGTCCCTCTGTGAGAACAACGACAAGTTCGCAATTGACCGGTCTCTCCCGCCTGTGGAGGAAGGAGACCTTGTCGTGATCCATGACACCGGCGCGCACGGCTGGGCAATGGGATCGAACTACAACGGCAAGCTGCGTTCCGCGGAGCTGCTTCTCAGGCCTGACGGCTCGGTGAAGCAGATCCGCCGCGCGGAGAGGGTGGAGGACTACTTCGCTACCCTGGAGCTTCCCTCGGCGTGAGCGCCAGGATCACGTTGCTTCCGCTGGCGGCCGTCTGTGCATGCGCCGTCGCTCTCCTGCTCTGGGCTTCGTCATCCCGAAGCCCCATGCCGGAAGCGCTGGCTGCGCTTCGGGGCACCGGGGACGTCAGGGTCACCGTCGGGCAGTGGGGCGTTTTTGAGCCCCTTGCCGGCAAGCCCCGGACCGGCCTGGTGATCTACCCTGCCAGCCGGGTGGACTGGCGCGCCTATGCGCCCATTGCGGTGGCCATCTCCCGCAGGGGTTTCCTGGTGGTGGTGGTGCCCATGCCGCTCAACTTTGCCTCCCTTGATCCAGCGCGCGCTGAATCCGTGATCCAGGACTTCCGCCGGATCCGCGCATGGGCAATTGCGGGGCACGGGGAAGGCGGGACCATGGCGGCGCGGCTGGCCGCTCACCACCCCGGCCTCTTCCGGGCGCTCATTCTCTGGGGCGCTCGGCCCACGGGAGACAATCTTGGCGCATCCAGGATCAGCACGATGTCGGTTTCCGGAGATCAGGACGGAATCGTTCCGCCTTTCGTGATCAAGGCGTCGGCGTGGCTTCTCCCCGCAAGCACGCTCTGGGTGACGATCCTGGGAGGAAATCACTCCCAGTTCGCGTGGTACGGAGACCAGCAAAGGGATGGGAAGGCGCTGATTTCCCGCTCGGACCAGCAGGCAAAAGTGGTCCGCGCTACCGTGGACTTGCTGCGCTCCATCGGGAGCTAGAGGTCAGGTACTCCAGCATCCGGGCAACCAGGTTTTCCACCGTGGTGAGGCCCACCGTGTCTTCCGAGGCTTCTCCGCAGAGGGCCGCCCCGGAGTGGCTGAACGGAGGGCCGTCCGCCACCACCGCCATGTTCTGCTGGAGGAAATACGTCTGCATGTTCTGCAGCGTGAGCTCCTGGCCGCCGTTTCTGAACCCCGCGCAGGCTATTCCTCCGCCCACCTTGCCGGTCATTTCGAATACGCCGGAGGTTCGAAGCGCCACGCTGCGGTCCATCATGACCTTCATCTGTCCGGTCACCATGCCCATGTAGACCGGTGAGGCAAGGACCAGCGCGTCACAGTTTCGAAGCGATGTCAGCACGTCCGCCATGTCGTCATGAATCGCGCAGCTGCCACGGATGCAATTGAAGCAGCCATTGCAGGGGTGGATGTCCTTGTCCGCAAGGAGGATGCACTCCGTCTCCGCGCCTTTTTCCTGGAAAGCATCCAGCGCGTAGCGGAGGGCGAAGGCTGTGCTGCCGTTTCGGTGCGGGCTTCCGCAGATGCCCAGGACTCTCATTTCTGCCGGGCGCGGGCGGCAGCCGACTCCTCCCGGGAAGGGCCATAGATGCCGGGCACAACCACGCCGGCGGACCGCATGAGGACTGACATCTGGCCTCTATGATGGATCTGGTGCCGGATGAGCGTCTGGAGAGCCACGGCCAGCGGCATGGTCCTGCCGAAGAGCGTAATCTCCGTCGGCAGCTTGCTGTCCGCGAGTTTCTGCGTCACCTGGTCCGCCAGGGACTGCGCGGCTTTCTCGTACTCTGCCGCAATCTGCGCGGCCCGCGCGGGCGGCTCCGCCTCCCGTGGCGGGGCGATGACCTCAAGGCCCAGCGCCGTGCCGTTCCCGCCGATCATCTTCACCATGTGATAGGCGATCCTGCCCAACGCGTTGCCTTCTGGATCCGACTTCTGCGCCAGGGATTGGTCCGTGAGGGCCTGCAGCACTTTCAGGCTGATGCCGCTCTCACGCCGCCAATCCTGCACAAACTCCGCGATCGTCGCATACATGGAACGCTCCTCTCAGTCCCGGGCTACTCCGGCCGCAATCATATCCCCGATCTGGCTGGTGGAGAATCCCATTTTCCCGGCGGCCATGCTCTTCATCTTGCCGATCACCGCGATGGCGGACTTCTCCACGGCGGCCGCAGCCTTCGGCTGCCCCACCTGTTCCAGCATCATGGCGCCGGCAAGGATGGTGGCAACCGGGTTGATGACGTTCTGCCCCGTGTACTTGGGAGCGGAGCCGCCGATGGGCTCGAACATCGAAACGCCCTGCGGGTTGATGTTGCCGCCCGCCGCCACTCCCATGCCGCCCTGCACCATGGCTCCAAGGTCCGTGATGATGTCCCCGAACATGTTCTCCGTCACGATCACGTCGAACCATTCGGGATTCTTCACCATCCACATCGTGGTTGCATCCACGTGCGCGTAGTCAGGAGCGACGTCCGGATATTCCTTGGCAACTTCCATGAACGTCCGGTACCACAGGTCCTGCACGTAGGTCAGCACGTTGGTCTTGCCGCACATCGTCAGCTTCTTCCGCTTTCCCCGGCGCCGCGCCAGGTCAAACGCGTAGCGGATGCAGCGCTCCACGCTCTTGCGCGTGTAGACCATCTCCTGGATGGCAACCTCATCCGGGGTCCCTTTCTTCAGGAACCCGCCGGACCCTATGTAGAGACCTTCCACGTTCTCCCGCACAATGACGAAGTCGATGTCTTCCGGGCCCTTGTTTGCCAGCGGCGTTTCAACGTTGGGATAGAGCTTCACCGGTCGGAGGTTGATGTACTGGTCAAGCTCGAAACGCAGGCGGAGGAGGATCCCCGTCTCGAGGATTCCGGGCTTCACGTCCGGGTGCCCGATGGCGCCAAGGTAGATGGCGTCGAAGCCCTTCAAAGTGCTGATGGCGTCATCCGGAAGCGTCACTCCCGTTTTCAGGTACCTTTCCCCGCCCCAATCGAACTGCGTGAAGGAGAGGGGAAAGGAGAACGCCTTGGAGGCCTGCGTGAGAACCTTGACTCCTTCTCGAATGACCTCGGGACCCGTCCCGTCGCCAGGGATGACAGCGATCTTGCTCATGAGCGACATTAGCGACGGGTCATTTCTCTGTCAACCGCGCCCCTGCCTTTACATTCCCAGGAGCTTGCGCGTTGCCAGCTGGTCCAGCCGGCCGATGGAGATCGGAGAGCCGTTCACCTTGTCATAGTCCACGGACGTCTTGAGGATCTCCGCGGTGTCCCCTTGCTGGAGCGTCTTGGCAATCCCGGGGTCCTTGTCCCAGAGCGCGCTCATCATCTTGTTGAGCTCGGGGTCCGCCCCCAGGTCATGCGCCTTCTTCTCCGCCATCCGGAAGTTCTCCACGTTCAGGCGGATGAAGTCCATGCGGATCCGCGTGCTGTTTTCCTTCCCCGGCGCCGTGTCCGTGCGGACGATGTGGTTGTCGAACTCCGCGTGGCCCTGCCAGCCCATGCGGTCAAGGAGCCAGAGCGTTGCAACCATTTCCTTGACGCCGTCCATGCCCGTGAGCATGGGGAGGTCGTTGTCGAACTGCCCCGGCTTCTGGTTGCCCACGTGGAGGAAGAAGAGCTTGCCGGCGTGGACGGCCATTGCCACCGCCACCTCCGCGGAAAGGCCCGTCATTCCTTCATGCTGCAGCACCTCGGGATTGACTCCCCAGAAGGAGGGATCATTCAGCATGGCAATGAGGCCAAGGGCGTGGCCCGTCGTGGGCATGTACATCTCCCCGCGAGGCTCGTTGGGCTTGGGCTCCAGGCTCCCATGGCGCAGCGTTCCGTTCTGCTCCTTGGCGTACCGCTCCGCCAGGTTCAAGCCCTCCACCAGGTAGCGGAACGTCCTCTCCCATGGCACGGAGAACTGGCATTCGAACCCGTCCCGCGCAACCCAGTACGTCAGGTACTCCGCGCCCAGGAAGTTGCCGATGCGGATTGTCCTCATGACCTTGCGCGCGGCAAGAAGGCGGATCTCCGGGTTGGGGTTCGTGAGCCCGCCGTTTCGGAAGACGACGTTCTGGTGGAGGCTGCACGTGGCCATGGCGAACTTCAGCTCCGCAGCGTCCAGCTTCTCCTTGATGGTCCGCAGCGTCTTGGAAGCGCTGCTGGACGGGTCAAGGTCGTCCTCAGGGTTCTTGGGATCCCACGGAACCAGGTCATCGTCATGCGCGGAGGTGAAGTCGATCAGCTTCTCCTCTCTGGCCTTGCAGAGAAGGTCGCAGACCTCCACGGAGGAGATACGGTCCATGACCGCGGGTCCGAACGGGTCTCCGACGGGGTTGGAAACGCACCAGAACGGCATGGAAAGCTTTCTGTTCTTCATCGGTTCTCTCCTTCTTTCCGGGTCGGTTCGCACGTCTCACACGTGTTCGAGTCCCAGAAGAAGACTCGGGACGCGGAGAGCGGATGGCCGCAGCGCACGCAGCGCAGGCGGTAGGGGAAAATCACGCGCCGCTGCCACACGAGCAGCACGAGCGTGAAGAAAGCGATGGGAACGAGATAGAGATCCTCCAGGGAGATCTTGGACAGGAGCCACGTGAGCGCCCACACCCCCAGGAGGACCAGCGTGAAGTACAGCGTGGCGTCCCTCTTGCCGGCGCCCACGGCGAGATGCCGGCGCTGCATGAGGTGATACGCCCATACCAGGACGATGGGTACCAGGAGGTAACGCTGGAGGAAGGTGGAAACAACCAACTTCGGAGCTCCGTAGGGTCCCCAGTCTACCGGGATGGATACCGCCGGTCAATACGATGTATCTTTGCGCCGTGGACGGGGAACGGAAAACGATCATCGTCAATGACGGAGTTCGCACTGCGTCAGTGGAGGCCGGGCGTCCGCTCCTGTTCGGGCTCATGTCGGAAGGCATCTTCATTCCATCCGCGTGCGGCGGTAAGGGATCATGCGGGCAGTGCAGGGCTTTCATCAAGGGTGGTTCTTTGCCCTATACGCCCTCGGAGAATTCACTGCTCAGCGAATCCGACCGGCGCGTGGGCGTGCACCTCTCCTGCCAGGTCAGGGTCCTGGGGGACCTCTCCATCCAGATTCCCTGGAAGCACCTTTCCGCGCGCCAGTACGGCGCGCGAGTTGCCGGCCTGCGGGATCTCACGTGGGAGATCAAGGAGGTGACGCTGGAGGTGAAGGGCGGGATTCCCTTTGCCGCGGGCCAGTACGTCCAGATCTTCCTGCCCGGCACGGAGTCCCTGCCGGAGCCGCAGTACCGGGCGTACTCCATGGCGTCCGCCCCGTCCTCCCCGGAGCGCCTGGTCTTCATGGTGAGACGCGAGCCGGCGGGCGTGGTGTCCCCGTATCTTTGCGATCGACTCCAGCGCGGGCAGGAGCTGGCCATCCGCGGCCCGTTCGGCGACTTCCGCCTTCACGACAGCCCGCGGGAGCTTCTTTTCGTTGCGGGCGGTTCCGGGCTGGCGCCCATCCGGAGCATGCTCCTGACCATGGCGGAGCAGGCGCGGCGCGGCTCCACGCCCCGGCGCGTCACGCTGTATTTCTCCGGGCGCTCGCGGAAGGACCTTTTTCTCCTTGAGGAGCTTGCCGCGCTGGAAGGACAGCTTCCTTTCCGCTTCTTTCCGCTCCTTTCCAACCCCGCCCCCGACGAACGCTGGGACGGCGAACGCGGCGGGATGCCGGCGGTGCTCAACCGGAGGCTGGACAGGCTGGACAATCATGAGGCATACCTGTGCGGGAGCACGGGGATGATCGATGCCTGCGTGAAGGTGCTCCTGGGCAAAGGGCTTCCGGAGGAGCTGATTTTCTTCGACAAGTTCCTGTGAGGCGGACCTTCCGGAAAACGGAAAAGTTTACTTTGAAGATATCCGCTCATACCTTATAATTGACGATGGATCATGCAGGAGGAGGAGGCAAGACATGGCTGTACATCTGTATCTGTCAATGATTCCTGAAGCTCTGATCGCCTCGATGCTGCCGCCGCTTGATTTCGGAGTCTACTACGCGGTGGGCACGGAGAAGAAATCCCGGGGCCAGGCGCAGTTCTTCAGCGTTGACCGGAGCTTCGGAAGCGACTACTTCCCCATGGCGGAGATCGACACGCGCTGCGTGCCCCACGCGGACGGGCAGCCCAAGCATTCCGTGTACCTCTCCGTGTATCGCGTGCTGGAGCACGTGCCCATCAAGGCAATCGGCAGCCTCTACCTTGCAACGCGTGACGGCCGGGTCCTGGAGATCGCCCCGTCAAAGAGCCTTCCATCCTTCGCCAAAGAGAACCGCATGTACCAGGAGATCTGCCCCATCATGCCGCGCGTCGTGAGCAGCCTGGATCCGCGGGAGTTTGCCGCGTTCATGACGGACCCCAAGCGCAGCATCCACGTGCCGGTGATCTTCTTTGCGGAAATGGGGCTGGGGGAGCTGGCAAAGGACCCGGAGCATGGGAGCACCAAGAACCTTCCCTACAGCTCCATTGAGCACCTGAGGGGCTGCGTGAAGGAGCTCTCTGCGCAGCCGCACAAGAGCACGAAGACCGTGGACCGCATCCCGCCGGTGGATTTCGCGTACCGCACCGTGCAGAACGGCTTCTACCTCGGCAACGGAAAGGAGCTCGTGTACTACCCCATGCCGTCGGAGCAGGAGCTGCAGACCACCCACTACATCTGGTGGCGGTCGGCGTCCTTGTAAAGCCGGCCCGGTCCGGCCTTTGCCAGGGCGGTCATGAGAGAAGAGCTGGCTCTCTACGGAGGTGAAAAAACAGCTCGTGATCCGTTTCCGCCCTGGCCCCAGTTTGCGCAGAAAACCCTGGAAGAGGCGCTGGAGCCGCTTCGCACCGGACGGGTGGGCGCCTGGCCGGGCGGCCGCGGCCGGGAGCTGGAAACGCGGTGGGCCGCGTGGGCGGGCTCCCGCCACGCGGTGTGCTGCTCCAGCGGGACCGCGGCGCTCCACGTCGGCCTCCTGGCCGTGGGGGCGGCGGACGGCCAGGTCATTCTTCCCTCCCACACCTTCGCCTCCACGGCCCTTGCCGTCGTGCACGCGGGAGCCGAACCGGTGTTCTGCGACGTCACGGAGGACGGCACGCTTGACCCGCGCCGCGTGGAGCAGCTTGTCACGCCCAGGACACGCGCAATCATCGCGGTGCACCTTCACGGCACGGTCTGCGCGGTGGACCGGCTCATGGAGGTGGCCCAGCGCAACGGCCTGCGCGTGGTGGAAGACTGCGCGCAGTGCGTTGGCGGCGAGCTCAAGGGGAAGAAGACCGGGACGCTGGGGCACGTGGGCTGCTTCAGCTTTTCCCAGGGGAAGCACGTGTCCGCCGGGGAAGGCGGCATGATCGTCTCTGATGATGGTGAGACGGCCCGGTCCTGCCGCTCGCTGTGCGACTACGGCCGGGACCCGGACGAGGCTGACGGGGAAGCGGCGGCCCGGCACGTGAGAGCGGGATTCAACTACCGGATGACCGAGGTCCAGGCGGCCATTGCGCTTGCGGAGCTGGAACGGGTGGACGCGTGGAACCTCCCTCGGAGGCGCGGGTACGCAAAGATCTATGATCACGCCTTTTCCCAGGCGTACGGCGTGCGGAGCGTTCCTTTCAACTCGCCGGAGAGGCGCAACGCATACTGGAAGTATCCGCTCCAGCTGGACCTGGCAAAGCTCGCGTGCGGCGGAGAAGAGTTCCTGAAAGCGCTGGCCGCGGAAGGGATTCCGGAATGCCGCGCCATGCCCCCGGAAGCCTACGATGAGCCGGCTCTCCAGGCATGGGCCCGGGGGAAATGCCAGACGGCGGAAGCGCTCCGGGAGCGGACGGTCCTTCTTGGCGTCTGCCCCACCTGGGAGAAATCCCACATCGAGACCTGCATCACCGCGGTAAAGAAGCTGCTCAAGGCTTACCGCCGCTGAGGGAGACCAACGTGAAACACAAGGTGCGAGGAGTGGAGATCGAGGCGGTCTGCGCGCGCGCAGTCGAGGTAGCCGCAGATTTTGCTGCACCGGAGGAAGCATTGCCGGATGGACCGGGCAGCCCGTCGGATGAGCAGGTGGTGCGTACCGCGTGCGCCCGCGCGCTGGTGGAAGCGCAGGTGCGCCAGATGACGTCCGTTGCGCTCCCGGCCTTCGGCGTGCGTCCGGGCGGGATCACGCTGGTTCACGTGGCCAAGATCCTGGTGCAGGAAGCCATCCGCGTGGCGCGCTCCGGTCCCACCAGCCTTCGCCGCATCTCCCTGTGCTGCCCGGACGAGAAAGGGTTCGCTGCGTTTTCGAGATCCGTGAACGGCTACATCCGGCATTTCCTGGACGTGCTCCTGTGGGGGCCGTTCATCACGGTGGACGCCATCATCGAGGTTGCCGGCGGCATTGTCCTGGTGCAGCGAAGCAACCCGCCGCTGGGGTTTGCGCTGCCGGGGGGGTTCGTGGATTACGGGGAGACGCTGGAAGACGCCGTGCGCCGGGAGGCGCGGGAAGAGACCGACCTTGAGCTCCTGGATCTCGCGCAGCTGCACACGTATTCCGAGCCGTCGCGAGACCCGCGATTCCACACGGTGAGCACGGTTTTCACCGCGCGCGCGGACGGAACGCCCCGGGCAGGAGACGACGCGGCCGGGATCACCGTGGCGTCGCACGCCCGGATCAGGACGCTTTCGTTTGCCTTTGACCACGCCCAGGTCCTGAGCGACTACCTGGCAAAGCGGGAAGGCCTGCGGGGAGCGTGAGGCCGCGCAGGGTCGGGTTGATGCCGAGCCTTGTCAACGCAAAGTCATAGCGCACCGGGTCGTCCGGGGAGATCTCCGCAAACCGCTGCGTGATCTCCAGCGCCGTAGTGAGGTTGGGCTGCCTGCGCTGCGTGAGACCCAGGACCCCGGCAATCCTGAAAAGGTGCGTATCCAGGGGAACCACGAGCATT
>Ga0335078_10014591_pt1 | contig 11656 bp, 9 predicted proteins | sample Lox_Sample_32_FD_206711 | JGI IMG/M metagenome (GOLD analysis project Ga0335078, IMG submission 206711) | Soil microbial communities from Loxahatchee National Wildlife Refuge, Florida, United States - Lox_Sample_3.2 | ecosystem: Environmental > Terrestrial > Soil > Wetlands | place: USA: Florida...
GGCCTGGGTACTTCGCGATATTCCCCAGATCCCGGACGGCCGTCGGAATATGGAACAGCACCACGTCCGCATCTGAAAGGCGGTCCGGGTCGGTGGTCAACTCAGCACCATCGAAGCCTTCGTGCAGTCGAAGAATGCAGGCCCCCCACTGAAAGTCGTAAATCAGAACGAGGGGCTTCATCTATTTGCCATCCACCGAGAAGGCCAGCAGTACGTTGCCGGCAATGCCGCCGCCAAAGCCATACCCGCAGTCCGTGATGACCAGACCGTGCGCAATGGCTGGACCGCCGCCGTCGAATGACCCGCCTCTGGCCGCGACGTGGTTCACCGTATCGAATTCTCTGAGCGCGTCAAAATCCCAAACGATTTCTCCGGTCTTGGTGGAGTATGCCCGCAGATGCCCGCCGTAGGATCCGGAAAATGCCACGCCAGGAATGGCCGAAACGGCCGCGGCCTGGGCCCGAATGCCTCCCTGCGGTGCGGGAGTGCTCCATACTACGCCGCCGGTATCGACTTTCAGCGCGTAGAGACCCGGTGTGCCTTGCGGCCGATTAATGTCGGCTACCGCGGCATAGGCAAGCTGACCGTCGAACGCCGGGCCCCAGCCGACGCCGCCGAGCATGCCGTTGCCCTGTCCGATGCGCGTCTTCCACAGAATCTTCCCGCGCTGATCCGGATCGAGCCCATAGACCACGCCCGACTTCTGCGCAGCCACCAGGACCTGCTTGCCATCCGCGCCTGTGCGCAGCACCGGCGAGCTGCCGAAGTCGAAATCGTCGCCGGGATTCTCGGGGCAATTAACGCCTTTGGGGCAGCCGGGGACCCAGTTGTCGCCGGGAGTCACCTGCTGCGACCAGAGCAGGCTTCCCGATTCCAGATCGAAAGCCAGGATCGCGTCGCTGGTGGGCATACTCACCCCGGTATAGGAGTTGCCGGTGCCCACGTAAATCCTCTTGCGCTTCTCGTCGATGGTGGGCGCCGACCAGATGCCCGCACCCGCCGGCCCATAGAGCTTGGTCCCTTCGGCGTTGGTCCTGTAGGGCTTGGCCGGGTCCGGAACGGTGAAGGTCTTCCAGAGGAAACGCCCGTTCTTGGCGTCGATCGACGACAGGCTGCCGCGAAATGTGCAGCACTGATACTTCGGCGAAGACCCTTGCAGTGTCTCTTCGCCTGAGGCCACCGGGACATACAGACGCCCCTTATAGTAGACCGGCGATCCGGTGATGCGCGCTGCCGGATGCTCTTCCACCTGTACCTTCCACACCGCCTGCCCCGTCTGTGCATCCACCGCATGCACGAAGCCGTGCCCGTCTCCGAAGTAGGCTGTCCACCGCGGCTGCTTCTCGAGGCGTACGATGCTGATGGCCGATTTGACGAACGCGCCAGCTTCGTAAGTCCAGTAGATGCAGCCGGTGGCGGCGTCGAGGGAATAGACGCTGCCCTCTGTCGTACCCACGAAGACTCGCCCTCCCACAATTGCGGCTTGCGATTGCGTGCGTACTTCGCCTGGGAATCCGAACGCCCATTTGAGCTTCAGCCGGGGAACCTCCTCGGCGGCGAGGCCCGGCTGCGGTTGAAAGCGCGAGTTGATGTCGTCCCCACCCCAGCCATTCCAATCGCCGGCACTGGGAGAAAACGGTTTGGGATCCCCCACGCAAAAGGTTGGCGAAGGATTCTGCGCCATGGCCAAGCCCGGTATGACAAACGCTGTTAGTAAGAAAAGACGCATGGCTTCGGCAAGCAGTTTATCACAGGGGCCTGTCGTCACCGGAACTGGTGTCGTCACCGGAACTGCTTCAGGCGCCGCGCCGGCTGGGGTAGAATGCTGGACATGGAAGACACGCTTGTTCCGTTGATGCTGCGGTTCAAACGGCCGGCGGCGGGCTGGGACACGGATTTCACCTACGACGAAGAAGCTCGGCTGAATGTTTCGCTGCATGAGGGGCGATTGCAGCCTACTGTCTCGTTGCCGAACTCGCCGGCGAACATGAAGAGCACCATGAAGAAAAAGCAAGGCGGAGAGGACTGATCGTAATGCCGTGCCAAGGCCCGGTGTGAATGAAGAGCGTCAGATCCTGTTGGTGACGACCAGAAATGACTTCTCGGCGGATCTGCTGATCGCCGAGCTGGGGAGACGCGGGGCACCGTGCGTTCGCTGGAACCTCGAGGATTTTCCGATCCAGAGCCAACTCACGTGGAGGCCAGAGACTGGCGCTGCCCTTCTGAAAAGCGGCGCACAGACGCATCCCTGGAACGCCTTCAAGAGTGCCTGGTACCGAAGGACTGCGCCCCCGCGCTTGCCTGCAGAGCTCGCTCCGGGCGGGATGACAGACTTCGCGATAAAGGAAATCGCAGTTTTCCTGGAAGGAGTCTGGGATACCACCGAGTGCTTCTGGGTCAACCCTCCCGCGCGCGTGCGTGCCGCAGAGAACAAATTGTGGCAACTGGCCACGGCGAAGGGCATCGGCTTCGCGATCCCGCGAACGGTGGTGACGAATGATCCCTCTGCGGTCTGCGAGTTGGTTCGATCGGTGCCGGCGGCAATCGCAAAAGCAATCTCCTGTAGCGGCACGGAATTCGAGGGAGAGACGTGGTCGCTATTCACCCGCCCTGTCACAGAAACGGACCTGCAGCCCCAAATGGCGATTCGAGTGGCGCCGTGCATTTTTCAAGAGCGAATCGAGAGGAAGTCCGACATTCGGGTCACGGTGGTGGGCAGCCGACTCTACAGTGCCGAGATCACGATTCGCGGAGAGCGGGCGGTTGGGGAGACGGACTGGCGGGCTGTAGACTCCAAACACTTGGCATACGAACCGCACACGCTGCCTGTGAAGTTAGCAGAGCTTTGTCAGTCAATGTTGCGGCAGCTCGGCCTAAAATATGGATGCTTCGATTTCTTACGGACCACCGATGACCGTTATGTTTTCCTGGAGATCAACCCTTCCGGGCAGTGGGGCTGGATTGAACACGAAGTTGGAGCGCCGATTACAAAGGCGCTGGCCGAACTATTGATCGAGGCAGAAGTATGAGAAAACTGCTGGATATCATTTGGCCCAGACCTATGCCCGAGACCCAGCTGAATCCAAGCGTCATCTTTGACCAATACACTGCGTCGCTCGCCAATCTAGTTTTTCCGTTAGCGGAGGACAGCCTATATGCCAGGTTGCTGGACATCAGCCGTTACTTATACGACGACCAGGAACGGAAATGGCAGACCGCCTTGACAAGGGCAAACCCCACGATGACAACAGCCGGCCTGGGGCTCGCGCTCTTCGGAGGCATGGCGTCGCTGCTGGGCCAGCAATGGGCGACCGGCGCGGTTCCGCTGAAGGTGGATATCGCGTTGACGGCAGCGATGCTGGTTTCTTTGGTATATCTTGTGGGCGGGTTGCTGGTGGGACTTCAAGTGTACGGTTATTGGGGTAGATCCGCGCTCGATGCCAACGACTTAGTGCCATTGGCTCGGACTGAGAACACGTACATTGTGGACGTCAGTAAGAGGCTGATGGAGTACGCGACAGAGAATATGAAGGTGCATAACCTTGCCGTGGCTCGGGTAATCTGTTCGCAGGAGCGCCTACGCAATGGGTTCTTCCTGCTGGCTGTGGTCGCCGTCGCGGTGCTTGGGCTGCACCTAGTGAATCGGCTCAGCTCATCGGGTAGCGGGACCGGTTGGGGGCTCTTTCCGTGGTAAAGCGAACCGGCCTGCTGGTGTCACTCGTTGCGGCACTGCCCCTCATGGCGGCCGACCTGGCGCCCACCGGCACCCTGCGAGCCACTTTCCTCCAGGACAATCCCGTTCAAGGAAAAGTCGATGCCGCAACCGGCGCGATCACCGGTCCCGTGGCGGATCTGGTGAAGGAACTGGCGCGGAGATTGAACGTACCCTACACCATCCTGCCTGCGCCCAATGCACGGGCGGTGATGGACAACCTGAAGGCTCAAAAAGCCGACATCGGTTTTCTGGCTTACGATGCCGAACGCGCCGCCGAGGTGGATTTCTCCCGTTCCTACGCGCTGATGCATAGCAGTTACGTGGTCCGTGCCGATTCGAAGATCCAGACTTCTGCCGATGCCGATCGCGCGGGCATGCGCGTGGGCGCGGTCAAGGGCCAGAGCCAGCAAATCTACCTCAGCGGCAATCTGAAAGCCGCCAAAGTGAGGATTTTTGACACCACGCCGCCTCAGGCGGAGCTGCAGCAGCTTCTGCTGAGCGGCGAAATCGACGCATTTGGCGCGAATCGCCAGCGCATGGTTGAGGCCGCCGCCGTCGCTCCCCAACTGCGCGTGCTCCCGGACGATTTTCTGGTGGCTGGGCAAGCCATCGTGGTGGAAAAGGGAGACGCTGCGCGGATTCAGGAACTCAATCGATTTCTGGACGATGTGCGCACGTCCGGTTTTGTGAAGGCTTCGCTGGAGCGCGCCAGACTTTCGGGCGTCGAGGCGGCTCCGTAACGCCGGCGGCGGACACGCCCGTTCCGGGTCTTTGTTGCCGCTCCGTCGCCGGCGCTACAAGGTTTCGAGATTTTCCAGCCTCCCTGCGACTATGGATTAGGAGACCCTCCCAAATGTCTACCGTTCCATCGGGACTCGATGTCCAAACAGCGCCACCAGCCGAAAGAACTTCTACTCTGGGCCGGACCGTCCGCGTCGAGGGCAAGATCGTCAGCCACCAGGATCTACACGTGGACGGCCAAGTGGATGGCACCATAGAACTGCCCGCCAACAAGCTGACCATAGGGCCGCAGGCCACTGTAAAAGCGTCCATCAAAGCGCAAAATGTCAGCCTGGTGGGCAACGCCGAAGGAACGATCGAGGCGAACGAGAGAGTGGAACTCTGCGGCCAGAGCCGGCTGGTCGGAGATATCAAGACGCCCCGGCTGGTGATCAAAGACGGCGCCTACATCAAAGGCAACGTCGATGTGATCCGGACACCCGCACCGAAGATGACCAAGCGCGGTTAAGGGTTCGGTGTCAGATGGCGCAGCGGCCATGCGCACCGAACACCGGATCGACCTTGAAGAAGAGCCCAAGGAAGGTCCAAATTGCGTGCAGCATAACACCCTCTCCCGATAGGAAAGATGTGCGGTAGCTCACTCAGGTTTCGAAATTCTGCGTTCAGCGTTGCGGTGCTTCGAAGGCCCAGATGGCAGCGCCTCCGCGGTCCGGGGGGTTTTGAATTTCCGGAACGAGCGGCGCCCATGTAGCCGGATGCGGCCCCCCATTACCAACGACAATAGCGACATATTGTCTTCCGTTAACGCTGTAGCTGATCGGCGCCGAGTTCGGAACGTCGTTCAGGCGCACGTGCCATAGTACTTTTCCGTTGGAATCGTCGCGTGCACGGAACCAACGGTCCATCGATCCCTCAAACACCAGTCCGCCCGCCGTAGCCAAAGTGCCGGTAGTCACCGGCGCACGCTGCCGCTCCACCCAGGCGACTTTTCGGGTTGCCAGATTAACCGCCATGACCCGGCCGTACTGGCCGTCCGAATCCAAACGTGGACGCACCGTCCAGCGCACGCCCGAGCTGAGGCTGCCGCGGGCGCCGGCCGCCACGGGAATCAGATCCATGCACGACTCCACCAACGGTACGTAGAGCATTTTCGTATCGGGATTGTACGACGCCGGAAGCCAGTTCTTAGCGCCGCCGGCATGCGGGCAGACCAGCTTGGTTTCCCCGTCGCCGGGCAGGGTCTTGGGGTTGATGGTTTTGGCGCCGGTTTTGGGGTCGATAGCAGTCACCACATTCTGCAGGCCGAGGTCAATCGAGAAAGCGTATTTGCCCGTGGCGGCATCCACAGCGTCATAGATCGCCATCTTGCCGGACGTCAGTGCAACTTTCCGGGTTGCGCCATTCACCGGCAGAGGAATCAACTGCCGCTCGAAGGCCCAGTCGAGATCCCACTGATCGTTGGACACATGTTGGAAGTACCACACCAGTTTCCCGGTGTCAGGATTGAAGGCGAGAGTGCTGTCGGTATAAAGGCCGTCATTGGTGATGCCCGGCTGCTTCACCGGGTGCAGCAGCGGCCCGGTGTCATAGGTCTGCCCGACTCCGAAGTATGCCAGGTTCAATTCGGGATCGTAGCTGCCCGCGGTCCACACCGAGGCGCCATTGCGTTTTTCGAGCGGCAGGCCGTTCCAACTGTCGCCGCCCGGCTCGCCCGGTCTGGCGATGGTGTAGAAGCGCCACGCTTCTTCGCCGGTGTTGGCGTCGAGCGCAACGATGTAATTGCCTCCCGCCGCCTGGCCGCCGACTCCCTGCATCACTTTTCCCTTGGCTACCAGCGGCCCACCGGTAAGATTGAAACCTCCCTTGTAATCGGCGATGGCGTGGTCCCAAATCAGGCGGCCGGTCTTGATGTCGAGCGCCACCATGTGCACATCGGACGTGGGCATGAACAGCTTGTCACCATAGATCGACAAATTCCGTTTGGTGCCGGGCCGGGCGTCTTTCGGAAGCTGGCGGGAGTACTGCCACAGCAAGTCGCCGGTGGCGGCGTCGATGGCTTGGGCGCGGTCGCCATAGCCAAAAGCGAACAGGACGCCGTCATGAACCAGGGGCGTGGTCTCGTTGGCGCCGCCGGCCAGCGACCAGGTCCACGCGACTTGCAAATTGCCCACGTTGCCGCGATCGATCTGCTTCAGCGGGCTAAACCCGACGTCATCGTAAGTGCGCCGCCACGTGAGCCAATCCGCGGTGGGCGGGTTGTTCAGCTTGGCGTCGGTGACGGAGGTGAGTTTGTCCAGCGGGTTCGAATGGGCCGGCGCGGCCGGTAGGGTGGCAAAGGGCGAAAGACCGCCGCCGGGTCCGGCGGGTGGCGCAGGCAGGTTCGGCCCTTGCGGCGTCTGCGCGATTAAGGCGGCTGCGAAAAGATTAACGAGAAAGTAACGTGTTTTTGTCATATTGGTGCCACAGTGGGGCAGTCCTTCCGGCCTGCCGCCACCCAACCCTAAGCCTTCTGAGCCAACTCCAGCACTGTCCTCGCCACCACCGCCTTCGTGAGCGGCACCTTGTAAGCGTTCTTGCCAAGCGGATTCGCTCCCGCAACCGCAGCCTCACCGGCCTTGGCGGCCAACTCCGGCGTGATCCTCTGACTCGCCAACACCCGCTCGGCGCCCTCCACTCTCCACGGAATAGGCGCGACTCCGCCCAACACGATGCGCGCCGAGCGGCACATATCCCCGTCCATTTCGAGCACCACAGCCGCGCTCACCACGGCGTGTGTCCAGGCCTCGCGGTCCATCACCTTGTGATACGTGCCCCGCGTGCCGGGGCGAGACGCGGGCACCTCGACCGAGGCCAGCACTTCGTCATTCGCCAGCGCGTTCTCTCTCGCCGCGTTTTGTCGCGGCAGCACAAAGAAATCGGCCGCGGAAACGGTGCGCTCGCCCGCGGGGCCGGTGATTCGGAACTTGCCGTCCAGCGCCACCAATGCCGGCGCCGTATCCGACGGGTGAACGATGAAGCTGGGGCCGCCGCCGAAGATCGCGTGAAACTGGTTCTCGCCGGTAACTGAGAAGCACTGATTGCCGCCCGCCTTGTAGCACGGGAACCCATTGCGGAAATACCAGCACCACGGCCGCTGGCAGACATTTCCGGCCAGCGTGCCGACGTTGCGGATCTGTGGCGTGGCCACGCTTTCCGCTGCCTCGGCCAGCACGGCATACTGGCGGCGAACCAGTGCGTGGTTGGCGAGCGCATCGAGCGTGATCAACCCGCCGATGCGCACCCCACCACTTTGCTGCGCTACCTGGTCCAAACCTCTGATCGACTTCAAATGGACGATTACGTCCGGCGTGACCAAGCGCTCCTTGACCATCCCGAGCAGATCGCTTCCGCCACCCGCAATGGTAGCTTCGCGCCCTGCGGCATGGGCCTGGTCCACCAGTTTTACAGCTTGCGGGAGGTCCCGCGGATTCGCGTTCGTGAAGGCCTTCATACCAGCACCCCCAGAATCTTGTCTCGCGTAATGGGTAAGTCTTTCATGCGATGCCCCAGCGCGTTGAAAATCGCGTTGGCTACCGCGCCCACGGCCGGGACCTTGCCCGACTCGCCGATGCTCTTCGCGCCATACGGGCCATAGCCGTCGTCGCTTTCGACGAACAACACTTCAATGTTGGGAGCGTCACGGTGGGTCATGATCCGCGCGCCATAATAACCAGGTGTCAACGGCTGGCCGCTCTGCGGGTCGTAGAGCAGATCTTCGTGCAGTGCCATGCCGATGCCCATGATGGCGCCGCCCTTGATCTGTCCCTCGCCCGTCAGCCGATTAATGATGCGCCCGCAGTCCTGTACCGCGAGATACTTCAACACGCGCACGTGGCCCAGGTCGGTATCCACCTCGACTTCCACAAAGTGAGCGCCGAAAGTGTTGCGCACTTTCCCACCCTCGATTGTGGGATTGGGGTTCGAGGAAGCGGTGAGGAACTCGCTTCCAACGGGCAGGCCCTTTTCGGCGATCTGCTTCTTCAGATCGCGCGCCGCTTCCACTACAGCCCAGCCGGTCTGAATGGTGGTGCGGCTGCCGGATTCACCCACCGAGTACGGGCAGCGATCGGTGTCGCCCCAGATCACCTTCACCTTCGTCAGCGGTACGCCCAGTGCTTCGGCCGCGATCAGCCCCATGGTCGTCTTGGCGCCCGCGCCGACATCCGTGACACCCACATGCACGAAGTACTGGCCCTTGGCATCCACGCGGAGCACGGCGTTGCTACGGCCCACGCCCGATCGAAACGCCATGAACGCCATACCTGCGCCGCGTTTGATGGGACCCTTGTCCGAGCCCGGCTGGGGACGCCAGCGCTTCTTCCATTCGAACGCCTCAGCTCCGCGGCGAATGCATTCGTCCAAAGTGAAATTGGTGTACTCGAACTGGTCATTGGACTTGCGCGTCATGTTCTTCAGCGCGAAATCGACCGGATCCATACCCACTCTGTACGCCACGTCGTCCATCATCGACTGAAAGCCGAAGTACCCCTGCGGGAACTCGGGGCCTCGGAAATTCCCGGAAACCGTGCGGTTGGTGTACACGGGATAAACCGTTGTCTCGACGTTGGGACACTGGAACGCATCCAAGCCGCCGATAGCGCCCGAATTCTTCCGGTAGCCGCCCATTCCGCTGTAACCGCGCAGCTGAATCGCCTTGAGCAGGCCCTCGCGGTCGACGCCAACTTTGAAGTATTGGATGGTCGGCCAGCGCCCGTGCATACCGATAAAGTCTTCGCGCCGCGACATCTCGAGCTTCACGGGTGAGCCCGCCTTCTGGGCTAGCATGGCCGCGATCAGATCGGCGTCCTGATTCTGGTTCTTGTTGCCGAAGTTGCCGCCCATGTACTGGCAGACCACACGCACTTTCTCCAGCGGAATCCCCAGATCGCGCGCCATATCATTGCGGCAGTTGGCGATCCCTCCGGTGGGCGTGTACACCGTCAGCTTGTCGCCCTCCCATTGGGCGACACACGCGCGCGGCTCCATCTGAGCGTTATGAACGAGCGTGGTGGTAAAGCGGCTTTCGAAAACGTGATCAGACGCGCGCAGGCCCTCCTCAACATTGCCGCGCTTTAGTCCAAGCGGTTTCGCTTCGTTCTGGTTGTTGAGCGACAGGTTGCCATCGGGCCAAAGCTGCGGTGCGCCCGGCTTGAGGGCTTCTTCCGGATCGAGCACGAAGCCGAGCACTTCGTAATCGACCACGATGTGCCGCAACGCTTCTTCCGCGAGATGCCGGTCGGTGGCCGCCACGGCCGCGACCGGGTCGCCCACGAAGCGCACCGGATTGTTGAACGCATAGCGCCGCTGCTTGGTGATTTTCTTGATCTGATCGTTGTACTGCACGCCGCCCGCAACACCGCCCGCGCCGAAAACCACGGTGCAGTTCTCGTGCGTAAGTATCGCCTTGACGCCCGGCATGGCGGCGGCTTTGGAGATATCGATGCTGCGAATCCGCGCGTGCGGGTGCGGGCTGCGGAGCACGCGTGCGTACAGCATGTCGGGCAGGTGGAAGTCGCCCGTGTACGTGGCCTTCCCGGTGACGCGTTCGAGCGCATCGATGCGCGGCGTCGCCTGGCCAACCGTTGTTAACCTCGCGACGGGCGCGCCCGCAACCGCCGTGTACTGTGCCGTCCCGCCGGTGGGGATCGTGGTAGCGCCCGCGGCGAGCGTCGCTTCCACGTATCGGTTATAGGCTGAGCAGCGGCAGATATTGCCGGACAGCCCCGCCTGCACTTCCTCTTTGTTAGCGTGCGGATTGCGCGTCAACAGCGCTTTAGCGCTCATCAACTGACCTGAGGTACAAAAACCGCACTGCGGGGCGTCGTGCTCGATGAAGGCCTTCTGCACCGGATCGATCCGATCTCCCTGCGCCAGCCCTTCCACCGTCTGGATGGAACGGCCGTCCATCCACACCGCCAATTGACTGCACGAGTAGACCGGCTTGCCATCCAGGAGGACCGTGCAAGCGCCGCATTCGCCGCGATCACAGCCGATCTTCGTGCCGGTCAGCATGAGGTGATCGCGCAACAGTTCGACCAGCGTCCAGCGGTCTTCCACTCCGACCTTGCGGGACGTGCCGTTCACCACTACGCGAATCGCCGTGCGGGGCGCGGCACCTGCTGGATCACCCTCTGCCGGCGCCGTGCCGTGGCTCTGTGCGCGAATTGCGGGGACTGCGGTAGCCGCTACGAGCGCTTTCCCGGTGCCTTCCAGGAATTCGCGGCGTGACGTCCGGCCCTTGCTCCTGATCTTGCCCATGGCCCCTCCCTTCCTCGCGTGTCGAACGCGGTTTAGCTATCGAACGATTCTATCCCATCCGAAACGCCGCCACGGATGCTGTGGAAAACGGTATTCTTGAGACATGTTCAGACGCTCTTCGCGAGCAATTCCAGTCGTCCTGTTGCTGGCGGCGGGAAGGCTCTTCGGACAGGCTCCGGCTGCTGCACCGGCGTTCGAAGTTGCGTCCATCAAGCCGGCGGGCCCCCTTGACCCGGCGCGGATTATGGCAGGCAAGGTGCACATGGGCGTGAGCATTGATGGCGCCCGAGTGGATATCGGGAACTTCTCCCTGGTCGACCTGTTGTGTTTCGCATACACTGTGAAGCCCTATCAGGTCTCGGGTCTGGATTTGATGGGCGGGCAGAGATTTGACGTGCTGGCCAAACTGCCCGACGGAACGTCCAAGGAAAAGGTGCCCGAAATGTTACAGGCGCTGCTGGCGGAACGGTTCAAGTTAACCCTGCATCGCGATAGCAAGGAACTGCCGGTGTACGCCTTGGTGGTGGGGAAGAACGGGCCAAAACTGAAAGCCTCCCCGCCGGATGCGGACGCCCCCGGCGGCGACACCGCGCCACCATTCCCACCAAGTCCGGGACTGGGACCGGGACCGGGTCCGCCTCCGGGGCCTGGCCCGTTCCGCATGAGCCGGGATGGCAAGGGCATGACAGTCGCAGGCGGCCCGATGGGCCCGGTTAAGGTATCGATGGGTCAAGAGGGCGTCATGCACCTCGAAACCACCAAGCTGACGATGGCGATGTTTGCCGACATGCTCTCGCGCTTTGTGGATCGTCCCGTGGTGGATATGACCGAGCTGACAGGGACTTACCAGGTGGCTCTGGACGTATCCATGGAGGACATGATGAACGGCGCAAGGGCGGCCGG
>Ga0335078_10014592_pt1 | contig 11655 bp, 12 predicted proteins | sample Lox_Sample_32_FD_206711 | JGI IMG/M metagenome (GOLD analysis project Ga0335078, IMG submission 206711) | Soil microbial communities from Loxahatchee National Wildlife Refuge, Florida, United States - Lox_Sample_3.2 | ecosystem: Environmental > Terrestrial > Soil > Wetlands | place: USA...
GACGACGCGCGCCGCGAGTTTGAGGCCGTGCGTCGCGACGCCGGGGACACTGCCAGCGTCGAGTACTACCTTGGCCGTCTGGACCTTGCGCAAGGCAAGCTGGACGCCGCGATCGCGGAACTGACGAAAGCGGCCGTCCGACCTCCGTTCCCGGATACCGCGTCCTACCTGGGATCGGCGTATCTCAAACGGCACGATTTCGCCTCTGCCGAAGAGTGGCTCCACAAGGCTGCCGAGCTTGCTCCGCGCGATGCCGCTGTGGAGTTTGCCTTGGGTCAGCTCTATAAGGAGGCGGGACGGAACGAGGAGGCGCAGCAGGCGTTTTCAAAGTCAGAGGATCTGCGCCGGCGGCAGGAAGAGGTTGATAGGCTCCGGGTCGAATGCACGCAGAAGCTCGCCCAGGCTTCGCTCGACCAGGCTCGCCCGGTTTGCGACCAGCTTTTCGACCCCAACGACCTGGAGAAACTCACCATTCTGGGCACCCTTTACGGCAACCATGGCGATACCGAAGCGGCGTTGAAACCACTGAGCCGGGCCGCCGAGTTGAGTCCTAACTCGCCGCAGATGCAGTACAACCTTGCCATGTGCTACTTCCAGCTTGGCCGCTACCGCGACGCCCGCGAACCGCTGGCGAAGGCGGTGGAGCGATGGCCCGACCTCTTCCCGTTGAGCGCGCTCTATGGCGCCGTCCTCGAGCATTTGGGCGAGGAATCTCCGGCCTATGAGGCTTACCACCACGCGCACGAACTCAATCCACAGGATGCGGCAACAGCGACCACCCTGTACGATCTGGCGCTCAGACTGGCGGAGAAAAGCCTGACGACTAAGCAGTATCCGGACTCGCTACGCTACCTGAGCGAGGCGGCGAAGATCCGCCCGCAGGAGGCAGAGCCCCATCGGCGGCTGGCGGCAGTCTACCAGGCCACAGGCCGAGCGGCGCAGGCCGTGGCCGAACGGCGTGAAGCAGAGCGTCTGACCCTGTCGCATGCGAAACAGGAATGATCCCCCTCTAAGGCGAGACTTTCAAGGGCGGCACGCGGCAGGCCCGCTGGTGCGCCGTCAAATGCTGTGCCACATCCTCGGACGATTCCAGTCGGATCTCCATGGACCTAGGCTGGTATGGTCTGAATGGGCCTCGGTGCCGTTCTCATTTCTTCATCCCACTCCACTCCAGATAAGACTTGAATTCTGCCTGGCCCGGCAAACGCATCTGGAACTTTCCATACATGGTTGAACCCTTCAATTCGTAGGCAAGGCGGAACTGTGGGCCTGGTTGAGATGACTCCGAGAGAAAGAGGGCGCTGGTCGGAGCTGCGGTAGACACGTCGTAATGGATCACGTGACCCTCATTGTCGAAGTAGATTGCCTTGTAGGGCTGCCCTGAAGCGTCCTGATAGATGTACAAAAGGTCGTTATGCTCGCAATGGAAATCCGCAGGGCCTTTGCATCCTTCGCTGTAGGAGTGCCGCGCCATGACGTGGTCGCGTAGTTCCAGCTGGAACGTATAGGTTCCGGAGCTCGCGGCCCCGGCCGTGCCACCCTGAGTTTTCGCCTCCCAAGTGCCTATCAGGAATTGCAGCGGCTTCCAGGTATCGGAGGGTGGCGCCATCGGGGGAACATTCTGTCCACAAAGGCTGGCGGTGCAAAGGAAAACGACAGCGACGGTTTCTCTGATCACGGTTTTTGTCCTTTCACCAGGGCGGAGAGTCACCTCGCGCTCTGGCCCTCTAACGGTGCAGCAGCAGCAGGGACGGGCAGACTCGGTTTCGGGTGCGTGACGCGAGCCCACGGCATCTAGCGCGGGTACAGCTTAGACGTGCGTATACAGTCGAGGGTTTCTGTACGAATAAGATATCCCTGCACGGGGGCACGCCCGCTCAAGGGGGGAGCGGCTAGTCGGCGGTGGCCCCGAGGCCAAGGAAGATGGAGTCTGGTGATGTTGAGAACCCGCCTCAGCCATCCAGTGGCGGAAAAAGTTGCCGACTTCGCTTCGGTCGCGACTGGTCACTTCTTGCCCGCGCCCTCGCTTTTCAGAGAGAGAGCCAGCCAGTTCAACCGAAAGCCTAAAGGCCAAATTCGCAGAATTGCAGGAGATGAGGGCAGATCAAAGCCCGAGGCGGTCTTTGGCCTCGAACCTGCAATGGGGATAGCGGAGATTTGGTTTTATGGGAAGTGGATTCTACGCGACGTTCAGCGGTTTAGCAGCCAAGACCCAGGAACTCGACCTGCTCGCCAGCAACCTCGCCAACGTCAGCACCAACGGATACAAAGGGCAGCTTCCTTTCTACGAGGCGCTGGAAGCGAGTCCTCATGCGGCGAAGCTGGGCCCGCTGAATCGCGCCATCAACGATTTCGGGATCATGGGAGGCGCGGCTCTGGATCTGAGCAACGGATCCATCGAGACCACCGGTAACGACCTCGACGTGGCGCTGGAAGGCGCCGGCTTCCTGACGGTTCAGACCCAGCAAGGCGTGCGCTACACCCGCAACGGAAACCTGAAGGTGGGCGCCAACGGCGAACTGGAGACGCAGTCAGGCGACGCGGTGCTGGGGCAGCAAGGCCCGATTCAGGTCCCCAGCGGCAAGGTTTCCATCAGCGCCGATGGCACGCTGTCACACGACGGGACGGTGGTGGACCGGCTGCGGATCACCGATTTTGCGTCGGGCACACAACTAGCTGCCGAGGGCAATTCTTATTACTCGGCCCCCGCCGGATCGGAACAGCCGGCGGCCGATCCGCGCGTCCGCCAGGGAGCGGTTGAGGCATCGAACCTCAACGCCGTGGAGGGGACCGTTAGCCTGATCGAGTTGCAGCGCCAGACCGAGCTCATGCAGAACGCATTAACGATTTTTCATAATGACTTCAACCAGGCGGCGGCCCAGACGCTCCCGACCGTGCAGTGAGGAGCCAGGCGCTGAAAAGGAGTGGCTAGTGACTAGCAGGCTGCGGAAGAAAGGGGTTTGTCATGCTGAGCGCAGCGAAGCATCTCTCTTTAACTCGTTGGAAACACAAGAGAGAGATCCTTCGCTTCGCTTAGGATGACCATGCGGAGAAGGCCTTTTTCCGCAGCCTGATAGTGGTTAGTGGCTGTCGCCTGTTGCCAGCCGCCAGCCATCTCGACGGAATTGGTTAGAGACTTGAGGAGAGATTATGCTTCGCGCCCTTTACACCGCCGCTAGTGGGATGAACGCCCAGGAAACGAACCTGGAGAACATCGCCAACGACCTCTCGAACTCCAGCACGACGGGCTTCCGGCGGCGCCGACTGGAGTTCCAGGATCTCCTCTACCAGAACATGGTGGTGCCGGGATCGGCGTCCACCCAGCAGACCAACGTCCCGGAGGGCCTGCAGATCGGCCTCGGCACGCGGTCGGGAAGCTCGGAAATCATCCAGCAACAAGGCAACGCCACCAGCACCGGGAATTCGCTCGACCTGATGATTCAGGGAAACGGCTTTTTCCAGATCAAACTTCCGAGCGGCGAGATCGCGTATACTCGCGCCGGCGATTTTCACCTCGACCAGCAAGGCAACGTGGTGACCTCCACCGGCAACCCGATTGATCCGCCGGTGACCGTTCCCAGCAACGCGCTCTCCATCAGCATCGGATCCGACGGAACCGTCACGGTGACCCAGCCCAATCAGCAACAAGCAGCCCAGGTGGGCACCATCCAGCTCGCGCTTTTTCCTAACCCCGGGGGGTTGAATAGCATCGGCGACAATCTGATGCTACAAACCACGTCTTCCGGCCAGCCGGTGGTGGGCACGCCCGGTGGTACGGAAGGCCTCGGCAGCCTGCAACAAGGGATGCTGGAGTCGTCCAATGTAGACGTGGTGCAGGAAATGGTCGAGATGATTTTGACCCAGCGGAACTATGAGGCCAACTCGAACGTGGTGCAGACCGCCAATCAGATGTTCCAGAACCTTAATCAGCTTGGCAGGTAGCGCCTTCAATCGCTGATTGCCGATTGCCGGTCGAGGAATCATGAATTCGCGTCAAGCAAATCTTCGGGCTGTTTTTTTTCTGATTGCCGTGCTGGTCCCGTCTGCGGTCTTCGAGGGGGCTGCGGGTAAGACCAGGGTCGCGCTTTCGGGCACCGTAGAGGTGAAATCCGAAGCGCTTGCGTTGTCGGACCTCCTGCCGCCGGAAGCTGCCTCTGATCTTCGGCAGGCGGCGGCGGGAATTGTGCTGGGGGACGCCCCCGAGCCGGGCTCTTTGCGAACCATCACACGCGGCGAAATCGACGACCTGCTACGCGCCCAGCCGGAATTGCGGGCAGACCTTTCCCTGCCGGAGCGCATCGTGGTCAGCCGCAGACACCGGGAGTTGACCTCACAAGAGCTGAGCGAGGCCATCCGCAACGCTACAGCGACGGGCAAACCGGACGCGCACCCGATGAACCTGCAAGGCATGAAGCTCTCGGCTCCGGTCTATGTCACCAAGGACGACCCCGGGCTCAAAATGCTGCGCGAGGAGTTCGACCCGCTACGACAGGAGACCCGCTTTTGCCTCTGGACCTCGAACGAGCCGGAGATCCTTCCCTTTTATGTAACGATCACTGGAGGCTCAGCGCGACCGACGCGGCCCTCGCCGGTGTGGGTGGCCCGGCGCGATCTCGCCGCAGGAATGATCGTCAGTGCTGATGATTTCGTTGCCCGGCCGAGCAAGCCTACAGCAGGGTCGATCGGGCAGCCATTCGAAGGGTCGTCAGGGGTAACCCCTGACTCCTTCGCAGGACGCGCGGCTCGCGCCGGCATCAAGGCCGGCCAGATCGTAACCGCTTCGATGTTTAAGCCCGCGTTGATGGTAAATGAGGGAAAGCCTGCGGTCCTGGTAATGGAGGGCCCCGCCTTCCGAATGACGATGCCGGTGGTGGCGCTGGAAAACGGAGCGCTCGGACAGCAGATCCGGGTACGCAATCCTGACTCCCGTCGCATCATCACGGCGGAAGTGGTCGGCCCGGGTCAGTTGCACAAGGCACTGGAAAACTGACGCGGTGAGAGTCGCGAATGAGCAGCAAGAACCCCTGCAAGGTGAGAGTTGCGAGGTGACGAATGATCGGACGTCAACATGTAACGGTGGCCGCTGAGAGTCCTTGGCCAGGGGGCAAGGCAGATCGCCGGAAGGGAGTACATCGACTTTGCCGTCAGGGCTGGCGTACTTCAACCGGCGTCGCTCTAAGCCTGGTGCTGCTGTCCCAGATGGGCATGGCCGTGAACATCAAGAAGAAGCTGGCGGCAAAACCCATGGGCCAGACGCTGGACGAGTACATCCAGCAGGCAGGCCACAATCTCAGCACCCCGGCGCCCACGAACGGCGGTCTCTGGAATGCGCAGAGCAACTTCGCCAATCTGATGACCGACTACAAGGCTTACAAGCTTGGAGATCTCGTCACCATCAATGTGGTGGAAAGCACCACTGCCGCCGCTTCCGGCAGCGTAAAGACCGCGCGGCAGTACAGCGCGACCTCGGGCATCAGCCAGCTCTTCGGGATCGTCGGTGCTCGCAGCGGCATCCAGAACCTCATCAGCCCCAGCTCGCAGGAGGCCCTGACCGGGTCCGGCCAAACCGCTTCGACCTCGGCTTTGACCACGAGTCTCACCGGGACGGTGGTCGCCGTGCTTCCCAATGGTTTTCTTGTGGTCCAGACCGGGCGCGAGGTTGAGGTCGACAACCAACGCCAGAAGGTCACCGTCAGGGGCATCGTTCGGCCAGGCGATCTCGACCAAAACAACTCGGTGGCCTCCACGCAGGTGGGCAACCTCACCATTGAAGTCGAGGGCCGAGGAGTGATTAGCGATGGGACCCGTCCACCGAACATCGTGACCCGGACCATCATGAAAGTGCTGGGGTTCTAGATCATGAAACGCACACTAATGTTCGTCGGCCTTTTGCTCGCCATCGCACTGAGCGCGCCCATGATCGCCCACTCCGCAAATCCGACCACGGCCGGCAGCTCATCGGTTCGCATCGGGGATATCACGACCGTCGAGGGAATTCGGGACAATCCCCTGACTGGCTTCGGCATCGTGGTGGGCCTCAACAAGACGGGCGACACCCAGCAGACCCTGTTCACCATGCAGACGCTGGCCAACGTCCTGCGGAAAATGGGGGTCCAGGTTAACGCCTCGGTGATTCTGGCCCGCAACGTCGCGTCGGTGTTCGTCACGGCCACTTTGCCGCCTTTCGCCACTGCCGGCACCCGCATTGATGTCAACGTATCGTCCACCGGCGATGCTAAAAGCCTGGAGGGCGGGATGCTTCTGCTCACGCCCCTTTACGGCCCCGACGGCCAAGTGTACGCCGTTGCCCAAGGTCCGTTGGTCCTGGGAGGGTACACCGGCGGAGCCCAAGCCAACGTCGTGCAGGTGAACCACCCCACCGCCGGCCGAATCCCGGAGGGAGCCATCATCGAGCGCAACCTGGCTGTTGATCTGAGCCAGATGAAGAAGTTGTCGCTGCTGCTGGGACAGTCGGATTTTGCCACGGCCGAAAACGAGGCTGGCGCCATCAACCAAGCTCTCGGAAGCCAGGTCGCGACCGTCGTTGACAGCCGCCGGGTGGAAATCAACGTGGGTGGCCGCAACGTTCCTGAGTTACTGGCCCAGGTACAGAGCCTCTCCATCACGGTCAACCAGCCGGCTCGCGTGGTGGTGAACGAACGCACAGGGACCGTCGTCATGGGCGGCAATGTCACCCTGGGCGCCTGCTCGGTGATGCACGGCAGCCTGACCATCGCGATCACGACGGAATATCAGGTCTCACAGCCACCGCCGTTCTCCAAGACAGGTCAGACCGTCGTCGTGCCCCAGACGACGGTCCAAGCAAAGGAACAGCCGGCACGCCGGCTTGAGCTTAAGGCAGGCACGACGGTGGAGGATTTGGTCAATGGCTTGCAGGGAATAGGAGCCACGGCGCGCGACATCGTCGCGGTCCTCGAGGCCATTCGGGCCGCCGGCGCGCTAAACGCCGAGTTGGTGATGATCTAAGATTAGAGGCGACGAAATGTCATCGTTAATCCAATCCACTTCCCCTGACCCACAGTCTTCTGAACTCCAACGGCTTTCGGCAAAGCAGCAAACCTCAACATTGGAGACTGCCCGGGCCGAGAAGCTGAAGACGTCAACCGAGGAGTTCGAGTCCTACCTGGTGACCTCGTGGTGGGAGAAGATGGAAAAGACCTTTGGCGACACCGAGAAGCACCCAGCCGGCTTTGAAACTCTTAATAATATGGGACTTCACGCCCTGACCATGGCCATGGCGAAGGCTGGTGGGCTGGGGATTGCCCGCATGCTGTATCACAAGTTGGAGCCGGCGCTCGAAACCGGCCAGGTACCGGTACCCGGAACCATTAAAAGGTCCTAATATGGGATTAAAGTTTTCGCCGACCCTGCCGATAGGGATCACCGTAGCCAGCAATGGCGGGGCTTGGTATGAGAATCGACGGCAACAACCCGGTTTTTGGAACTCAACAGACGGACGCCCCGGATTCGCCTGCTTCAACGCCAAAATCACGGCGAGCAACCCAGACTGCTCTCGGATCGGATACTGCCACCCTCTCTTCGACAGGAGCGAAAGTAGCCAGCCTGCAGGCCGAACTCCAGAATACTCCGGAGGTTCGGCATGACCGTGTCGAGGCACTCCAAAAAGCCGTCCAGGACGGCAGCTACCAGCCCACGGACCAGCAAATCGCCAGCGCGATTCTCGCTGACCCTTTGGGTCCTTCATCTTCCACCAGGTGACGGGGGCTGGTCGCTATGGCAGATCTGTTTGAAGTTTCACCCCCTGTTATCCAGTCGATGCCCGATCCGACCAGCCGCGGCGGGCTGCGATTGCCGGAGCCTCGCCCCAGGCGCACTCCCAAGCCCGAGCCGGCCGACGAGCCGATGCCGGACGAAGAGGACGCGATCGAGGAAAACCCCAAACCACAATTGGACGTTACAGCTTAGGTCGCCCCATGAAGCCAGAAAACCAACGGGTCATCGAGTTGGCTGAGAGACGTGTGCTCGCACTCCGCTCACTCGCCGGTGAAATGCTTAAAGCCCAAGGTCCTTTGACCCGGCTCGACGCGGCAGCCATCCGCGAGAATACCGGCGAGCAGCAACGCCTGGTGGAGGAGATTCAGGCCCTCGATCGCGAGTCGGCGCGACTGAGGCACCTGCTGCCGGGTCTCGACCCTGCTCGATCCGCTCGCCTGCTTGTGATAGAGAAGGAGTCCCAGGACATTCAAGCCGAGGTCAGGTGGTTGAATCAGATCCAGGCTCGACTGCTACAGGGCTGGCGATGCTCTATTAATCTCTTGATGAGTTTCGTGGGGACCTACCAGGCGCTAGCGCAGGGCTCGGCCTCCGGACTTCGCGGCAGCGAAAGGAGCAGACAATGGGCGGGCTAATGGGAAGCTTACAAATCGCGGTCCAGTCGCTCCTGGCGCAGCAAGGCGCGCTGGAGGTCACCAGCAACAACATCGCGAACGCCAACACGCCGGGCTACTCGCGGCAGATCGCGATTTTCCAGGAAGAGGGGTCCATCATCGAAGGCTCGTTGACTTTCGGCGAGGGAGTGAGCCTGCAACAGATCCAGAGCGTGCGAGACAGCGTGCTGAACCTCCAACTGGACCAGGCAACCGGCGCCCAGTCGCAGGTCGACGCCTACCTGGGCGGCATGAACCAGGTGGCTACGGTGTTTAATGAAACCCAGGGATCCGGCCTTCAGAACGTGATCAGCCAGTTCTTCAACAGTTTTCAGCAGCTTTCCACCAACCCCACTGATCCCACTTTGCGCCAAGCCGTACTCACCGCGGGGCAGAACCTGGCTACGGCGTTCAACCAGGCTTCCACCGCGCTGGGCCAGATACGAACCAGCCTCGACCAGTCGGTAGTGCAGGACGTGGGGCAAGTAAACCAGTTGACTTCCCAGATCGCCGCCCTTAACCCGCAGATCGCGGCGGCGCAGGCAGCGGGCCAATCCACCGGATCTCTCATTGACCAGCGGGACCAACTCATCAGCCAGTTGTCCGGGCTTGTCGATACTTCGGTCACCGACGCAGGCAACGGCAACGTGACGGTGACTACCGCCAACGGCTCTCCTTTGGTGGTGGGCGACCAGAGCTTTGCCCTGACCACGCAAGTGGATCCGCAAACCGGAACACAGCATGTCTTCTCGCAGGGCACGGACATCACGGAATCAATCCAGTCCGGGGACCTCGGCGGACTGATCCAGGCACGTGATCAGGGGTTGGCCCAAGCCCAAACCGGTCTCGACAACCTCGCCGCCGGCCTCATCGGCTCGGTCAATACCCAAAGCGCCCAAGGCTACGACCTTTCGGGCGCCGCCGGCGGGAATTTCTTCGTGCCTTTTACGCCCGCCGCGGCGGGCTCCAACGCCGGAGCCGCCGCTCAATTTGCGGTGGCGATTACCGATCCTTCCCAGATCGCCGCCAGCTCCGACGGGACGGCCGGCAGCAACGGCAACGCGCTGGCGCTGGCCAACCTGGCGAACTCCGGTATCATCAACGGGCAGGATCCGGGAGACTTCTACTCCAACTTCGTGGCCGGTATCGGCAATCAGGTATCGACGGCAACGGCCCAGCAAACGGCCACCGGCTTGGTAGTGACGCAACTGCAGAATCAGCAGACCAACGTTTCCGGCGTCTCCCTGGACGAGGAAGCCGCTAATCTTCAAATGTACCAGAATGCTTACAACGCGTCGGCACAAGTGGTCGCGGCCATCAATACCCTCACCCAGACCACCATCAACATGGCGACGGGGGCCTAACATGGGAATGCGTATCGTTTATAACCCTTATACGACCCTACTGCAGGGGATCGAGCAGGATCGCGAGGCTCTGAACAACACCCTCGGCCAGGTATCCAGCGGACTGAGGTTCAACAATATCGGCGGCGACCCGCAAGCGGTGGCCGGCGCCATCGAGAACAACTTCCAGGCGGCCAATCTCGATCAGTTCACGCAGAGCGTCTCCACCCTCCAGGCGCAGTTTCAGACGGCGGGCACGGCCCTCGACTCGGTGACCCAGGCGCTTACCACCACCATCAGCCTTGGCATCCAGGGGGCCAACGGTACCCTCAACCAGAACCAGCGCGACGCGATCGCGACCCAGGTCGGCCAGATCGAGCAGGAGGTTCTTGGCTACGCCAACACCCGGTACCAGGGAACCTACCTTTTTGCCGGCACCGCCACCACCGCTCCGCCATACGTGCAAAACTCCGCCTCCGCTTCCGGAATCGAGTACGTGGGCAACAGCAAGACGAACACGGTCGAAATCGGCGACAACCAGAGCGTCCAGCAGAACCTGCCCGGAAGCACCATTTTCAACGCTTCCGGCGCCGACGTCTTCGCGGGGTTTAACGATCTGATTACCGCGCTGCAGAACGGCGACGCCACCGGCATCAACAACGCCACTTCAGAGCTGCAAGCGGCCTTCGCCAATGTGGGGTTACAGCGCACCTTTTACAGCAGTGCCTTGCAGAACCTTACCGGCGCGTCGTATACTCTCTCGCAGCAACAGACCAATCTCACCCAGCAGCAGGATAACCTGCTGCAGGTGGACGAGGCTACGGCTGTCACCAATATGACCACCGAGGAGACGGATCTCGACGCCGCCTTGGCCGCCGCAGGCAAGGTGGACCAGAACAGCCTGCTGAATTATCTGAGGTAAGGGGCAGTCCCGTCAGAACTTGGAATGCCAGCTTCGTTCAGCGAATCTAGCAGGTTGGCCGCCTTCTTAGCCTATCCAGAGTACCCCACCTATAGCCCAAAGGTGCTATATCGGTATGGCACCTTTGGGCCATTGACACCCTTTGTCTCCTCATAGTAGCGTAGCTTCCGCCAGCATCACCACAATAAATCGAGAGAAACCGATCGGCGGTTACTATCGAAAACTCAAGTTGCTGGCACAAGGAGCCAAAACAACGATGACTAAGAAATGGACGATGATTCTCGGTTTGTTCGTGGCGGTAGGTTTGATGCAGTCGGCCGCTGCTTTTGGATCGACAGAGGCTTGGGATTTCGCCTCAGCCGGTTCACATTTCAACAATGGCAACGGCTATTCGCTCGGCGAGGTCTTCGTGCCGACCCAAAACATCACGCTGGATTTTCTGGGTTATTACAGTGACTCCGGATGCTGCGGAACCTTCGCGGAGAGTCACCCTGTCGCAATCTACGATGCGGCCGGAAACCTGCTCGCCTCTACGACAATTGACAATAGTTCCAGTTTCACGACGTCGAGTGCGCACTTCGCGTTTAACCCGGTTTCTCCCGTTACCCTGCTCGCCGGCCAAACCTATGTGCTGGACGGAGCCAGCGGTGTCGTTGACTCCTACGCCTTCAACGACAACAGCTTTACAGTATATGCTCCGATCAACCTGCTGGGAGACAATTGGAGCACTGGGAACGGCGACTATTTCACCGGCACCGGTGTGATTGGCGACGTCTCAGACGGATTTTGGGGACCGAACTTCGGATGGGACGCGTCGGTTGCCACGCCCGAGCCGGCTTCCCTTGCGCTGTTCGGCACCGCGCTCCTGGGCGCCGGCCTGCTCGGCCGCAAACTGTGGGCTTAAGTAAGTCCGCTTGCTCCAAGCCTCTCTAGGACCGCAAGGATCGCCACCCGCCGATCCGCTTCGTGCCCCGCTCTCTTG
>Ga0335078_10014593_pt1 | contig 11655 bp, 9 predicted proteins | sample Lox_Sample_32_FD_206711 | JGI IMG/M metagenome (GOLD analysis project Ga0335078, IMG submission 206711) | Soil microbial communities from Loxahatchee National Wildlife Refuge, Florida, United States - Lox_Sample_3.2 | ecosystem: Environmental > Terrestrial > Soil > Wetlands | place: USA: Florida...
GTTCCGCGCTGCGGTCCGATGTGCTCCGGGAGGCCGAGCGGGTGATCGAGTTCTCGGTGATCGATACCGGGGTGGGGATTCCCGATGACAAGTTGAATTTGATCTTCGAGGCGTTCCAGCAGGCCGACGGCACGACCTCGCGGAAGTACGGCGGCACCGGCCTGGGATTGTCGATCTCCCGGGAGATCGCCCGCCTGCTGGGCGGCGAGATCCAGGTCGACTCCGCCGTCGGCACCGGCAGCCGCTTCTCCCTGATCCTCCCCCTGATCGAACACGTCGCCGACGCCCCCGTCGACACCCGCGCCGACAACGGATCGGCGGACGTTGGAGTGCTCAGCGACGGCGTCGAACCGATGCTGCTCGAGGATCAGCTCGCCGACGAGATCGACGAGCTCGAGCGCGGCGACCGGATCGTGCTCGTGATCGACTCCAAACCCGAACGAGCGAAGGCGATGGTCGAGGCCGTGCGCGCGCGGGGTGGCAAGGCGATCCTGGCAAAGCGTGCCAGCGCCTCGCTCGTCCTCGCCCGCGAACACCGCCCCGGTGCCGTGGTCCTCGCCATCGGGGACCCGCGCTTCGAGTCGGTTCTCAGTCAGCTCAAGAAGCACCCCGACACCCGCCACCTCCCGGTCGCGCTCGTCGGTGACGGCGCCGTGCGCCTCGACGGGTTGCGCGCCGGCGCCGCGGCGTTCATCGACGACCCAATCGACGATGCCCGCCTCGAGACCGCGCTCGGACGGCTCGAGCGAATCGCCGAGGCTCCGACCCGGCGGATCGCGCTGATCGCCGGCAACGGCGACCTCGACGATCAGATCGGCGCGCTCCTGTCCGGCGACGAGAACATCGACGTCCAGAAGATCGAGCCGACGACGGCGCTCGAGGCGCTCCGCGCGGAGCCGTTCGATCTTGGAGTGGTCGCGGTCGGCCGACCGCGGTCCAAGTCGTTCGCGCTCATCCGCGAAGCGGCCACCGACGACGTCCTGCGCGAGCTCCCCGTGATCGCGTTCGTCTCCGAGCCGCTCTCGAAGGCCGACCGGGCGAGGCTCGATGCGCTCGCCAAGTCCGCCGTCGTCACGATCGCCGACTCCCCCGAGCGGTTGGTCGATCGCGCGGCCCTGTTCCTGCACCGCGCCGAGGCGACGCTGCCGGCGCCGACCCGCGAGCTGCTCGGTCACCTCCGGATCGGCGACGCGCCGCTTCACGGCCGTAAGGTGCTCGTGATCGACGACGACATCCGGAACGTATTCGCGCTGACCTCGACGCTCGAGCAGCGTGGCATGAAGGTCGTCTTCGCCGAGAACGGCCGCGAGGGAATCGAGCGACTCCACCAGCATCCCAACACGGACGTGGTGCTGCTCGACATCATGATGCCGGAGATGGACGGGTATCAGACCGCGAGGGCGATCCGCTCGATGCCGCGATTCGAGCATCTTCCGATCATCTCGCTGACCGCCAAGGCAATGAAGGGCGATCGCGAGAAGGCGATCGCGGCCGGGGCGTCTGACTACATCACGAAGCCCGTCGACGTGGATCAGCTTCTTTCGATGATGCGCGTGTGGCTCGACGCCTAGGCACACCCCCGGACACGCTCCCCGACACAGAAGCCGTGCTGGACCTGACCGAGGTCCAGGCACTGCCGATTCTGCTCGTCGACGACCAGCCCGAGAATCTCCAAACGCTCGAGGCGGTGCTCGAGCCGCTCGGGTACCCGCTCCGAACCGCTACCTCGGGCCACGGAGCGCTCCGGATGCTGCTCGAGCAGGACTTCGCAATGATCCTCCTCGACGTGCGGATGCCGGGACTCGACGGGCTCGAGACCGCGCAGCTGATCAAGGAGCGCACGCGCACCCGCGACATCCCGATCGTGTTTCTGACGGCCGCCCAGGACGAGGTGTCTCAGATCGCCCGGGGATACGGCGTCGGCGCGGTCGACTACCTGCTCAAGCCGTTCGACCCCGACCTGCTCAGATCCAAGGTGGCGGTGTTCGCCGAGCTCGAGTCGAGCCGGCGGGCGCTGAAGCGCTCCGAGGCACTGCTGAGCGGCGCGTTCGAGTCTGCCCCGATCGGCAAGACCGTGCTCGACGCCGACGGCCGGATCATCCGGTCAAATCGCGCCTTCGCGCGGCTCGTTGGCCGAGACTCGGGCGAGCTGACCGGCGTTGCCGTGATCGATCTGTGTGAGCTCGAGGACCGTCCGCTGCTGTCGGCGACGCTCGAACAGGTCACGAGGGCGCAACCGAGTCGGGCGGGCGCCGAGCAGCCGAGCGTCGATCTGCGACTGCACTCGCGCGCCGGAGCTGAGGTTTGGGTGGGCATGGTGGCTTCGGCGATCGAGGCGACCGAGTTCGCCGAGCCCCTCCTGCTCGCGCAGTGGATCGACTTGGCCGTCCGCCGCCGCGCCGAGCAGGACCGCGCCGACCTCCTGCTCGAACAGGCTGCCCGGGTTCAGGCCGAGTCGGTTGCCGAACGGCTCTCCAAGCTCCAGGACCTGACCTCCGCCCTCGAGGCGCTCGAACTCGACGAGCTCCTCCCCCAGCTGGCCGCGCGCGTGGCTGAGCTATTCGAGGTTGAGGCGGCTGAGGTGCAGATCTCCGGTGAGCACGACCAGCCGCGCGTGGTGCGCGTCGCCGGAGGCCAGGTGCGGACATCGCCGCGCGAGCCGGCTGACGTCGAAGCCGAACGCTGGCGCCAGGTGCCGCTCGTGATCGAGCGCACGACTGTCGGCTACCTGCGTCTCGCCGAGCCATCCGGGCGGTCGTTCTCCCCGACCGAGCGTTCGCTCCTCCAGGACGCGGCCGACCGTGCCGCGCTGGCGATCCGCCGGGCCCAGCTTCACGAGGAGGAGCATCGCATCGCGGTCGAGCTGCAGCGGGGACTGGTCCCGAAGAGCCTGCCGAAGGTGAACGGCATCGATATCGCGGCGTCCTACGACGTCGCCGGCATCGGCGCCCAGGTCGGCGGGGACTGGTACGACGCGTTCGCGATGCCCGGCGGCCGCCTGGGGATCGTTGTCGGCGACGTCACCGGGCGTGGCATCCGTGCCGCTTCGGCGATGGGGCAGCTGCGCACGCTCACCCGGGCGTTCGCGCTCGCTGAGGGCGGTGACCGGGCCCCCGGTGAGGCACTCACGCTGCTGAACCACCATCAGCTCGAGGGCGGCGACGAGCATCTGTTCACGATCGTCTACGCGATCATCGACCCCGTGCAAGGCACGATCACGTGGGCCAACGGCGGTCACCCGCCGCCGCTGATACGCCGCGCCGACGGCACTCGTCAGTACCTGGACGGCAACAACGGGCTGATGGGAGTCGAAGACAATCCGTATGAGACCCACGGCGAGCGGATCGGCGGCGCTGACACCGTCGTGCTCTACACCGACGGCCTGATCGAGCGTCGCGGGGAGTCGCTCGACGTCGGACTCGAGCGTTTGGCCGATGCCGCGTTGTCCGGCCCCGAGGATCCGCAGCAGATGTGCGAGCACATCCTCGACCGAGTGCTCGAAGCACCGGGTCAGCGGTATGACGACGTGACCGCGGTCGTGGCGAGGCTGTCGTAGGCTGGGGCGGCGATGGGGTCGCTGCGATTCACGACAACGCTCCAGGCACGTGGCCCCGCCGCTGCCGTCGTGCTCGATAACGACCAGGTCGAGCAGATCGGGGAGGGCGCCAAGCGGTTTCCCGTGCAGGCCACCGTCAACGGCTACAGGTGGCGGACGACCGTCATGCGGATGGGCGGCGAGTTCCTGGTGGGCTTGAACAAGGCCGTGCGCGACGCCGCGCATGCCCAGGCCTGCGGCTCCGTCGATGTGGCGATCGAACTCGATACCGCCCCGCGAGGTCGAGATCCCGGAGGCCCTCGCGAGCGCGCTGGCGAACGCGCCGGAGGCGCTGGCGGCGTTCGAAGCACTGTCGTTCACCCACCGCAAGCAATACGCCCGCGCCGTCGCCGAGGCGAAACGGCCGGAAACGCGCGACCGGCGCGTCGCCCAGACGGTCGAGAAGCTCCGGCAAGGTAAGGGCAGCGGGTGACCGAGAGCAACGTCGATCTGGTCCGGCGCGGGTACGACGCCGTCCTGCGCGGCGACCTGGACACGCTCGGCGAGATCCTCGACCCGGACGTCAAGTGGCACGGCGGGGACCCGTCGGTCGGTTGCCAGAACCGCAAACAGACGCTCGGGTGGATGCGCCAGAACTGGCTCCGCCGCGGCGGGCCACCCGGCGAGGTTGTCGAGGTGCTCGACGCCGGCAACAAGGTCGTGGTGATCATGCGGCGGACGGGCGAGGACGGCGAACCCGAGCTGGTCGCCAACCTCACGACCTTCCGGGATGGCAAGGTGGTCGAGATGGTGCATTACCCGAACCCCGACGACGCGCGCGCCGCGGCCGGCCTCTGACCGACACCGCTCGCACCCGCCCGCTCACCGGCGAGGAATACCTCGAGAGCCTGCGCGACGGCCGCGAGGTCTGGATCGACGGCGAACGCGTCCGGGACGTCACCGAGCATCCTGCGTTCCGGAACGCGGCCCGGTCGGTCGCCCGGCTGTACGACGCGCTGCACGACCCCGAGACTCGTGAGCTGATGACGGCCGAGGACCGCCATGGCATCCACACCCACCGGTTCTTCATGCCCTCGTACTCGCCCGCGGACCTACTCGCCTCGCGCGAGGCGATTGCCCACTGGGCGCGCATGTCGTACGGGTACATGGGCCGGACGCCGGACTACAAGGCCTCGTTCATGGCCACGCTCGGCGCTGGGGAGGGCGGGGCCGAGTTCTACGCGCCGTTCGGCGACAGCGCGCGGCACTGGTATCGCAAATACGCCGAGCAGGTGCTGTTCCTCAACCACGTCCTGATCAACCCGCCGATCGACCGCGACAAGGCCGTGCACGAAGTCGAAGACGTGTACGTCCACGTGACCCGCGAGCGCGACGACGGGATCATCGTGTCCGGCGCCAAGATGCTCGCCACGGGATCGGCGGTGACGCACGCCACGTTCGTCGCCCAGAACAGCGCCGTCCAGCTCGAGAAGGGAAAGGCCGAGCACTACGCGCTCGTGTTCATCGCGCCGATGGACACGCCCGGGAAGAAGCTGATCTCGCGGAACTCGTATGAATCCGCCGCGCGGTCCGCGTGGGATAACCCGCTGTCGGCCCGTTTCGACGAGAACGACGCGGTCGTGATCTTCGACGAGGCCTTCATCCCGTGGGAGAACGTCCTCGTCTACCGCGACGTCAAGAAGGCGACCGGCTTCTACGCCCAATCAGGGTTCATGCCGCGCTACACGCTCCAGTCCGGGACGCGGCTCGCGGTCAAGCTCGACTTCCTGGTCGGTCTGTTCGCTCGCGCGCTGAAAGCCAACGGGACCGGGAGCTTCCGCGGCGTCCAAGCCAAGTTCGGCGAGCTCGTCGGTTGGCGCAATCTGATCTGGGCTCTGACCGATGCGCTCTGCGACGACCCCATGCCCGGCCCCGGCGGGACCGTGATCCCCAGGATCGAGAATGCGGTCCTGATCCGGCTGTTCGGCACCCAGGCCTTCCCAAAGGCGCGCGAGCTGTTCGCCGAGATCCTCGGAGGCGCCCCACTCGTGGTGCCATCGAGCAACCGCGATCTCCAAAACGACGAGCTCCGACCGATCATCGATCGGTTCTACCGAGGCTCGACCGGCGATGCCCATGACCGGATCAAGCTGTTCAAGCTGATCTGGGACGCTGTTGGGAGCGAGTTCGGGTCACGTCACGAGTGGTACGAGATCAACTACAGCGGTAACCAGGAGCAGATGCGGCTGGACATGGCGAGGTTCTCGGGCGGCCGCGGGATCCTGGACGCCTGCGACGCGCTGGTCGACCAGTGCATGTCCGAGTACGACCTCGACGGCTGGACTGGCGTCACGTGGTCGGACGTGCCGGGGACTCAACCGACGTAGCCGTGCGTCCGTAAGAACCTGCGCAGCTTGGCGACGAACCTGGCACCGCCGGGCTCCTGCGGACTGAGCGCGCTGTTCAGGTGGCCGAGCGCTACCTGGCGGGAGAGAAACCGGTTGACGAGCCGGACGTGGCCGAGCAGGTCTTCGTCAGCCGCCCAGGCCGCCGCCACCCCGACGCTGTCCACGTAGTGCTCCTTGGCCATGCTGTTGAAGGCCTTCATCCAGCGCGCCGCGTCCCGCGCGACGAGCTTCGGGTAATGGCGGGTCACGTTCAGGAAATGCCGGCCCGAGAACGTGAGGATCTGGATCGGCAGGCCCGACGCGGCGAAGTCGGTGAACTCGTACGCGAACGAGTCGTCGGCAGTGAGGAACTCATAGCGCCCGTCGTGACCAAGATCGACGATCTCCTCGCCCGGATCCCCGAAGTTGTGCTGGCTCATGACGTAGGTCATCGTGCCCGGATCGAACGAGAAGACCTGCTCGATCGAGCAGCAGTGGGCGCCTCCGCTGTAGAGGTCGAGGATGACGTCCGGCTGGCCGTTGTGCTCGAGGTCGAGCACGTGCACCGACGAGTCCTTCCCCGACGGCGACCCCGGCGCGCAGTACTTCCCGCACTCGCTCGACACCACGGGCTGGTCGTAGAACACCGTGCTCCCCTGCGCGATCGAAAGATGCAGGCCGTTGAAGTTTGGATAAGAGCCGGTGAACGTGAACGTCGCGGTCACGTCGCCTGACTGAGCCGTCTGGGTGGTCGCGAGCGCCGCCGGCGCCGCTATCAGCGAGATTGCAGTTGCCGCGAGGGCAAACAGGACCGCGCGTTTCACGGCGGAGATCCTAACTGGCGACCGGTCAGATCCTGAACACCGTGAGCAGTCGCTTCTCGTGCTCGGCGTCGATTCGGGCGATCACCTCGATGTGCTCCTCGAGGCCCGATCCGCGCAGCTTGTTAGCCAGCAACTCGTCGACCTGGTAGATCCCGGCGCTGTTGGACATCGCGATTTCGACGCGCACGGCGCGGTCTTGACCCGGTGAGATCTTGACGTCGTCGATCGCGTACGCGGATATCGAGTGGATGTCGAGCCTTCCGGCCTCGAACTCCATCCGTGAGCGTCCGCGGGCCATGTCGAGCGCGTCAGCGACACGGAGGATGCCCGCCTCGACGGTGAACGGCTCACCGCCTTTGCTCCGGTGGCCGATGATCGCGTGCATCGCCTCGGAGACGATGACCGTTCGTTCGGGCTCCTCGTACGCGGTGGCCAGCAATGATCCGAGCCGGTCGGCCGTCAGGAACAGGCTGTAGCGCTCGTGATCGTTTCGATGGATCGACATGCCGACACAGTGGAACACGCATGCGGCGGCAATCACGACCTCGGCGTCATGGTCGGACATGGCGTAGTCGGCGGTTACGCTCGGGCTGATGCCGCGGCGGAACAGCAGCCGTGCGAGGCGCAGGCCGATGTTCAGCACGATCTGGATGTGGACCCAGGAGTGATCGGTGAGGCCAAGCCGTCGGGATGCGTTTACGGCCGAGACGTGCCACAGGGCCTTCACGTGCGTGTCGGCGTTGACCGCCTCCAGGAAACGCTCCAGTCGGCGATTGCCGCGCGTGGGGGCCCTCACGCGGACGTCCGCGATCGCCTCCCGCGGCGGGATCGGCGGGTCGATGCGGTCGAGGCGCTGCATGTCCCGGCCCGCGAGGGCGGGTTCGTCCGGAGCAGGTAGGTCGTCGTGGCCGGGTTCGCCGAGCTCATCCATGTGGTACCTCCAGCAGTAGACCCTCCCGCAACCCGCCGTTGGCGACCTCGAGCGGGGCTCCGAACAGCTCCGCGGCCGCCTCGAGGACCAGCAAACCGGCCGGGAGGAGCCGGACGCGGGCCTCGTCCAGCGCGAATTGCTCCGCCACCTCGGCCGCCGGCGCCCCGGTCAGCAGCGTCAGCACCCGGCTGAACGCAGCGGCATCGAGCGTCGGTCCGGCGATGCGGCGCAAGGAGGTCGCGCTTCCCCCCACCGCCACGACCCGAGCCGTAGCTGGAGGCTGGACGCCGTCGAGCACCTCGCGCACTCGCGCCCGCGCTCGGGACAGGTGCTCGGCCGATGGCGGGTCCGAGAGCAGGCATTCGTCGGCGACCATCCCCGACCCCACGTCGAACGACGCGAACCAGCTCACGCGATCCGGCACCGTCCCAACCACCAGCTCGCAAGATCCTCCGCCGGCGTCCACCACGCCCAGCGGGCCCGCGGGGTCGTGCGCCAGGGTGCGCGCTGCCCCGGCGAACGCGAGACGCGCCTCGGCCTCCGCGGACAGGACCTCGACCTCGAGCCCGCACGCCCCATGCACCGCTGAGACGAGCGCGTCGCCGTTCGCCGCCAGCCGGACGGCGGCGGTGGCGACCCCGCGCACATCCGCGGCGCCGAGCTCGCGCGCCACGCGAAGCTGGGCGGAAACCACCGAGGCGACCTCGGCGATCTTCTCCTCGCTGATCTCTCGGTTCGAGGTCAGTCCCCGCCGGAGGTGGGTGAATTCGCGCTCCTGGTGGATCTCGAGCAGCCGTTCGCCGTCGGAGTCCGCGACGAGCAGCCGCGTCGTGTTCGAACCGATGTCGATGCAGGCACGGCGCACGATGGAAAAGCGGGCGACGCCTCACGGCAGACGGCCGCCATCGCTCGCGCGCTGACTCTACTGATGTCGGAAGACCGGCGCCGGCGCGGGACAGTCGTGGGACTCACAGCCGACGATCGGCCCCGGATTTCCGCCGTTGGGCACCGAGGCGACGTGGTGCGGTTCCTGACCCGCGTCGTCGTCAAACGCCCCGCAGCTGGCTTCGTCCGACGGCTGTGCCGTCATGTTCAGCCCCATCAGGGCGAACCAGGCCGCCACGGTTACCGCGAGCGAGCCCGCGCCCGCCACGGCGAGCGCGGACCGTGGGCTTCCGAGCGCGGTGAGCGCGCCGCCGAGGACGATCCCCGCTCCGGGTACCGACTGGAACAACGATTCGTTGAGGCTCATCATCAGCGCCATCCAGCGCTCCTGGGTCGCCTCCTGGAGCGCCGTGCGAGCGGCCACCGCCTCGACCCCGTTGCCGATCCCGGCGAACCCCGCGCCGACGATCGCGACCGCCAGCGTGGGCGCGATCGACATCACCAGGAAGCCGACGCCGAGCGAGGCGGCGCCGATCACGATCAGGTCGCGCGACGGGAGCGCCCGCCACCGCGCGTAGATCGCCGCGCCGGCGACCGCGCCCGCTCCCCACGCCGACAGCAGGACACCGTAGCCTGCCGACCCCGCGTGCAGCGAGTGTTCGGCGAACACGACTTCGACGGGGACCGAGATCGTGAAGAACAAGACGCCCCACACCTGGAGGAGCAGCAACCGCCGGATGACCACGTGCTCGCGGGCGTACTCGAGCGCCGCGCGTACCCGGCCGTGGGCCGAGTGGCGGCTCGGCGCCGGTTCGGGCAACCCGGTCGCGGTTGCGAGCGTCAACCCGATCACGCCGAATATGCACCCGACGGCGATCAGTGCGGCACTCGTCCCCCCGGCCGCCACGACTGCTCCTCCGGCCGCCGGGCCCAGCATGAAACACACCGAGAAGGCACCGTTGGCCACGGCGTTGCCCTCGCGGAGCAGTCCGGCCACGGACGTCACGCTCACGGTCGCGGCTCGGGCCAGCGATCGTGCGGTGAGCGCTGCGACGCCGTCGATCAGCGCAAGCGCAAGCACCGCGATGAGCGAGAAGTGCCCCGCGACCCACGCCAGCGCGAAGAACACGAGCGCCTCGAACCAGTACAGAGCCGGCAGGACCGGGCGCGGACGGCGATGCTCGAGGCGCGCGACTGCCAGCGGCGCGAGCAGTGCCGGCACGAACTGCGAGGCGAGAAAGAAGGCGGCGGCCCCGAGCGCGCTGCCCGTCTTGCGGTAGACCAGCAGCGCCAACGCCAGCGAACCGACCATGAAGGCCAGCTCGTTCAGCGTGTAAGCAGCCAGGAGCCGCCGGTATGCAGGGATCTGCAGGACCCGGTTCACCGGATATCTACCTCCGCCTCGATCCTATTACCGCCGCGACCTGCGTGCTCGCGCGACCGCGTGATTGCTCCAATATCAGGTGTGATCCCCTCGCATCTTTACCCACGGGGCCGCGATCGCCAATCGACAACTTGTACGAGGGGCCCGCGGCCCGGCTGTCATCCTGTCTACAGATGACGCTCCGATCGCGGTCCTGGGATCGCGCCAACACCTACGCCCATAGCGCCTTCCCGCCCGATCGGCTGGCCGCGGACCGCGCCAGCACCGTATCGGTCTGCCTGCCGGCGCGCAACGAGGCGCGAACGATCGGCCCGATCCTCGAGCAGCTAATACCGTTGCGGGACGGCGGCGTCGTCGATCAGATCGTGGTCGTCGATCGCTCCAGCGACGGCACGGCCGAGATCGCCCGCGAGCTCGGCGCCGAGGTCCACGACCAGGATGAGCTGATGCCCGAGTTCGGGCCCGTGCTCGGCAAGGGCGACGCGATGTGGCGCGCGCTACCCGTCCTGACCGGCGAGGTGATCTGCTTCCTCGACGCCGACACCGAGCGATTTGGCGCCCATTTCGCGTGCGGCGTGCTCGGTCCGCTGCTGTGCGGCTCGGGGATCTCTTTCGTCAAGGGGTTCTATCGCCGGCCGTTCCGGGTTGCCGAGGTCACGGTCCCGGACGGCGGGGGCCGCGTCACCGAGCTCACCGCTCGCCCGCTGCTCAATCTGTTCTATCCCGACCTCGCTGCGGTCCGGCAGCCCCTTGCCGGCGAGATCGCGGCGCGGCGCGAGCTGCTCGAACAGCTCCCGTTCGCCACGGGGTACGGCGTCGACATCGGCCTGCTGATTGACGCCTACGCACTGGCCGGGCTCGATGCGATCGCCCAGGTCGACTTGAACGTCCGCCAGAACGCGCACCAACCGCTGCACGACCTCGGTCCGATGGCCTACGCGGTCCTGCGAGCCGTCGCCGTCCGGCTCGAACGCGAGGGCCGGCTGCGCGGCCCCTTGCCGGCGACGTTCACCGCCGCCGGCGCCGAGGCGCCCCACCCTGAGGTCGCCGAGCCGGTCGAGCGCCCGCCACTGCTGAGCCTCCGCCAGGCCGCCTGACCCCCGGCCGGGCGGGCCTCACTCAGGGCCGCGAGAACGCGGCCCGAAGGGCCTTGGAGCCGGCCGCCGCCCGCGCGAGGTAGCCGTACGTACCCTGGTCACGCAGCTCCTCGGCGGCCTCGAGCAGCGCGCCAAAGGCCGCGAACGCGAACGCCCCGCCGACCGATATCCGCGCCACCCCGAGCTCTGCCAACTCGGCCACGCTCGGCGCGCCGCGGACGGCGAGCACGTTCACCGGGGCGTCGACCGCCTCGATCACCTGACGGATGTCGTCGGGGCTGGTCAGCCCGGGCGCGTACAGAACGTCCGCGCCGGCCTCTTGATAAGCGGCCAGGCGCGCGATCGTGTCGGCGAGATCCGGCTTCCCGCGGATAAAGTTCTCGGCGCGGGCGGTGAGCACGAGCCTCACGGGCCCAGCGTGCGCGGCCTCCGCAGCGGCTGCCACTCGCTCGCGGGCGAGACCCATCTCGTAGATCTCGTCTCCGTCGCGTGAATAGTCCTCCACCGAGCCACCGGCGAGGCCCGCCTGGACGGCCAGCGCGATCGTCTCCGCCACGCCGGCCGGCTCGTCGGCGAACGCATTCTCGAGGTCGGCGGACACCGGCGCGTCGG
>Ga0335078_10014594_pt1 | contig 11655 bp, 8 predicted proteins | sample Lox_Sample_32_FD_206711 | JGI IMG/M metagenome (GOLD analysis project Ga0335078, IMG submission 206711) | Soil microbial communities from Loxahatchee National Wildlife Refuge, Florida, United States - Lox_Sample_3.2 | ecosystem: Environmental > Terrestrial > Soil > Wetlands | place: USA: Florida...
GCGGCCTGCTGGCCGCGGCGGCCACTGCCGCCGGCATCCCTTACGAGGCCACGCCGGACCAGACCAGCCCGCAGCGCCGGCTCATCGCCCGCGCCCGCACCATCTACCGCAAAGACGATCTCTCCGGTGCCCTGCCCGTGGGCCAGGCCGACACGCTCGCCCTCGTCGACGCCACCTACCGTCTCAGCTACACCCCGGGCCTGATCAGCGGCACATACGGCACCAAGATCAGTCCGGCCGATCTAGCCAGCCAGGGCGGGTACGCCGACCTCGACGGAGACGGCGACCAGTGGTCTGTGTCCCTGCGCCCCTTCTATTCCCCCGACCCGGCCAGCCCGGACCCGGCATACGCGCAGCAGCACTTCTACCTGGCTTGCGGGGCAGCCGACCCGTGGGGGAACGTGTCCCGGGCCGGCTACGACAGCCACAACCTGCTGGTCACCCAGACCACCGACGCGGCGGACAATATCGCTCTCGCCTCGGTCAACTACCGGGTGCTGCAGCCGTGGCTGCGCACCGACCCCAGCGCCAACCGCAGTGGCGTCCGCTACGACGCGCTGGGCATGGTGGTGGCCACCGCCAGCATGGGCAAGCTGCTGCCCGACGGCACCGACGAGGGCGACCACCTTGACGCCAGCACCGACGAACCGGCCGCCGGCGACGACCCGACCGCCCGCCTCGACTATGACCTGTCGGCGTTCCAGACGTGGGCGGCCGACCCCAACCACGATCCCGGCCACCCGCAGCCAGCCTGGGTGCACACCCGGTCCCGGGCACGGCACAAGGATCCGGCAACGCCCTGGCTGGAGACCTACGCTTACAGCGACGGCTTCGGGCGGGTCGCGCTTTCCAAGGCCCAGGCCGAAGCGGGCCTGGCTCCCCAGCGGGACAGCAACGGTCGGCTGGTGACCGACTCCCACGGAAACCTCGTCTTCCAGCCAACCGCGGCGCGGTGGGTCGGCACGGGCCGGGTCGTGTACGACAACAAGGGCAACCCGGTGAAGGCGTATGAGCCGTTCTTCGACTCCAGTCCCGGCTATGACGATGAGACCGACCTGGTCGACTGGGGCGTCACCGCGATCACCGGATACGACCCGCTCGGCCGGGTGATCCGGGTCGACAACCCGGACGGCACCTTCCGGGCCACCGACACCGGCGCCTGGGCCACGTCAGTCTCTGACGAGAACGACACCGTCCTGGCCAGCGACTGGTACGCGGCCCGGCAGGGGGCAGCGCCCGGTTCGGCCGACGCCGACGCCGCCGCGAAGGCGGCGGCCGATGCCGCCACACCCGGCCTGTCAGACCTCGACACGCTGGGCCGGGTCTTCCGGACCGTGGCGGACAACGGGCCCGGCGGACAGTACGCGACCGTGCTCGGCCTCGACATCCAGGGCAACACGCGCACCGTGACCGATCCACTCGGCCGGGAGATTATGACCAGGGACTACAACCTGGCCAGCGCTGAAATCCACCACATCAGCCCGGACACGGGCGAACGCTGGCTGGCCACCGACGCCGCCGGTCAGCCGCTGGCCGCCTGGGACGGCCGCCCCGTCCAGGCGCGGTACGGATATGACATGCTCCGCCGCCCCGTCACCGTCCACGTCACGCAGGGCGGCGGCCCCGAGCGACTCGCCGAGCAAGTCACCTATGGCGAGAGCCTGGGCGACGCACAGGCCCGCAACCTGCGCGGCGCGGTCTACCAGCGCCAGGACGAGGCCGGTGTCGCCACGAACGCCCAACGGGACTTCGACGGCAATGTGCTTTCCGCCAGCCGCCAGTTCCTGGCCGACTACTCCGGTGACGTCGACTGGGCCCAGGCGCCGCCAGTGAACGCGGAAATCTTCACCTCGGCCTGGACCTATGACGCACTCAGCCGGCCGGTAACCATCACCACTCCCGACGGCAGCGTGACCAGCCCCGCCTACAACGAACGGAGCCTGCTCGCCCAGATATCCGTCAGCCCAGGCGGTGGCGGCACCGCGACGAACCCGGTGACCAGCGTTTCCTACGACGCCAAGGGACAGCGGCAGGTCATCAGCTACGGCAACGGAGCGGTGACCAGCTACGCCTATGACCCCGACACCTTCCGGCTGGTACGGCTGCAGACCAGCCGGCCCGGGTCCGGCGGCCCGCTGCAAGATCTCACCTACACCTACGATCCGGTCGGCAACGTCACCCGCGTCACCGACGCCGCCCAGCAGACCGTCTTCTTCGCCAACCAGGCCGCCGCCCCCGGCGCCGACTACACCTTTGACGCCATTTACCGCCTGACCAGGGCCGCTGCACGGGAACACATCGGCCAGGCCGGCCAGCCACAGACCACCTGGGACGACTCTGCCCGTATCAGCGTGCCGCTGCCCACCGACGGTCAGGCCATCCGCAACTACACCGAGAGCTACGCCTACGACCCGGCCGGCAACATCACCAGCGTCGCCCACATCGCCACCAACGGGAACTGGACCCGGAGCTACGCGTACCTTCCAGGCGGCAACCAGCTCACCTCCACAACCGTCGGGTCCAGCACCAGCAACTACGCCTGCGACCCCAACGGCAACATGACCAGCATGCCCCAGCTGCCGGTGATGAGGTGGGACTGGAAGGACCAGCTGCAGGCCACCGCTGTCCAGGCGCCGGCCGACGGCGCCGCCCAGACGACCTACTACCAGTACGACTCGGCCGGAAAGCGGGTCCGCAAGACCACCGCCAGCCCTGCGGGCGCCGCTGTCGCTGAGCGCACCTACCTGGGCGGCTACGAGATCTACCGCGAGTATTCGCCGGGCGGCACGCTCACCCTGGAACGGCAGAGCCTGATCATCCCGGACGGGGCGGCGCTCGTCTGCCTCATCGAGACCACCACCGTCGACAGCACCGCGGCGCCAGCAACCCTGCCCGCGACGGTCAGCCGCTACCAATTCGGCGACCTGCTTAGGTCCGCGATCCTCGAACTTGACGCGGCCGCCGCCATCCTCACCTACGAGGAGTACTACCCCTACGGCAGCACGTCCTTCCAGACGGGGCGGTCGGCCGCCGAGGTGAGCACCAAACGCTACCGCTACACCGCCAGGGAACGAGATCCAGAAACCGGCCTCTACTACCACGGCGCGCGCTACTACGCGCCATGGCTCGGGCGCTGGGCATCGCCCGACCCGGCCGGCCTCGCCGATGGGCCGAATCTGTACGCCTACTGCCGGGACAACCCGGTCACCATGCACGACCCGACGGGCACGCAGGGCACTTCCGGTGACGATGACGGCCCACCGTTCCACTACGAGGAGGTTCCCCCCGATCCCAGCGGGCGTCCGACACCGAGCCTGCGCCTCGTGATAGACCGACCAACCTTTCCCCCGCTCGTCATCCCCCCACCTGCCAAGGCAGCGGGCGACGCCTCGGTTCCGTTCGTCCTTCCCTTCTACAACAGCCCTGGAATCCTCGGGCCCAACACCTCGGTGCTGCTGACCCAGCCCAACCTGTCGTTTCACGTCACCGGTCAGCACGGCCTCCAGTTTCCGAGCGCCGTCGCGGGCTCACCAGTGGCGTCCTACCTGACGCTGACCGTGCCGGACGCGGTCGGCCAATCCCAGTTCTCAGTCGGCCCTGATTCGGCGGGCCACCCGGGTGCGTGGACATACCAGCACCAGTTCGGCCCCAGCGACCCGGCGCGCTCCACCCAGGGGTTGATCCTCAGCGGAAGCGCGACGTGGACCGGCATCGCCGACCTCACGACCGACCCCACGTTCGGCCTCGGCGCCACCTACCTGCGCGAGCGGACGTTCGGTGGAGAGGAGGCGCAGCCGTTCGGGTCGTTGGGGTTCAACGCCGGCCTCGGAGGCGGACGCGGCCTCTCACTGGCGACCGGCGGAATGGGCTGGTACGGGGACGTTGGCCTGTCGGGCGGCGGGAGCCTCTTCCCGCTCGGCTACTACCACGACACACCCGCGGCCAACGCCGACTACACCGGCCCGCGGGTCGAGCCGAGCCAGGTTCCGAGGCTGACGCTCAGCGGCGGGCTATACGCGACTGGCTTCCTTGGAGGCCCTATCGACTCGTCGACCAGCGGGCTGATGAGGGCGGGCGCCTTGGGTGGTGCCGCGGGTGCGACATGGGTCACGCCACGTTTCGGCGTCAACACGCGCCTCTTCGTCTCCGGATACCTGGGTTACGGAGGATGGGCGGACAATTCCGGTGGCAGGAACGCCACCGGGGTGTTCGGGAGTATCGGGATTGGATTCCTGCTCGGGGCACCGCCAAGCCGGGTGCCCTCGACGGCAAGCGGTTCTCCTTGATCCGGATCTCTCGCGTGGAGTGGCGGACTGCACCAATCCCTGCCCGATGGACGACACGTTCTTCGACCTGCTTCGCTGGAATGTAGCCGGACTGGTGGCGAATTTCTGGGCCGCGGGCTACGTCAACGTCATAGCTGGCAGCTTCCTGCGCCGCTACTCCGACTACGTGTCTTTCCGCCAGCTGCTGCCACGGCCCTCGGCGGTATTCCTCGTAGATCTCCTGGTCGACAGAGAGGTGCGCAACCGCCGGCCTCGGCGTCCGTGTCGTAGTCGCGGGGGCCGTCTTCGCGGGCAAACGTGATGGCTGACAGGCATTCGCGTTCAGCGTCTGCGCGGGTCGTCGTTCCGCCGCCGTTGATGTGCGGGACCGGCACGCGATAGTGCCAGTTCCTGGCCTCATCGTCGAAGGCAACTCGGCCCGCAGCGCGCTCATTGCCGGATCGTCCTGTGGTTCGCGCAGTTCAGCAAGTGTGTAACCGCGGTCACCGGGTGACGACTGGCCGGCTGGTGACGCTACCGGCTCGTTCGCGCAAGTGGCTGCCGGGCCTGCTCGCGTGAACCGCGGGCCCGGGGCCGCCGGAAAGGTTCTGTCTTGACGTCGGCTAGATGTCTAGTATCTTGTTCCCTAGATAACAGGCCACTAGCTTATGGGTGGCCGGTCAACATGGGGAGGACACCATGGCCACAGCAACCTTGATCGTCCGGCATCAGGTTCAGGATTACAGCGCCTGGCGGGCGGCCTACGACAGCGTGGAGGGACTGCGCCAGCAGTATGGCTGCTCCGGCGCCGAGGTGATGACCGACCCGGGCAACAAGAACGACGTGTTCGTCATCCACCGCTTCCCCGCCCTCGACGCTGCCCAGGGGTTCGCCAGCAGTGCTGAGCTCAAAGAGGCGATGGGCCGATCCGGGGTGACCGGTGCACCCCGGATCGAGATCGCCACCGAGGTGTGAGCTGAACGCGCCTGCACCGCACCGCCAGGGTGGCGCCCCCGCCGCGGGCGCCACCCTGGGCCGCTCACCGCAGGCCGAGGCCTTCGAGCGCGAGTACCCCGGAGCGCGGTGGCTCGACATCCAGGTAATGCGCCAGCTCCAGCGGGCCGGCGCCAAAGCCGACGCCCTGATCACGGGCGTCGCCCGCCGCCACGGCCTGTCCCACGCCGCGCTCAACGCCCTGGCCGTGATCGAAGGAGCCGGCGGGCCCGTGCCCGCGGGCCAGGTCAGCGCCCAGATGCATATCAGCACCGCCACCATGACCAGCGTCCTGGACACCCTCGAACGCAACGGCCACATTCACCGCCAGCCCGACCCGGCCGACCGGCGCCGGGTCCTGGTCGACATCACCCCATCCGCCCAGGCCTTGCTGGACCAGGTCCTGCCAGCCGTCCAGCAACTCGTCACCGCCACCCTCAGCCCGCTCGGCGACCAGACGCTGCACACCCTGCTCGACGCCCTCGACGCAGCCAACGCGGCACTGGACGCCGCCCCGCCCGACCTGCCGCCCCCTGCTCCCCGCCGCCCCCGACCCGAACTACGCCGCACGTGACAACCAGCCATCCCGCGCCGGATGGGCGCTCCTTCGCCACCGACCGCGGAAAGCAACCGGCCACGCCGATCAGCGGCCCGGCGCGGTCACCAAAGAGGCCTCCGCGCCGTCGCCAGCCTGGCCACGGACCCCAAGCAGGCGGCCAGGCCGTATGTTCATGCATCGCCCCGCGTGTAGAGCGAACGTCCTATGCCGCCGTGCGAGTGGGCCGCTGTAGTCGTGCCCGGACTGCCTGGTGTCGGCCGCGCCCGTCCAGGCTCTGCGAGGAGTTCCCCTCAGGGCAGTGCCATGGAGCTGGAAGCCGTTACAGAGGCTGGCCGGAGGCCGTGCGGTTGCACGCGCGTCGCCGCCGTGATGGGTGCTCGCGGCTGCTCAGCGCTCGGCCGACGAGCGTGCGGATCGAGGCCGCCGCGTGTTTGCCGCCGTTATTCGCTGCGCAGGATGTGCGCTGGCCTTATCCGGGCGGCCGCCCATCCGGGGGCTGCGGCGATGAGGTTGGCGAGCAGTAGGGTGGCCGGGATGGCGAGCAGGATGAGCGGCAGCGGGACGCTGGCTTGCCCGGCGACTCCGATGGACCCGGCGAACAGGGCCCATGATCCTCGGCCGGCCAGGGCGCCGAGCGGTAGCCCGGCGAGCAGGGCCACGGCAGCTAGTGAGCTGGCTTCCCAGGCAACTACCCGTAGTAGCTGTGATCTGCAGAGCCCGAGGGTCTTGAGCACGGCAAGGTCGCGGCGGCGCCGGTGCACGCTGGTGAACAGCACGTGGCCGAGCGTGCCAACCGCGAGCAGCGCGACAATGGCGCCCAGGACGAGAGGGGTATCCCGGATACCGGTGTAGTTCTTGATGTCGCTGGGCCGCTGGTCGGTGATCACCGAGCAGGATACGGGACCAGGCGGGCATCCGCTGGCGTGCACGGCCGCGGTCAGCCGGGCCGCCGTGGCAGCCAGGTTTGTGCCCGGCCTATACCGGATCAAGAAGAAGTTGTAGCAGGTGGCGCTGGTGCGGCAGGCGGAGGTCGCGGAAGGCGTGGAACGCACCGACAGCACCGAGGCGGGAACCACAGCCCCATTGCCCAGGCCGGTCGCCGCGAAGCCGCCGCGGCTGAACGAGGCGAACACGACCACGCCAACGATGCGCATGGTGTGCCTCACGGCCGTCCCATTCAGCATCTGGTCAACCACCGGCACGGTCTGCCCGAGCTGGCGGTGGATGGCACGCATGGTCTGGGTTCCGAGGGCGATCTGGCCTGGGGCATCGGGTGCCCGGCCGGCCAGGATCGTGAGGAAGCCCCGCCCGCGGACCGGGTCGATGCCAATCGCCGCCACGGTCTTGCCGCTCACGCTGAGCTGGCCGTAGTTGCCGCCAGCCCACCCGGTCACGGCTGGCTCCGCCGACAAGACCTTCGCGCCCAGCCTGGCTGGAAACCCCCCAAATCCCAGATTCAGCTCCTGGGACCAGTTCTGCCCATACCGGTGCGGTGTGCTGACCAAGGCGATGAGGCTGGTACCGAAGACCAGCGCCGCCACCACGGCTGCCACCGCCACCGTGGTTCCTATCAGGGCGCTGCGCACAGGCACCGCGGTCCGGCCATGGCCCGGCTCGAAAGCCATCCGCGCCCCGATGCCGCCGGTCACTGACCCGGCCCGCCCCAGCGCCGAGCCCAGCCGCGAGACCCGCGTAGCTGCTTCTGGCCCGGCCATCCCCAGCGGTCCTTGGGCCCGGGCCGCTGCCCGCCAGGCGACTGGGGCCAGCAGGGCCAGCGGTAGCACGGCGATGGCGGCGAAGCCGGCGCCCAGGACAGCAAGGTTGACCTCGATCCCCGGGTCAGGCTCGGCGAGGCGCGCAGCCCCGATCGGCATGAGGGGGGAGGCCGCGATGGCAACCGCGACGGCGAGCACACCTCCGGCGGCAGTAATGACAGCCATCCGCGCCATGGACAGTGTGGCCAGCCTGGCCCGGGTCATGCCCAGGGCGCGCAGGATCGGGAGTTCCGCCGCATCCAGGATCAGCTGGCGGCTGAGCAGCTGCCCGATGATGGCCAGGGCGATCAGACCGGCCAGCCCGGCGAAAACGGCCAGCGCGACTGCCTGCGGGCGGATGGCCCGCGCGGTGGCGGTGACTTCGTCGGCCAGGTTGACCGCGAGGAGCCTGCCGGTGGCTGGATACCGTTTCGCCAGTGTGGTAGCGGCCCGCAAGAAGGCCGCCATGCTCGCACCGTGCCGCAGGCGAACCCCGGCCTGTTCCCCATAGAAGAAAGACCTTGCCTCGCGCGCGTGCGAAAACGACGGGCTGAGCAAGGCGGCCGGCCCGCTGTTGGTCGATGTCGCGGGCACGATCTGGGTGTCGAAGACAGCGACGGCGGACACCCGGAACGCCAGCGGGACGGCCACCCGCACCTCAGGGCTACCCGTCCTGGGGTTGTTCGGAACCCCGAGCAGGTGCAGTGTGCCACCGGGCCGCAGATGTTCCAGGGCCGCCAGCTGCGGGTCGATCACGGCCTCGCCGCGCGCCCGGGGATGGAACATCCGGCCCTGCGCGATCTTGACCCGGTCGGCGGACACGCCCAAAGTGCCATCGGGGCTGGAGGAAGCATTTACCGAGATCTGCGGCGGGCCGTGACGCACCGGGATAACCATCTGGTACAAAGACGCGGTGGACATCGATGCGACCTGCGGCAAGTGCCGGAGGGCCGCGGAGAACCCGCCCGGGCTCCGCCCCGTGGGGAAGACCAGAACCTGGGCGGCATCAGCCCACCGCAGCAACCGCGGATAAGCAGTATCAGTACGGCGGGAACCAGCCGCGGCGGCCAGCACCACCCCGCCCATCAGGCCGAGCAGCACGGCCAGGCCCACCATCGCCCGCCACCGCAGCCGCACATCCGACCGCAGGCCCAGCCACACCGATCCCATACCAGAATTCAGCTACCCGCACCATCTGCGGTCAAGGAAGCAGCTACCCCCAGCGCACGGTGGTACTGACCGCACACCCCGGCAGCGCAGCACCGCCCCGGCATCCCAGTCAGCACGGCTCAGGCGCACAGCCCAGTCGTCGGCGCGCCCAACCACAGGACGTCCGAACGTGTGATCAATCTCGCGGCGGGCTGACCGCACCCATGACCCGGCGCCCCCATTCCGCCGATGGCCGGACGTGGTATGTCAATTGCACGACGTCGGCAGCCAGGTCATGTATCTGCGTAGAACACGGCTGGCCAAAGGCCATTGTTGGAATACAGGGCGTCAACTTCGTCCAGTTCGACATCGGCGGTGTGCGGGGCGCCGCTCGCACTGCCGGCGACCCACCACGCGGCTCCTGGAAGCCCCGCGGACGCGTATGCCCGCGACCCCGGATCCTGCGTCTGATACAACACGCGTGCCTGGGCGACGACCTCCCCATGCGCCGGCTCCCACAGCCGGACCGAACCGTCGCCCTCAGCGCCCAGGACGACTGCGTCGTACCACCTCCAGACCACGACATCGGTGCCGTCTGGCCCCGTGGCCATCGCGACCAGATGGCCGGGAGAAACCCGCTCGACCCGCGGGGATGGAAACATTGGGGCAAACCCGGCCGAGGTAACATCACCGTGGCTCCAGGCCGCACAGAGGTGCTCAGTCACCCCTACCACCCGTGCAGTCCTGAGGCGGTACTGGGCGAAGACGGCATCGGGCTGTGGAGTTGGCATGTGCCTAAGTTCCCAGAGCCCCAGCCAGAACAGAAACGGTTGCAGGCCAGGTGCGCAGCATCCGATGACGATCGTCCGCATCTGCCCCGATCTGCGCACGTGTAGCTACGGGCGCTAATGCCAGCTCAGAGTCGATGGCTTCGGCCAGCTTGGTTAGACCGCCGGGGCCGTCAGCCAGCATCCGGATCACCATCACCGTCATGCCGTGTACCCACGGTCACCGGGCATGGCTTGCACTCTGGCGCCTGCGGCGGTGAGAGGGAACTGACGGATCTGGGAAGCGTGCTCAACGACGTGGAGTGGCATGCTGCCGACAATCACCGCGAACAACATCCCGTGGTATCGGTGCGCGATGGGAAGTGGCCGGGCGGCCATCTTCCCGGTGAGGCCGTCAAGGGTCTGGCGGACGCGGCCGCGGCACCAGCCGGCGTACCCGAGAAGCTCGGGCTTGGTGAACCTGCGGTTGGGGAAGGCGTAGCTGTTGTCGTCAAACGGCTCGAACTCGCCGGCCAGGTGATAGTCGAGCGTAGTCAGCGCGTGGTAGCCGAGGAACCAGGGAGCCGAGCCGTGCAAGCGTGTCCGGCAACTCGCTTGGCCGGCGCGCAATTAGCTGCCGATCTGGGCGGCTTCGCGGCCAGGATTGGTGAGATCAGCAGCCACGCCGATAGGGGTCATCGGGGTACTGGCGCCCAGTCCCGGTCGATCTTGGTGTCGGTGTCACCCGTTACCGTGCGGGGTATCGGTGATCGGATGGAGCGGGCGATGGCAGAACATGCGGCCGAGTTCGAGGTCCTCGGACCGTGGTCGCTGGAGACCAGCCAGCGGTTCTGGGAAGGATTCACCCCCGCGGCGCTGGCCGGCGGGCCGGCTGGGCCGGCGCTGCGGACGGTGTTCTGTGCCGAGGGTGACTGGCGCCGCGCGGGCGCAGAGGTAACCCAGGCCGGGAACACCGCGCGTGTGGTGGTGGCAGGCGACGGTGATCTTGATGCGGCCGCGGCACAGGTATGCCGGTTCCTCGCGCTGGACATCGACGCGCGTGGCTGGCCCGAGGTGGGCCGCCGTGACCCGGTGATCGCTGCCGCGCAGGCGCGGCTGCCCGGCCTGCGGCCATGTGGTTTCCATTCCCCTTACGAGGCTGCGGCGTGGGCAGTGCTGGCGCAGCGGCTGCGCATCGCGCAGGCTGCCAAGCTGCGCACTGACCTGATCACCCGGCACGGTGACCATGGCGCGTTCCCCACACCACAGACCCTGGCCCGGCTCAGCCCCGATCTTCCGGGCCGTAAGAGTGAGTACCTGCGAGCGGTCGCCGAGGCGGCCCTGGCTGGGCTCCTGGACGGTCCAGCGCTGCGGGCACTCGACCCCGGCCAGGCCATTCAGCGCGTACAGCAGGTCAAGGGACTCGGCCCGTTCGCCGCCGAACTGGTCGTGCTCCGCGGCGCAAACGCCCCCGACGCTCTGCCCCACCACGAACCCCGGCTGGACGCCGAGATCGCCGAACAGTACGGCCCCGGCCACACCCTGGCCGAAGTCTCGCAGGCATGGCGGCCCTACCGCACCTGGGCCGCCGTCCACCTGCGCGCCCTGCGCGAGCACCGCACCAGCGAAATCGCTGGCATCTCAGCCACCCCACGCCCGGACACGCCCAGTGACGACAGCTCGCGTCATCTGAACGGTGCATGATGGTGACCGGGCAGCCCAGGCGGGCGAGCGCGAGGAGTTCGGCGAGCTCTCTGGGCTGCTTTTCATCCAGCGGTCTTTGTTTCGTGCGGCCCGCCCCATCGAACAGAACCGCCCCAAGTCATCGGAGCCTGTGGCGGGCACCCGCCCAGCGCCAGGGCCCTGCTTCCAGTGATTGAACGAACACCGAAATAGGCGGTGACCGCTGACGCAGGCCGCACCTAGCGAGCCCGCCCCGACCGTCCTCAGCGCCTGGCAAGCCGGCCCGTATCGCCCGGCATCCAACACCAAGGGTGCTGCTTAACACGGCAATCTGCACTCGGCCACTTTCACCCGCCAACACAATGCCGTTGAGCGCCGATTCGGTGATCCGGCGCCGCGCGGGCCGGCGGGCGAGTGATGCTCTGCGGCCAGTGCTGGCCTGTGGCCCGGAGGCAGGATCCGCCGGTATGGCCGGCGGTCCTGGT
>Ga0335078_10014595_pt1 | contig 11655 bp, 8 predicted proteins | sample Lox_Sample_32_FD_206711 | JGI IMG/M metagenome (GOLD analysis project Ga0335078, IMG submission 206711) | Soil microbial communities from Loxahatchee National Wildlife Refuge, Florida, United States - Lox_Sample_3.2 | ecosystem: Environmental > Terrestrial > Soil > Wetlands | place: USA: Florida...
ACGCTTCGAGCCTTGCTGACCTCGTTGCGACCCTAAAGTTAATCGCCCGAGAACGTCGACAAAGGATCTCTGTTAGCCACGGCCATAATGCACTTTTGCGGTTGCGGCTGACGGACTACGTTCTCGATCGACGAAGCGTGGCTCTCGACTCAGCATCCAGGCACGCTGGCTCCGCCGGCAAAGATGCCGAGCATTCTGCAAGGTCAGGAGAAGGAGATCATTGAATCCGCTCTCGCTGAGAGCAGAGGCAAAGTCGCAGTTGCGGACGGGGCGGCCACGAACCTCGGATGTTGAAGAGCCGGCGACTCCCTGAACTAACCGCAGCGGCAAGCGCCTTCGAACCGGCCTAGTCCGGCAGCAGTATGCAACCCGGCGGCGCTGCGTCTTAAGCTATCGCTTACGGGGGCGTCCCCCCTGGTCCGCACCCGGCCCCCAGGTCGGCGTGCCCGATAGCCCGCCTCGCCCCAATGTCCCTCACGCCGCTTCGAATACAATAACTACGTGGGAAGCGAAGCAACTTTGAAGCTCGCCGTCGACCGGCTGAGCGCTGTCCGGCGCGAAATCGCCAAGGTGATCGTCGGACAAGACGATGTGGTGGAAGGCGTCCTCATTTGTCTGCTGGCCGGCGGCCACGTCCTTTTAGAAGGGGTCCCGGGGCTGGGCAAAACCACATTGCTTCGCACCCTCGCCCGCGCGCTGCAGTTGAAGTATTCGCGCATACAGTTCACACCCGACCTGATGCCCGCCGACATCGTGGGCAGCATGATCATTGAGACCGACGATCGCGGTGCCAAAGCCCTTCGCTTCCAGCCGGGGCCCATCTTCGCCAACCTCGTGCTGGCCGACGAAATCAATCGCGCCACGCCGAAAACGCAGTCCGCGCTGCTCGAAGCCATGCAGGAGCGCACCGTCACCAGCGGCACCCTCACGCATGAGCTCGACCAGCCGTTCCTGGTCATGGCCACGCAGAATCCCATCGAAATGGAAGGCACCTACCCGCTTCCGGAAGCGCAGCTCGATCGCTTTCTGATGAAGATCCTGGTCACCTACCCCTCGCACGCGGAGCTCAACCGCATCGTCGAACGCACCATCCAGAGTCATTCGGAAATGCCCAGCGCGGTGGTGGACCGCGACGCGATTCTCGAAGTGCGCTCGGTCTGCCGGGAAGTGCTGGTGGCGCCGCATGTGCAGGAATATGCCATCCAACTGGTGATGGCTACCCAGCCCGAGCAGAAAGAAGCGCATGAGCTGGCGCGCAAGTATATCCGCTACGGCAGCTCGCCGCGCGGCGCCCAGGCGCTGGTCGAGTGCGGGCGCGTGCGCGCCCTGATCCGCGGCCGTTTTCACCTGTCGGCGGAAGATGTCGAGCATGTGGCCGCGGCCGTCCTCCGCCACCGCATCATCCTCAATTTCGACGCCCACGCCGATGGCCAGACTCCCGAGACGATTCTGACTGCCGTCATCCGCACGGTGAGCGCGCAGGTTCCGGCGGCGTAAGGATCATGGGTCATGGCTGACGCTCCCCTGCTCGATCGAGCCTTCCTGGAAAAGCTGGAGCGGCTAACGATCCACTGGCAGAAATCGTTTGCGGGCCTGGTAGGCGGCCATAATATTTCGCGCTTCGCCGGGCCGGGGCAGGAGTTTCTCGACCACCGCAATTTCCACCACGGCGACGACTTGCGCGCCGTCAACTGGCGCGCCTACCTGCGCCTCGAAAAGCTCTTCCTGAAAATGTTCCAGGTCGAGCCGCGCGTACCCGTGCGCCTCCTGCTCGATACCAGCGACTCCATGACCGCCCACGGCGGCTCGAAACTCGACTACGCGCGGAAGATCGCCGCGGCGCTCTGTTACGTCGGTCTCGTGCGGCTCGACAGCATCCAGGTCCACGGCTTTGCGGACCGCCTCTCGCAGCGCATTCTTTCCACGGGCGGCCGCCATCGCATTTCGGCGGTCATGGATGCGCTCGCCGCCATCCCGCCCGCCGGCCGCACCGACTACCTGGCCGTAGTACGCGAGTTCATCACCACCTACGAACAGCGCGGCGTGGTGATCATCATTTCCGATTTCCTCGACGACCAGGGGTGCGACAAGGCCCTCGGATACCTCGCCGATTTCGGCCATGAATTGATGCTCCTGCAGATCTGGGCGGATGAAGACCGCACGCCGCCGTGGCTGGGCGAGCTCGATTTGCGCGATGCCGAAACCGGCGCAGCCCTGAAACTCGACGTTGACGAACAAGCGCGCGCGCAATACACGCGTGCCTTCGACGAGTACGCCGGAGAGCTGGAACGCCTGGCGCTGCGCAGCAGCGGCCGTTACGCCGGAATCACTACGTCCCAGCCCTTGGAGAGCGTCCTTTTCGGCGACTTGATCCGCATGCGCGGGATCGCCTGACGCGGAGCCGCTCATGTATTTTCTCAACCTATCCCTGGCGCAGTTCTTGACGGTATTCGGAAGCGTCGCGGCGGTTTCCATCGCGCTTTATCTGCTCGACCGGTCGCGGCGGCGTCAGATTGTCTCCACCCTGCGGTTTTGGACCGCGGCCGAGCAGCCTTCGGTGGTGGCGCGGCGGCGCCGCATTCAACAGCCCTGGTCCCTGGTGCTGCAACTGGTCAGCATGGCTCTGCTCCTGCTGGCGCTGGCGCAACTGCGCTTCGGGTCTCCCGAGGCCGGCGGCCGCGACCACGTGTTAATACTGGAAACCTCCGCCTGGATGGGCGCGCGCTCCGGCAACCGCACCTTAATGGACCTCGCCCGCCTGCGCGCCCGGCAGTACGTCCGCGCTCTTCCGGCCGGCGATCGTGTGATGGTCGTGCGCGCCGATGCGCTGGCCACCCCCGCCACCGTCTTTGAGCCCGACCGCAATAAAATCGAAGCCGCCCTTGCCGGTTCCACTCCCGGCTCGACTGCCCTCAACCTCGAGCAGGCATTGGCGTTCGCGCGCCGCTTGCAATCGCAGGGCGGCCGCACCGCTGGGGAGATTGCGTTCGTGGGCACGGGCCGCACTTCCGAAATCGACGCCACCGCGAATACCGCGCTTCCCCGTAACCTGCGCGTCATTCCGGTGCCCGATCCGATCGAGAATGTCGGCCTGCGCCGCATCGGACTGCGCCGCTCCAATGACGATCCCGATGTCTGGGAGATCTACGTGTCCGCGCGCAATTACGGCGCGGCGGCGCGCACCGTCACATTGGCCCTCGATTTCGGACCGCCCCAGGAAAACACGCGGACCGTGGTGGGCTCGCGCCGCGTGACGCTGTCGCCGGGCACGGAAGGCGAGGAGAGCTTCGAGTTCCGCACGCGTGTGGCCGGGATTCTGGGCGTCAGCCTCACCCCGCGCGATGCCTTCCCCGCCGATGACAAAGCCACCTTGGAACTCCCGGCGCTGCCTTCGCTGGTTGTCACCGTATACTCCGATCGGCCGGAGTTGCTACGCCCGCTGCTCGCTTCCAACCCGCGCGTCACCGCCTTGTACAAGAAGCCCGCCGAGTTTCAGGCAACTGTTCCGGGGCTCGTGATCCTCGATCAGTTTGCTCCTCCACAAAGGCCGCAGGCCGATTCGATCTGGATTGAGCCGCCGCGCGAAGGCTCCCCGATTCCGGTGCGCACCGTCGTCGAGCAGGCCCAGTTCTCCGGATGGGACAGCGCCAACGCCGTGGCCGCCGGACTTCGCGCCAAAGATTTCAAGCTGGAGAAAACCGAAGTCTTCGAAGCCTCGCCCGCCGACGAACGCGTCGGCGAGGTGGAAGCCGGACCAGTCATCGTGGCACGTCCCGGGAAGCCCAAGGTCGCGGTCTTAGGGTTCCATCCCGCGCTCTCCGCCCTCCGATACGAATTGGCAACGCCGCTCCTGTTCGCCAACTTGCTGCGCTGGTTCGCGCCCGAGATCTTCCGCCGTTCGGAGCTGAGCGGTGGCAGCGTCGGTTCGGTGAAGATGGCCATGGAACAGGATGCCAGTGCCGCCGACGTGAAAGTGCTGGCCGAAGACGGGTCGGCCCTGCCCTTCATCGTGCGCGACAAGTCACTACACTTCTTCTCGGGCGCGCCCGGAGTGGTGCGCGTCGTTGCCGGCGACCGGGAGTACATCTATTCGCTCACGCTGCCGGAGCTCGGCGAGACGAAGTGGGAGCCGCCGGCCGGCGTCCGCCGCGGCATTCCGCGCTCGCTACCGCTGCCCGCCACCGCCCACGATATCTGGCCCTGGCTGGCGCTCGCCGGCGGCGCAGGCTTGCTGGCCGAGTGGTTCTTGTTCGGCCGATTCCGGCGCACCAATCGTCCCGTCCTGCTGCGCCGGCGCGCTCCGGCGGAAGCCGAGGTGGTACACCGATGACCTTCGATCACCCCTGGATCTTGATCTTCCTTCTGCTCCCGTTCGCCTGGATCGCGTGGGAGTGGCGCCGATCCACGCGACGGCTGGGCCTGGTCCTCAAAGCTGCCTCGTTCGTGGCCATCTTGCTGGCGCTCGCCCAACCGCGCATCACGGTCTATCGCAACCAGGTGGCGGCTGCCGTCTTAGTGGATACGTCGGCCAGCGTCTCCCCGGAAGACCTGCGAACGGCGTCGGGATTTGCAGACCAGGTGGAGCGCGCGCGCGGACGCAACTGGACACGCGTCATTCCCTTCGCGCGCAATGCGCGCAACTCCGCAAGCGACGAGCACACCAAGGGCGGATGGCAATTGCGCCATACCGCCGGGGCAGCCGGGCGCGGCACCAACCTCGAATCGGCCATCCGCGATGGCGCCGCCTCACTCCCGCCGGGCATGACGCAGCGTCTGGTTCTGGTATCGGATGGTAATGAAAACCTCGGCAGCGTGGCGCGCGCCATCTGGCAGGCTCAGCAGTTGGGGATCCCTATCGATACTGTCTCTCTGGCCGGCCGGCCCAAACCGGGGCTGCGCCTGGAATCGGTGTCCGAGCCGGCTCAGGTCTTCAGTGGAGAGCGTTTCCCCGTCGAAATCACCATCGAATCGCCGCGCGCCGCCAGCGCCTCTGTGGAAATGACCGCCGAAGGGAAATCGCTCGGCGTGAGTCCGGTGGAACTGGTGGCCGGCGAAAACCATCTGCGGCTGCACGCCAGCGTCAATTCCACCGGAGCCCTGGAGTTAGCTGGCAAAGTGGCGGCCGAGGGCCTCGGCGAAGCGCGTTTCGAACAGGCCCTGACGCTGCGCCGCCCGCGCGTCCTGCTGGTTTCCGACGACCCGCCCGCCAGCGAGCAACACCTGCTGCGCGCGCTGCAGGCGAACGAATTCGAAGTCGTCCAATCCAATGGCGGAGTTCCCAACCAGTTGGACCCCTTCCAACTCGTCATCATCAACAACTGGGACATGCAGGCCATTCCCGAGCCCCGCAAAGCCGCGCTCGAAGAGTACGTGAAAAAGGGCGGCGGCTTGGCCTGGATCGCCGGCGAGCACAACGTCTACGTGGAGAAGAAAGGCGAAGAGGACCGCTTCGAGCGTACGCTGCCCGCCAAGTTGGCGCCGCCGCGCACCCAGGATGGCACGGCCGTGGTTCTGATCATCGACAAATCTTCGTCCATGGAAGGCCGCAAAATGGAGTTGGCGCGCCTCGCCGCCATCGGCGTGGTGGAAAACCTGCGGCCCATCGACTCCGTCGGCGTGCTGATCTTCGATAACACCTATGAATGGGCCGTACCGATCCGCAAGGCCACGGATCGACCCACCATCAAGCGATTGATCGCGGGTATCCAGCCAGAGGGCGGAACGCAGATCGCGCCCGCGTTGCGCGAAGCGTATCAACGCGTGTCACCGGAGTCGGCGGTCTACAAGCACATCGTCCTGCTCACCGACGGCATTTCCGAAGAAGGCGACGCCATGGCCACGGCGGCGGAGGCTAAGCGCAACCGCGTGACCATCTCCACCGTTGGCCTGGGACTCGACGTCAATCGTGCATTCTTAAACAAGGTCGCGGCAGGTGCGGAAGGCAAGTCGTATTTCCTCGACGAGCCCGCCGGTCTCGAGCAACTGCTGCTGCGCGATGTGGAAGAGCACACCGGGCTCACCGCGGTAGAAAAGGCGATCCGCCCGCGAGTGGTCGAGCACGCCGAGGTCCTGGATGGCGTGGATATGGAAAACGCGCCGCCGCTTCAGGGATACATCCGGTTCCAGGCACGTCCCACCGCCGATACGATCCTCGAAGCCGATCAAAAGGACCCGCTGCTGGTTCGCTGGCAATACGGCTTGGGACGCGCGGCCGTCTTCACCTCCGACGCCAAGAACCGTTGGGCTTTGAACTGGGTTACGTGGCCGGGTTTCGACCGCCTGTGGGCGAACATCTTCCGCGACCTCCTGCCCCACGCCACCGCCAGCGAAGCAACCGCCGATTTCGACCGCGCCAGCAACGAGCTCGTGGTGGATTATCATCTCTCGGCGAGCGTTCCCGAGCCGGCATCGATTCCCGACATCTTCGCCATCGGCCCCGAGAACTTTCACACGGCCCTGAAGGTCAGCAAGGTTGCGGCGGGCCATTATCGCGCGCGCGTGGCCATCGGCCAGAACCAGGGCCTGTTCCGCGTGCGGCCCCTGAACGATTCGGCGGCATTCCCCGAGGTCGGCTTCTACCGCCAGGAAGACGAGATGCTGGAGTACGGCAACAACGAGCAGCTCCTGCGCCAGGTCGCGTCGGCCACCGGCGGACGGTTTCAACCCGCGCCGCGGCAAGTGTTCGATCCGGGCCGCAGCACCTCTTCGACCATGGAGTTGTGGCCGGCATTGTTGGCCTTTGCGCTCCTGTTGAACTTGGCGGAGCTAGTGGTGCGGAAATCGAAAGGCTTGATGGAATCGCTCCGCCCCCGCGAAGCGCAGGTGCCGGCGAGTTAAGGCCCGGCGTGCCATCGCCGATGGTCAGGTTCGCGCCGGCACCGCTCCGCGCTGTTCGGCTACATAGCGTCGCACAAACGCCTCGAAGGCTTGCTCCAGGGCGTCGCACACGGATCCCGGGTGCTGGACCGGCTTCTCTTCGATCCGGCTGACCGGCAGCAGGTTGCGCGTGGTGGAGGTGATAAACACCTCGTCGGCGGCTTCGAGATCAGCCGGCCGCAGATCCTTCTCGCCAATCTGGATTCCCGGAACGCGAATCTCGCCCAGCAGCACTTCGCGTGTGATTCCGGGCAGGCAGCCCGAGCTTAAGGGCGGTGTCCACACTTGATTGCCGTTGGCGACGAAGATGTTGGCGGAGGTGCACTCGGAGACCTCGCCGCGCTCGTTGAGCAGGATCGCTTCGTCGAAGCCGCGCGCCTGGGCCGCTTCGAGCCAGGTCAAATTCGTCGCCCAGGAAATGATCTTGGTTCCGGCAAACTCGCAGGCGGCGTGGCGCGCCTGGGCTACGTAGGCCAGTTTGACCGACGTGCCCCATCGCTTGGTGTCCGCCGTTAAAGCGATCAGATCGCTGGTCCGCCCCACTGGCGGGCCCTCCCACATACCCCCGCCGTTGCGCACGATGACCAGCCGAAGAGTCGCATGCCGCGCCTGGTTGGCTTCGATCAGCGTAAGCAGCTGGCGCCGGATGGATTCCGCATCCGCGGGCACGGCGATGTGGAACTGCGCGGCGTCGCGGGTCAGACGCGCCCAATGCCGCTCGAAGGCGAAGGGCACTCCTTCGATCACCCGTATCGTCGAGAAGACGCCCCACCCGGAAAGCAGACCCACCTGTCCCGCGGAGAACACCTGCGCGGAGGCCTCCCGGATGCCGTCATTGTGGAGGATGTACTGATGCAGCACGAAGCCATTCTACCGCGCGGCTCTGCGGGGCTCCCGCCCCATCGCTTAGGATGGAAAAGGTGTCTTTCGACGTGATCATCGCCGGCGCCGGTATCATCGGCAGCTCCATCGCCTGGCGCCTGGCGCAAAGCGGGCTGCATGTGGCCTTGCTGGATGCCGGTCGCATGGGCGCCGAGGCCAGTTCCGCCGGGGCCGGCATGCTGGCGCCCGGAGGCGAGATCGACGCGCAATCGCCGTGGCACGAATTCGCACTCGAAAGCCTGCGGCTCTATCCCGCCTTTGTAGCAGGGCTCGTATCGGAAACCGGATGTCCCATCGATTTCCAGGCGCTCGGCGCCGTGGAACTGGCACTTTCCGAAGACGAATGGCAGGTGCTTCAGATACGTGGCTGCGAGCAGGCCCCGTTAGGCATCCCTTCCTTTCCGCTCTCCGCGGCGGAGCTGAAGAAGCGGGTTCCCGCGGTAGGCTCCCCCGCCGCAGGCGCGCTCTTCTACCCGCACGATGCCCAGGTGGATCCGCGCGATCTGATGCACGCGTTGCGAGCCGCCTGCCGCAAACGAGGAGTGGCCATTCGCGAGGGCATCCGCGTCACCGAAATCCGGCCCGCGCATTCGTCCGTCGAGGTGGTGACAGCGCAGGGAGTGCTCCACGCGGCGGCGGCGGTGCTGGCGGCCGGCGCCTGGAGCAGCCAGATTTCCGTTCCCGGCCTCGACCCGCCTCGCGCGTATCCGGTGCGCGGCCATCTGATCGGTTTTCGCCGCGGCGCCAACTCCCTCGGCCCCATCCTGCGGCATCAGCACACGTACCTGGTGGAGCGCGCTGGCGGCTTCCTGATCGCCGGTACCTCTTCCGAACACGCCGCCTTCGATCGCGGCCTCGACCCCGCCATCACCGCGGATATCCACGCTCGCGCCGCTCGCATCCTGCCTTGCCTAGCCGGCCTTACCCCGGATGAGCGCTGGCTGGGATTCCGTCCGGCCGTGGTGGGCGACAGCCCCGTCGTGGGCCGGGCCAGCGACCAGCCACTCTGGTTGGCTTACGGGCATTACCGCAACGGCATTCTGCTCGCTCCCGTGACGGCTCAGACGGTCGCTCGCCAAATCAACGCCAATTCGGGAACGGGTTCGTCCGCGCTTCGCGGCACGCCGTGATCAGTTCGGGCAGCCGTTCCCGCCGCGCGAGCAGTTGACCCAACATCCGCTCCAACTCGTCCTCTTCGCCTGCTATCCAAGCGGCGGGAATCCGCTTCCAGGCCCGGTCCACCACCTCTTCGGGGAAACTCATCACCTGCTCGAGCCAAGGCTGAAAATCGTCCAGGGACCGCACCGATTGGTAGACGATGGGACGAGCGTACAGGCCCTGCACGGCGCTCTCCGGAAAGTCCCAGTGCGGCCCATTGAAGGTGTAGCCGTGATCGATCATGCGCGCGATGAATCCCGGTTTCCCAGGCGCGCGCTCGCCGCCAGCCGCGTTTCCCTGCCGCACCAGCGCCCGATAGAACACGCACTGCCGTCCGTCGGCGTTGCCAGCCCATTTGTCATACACCAGGATGGCGCGGAAATCATCCAGGTTCACCACCTGCTCGAGCAGGGCATCGGGAAGAAAGTCATACACCGCCAACCGGCCCGGGTCCCCGGGATAGCGCGATCCGAAGTGCCAGCCGGGCTCAATCTCCCGCCGCTCGGCTCCGGTCTGCAGGCAGATCTCCGGATTCGCGGCCAGGAATTCCGCGGTTACTTGAATTACGGCGCTTTCCGGAGCGGTGATTTTCAAGTATTCCAAGAACGTGGCGGAGAGCAGCTCGTTCACCAGCACACGGTGATGCTGCGGGTTATTGCGAAACTTGACGACGTACCAATTGCCGTCGTCGGCCTCGAGCAAATGCGCCTGGGCGCCCCCTCGCATTCTTCGCGCGTGCCGGACAGCGGTGAGCGGCATGGCAGGACGCGGCCACGAAATGGCCCCGGAGGCCGCGATACACTAGAGTTTTATCACACGGAGGAAGCGATCACCCATGGCCGAACCAGAAACCCCTGCCGTTAACGCGCCGGAAGCCGCGGCTGCTTCGGGACCCGCGCGCAGCACGGATGAAGTCGCTCTTGAGCTAATGAAGTTCATCGCCGTCTCAACTGGTTATGGGCGGGCGGGGCAATCCTCGGCTGGGTTCTCGGGAAAACCGGCGGCACGATCGCCGGAAGAACAGGTCGACGCCTTGTTGGAGTTGTTCGATCGCTGCCGGGAGGCCGTGAAGAAGTCATCAACCTAGACACGCCGGGCCGGGCCCAAACCCGCCCCGAGCGTGTTTCCAGCGAGAATCCTAGCGGCGCTTGCCTTTCTTGGCGGCCTTTTTGGCTGCTTTCTTGGCGGGAGCTTTCTTCGCGGCTTTTTTCGCGGGGGCCTTTTTGGCAGCCTTCTTCGCCGCCTTTTTAGGGGGCGCTTTTTTGGCGGCCTTTTTGGGGGGCGCTTTCTTCGCAGCTTTCTTGGCCGGGGCTTTTTTGGGAGCCTTCTTGGCAACGGCTTTTTTCGCGGGGGCCTTCTTGGCGGGCGCCTTCTTCGCCGCGGGCGCCTTCTTCGCCGCGGCCGCCTTCTTCACCGGTTTCTTCGGGGGAGCCGCTATCGTTTCTTCCTCGATCACCACGGCAGAGAGAGCCGGTGTCGGTTCGACTATCGGAGGCGGAGCGACTGGTTCTACTTCCTCGTCCTCGTCATCTTCTTCATCGAACTCATCCAACTTCGAGTCGAGCTCCGAGTGTTCCTCGTCTTCGTAATCGTGGAAGTCTTCCATGTCGTCTTCCTCGGGAGCAAGTTTCGGGCTATCTAACATTCGGCAAGCCTCCAGTAGTCACCTTCAATCACCCCTAGAATACCCCTTTTTGCGAGGGAGGCAATAGGAAAAAACGGATTTGCCGAAAATTGTGTGTGGCTTACCGCGAAGCGGTTGTGGTCAGAACTGAGGGGCCTTTGAGGGCTGTGCGCACAGGAGCGGGCCGCTTGTTTTTGCTCGCTGCGGAGGCCCGGTGAACGCTGGTCCGGTGATGCGCGGCAGCCACCTTCTTCGCCCCGCCTTTAGCCGCCACGGCGCGTTTCGCGGGAGCTTCGGCCCGCAGAACTGCCGGGATGATCAGGCGGTCGCCTTCCACCGCATCGGCTTTCTGGAGCTTGTTGGCCGACATGATCGCTTCTGCCGTCATTCCGTATTGTTTACCGATAGACGACAGCGTTTCGCCCGTGGCAACGCGATGAATGCGCCAGGCGGTGCGATGCTCGGGAGGGACCAACTGCAGCGTGGCCATCAGTTGGTTACCCGCGCCTTTCGGCACATGTACAGTGTATCCCTCGGGTGCGACATTTTTCAGGACTGCCGGATTGAGCGCCAGCAGCTCGGAAACCGGCGATTCGGTCAGATCCGCGATTAGCGACAGGCTGGTGGGCGCGGCAATTTCCACGGTGTCGTATTCGAGAGGCGGATTCATCGAGACGCCCGTCAGGCCGTATTCGGCGGCGTTCTTTTCCATGATGGTCATCGCCAGGATGATGGGCACGTAGTTGGTGGTTTCAATCGGCAATACGCCGCGGTTGCGCAATTCCCAAAAGTCCGCATATCCGGTGCGCTCCACTGCCCGCTCCACCACGCCGGGACCGCAATTGTAGGCCGCGATCGCCAGATACCAGTCGCCGAATTCGTTGTATAAATCGTGCAGATGGTGCGCCGCCGCCCGGGTGGCCTTCTCCGGATCCATACGGTCGTCCGTGAAGCGGGTCTGCTGGAGGCCGTACTGTTGGCCGCGCCATGTCAAAAACTGCCACATTCCGCCCGCCGCTTTGCGCGACACCGCGCGAGGAATGAAGCCGGATTCCGCTTGCGCCAGGTGAATCAGCTCCTGGGGTACGCCTTCTTCATCCAGGATGCGTTGAATC
>Ga0335078_10014596_pt1 | contig 11655 bp, 9 predicted proteins | sample Lox_Sample_32_FD_206711 | JGI IMG/M metagenome (GOLD analysis project Ga0335078, IMG submission 206711) | Soil microbial communities from Loxahatchee National Wildlife Refuge, Florida, United States - Lox_Sample_3.2 | ecosystem: Environmental > Terrestrial > Soil > Wetlands | place: USA: Florida...
GCATGTTCTGCCGATTGAAGGACTTCAGGCGTATCGCGACGCGCTACGACCGAAACGCGACCAACTTCCTCGCTGCGGTTTGCATCGCCGCGACCGTCAGCTACTGGTTATGAGTCTGGACCCTAGCTTGGGTCAGGACGCGTTTTTTCATTTCTCAATTTTTCCGGAGGAAAAACGGAACTCTATCGATGTTGGGACAAAGATTTTTGGCGAGATAAATGCCGATCCTAAAGGCAGGGGGCTTCAGGTAAGGCGTGTTGCCCAGCAATGAGACCATATAATTCGAGCCCGCTCGAAACCTACCCCGTGAGCTTCCGGCACAATGCGTCGAGCTGCTCCAGCGTCTCGTAGCGGATGCGCAATTCGCCGCGCTCGCCGCCGAGGCTGTGGAGCGAGACGGAGAGCCCCAGCGCGTCGACCAGGACTTTTTCCAGCGCGCGCGTGTCGGCGTCCTTGACCTCCTCGCGCTTTTTCGCTCGCGGGGCGGCCGCGCCGGTCGACGCCGCCTCCTTTTGTGCGATGCGCTCGACGTCGCGGACCGTCAGCCCTTCCGCGACGATGCGCTGAGCGACGGCCTCGGGCGATTTGACCGAGAGCAGCGCGCGGGCGTGACCGGCGGAAATCTCGCCGTCGGAGACGAGACGGCGCGTCGAGGGCGGGAGCTGCAGCAGGCGCAACGTGTTGGCGACATGCGGGCGGCTCTTGCCGATGACCTTGGCGAGATCGCCCTGGGCGTAGCCGAACTCTTCGATGAGTCTTGAATAGCCGCGCGCCTCCTCGATCGCGTCGAGATCGGCGCGCTGCACGTTTTCGACGATCGCGAGCTCCAACGCCTCGCGGTCGTCGAGCTGATGGATCACGACGGGAATGTCGGAAAGATGCGCGAGCTGCGCCGCGCGCCAGCGGCGCTCGCCCGCGACGATCTCATAGGCGTCGGCGAGACCCGGTATCGTGCGCACGACGATGGGCTGGATGACGCCCTTCTCGCGAATCGAGGCGGCGAGATCCGCCAGGTCCGATTCGCGGAAATTGATGCGCGGGTTGCGGGGGTTTGGCCGCAGGAATTCGATCGGCACGCGCCTCTGCCCGTGACCGCGCTCCGTCGCGGGGACGACCTCCGCCGCTTCGCCGATCAGGGCCGCGAGCCCTCTCCCCAGACGGCGCGGACGCAGTTCCTCTCCCATGATGTTTCCTCTTTGATCAAAAGCCCGAACGCCGAGAGCGCGCCCTCACGCCGCGCGGAGTCGCTTCTCCCTCTGGATGACCTCGGAGGCGAGCTTCAGATAGGCTTGGCTGCCGCTGCATTTCAGATCGTAAAGCAGCACCGGCTTGCCGTAGGAGGGCGCCTCCGAGACCCGGACGTTCCTCGGGATCATCGTCTCATAGACCTTGTCGCCCATGAAGCGACGCACGTCCTCGACGACCTGATTCGCCAGATTGTTGCGCGGATCGAACATCGTCATCACGACGCCGTGGATGGACAATTCCGGGTTCAAGGTGCGCTTCACTTGGTCGACCGTCGAAAGCAGCTGCGAAAGTCCTTCCAGCGCGAAAAACTCGCATTGCAGCGGCACGACCACCGCATCGGCCGAGGCCAGCGCGTTGATCGTCAAGAGATTGAGCGAGGGCGGACAGTCGATCAGCACATAGCTGTAAGTCCGCGCGCCCGCGTGTCCGCCGGCGGCGGCGAGTTCCGCGAGCGCCCGCTTCAAGCGGTAGCTGCGGTCCTTTTCCGCGGCGATGGTGAGCTCGACGCCGAGCAGATCGAGCGTGGACGGGGTGAGCCAGAGGCGCGGCACGGCCGTGTCGACCGTCGCATCCTCGATGCTGCACTCGCCGAGCAGCACGTCAAAGGTCGAGATCTTGCGGCTCTTGCGGTCGACTCCAAGGCCGGTCGAGGCGTTGCCCTGCGGATCGAGATCGATGATCAGCACGCTCTCGCCGACGGCGGCGAGCGCCGTGCCGAGGTTGATCGCGGTCGTCGTCTTGCCGACGCCGCCTTTCTGATTGGCGAGAACGAGGACGCGCGGAGCAGGATGAGCCTCTGTCACGGCGACGCCCCTTCAGGTGAGACCGGTCAATCCCTACGCGTCACGATGACGATTCGTCCCGAAGAATGCGTTCGGCTGGCCTTTTCGACAAGCGAAAAATTATCCTCGGCCTCGGCGCCGGTCAATTCGGCGCGCCAGTTTTCACCTTTTAAAAAGCCGCCGACGGCGCTTTTCAACAGGAGTCCCTCGCTCCAATCGAGGAGCTGCTGGAGCGGCGCGAGCGCGCGGGCGCTCACCCCATCGACCGCGCCTTCGAGCTTTGGCAGCTCCGATTCGATTCGTCCGCAGATCACGGTCGCCGGGGCGCCTGTTTCACGTGAAACAGCCCTCAAGAACGCCGCCTTGCGCTGGTCGCTTTCGATGAGGCTGACGCTCGCGCCCGCTCGGCGCTTCAAAAGCAGCGCCAGAACCATCCCTGGAAAGCCCGCGCCGGAGCCGAGATCGACCCAGCGCGAGACTTGCGGCAGAAGTTCGTGCAGCTGCGCCGAATCGGCGAAATGGCGGGTCCAGACCTCGTCGAGGGTGGAAGCCGACACGAGATTGATCCGCTTGTTCCAGTCCCGGAGCATTCGCTCATAGGTCTCGAGTTCCGGCTGGGCTTGTTCCAGAGCGGGACAGATCCTCAAAGCCTCGGCGCGGTCGGTCAGCGCGGCCTTGGTCACGCCCGCCGCGCCCGGGCGGCGAGGAGCGTCAACGCCGCAGGCGTCACGCCTTCGACGCGCTGGGCCTGCGCCAGCGTGCGCGGCCTCAGCTTCGAGAGCCGGCCGGCGAGTTCGGTCGAAAGCCCCTTGATCGCGCCATAGTCGAGCGTCGCCGGCAGCGCGAGCTGATCATCGCGCCGATAGGAGTCGATGTCCGCCGCCTGGCGGTCGAGATAGACCGCATAGCGCGCGTCGATCTCGACCTGCGCCGCGACGGCCGGCTCGATCGCGCCAAGCTCGGGCCAGATCTCGCGCAGGCGGGCGAAGCCGATATCGGGGAAGGAGAGAAGCGTCCAGGCGCTGCGGCGCTGGCCGTCCTGATTGACCGGCAGGCCGTGCCGCGCCGCCGCCGAAGAGGTGAGCGCGAGCGCCATCAAGAGCCCTCTCGCCCGCTCGAGCTTTTCGGCCCGCGCCGAATGGCGGCGCGCGCGGAGGTCGCCGACGCAACCGAGCGCGACGCCGCGCGGCGTGAGCCGTTCGTCCGCGTTGTCGGCGCGCAGTGACAAGCGATATTCGGCGCGCGAGGTGAACATCCGATAGGGCTCGCTCACCCCGCGCGTGACGAGATCGTCGATCATCACGCCGAGATAGGCTTCGGCGCGGTCAAAGACGATCGCGCTTCGCCCGCCCGCGAAGGCGGCGGCGTTGAGCCCGGCGACGAGGCCCTGCGCCGCCGCCTCCTCATAGCCCGTCGTGCCGTTGATCTGGCCGGCGAAGAAGAGTCCCTCGATCCGCTTGGTCTCGAGGCTCGGCTGCAATTCGCGCGGATCGACATAGTCATATTCGATCGCATAGCCGGGGCGCAGGATTCGGCTGCGCTCGAGACCGGGAATCGCGTTGATGAAGGCCTGTTGGGTCGCCTCCGGCAAGGAGGTCGAGACGCCGTTGGGATAGACGGTTTTGTCGTCCAGCCCCTCGGGCTCGAGGAAAATCTGGTGCCCGTCGCGGTCGCCGAAGCGCGTGATCTTGTCCTCGATCGACGGGCAGTAACGCGGGCCGGGCCCCGAGATCGCGCCCGTGAACAGCGGCGAAAGCGCAAGATCGCGGGCGATGACGGCGTGGGCCTGCGGCGTCGTACGGGTGATGTGGCAGGCGATCTGCGGATTGGCGATCCGCTCGGTCATGGAGGAAAAGGGCTCGGGCTCGGCGTCGCCCCACTGCTCCTCGAGCGCCGCCCAGTCGATCGTCTCGCCGTCGAGCCGCGGCGGCGTGCCGGTCTTGAGCCGGCCGACCGCGAAGCCGACGCGGCGCAGGCTCTCGCCGAGCTCGCGAGCCGGCGAATCGCCCATGCGGCCGGCCGGAAACTGGGTCGCGCCGATATGGATCACGCCATTGAGGAAAGTGCCGGTGGCCAGCACCACGGCGCCGGCGCGCAGCGTCAAGCCGTCGGCGAGAGAAACGCCGCAGACGCGCCCGTCGGCGATCTCGAGATCGCAGGCGAGGCCTTCGACGAGCGCGAGATTTGCCGTCGCCTCGATCTCGGCCCGCATCGCGGCGCGATAGAGGCGCCGGTCGGCCTGGGCGCGCGGACCGCGCACGGCCGGTCCCTTTGAGCGGTTGAGCATCCGGAACTGGATGCCGGCCGCGTCGGCGATCCGGCCCATCAGCCCGTCGAGCGCGTCGATCTCGCGCACGAGATGTCCCTTGCCAAGACCGCCGATCGCCGGATTGCAGGACATGACTCCGAGGTCGGCGCGGGACTGCAGCAGCAGCGCCGTATCGGCGCCGAGCCGCGCCGCCGCGGCGGCGGCCTCACAGCCGGCGTGTCCGCCGCCGATGACGATGACGTCGAAAGAGCGCATGGGTTCAAGGACTGATTTGCGGGGAGTCGTGTTTCACGTGAAACATACTCATTTGCCGATGCAAAAACGAGAGAAAATCAGGTCGAGCAGCTCCTCGACTTCGACCGCGCCGGCGATCCTTTGCAGCGCGCGAGCCGCGAGGCGCAGATCTTCGGCGACGAGCTCGGGGGGCTTGCCCTCCTCCAGCGCCGCCCGCAGCCGGGCGCGAGCCGTCTCCAGTTCCACCCTCTGCCTGGCGTGGGCGATGAGCGCCGAACCGCCGTCGCCGAGCGCCGAGGCCGCGCGCCTTGCGATCTCGACGCAGAGTTCGTCGACTCCCCTGCCCTCGCGGGCCGAGATCGCCAAGGCGCCGGACGCAGGCGCGAGCGTGTCCGCCTTGGTCGCGACGCGCAGGACCTCGGCCGCTTCCGGTCCAAAATCAGGGGGCGGCTCGGCGCCGCCTTCGGACAGCCAGAGGATCAGATCGGCCTCGCCGGCCCGGGCGCGGGCGCGGGCGACGCCGATGCGCTCGACGGCGCTCTCGCTCTCGCGCAGCCCCGCCGTGTCGACCAGAGTGATCGGCAGTCCGCCGAGGTCGAGATCGACCTCGATCAAATCGCGCGTGGTGCCCGGCTCGTCTGAGACGATCGCCGCCTCGCGCCGGGCCAGGACGTTGAGCAGCGTCGACTTCCCGGCGTTGGGCGGCCCGAGGATCAGAACCAGAAAGCCTTCGCGCAGCCGCTCGGATGCGGGAGCGGAGGCGAGCGCCGCGTCGATGGACGCGAGCGTCGACGCCAGCAGCTTTTCAAGCTCCGCGGCGGAGAGGCCCGAGACCTCCGCCTCGTCGGCAAAATCGAGGTCGCCTTCGACCAGCGCCATAGCCTCGACGATCGCGCCGCGCCAGACCTCGGTCTCGCGCCGCAAGGCGCCGCCGGCGAGCCGCAGCGCCTGGCGACGTTGAAAGGCCGTGCGCGCCTCGATCAGATCGGCGAGCGCCTCGATCTGCGAGAGATCGAGCTTGCCGTTGAGGAAAGCGCGGCGCGCGAACTCGCCGGGCTCGGCGGCGCGCAGCCCCGGCTCGCGCGCCAGCGCCGCGAGCACGCCGCCGACCACCGCCTCACCGCCGTGAAGATGCAGCTCGGCGCAATCCTCGCCGGTCGCGGATGCGGGAGCGGGAAAGAACAGCGCGAGGCCGCGATCGAGCGTCTCGCCGCTTTCGGGGTCGCGAAAGCGCGCGTAATGGGCGAAGCGCGACAGCGGATCGAGCTTTGCGAAGCGCGACAGGGCGCGTTTGGCGTCGGGTCCGGAAAGACGAATCACCGCGACGGCGGCGCGACCGGCGCCGCTCGCCAAAGCGAAAATCGTATCGGTCGATGGCTGCGGCAAATGCCCTCGCGCGTCTTTTGGCCCGCGCCCCCTCCCTAACTCTCCCCCGCGCGCGGGAGAGGGAAATCCAGCCCGCGGAGCGTCAAGAAACTGGATATCAGACACGGTCGGCCAGAAGCTTTTGGCGATAGATCCGCCGGAAGGCCAGTCTAGAGCGCGATGCGAAAAAGTGGAAATCGGCTTTTCGCGTAAAGCGCGCTCTAAATATTTGGAATCGATCACGTTTTCTGCGTTCAGTCGATTCCGCCCGACCGCAGCGTGATCTAGCGCCCTCTCTATCAAACTTCTCGCGCTGGAGCGCGAAGCGTAGCCGATCGCCGCACGGGGCCTATTTGGCGTCAAGGACGAGCCCACTCCGCAAGGGGAGGAGAGCCGTGACGATTCCCCATCGAAATTTCGCTGTCTCCGTCTCAGCGCTGCTGCTGTTTACGGGGATTTCGCCCGCAGCGGCGGCGGGCAAGGTCATTTCCGAGGCCCATCGCATCCGCCACCAATGCATCGATCAATGCCGAAGCGAAGCGACCGTCTGCACGACAAAATGCGGTAGCGAGGACTGCCTCGAGGGCTGCACGGAGCCGCTCGCCGGCTGCATCGACGACTGCCGAGCGAAATATCCGCGCGAAGTCAACTGAAGCGAGAGGGCGCTCGCGCCGAGAATTCCGGCTTCAAGAAGCGGGAGCGCAAACCCTCGTCACGTATTCATCGAATCGAAGAACGCTTGGTTCCCCTTCGGGGTCTCGCGCAGCTTGCCGAGCAGGAACTCGATCGCGTCAACCGTGCCCATCGGATTGAGGATGCGGCGCAGCACGTACATCTTCTTCAAGATGTCGGGCGCGACGAGCAGCTCTTCCTTGCGGGTGCCGGAACGCGTGATGTCCATCGCCGGGAAGACGCGCTTGTCCGCGACCTTGCGGTCGAGGATGATCTCCGAATTGCCGGTGCCCTTGAATTCTTCGAAGATGACTTCGTCCATGCGCGAGCCCGTGTCGATCAGCGCGGTCGCGATGATCGTGAGCGAGCCGCCCTCCTCGATGTTGCGCGCCGCGCCAAAGAAGCGCTTCGGCCGCTGCAGGGCGTTGGCGTCGACGCCGCCGGTCAAGACCTTGCCCGAGGACGGCACGACCGTATTGTAGGCGCGGCCCAAGCGCGTGATCGAGTCGAGCAGGATCACCACGTCGCGGCGATGCTCGACGAGGCGTTTCGCCTTCTCGATCACCATCTCCGCGACCTGCACGTGACGCACCGCCGGCTCGTCGAAGGTCGAGGAGACGACCTCGCCGCGCACCGAGCGCTGCATGTCGGTGACTTCCTCCGGCCGTTCGTCGATGAGCAGCACGATCAGATAGCATTCGGGGTGATTGGTCGTGATCGACTGCGCGATGTTTTGCAGCAGCACCGTCTTGCCGGTGCGCGGCGGCGCGACGACGAGCGCGCGCTGGCCCTTGCCGATCGGCGCGACGAGATCGATCACACGGGGCGACAGCTCCTTGCGCGTCGGATCGTCGATCTCGAGCTTGATGCGCTGATGGGGATAGAGCGGCGTCAGATTGTCGAAGGGCACCTTGTGGCGCACCTTCTCCGGGTCCTCGAAATTAATCGTGTTGACCTTGAGCAGCGCGAAATAGCGCTCGCCCTCCTTGGGGCTGCGGATGATGCCCTCGACCGTGTCGCCGGTGCGAAGCCCGAATTTCCTGACCTGCGAGGGCGAGACATAAATGTCGTCAGGCCCGGCGAGGTAATTGGCGTCGGGGGAGCGCAGGAAGCCGAAGCCGTCCTGGAGCACCTCGACGACGCCTTCGCCGACGATCTCCACGTCGCGCCCCGCGAACTGCTTGAGGATCGCGAAGAGCAGCTCCTGCTTTCTCAGGAGCGAGGCGTTCTCCACCTCGTGTTCTTCGGCGAAAGTCAGGAGCTCGGCGGCGCTTTTGGATTTGAGATCGGAAAGCTTGATTTCCCGCATGAGGGATGTGGTTTCAGACATTGACGGCTTTTTCGGAGGGAGGCGGCAGGGGGAGATGAGACCCCAAAGGCGCCGGAAAAGCGGCGGTCGCGGGCGCGACAATCTGCCTGGAGGTGGGACGGCTGGGACTTAGACGGTTTTCGCCTGGAAGGCAAGATCGGCGGTTTGAGAATTCAAGCTCGCACGGACCGGCTCTCAAGGCGGGAGGTAGTCGCGCGCCTTCGCGCAGTTTTCTGCGGAGCTTGATGCTGGCGTTTGCGCCGATTCAACGGCCTGCGCTGAAAGCGGTGGGAGAACGGCGACTGCAATTTCAACCCGAAGCCGCGCAGCCAGGAGCCGCTATTGCGACGAACGGCCGCTTCGCCACGACCTGGACGAGCTCCATCCCGAAAACTCAAAGGCCCAGGAAACCCTGGGCCTTTGGCGTGGACGACGGCTCGACGGCCCATCCGCGATGCGCTGTTGGGTTAGCTGTTGAGAGCCGCCCAGGTCCTGATTCCGACGATCCCGTCGTCGACCAGCTGAACATTGTTGAAATCTTTATGTCCCTGCTGGAACTTTTTGACTGCGGTCTCCGTCAGTGGGCCGAAATCGCTGTCAACCGTAAGCTTGGGCATGGTGCCATTCAGATTGAGGAGTTCTTGGCAGAGTTTCACGTAAAGGTTGTGCGAATGCAGCTTGATCACTTCGGGATCGAGTCTGAACCAAGTGCGGAGACCCACGATGTCGTCACGGTTCAGATTGAAGTCAGGCGACAATGCAAGGGGAACATTCCCCGAGCGGGCTTTCTGATCGGCGTCGACCGCCGCTTTGGTTATCGGACCAAAGTCGCCATCAATCGCAAGCGGAGTAGCAACTACTTTCCGTTGATTCAGGCGTGTCTGAGCTAATTTTACCGCTGGGCCTTTCGAGCCTTCTTGGATGGTCGGATGTGGCATTGAATTTCTCCCTTATTCATTAGTTACGACGGCGCAATGCGCGCCAAAAATCGCCTTCCAATGCGCCTAACATGCTTTTGAAGCCATAAGTTAGGCAATGAAAGGCATTCTAAAGATTACATCCTGCGTGCATGGAGTCAAGCGTGTGATAAATATATGTACAAGTACGTAATGTAAACATGAATGCTTTAGAATCCACACCTATGAAAAGGGGTAATGTCCAGATAGCGCTGCCGATGTCATATTTTATACCTGGCGACGATTCCTGCCATAAGCATAATTGCCAGGATGGATCGGTCGGACCCTCCGCTACGCTCTAGAAAGCGCTTCCTGCTGTCTCGCCTCACGTCGAAACGCCCGGTTCTTCCGGGCCACATCCGCAAAATCGCCAAAGCCAAGAACGCCAGAACAAAGAATAGCCGAAACGAAAACAGATTTTCTTCTGACGATTTTGGCGAGAAGCGACTGGCGGCGGCCTGTCACACGCCGCATCTTCTCGACGCCGGCGCAAGCGCGCGCTATCTCTCGCCGCAACCGCCCGCGCCGCTCACGCGCCCTCCCCTTCCCTGGAGCTTCCCTTGTTCGATCGGCTTTCCGCCCTCGCGGGGCGCTTCCCCTCCCCCGGCGAGCTGCGCTGGCATGCGAATGTCGCGACGCAGATCGCGATGCGCAAAGGCGTCCTTCTCTCCAACGGGCAGTCGCGAGACGGCGGGGTCTCGGCGCGGCTTTTCGACAATGGCGTCTATGGCTTCGCCGCCGCGCCGCGCGACGACGATGAGGCGATCGCCGCCATCATCGCCGCGGCTCGCGACAACGCGGCGAGCGTCACGACGCGGCCGCGCGGCCGTCCGGTCCTCCCCGCCGCCTCGACGCCGGGCGAAGGCGTCTTCGATTATCGCAGCCGCAACCCGGAGACCTCTCCGGCCGAGCGCGTCGCGATCCTGGCGCGGCTCGACGCCGCCTTGCGCGAGAAATTCCCAAACCTCGTCAACGTCGATCTCGCGCTCAGCGCCAATGCGAGCGAGAAGGCCCTGGTGACGAGCGAAGGCGCCCGCGCCTATTCCTATGTTCCGCGCGCCGTCCTCATGGTGAGGATGGCCGTCGAGGCCAATGACGGGCTCGTCGAGCTCCACGACGTCAGGGGCGGCTTCGGCGAAATCCAGGACCAGTCCTTCGACGCGGAGACCCTCCTCCCCTGGCTCGACGGGCTCTACGAGGAGCTGCGACGCAAGGCGGAAGGCGGCCAATGCGAGGCCGGAGCGCATGACGTCGTGCTCGATGCGGAGCTTTCCGGCATTCTCGCGCATGAAGCGATCGGCCACACCTGCGAGGGCGATCTGGTGCTCGCCGGCTCGGTCGCCGGCGATCGGCTGGGCGAGCCGGTCGCCTCCGAGAAGATCACGCTCGGCGATTACGCGGGTCGCGGACCCGACGGCGGAGGAACCATCGCGATTCATGTCGACGACGAAGGCACGCTCTGCCGCGACGTGACGATCATCGAGAACGGCGTTCTGAAAGGCTTCCTGCACAGCCGGCAGACCGCGGCGGAGCTCGGCGCCGAGCCGACCGGCAACGCGCGCGCCTTCTCTTTTTCCGACGAGCCGCTCGTGCGCATGCGCAACACCGCGATCCTCCCCGGCAAGGACAGACTCGCCGAAATGATCGCCTCCATCGATCGCGGCTATTATCTGAAGCGGCCGTCGAACGGTCAGGCGGATCTCACGAGCGAATTCATGTTCGGCGTCTGCTGCGGTTATGAGATCCGGGGCGGCAAGCTCGGGCGCGCGGTGCGCGACACGACGATCTCCGGCGTCGCTTTCGACATGCTGAAGACCGTGACTCATGTCGGCGACGATTTCCGATGGTCCATGCCCGGCGGCTGGTGCGGCAAGAAGCAGCGCATCGCGGTCGGCAACGGCGGGCCGTCGATCAAATGCAAGGTGACGATCGGAGGCCGCGGATGAGCGAGATGCGGGACGCCTCGCTCGATGACTTCGCCGCCGAGCTCGTCGCCAGAGCGCTTCGCGCAGGCGCAGGCGCGGCGCAGGCGCAAACGACAGCGACTCGACATTTCGAGATGCAGTTCGACAATCGCGGCGTCAATCTCGCTCGCTCGACCGAGGACGAAGTCTCGTCGCTCACGGTCTTTCTCGACGGCAAGCGCGGCGCGGCGACGCTTAATGGGCGCGCGGACGAAGCAATCGAAACCGCCATCGCCTCAGCGCTCGCCGCGGCGGGCGCGGGCGTTCCGGACGAGGCCAATGACGTCGCGACGGCGGAAAGCTTGACCGCGAGTCGCCACGGTCCCGAGGCGCCCGACCGCGCGGCGATGGCGACCGGCGTCGACGCTTTTCTCGATCGGATCGCCGCGCGGCATCCGCTCTTGCGCACGCGCGACTGCCTGCAGAGTTTCGACGACGTCGACGCGGCCTTCGCGAATTCGCTTGGTTTACGACAAAGGGAGCGACGGAGCCGATACGGCTTTTCGGCCATGTTCATGGCCAAGGACGGGCCGAAGACGACGTCGATAAACTTTCTCGGCCTTTCCGCCTATTCGCCTTTCGACGATCCCTTCCGCTGCTCGGCGCTCGACCGCCTTCTGCAGGAGACGACCCGCTCGCTCGACAAGAAGCCCGCGCCGGAAAAATTCGAGGGCGACGTCATCGTCACGCCCGAATGTCTCTCGTCGCTGCTCCCGTCCATCGTGGGCGCGCTTTCCGGCCCGGCGCTCTTCGCGGGAACGACGCCCTACAAGGAAAAAAAGAGCCAGACGATCGCGAGCCCCCTTTTCTCCTTGAGCAATCTTCCACGCGATCCAAACGCGCCCGGCGGCTCGGA
>Ga0335078_10014597_pt1 | contig 11655 bp, 9 predicted proteins | sample Lox_Sample_32_FD_206711 | JGI IMG/M metagenome (GOLD analysis project Ga0335078, IMG submission 206711) | Soil microbial communities from Loxahatchee National Wildlife Refuge, Florida, United States - Lox_Sample_3.2 | ecosystem: Environmental > Terrestrial > Soil > Wetlands | place: USA: Florida...
TTTCTCATTTTGCTGAGCGAAACCTTCAACTGGACTGCCGATGAGCAACTTGTCGAAGAGCTATTGCCCAACGCATACGCCGCATTGCAGTGGATCGATGAGTGCGGAGATCTCGACGGCGACGGCTTCATCGAGTATCTAAAGCGATCGCCGAAGGGGCTGGTCAACCAGGGATGGAAAGATTCCTGGGATGCGAACATGCATCGCGACGGCACCATCGCCAAGCCGCCCATCGCGCTGTGCGAGGTGCAAGGTTACGTCTATGACGCGAAGTATCGCATGTCGTCGCTGCTGCGTACGTTTGGCGATGTGAAGACTGCCGATCGCCTGAAGCGCGAAACCGCCGAACTGGCCCGCCGCTTTGATCGCGCGTTCTGGGTCCCGAGCCGCGGCTTCTACGCCATGGCACTGGATTCCGAGAAGCGCCCGCTGGAAGTTATTTCGTCAAATCCCGGGCATCTGCTGTTCACGCGCATCATCAACAAGGAGCGCGCGCGCATCGTCAGCAATCGCCTGATGCGCGATGACATGTTCAGCGGCTGGGGATGGCGCACCATGTCGCAGGAAGAGCGCGTCTTCAATCCGCTCAGCTACCATCGCGGCTCGGTGTGGCCGCACGATAATTCCATCATCGCGCATGGCATGGCGGTGAACGATATGCGCGACGGCGCGCTGCGCATCTTGACTTCGCTGTATCAGGCGGCTTCGAAGTTCCGCGATTACCGTTTGCCCGAGCTGTTCTGTGGCGTGCAGCGGCGCGAGTACGACGAGCCGGTGCACTATCCCGTGTCGTGCTCGCCACAGGCATGGGCGTCGGGCGCGATGTTTCTGATCCTCATCTCGGTGCTGGGCTTGCATCCCACCGCCCCGCGCAAAGAGCTGAACATCATCAATCCGCAGCTGCCCGATTGGCTGGACCATCTGCGCATTCGTAACTTGCGCATTGGCCGCAGCCGCGTCGGACTGGATTTCAGCCGCCGCGGAGAGCGCACCTTCTGCAACGTCGTCGATGTGGAAGGCGAGAAGTTGCTGGTGAATGTGGCGTTCAAGAAATAGCTGTCGGCTATCCGCTGTCAGCTCTCGGCTAAGACGCTCTTCGCCTAATGTCCGCCTTGGCCAGTCTGAGCGGCCGTCGCGACCGGCTTGGCGAAGCGCGCGTCGTCAAGCGGCACGTTGTCTTTCGCTTCGTCGATCTTGATGGTGAACGCGCCGCTCGGACGTGCGATGGTCCAGCGCATGGGAGTCTTCACGCCGTCGACGTCGCGATAATCGGCGAAATCGACTTGTGTCGGATTCAATCCCAGCGCCGTGTTGGTGTAATGCACCATGCGCAGCAGCAAGCCGGAGTTCTTGTCGAAATAGAGTTTCACCGGCGGCTGGCCTTTGGTGAGGCCTATGATGACGTTGGTCTCATGATCGTCAATTTTTTCCGTGTGATCCTGCAGCTTTAGCTCGCTAAACTCATGCTCGAACTGAAGTGGGTAGAACGCCTCAGCATCGAGTTTGGCCGCCATCTGGTCGACATCCGACACCTCGCGCGCAGGCCTGCCAGGAAAAGAAATCCAGCCCGCCTGGCCGTTGTACGCGGTGACGCTTTCGCCCTTGGGCATATGCATGACCGAAACGCGCTCGTCCGGTGCCTTGGTGTAGATGTCGATCGCCAGCGGCGGTTCCTCCGGCGTCAGCGCGTTGCCTTTCTCGACTCGCGTGGAAACCTTGCTCAGTGCGGCTTCTCCGCCGAGCGCCTGAATATAGCGAGCCAGCACGGGAGCGGCTGAAGGCAGCGAGGCCGGATTGTCACTGTGCTGATGCATAGCTTCCATGGTCTCCGGCTTGGGCGCCTCTGCCATGATGGCAGGAATGGCTTGTGGGTGCGGCGATCCACGGTGACAGGTGTTGCAGGTGACTTCACGTTCGCCCTCAAAGTTGTTCTTGTTGATGGCGAACATCATCTGCATCATCGCGCGAGCGGTTTTCTTTTCCTTCTTATCGTCCTTGTCGAATTCGAGGCGCTTGCCCGGCCCTTCAACGTGGCAGAACTCGCACTCCACGCCGAGCGCGGCGGTGATGAACTGCATCGAGGGAATGAGTTCGTCGGCCGGAATGTTCTTCAACACCTGGATATTCTTGTACTGCTGCGCGGCGGTTTGCGGCGCGCTGGTACTGGAGGCCGGAGACTGCGCCGGATGCGCGCTGGCCGCGATGATCGCCCACGCGACGAGGAATGCCACAACCACAGCTGTCCGTCCGGCGACCTTCCCGCGAGCGTTCGTTGGGTTATTTCTGAGCATTCTGGCAGTCTAGCAAAAGCCGTTGCCAGACTAGCCCTGCCTGCGCTTTGCGGTGAAAATGCATTGTCACAAGGCTTTGTGACGTTTGTACTCCCTGCCGGTGACCAATGCAGTACAATCCAGTTTCTGCCGTCTGCTCCGCAGAACATCCTACGGGCCGCGTTCTCCGGCATCATTCGGACGAACGCTTTTGAGGCATCGGCATGTTCAAGCGCGTCCTCATCGCGAACCGCGGCGAGATTGCGGTGCGCATCATCCGCGCCTGTCGCGAGATGGGTATCGAATCGGTCGCCGTCTACTCTGACGTCGACCGCAAATCGCTGCACGTGCGCAAGGCTGACTACGCCTATCACATCGGTCCAGCGACGGCCAGCGAGTCGTATCTCAACATCGAAAAGATTCTCGATGTCGCGCGACGCAGCCAGGCGGAGGCGATTCATCCCGGATACGGCTTCCTCTCGGAAAATGCCGGTTTCGCGCGTGCTTGTGCGGATGCGGGATTCAAGTTCATCGGGCCGACGCCTGAATCGATGAACATGATGGGCTCGAAGACGCGGGCGCGCCAGAACATGAAGCGCGCCGGCGTGCCCTTTGTGCCGGGATCGGAGCGCGGGCTGGACCTGGATGCGATGGAACGGCTTGCGGAGCAGATCGGTTATCCGGTGATGCTGAAAGCGGCGGCCGGCGGCGGCGGCAAAGGCATGCGGCTGGTTACTTCGCCCAGCGAACTCCACTCTGCATACGAGAACGCGCGCAGTGAAGCGCAGCGATCATTCGGCGACAACGAAGTCTACATCGAGAAGTTCATCACCTATCCTCGCCATGTGGAGATGCAGATCTTCGGCGACGAGCATGGCAACGTCGTCTATCTCGGCGAGCGCGAATGCTCGGTTCAGCGGCGGCATCAGAAGGTGCTGGAAGAGGCTCCGTCACCGATTGTCGACGAGGACATGCGGCGTCGCATGGGCGAGATCGCGGTGCGCGTCGGCAAGGCGGCGAACTATCACAATGCCGGGACGGTCGAGTTTCTAGTCGATCAGGATCGCAACTTCTATTTCCTCGAGATGAATACCCGCCTGCAAGTGGAGCATCCGATCACGGAATTTGTAACCGGGCTGGACCTGGTGCATTTGCAGATGAAGATTGCGTCGGGCGAGAAGCTGCCGTTCAAGCAGGAAGACATTAAGCTGCGCGGTCACGCGATCGAATGCCGCATCTACGCCGAAGATCCCGATAATAATTACTTCCCGTCGCCGGGGTTGATCACGCGCCTGATCTCGCCGTCAGGGCCAGGAGTGCGGCGCGACAGCGGCATGTACGAAGGCTGGTCAGTTCCCATCGAGTACGATCCGCTGCTGGCTAAGCTGGTGGGTTATGGCGAGACCCGCGAGCAAGCGATTCATCGCCTCCTGCGCGCGCTTTATGAGTATTTCGTGGGCGGCATCAAGACCAATATCTCGCTATTCCGGCGAATCCTGAAAGATCCGGAGTTCCAGGCAGGAAACATCGACACCGGTTTTCTGGATCGCCTGCTGACCAAGCCGAGCAACGAGACGGACGTGCGGCGGCCGATCATCGCAGCCATTGGAGCGGCGATCTTCGCGAGTACCGAGCCGAAGTCGACGTTGCCTGGCGGAGTCACGACGCCGGCGACGGCGAATGGAAATGGCGCGGCGTCGACCCCGGTATCGAACTGGCGGCGGACGGCGCGAGCCGAGGCGGTGGGAGACTAGACAGATCCAAGTGCCCCGCCCTAGCCAAATGAAGGCTCGAACGGGGCACCCAAGTATGCGTCTGAGCACTTCTTAAGAAATATTGGCTGGGAGTAGAATTTGGGCATGGAAATGGTCTTTACAGCGATCTTTGAACCTATTTCTGAAGCCGAAGGCGGGGGTTATGTCGCCTACGCTGCCGAACTGCCCGAAGCCATATCGGAAGGTGACGACTTGGACCAGGCGCGTGAAAATCTCCGCAGCGCGATTGAGATGGTCGTGAATTCGAACCGGCCGGTAGCCGAGCATGCTTTCGAGGGGAAACGGGTGACCCGAGAAGAAATTCGCGTGAAAGTTGCATAGGCGGTGAAGCGGAGGGATCTGATTCGCCATCTCGAGGCGAACGGATGCGTCCTTTTTGAGGAGGCGCGAGCCACACTCGCTATTTAAATCCCGCTACGCAGCAACGAAGTACAGTTCCCAGGCACACGGAGATCAAGAATCCAGCAGCTGTCGCTATATGCAAGCAGCTTGGCATACCCCATCCGTTTCGCCCGGCGAAGGACAACTAAGAATCCATGACCTACGACGTAATCGTTGACGGCAAAACACATCAGGTGGAACTGGAGCGCAGCGAGAAGACATGGCTGTGCAAAGTTGATGGCCAACCCATGGAAGTCGACGCCGCGCTAACCGCGCGCGACGTGCTCTCGGTACTGGTGAGCGGGAAAGCGTACGAGATCAAGCGCGAGCGCTCGTTGCAGGGAGAGCTGCACATGGTCATTGGCAGTGCGCGCTATGCGGTCGATGTGCAGGATCCGCGGTCGCTGCGCTCGCGCCGAGCCATAGCTGGAGCCGAGGCCGGCCCGCAGAAGCTGAAAGCTCCCATGCCGGGCAAGATCGTTCGCATACTGGTCAATGAGAAAGATGAGGTCAAAGCCGGCCAGGGCATCGTCGTGATGGAAGCGATGAAGATGCAGAACGAGATGAAATCTCCTAAGGACGGCAAGGTGCAAAAGATCCTCACCGCGGAAGGCTCAGCCGTTAACGCCGGCGACACTCTGGCGGTCATCGAGTAGCAATCAGCAATCAGCAATCAGTTCCTTTCATCCCTCAGCATTCGTGAAAAGACGAAGAGCATCGCCGACCGAAGCCGCAAGTGTCCGTCAGCCGAACTGGGAGCGGACAACAGACGGCTGAATGCTGACTGCTGAGTGCTGATTGCTACATAATCTTCCAATGCCAAAGCAATGGAAGACCAAGCTGATCCATTCCGATGTGCAAGTTCCGGAAGGCTACCGCTCACTGACAACGCCCACATATCGTGGCTCGACTTCGTTGTTTTCCGATGCCGCTGCTGTTACTGACGCCTGGGACCAATACGAAGCCGGCTACACCTACGGTCTGTACGGCACGCCGACTACTCTGGAATTGGCAGGGCGCGTCTGCGAGCTCGAGCAGGGCTATCGCACCATCATTACGCCCGGTGGTCAGTGTGCCATCTCGCTGATCAATCTTGCTCTTCTTAAAGCCGGAGACCACCTTCTAGTGCCTGAAAGTATCTATGGTCCCAACCGGAAGCTAGCCAATGACGTTCTGCGGCGGTTCGGGGCACAGGTCACGTACTATCCGCCGACCATCGGAAGCGACATCGCCAGCCTGATTCAGCCCAACACACGACTGGTCTGGTGCGAAAGTCCCGGATCGATAACCATGGAAATCCAGGACGTTTCCGCCATTGCCGAAGCCGCCCACAAAGCGGAAGCCATGGTTGTGATGGATAACACCTGGTCGGCCGGTGTGTACTTTGACGCCTTTGCTCACGGGGTCGACATCACTATGCAGGCTCTGACTAAGTATGTTGGAGGGCACAGCGATTTGCTGCTGGGCTCAGTCACTGTGAAGGACAAGGCTATTTACGAGCGATTGGGGGCGACCCAGCAACTTCTGGGATGCGCGGCGTCGCCGGACGATTGCAGCCTGGCATTGCGTGGCATGAAGACGCTCGCCGTGCGCCTGGAGGCGATTGGGTCATCGGCCCTGACAATTGCGCGTTGGCTCGCGGCACGTCCCGAGGTCGAGGTTGTGCTGCATCCGGCGTTGGAATCCTGCCCGGGGCACGAGATATGGCGACGCGATTTTACAGGCTCATCTGGCGTTTTTGCTTTTATCGTGCGCAAGGGTGCGAGCAAGGGACAAGTGCTAACCTTCGTCAATTCACTCAAGCTATTTAAGATTGGCTATAGCTGGGGCGGAGTAACCAGCTTAGCAGTCGCTTATGATTTTACTTACTACAAATCCAGGCCAACCTACCAACACCGTATTGTGCGACTAAATATTGGATTAGAAGCCACCGAGGACCTGATTGCTGATCTCGAGGGTGCCATGGTAGCTCTTAGAAGCCAGTCATGATAACGAAATCTGCATAGGTTCGAGTTGCGAGATGATTTTCCCAATTTGGGAATATCTTATAGCTATCTAGATAGTCCAGCAGCGCAGCGCAAATACAACTAAGTAGGTAGGTGATATTCCCATAATAGGAATTATGCATAGCCTGCTGGTAAATGCTGCGAACTTTGTTGCAACGAATTGCAGTAAGAAACATTACAGGCGTCGTTACGTCAGCTACTTACAGCGGCAGCAGAATTGCAGTTCCCATCAACGATATTTCATGCATTTACTTCATGCAGGGCTGTGGTAGGTCAGGTTCAAACTGCTGTCCTGCTTCAGAGGATCGGCGCCGGGCTCTTTGTCCTTGACTCCTTGCGGCGCCGGAAGCTGACGTACTTTTCTATTTTCGAGTCGAGGCATGCTTTACATCGCCACGGCACGCGCAGTTGGTTGGCGATTTCATCTCCGGTAACAGCGCTGTTACCGATTTTTTCTATCTCATACACCGAAGGAGGATCTTCCTTGAAACTGCGTATTGCTTCCCTCACACTGCTGCTGTTGGCGTTGGTGGCGATTCCGGCCATGGCGCAGGACATCTACGACAATGGTCCGACCAACGGCAACACCGATGCCTGGACCATCAACTTCGGCTTTATTGTTAGCGACACATTTAACGTCACTAACAACAATACGACCATCACCGGCGGCAGCTTTGCAATGTGGCTGGTCCCGGGCGACACTCTGACCTCAGCTGAACTGTCGATCACCTCGAGTGAATTCGGTGGCACCAGCTTTTTTGATCAGACGGTCAGCTTCACTCAGGGCGCCTGCACCGTTAACCAGTACGGCTACAACGTCTGCGCCGAGAACACCACGTTCGGCGGCCCGACGCTCAATGCCGGCAGCTACTGGCTGAACCTGCAGAACGCCAGCGTACCCAGCGGCGACCCGGTTTACTGGGATGAGAACTCCGGTCCGTCCGCGGCCTCGGAGAACTCGGTTGGTTCGATTCCTTCGGAGTCGTTCACTGTTCTCGGCAACACCACCACTACCGTCAGCTCGGTTCCTGAGCCCAGCAGCATTCTTCTGCTTGGCTCCGGCTTGCTGGGAGTGGCCGGCCTGCTGCGCCGTAAGCTGTTCTAGTTTTATTTTCGAACCCTGCCTTATTTCATGACAGACCCTAGAAGCCGGAACTCCCCAGTTCCGGCTTCGATTCATAGCGGCGTCACCCTAGTTATCGCTGTCAGTGCGCAATAGGTTCAGGAAGTCGACCAACTCCTGAGGCAGGGGCGCTTCCAGGTCCAGCCAATCGCCGGTGCTCGGCTGCCGGAAGCCGATCGCCGCCGCATGCAGAAAGTTCCGGTCTAACTTGAGTGCGGCTGATATGGGCTTCTGTCGTGCCTCTGTTGCCCTGCCTGGCCGAATTTCCCGCGGGGCGCCATAAAGGCTGTCCCCGACGATCGGATGGCCAAGCGACGACAGGTGCACGCGAATCTGGTGGCTGCGACCGGTCTCGATGCGGACGTCCATAAGTGCGAATTTGCCGTACTGCGAAGCGATGCGCTCCCGCAGCGCATAGTGCGTCACTGCCGATCGGCCGCCACTGCCGCGGGTTGTCATGCGCGTGCGACGTTCTAGGTCGCGGCTGATGGCTGTGCTGATGGTCCCTTGATCGCGGGCCGGCCAACCATGCACGAGCGCGACGTATCGTTTCCTGACCTCTCGTTTGGAAAATTGCTGCGCCAGCTTGCGGTGCGCCACGTCATTCTTGGCAACAATGATGAGACCGCTGGTTTGCTTGTCCAGACGGTGAACAATGCCGGGCCGAAGTTCGCCGCCAACTCCCGATAGACTGCCATAGCGATGCAGCAGGGCATTTACCAGAGTGCCGCGATTACGCTCGTCCTCGGTCGCTCCGGCACCGGCGTGAACCATCATCCCCGCGGGCTTGTTGATGACGGCGAGGTCCGTGTCTTCGTAAATAATGTCGAGGGGGATATCTTCGGCGAGCGCGCGGAGTGGCGGCGGCTGAGGCTCACCAAGGATTGTGATTTGTTCTCCCCCGCGCAGTTTCAGCGACGGTTTGGCAGCCGATCCGTTGACCAGGGCCTTCCCTTCATGCAGAAGCTGTTGCACTCGCGCCCGGCTGATATCGGGAAGCTGGGCGGTCAAGAACTGATCCAGCCGCTGGCCAGCGGCGTCGGGGGGAACTGAAATCGTGGGCGGAAGGCGCGATGACATCCGCGACGAGAATACAACAGCAACCTACCACTGAGGGCACAGAGATCACTTAGCCAGAAAGAAACGGGAAAGGAATTACTCTGTGCTCAGTGTCCTCTGTGGTGAAACGGCTCTATCTCGCCGCTTTCATCGGAACCGGCGGTGCAAGCGCCACGCGGCGCATCCACAGTAATCCGCCGAAGATGACCAGGCAGATGGCAATCGCCTGGGTGCCGCTCATCCAGCCGAAGAACTCGCCACGACCAGGATCGCCGCGGAAGAACTCGATAAAGTAGCGCCCAATGCCGTAGATGATCATGTAGGTCCCGATAATCTCACCTTCAAACCTCTTGCGGCGAATCAGCCACACCAGGAAAAGGCAGTTGGCCAGCTCCAGAATCATCTCGTACACCTGGGTCGGATGCATCGGAACGTTGAGCGGCGTGCCCACGATCTCCAGCGCCAGTGGATTGTGGAAGGTCACAGCCCAAGGGACGTGGGTTTCGCGGCCGTAGCAGCAGCCTGCGGCAAAACAACCGACGCGGCCGAAGGCATGGCCCAGCGCAAGGCCTGGAGCGAAGACATCGCAAGTGCGCAGCACCGGCATGTTGTTGGCGCGCATGTACCAGATACACATCACCAGCGCGAGCAGGAATCCGCCGGAATAGACGCCGCCGGCCTGCAGGGTCGACAGCGAGAAGATATGCTCGCGGGCGTCGGAGTCGGTGAGCAGGTAGAGAACCTTCGCACCGACGATGCCCGAGAGGATGGCGATGAGGCCGAGATTCCAGAGCTTGTCGGGATCGAGGCCCTGCTCGCGGCCCAGCTTGACGATGAGCAGCAGGCCGAAGATTAGGCCAAGCGCGGCCATCAGGCCGTAGGTCGGAAGACTAAAACTGCCGAAGTGGAATAAACGGGGAAACACACTTCTATTGTAGATGCTTAAGGCGTGAAACGGCTTCAGCTGGCACTTGGCACTTGGCATTTAGCCAACCCAAGAGATGTGGTGTACGCGCTTTGGCCAATTGCCAAGTGCCAATTGCTAACTGCCAAAGCAAAACCGACCCGCGGGGCCGTGTCCGGTGGGCCGTCAATGAACCCGCATTATACGGTGGGAACCCGCCGCAGCTCTTTAGGCATCTCCGCATGGCGGAGCATCGCACACCGAACCGTTAAACGAGTCAGGCCCCCTGTTCATTGAGCATTGGTTCAAAAAACGGTTGCCACCAACACCAACTTTGCAGGCCGGTTTAATAGATCAGATGCTATGAAAAAGCCGGCCGAATGACAAGAGCAGAGTGCTAAATAGTTGGCCAATGACGTGCCGCAACGACGCGGCGGCTAACCAGCGCTGTTTACAAAACTTATGTTTTCTTAACAGAGGTATGCCAGGCCATATGTTTAGGTAGTAGTAGGTACAGATGCGTAGCATTCGATCACGGAAGGCGGCTGCTCTCACGAGCGCTCTGGCGCTCTGTGTGCTGTTAATCGCTGCTCCGTGTTTCTCTTCCGGGCAGCAGGGTGATGGCGCGCCGAAGAAGACCCGAGTTGTCGGCCTCATCAAGGCCATCAATGGAAACTCGGTCACACTTACCACCGATGCCGGAGCGGACGTCGAGGTCACCATTCAGGCAACAACGCGGCTGATGCGCTTAGCGCCCGGCCAGACCGACTTGAAGGCTGCAGCCGCGATTCAATTGAGCGACGTTCAGGTGGGAGATCGGATGTTGGTGGGTGGCACGCCTGCCGATGATGGGAAGTCGGTCGCTGCGACCACGGCCGTGATCATGAAGAAGTCTGATGTTGCCGAGAAGCAGCAGCATGATCGCGAGGAGTGGCAACGAAACGGTGTGGGCGGAGTCGTGAAGGCAGTTGATGTTGCCACCGGTACGATCACCCTTTCTACCGGCACATTGGGAGCTCCGAACACGATGGCGGTCCATGTTTCGAAGGGCACGATCATTCGCCGCTATGCTCCCGACTCCGTGAAATTTGACAACGCCAAGCCTGGCACGCTCGAGCAGATCAAAGTTGGCGACCAGCTACGCGCGCGTGGCACGAAGAGCGAGGATGGAAAGGAATTGACTGCCGCGGAGATCGTCTCCGGTACGTTTTGCAGCATCGCGGCGACCGTTCTTTCTGCTGACACTGCAAACAACACGATCACGGTTGCCGATCTTGCGAACAAGCGTCCCGTGACGCTGAAGATCGCTCCAGACTCACAAATGCATCAGCTGCCCACGATGTTCGCGCAGCGTATCGCGATGCGTCTGAAGGGTGGACCCCCGGGGCCAGGAGGAACGAACTCTGCGGGCGGTGCTCCTGCGCCAAGTCAGGCTGGCAATACGCGACCGAGCGGAGGCACAGGTCCGGCTGGAGAATCGCGTCCCGGCGGCAGTTTTGCTGGCGGACGTCCCAGCGGTCCACCCGATTTTCAGCAGATGTTGAATCGCATGCCTGCAGTTGAGCCTAATCAATTACAGAAAGGCGACGCGGTGATGATTGTCGCCACCGAAGGGACGGCGGATTCGCCGTCGCAGGTCATCATCCTGCTCAGTGGAGTCGAACCAATCCTGACGGCCGCCTCGCCCAGTGCGGCCACGACAATTCTGTCTCCCTGGAATCTATCGACCGGCGCAAGTATGGGAACGGGAGACACCCCATAAGGGAATACTGTTAGCGAAATACCTTCTCGCCGGACAAAAGGTCTAATACCTGAATGCGTTCGTCTGTTATCGCTTTCTTACTATGTCTAACTGCCGCCGCCGTGCCTCTGGCGGCGCAAACCTCTTTCGGGACAATGCGCGGAAGGATCACCGATCCGTCCGGAGCGGTCGTGCCTCAGGCAACGATCACGGCGACCGGTCGCAGCGGCAAGACCGTCACAGTTCAAACCAACCACCAAGGTGTTTACGAAATCAATGGTCTTGTCCCCGGTGCCTATAGCGTGACCGTAGTTGCGAAAGGCTTTGCAGTAGATAACGAAGCCGAGATTCAGGTTCAAGCTGGACACGTCCAGCAACTCGACATCCAGTTACAGA
>Ga0335078_10014598_pt1 | contig 11655 bp, 9 predicted proteins | sample Lox_Sample_32_FD_206711 | JGI IMG/M metagenome (GOLD analysis project Ga0335078, IMG submission 206711) | Soil microbial communities from Loxahatchee National Wildlife Refuge, Florida, United States - Lox_Sample_3.2 | ecosystem: Environmental > Terrestrial > Soil > Wetlands | place: USA: Florida...
TGAGCGGAATTCTGAATTTGTGCGAAAGGCGGGAGTGTGGAAGATTCAGAGAACCTGAAAGATGCAGTGGCTCTGGCGCCCGCGAAGGTCGCATCGGTTGGCGTGCCCAGGCCTGACGAAGACCGGCTTGCCTGGCTTGCGCTGACATTGGCGCCGAGCCTGGGGCCGAAACGGATTGTGGACGCGGTCAGGGGCTTGCCGGGGCCAAGCCGGATCTTCGAGCTCACGTTGACCGAGCTCGAGGGATTGCAGTTTCCGGCTGAGGCGGCGCAGTTCATCTTTGATGGGAAAGCGAGGGCTGCGGCCGAGGCTGAATGGGCCAGGCTTACGGCGCAGAACGCTTCTATAGTGACTTACACATGCGAAGCGTATCCGGAGCGGCTCAGGGAGATTTACGATCCGCCGCCGGTTTTGTGGGTGCGCGGGGATGCGCGGCTGCTGAGCCGGCCCGCGATCGCCGTGGTGGGGACGCGGCACCCCACGCCTTACGGGACCGGGGTAGCCGAAATGCTGGCGCGTGATCTGGCGGCGCGGCGCCTGCTCATCGTAAGCGGCATGGCGCGGGGCATCGATTCCTGTGCGCACAAGGGAGCGCTGGCGGCACGCATGCCCACGGTCGCGGTGTGGGGAACCGGAGTCGACGTGGTTTACCCGAAGGAGAACAGCAAGCTGGCCGAAGAGATTCTCGCTTTGGGAGGCGCCATTGTCAGCGAGCTTCCTCTGGGGACCTTCCCCGCGCCGCAGAACTTTCCCCGCCGCAACCGGATTCTGAGCGGTCTGTGCATCGCGGTGCTGGTGGTCGAGGCGGGCGAGAACTCCGGCACGCGCGTGACGGCGCGGTGCGCTCTCGAACAGAACCGCGACCTCTTTGCTGTGCCCGGCAACGTAACCAGCAAGGGTTCCTGGACGCCGAACACGCTGATTAAACAGGGCGCCAAGCTAGTGGCCACCTGGGAAGACGTGTGGGAAGACCTGCCCTCGCAGGTGCGGCTTGAATTGGAGGCCGAGGCCCCGGATGCATCCAAATCCCACACTACTGCATCCTTATTGCCGGACCCGGTGCTGCGGCCCGAAGAGTCGATTGTTTTGCAGGTTCTTCGTACCGACGAAAGCTTGCAGATCGATGAGATTCTTGAGCTGCTGGAAACGCAACTTACTTCCTCTGAAGTATTTACCGCGCTTTTCGAGCTTGAGATGGCGGGACGGATACGGAGCTTGCCGGGGAAGAATTATGTGCGGACAATGTGACGGTGAAGAGGCGGCGTTGGCATTAGGAACGCTTCGCGGACTCCCGCACTCGCCGCGATCGCGCAACGGGGAAGGATCCGGTTCTGAACGGGCAAAGAGCTAGAAGGGCAAGGGAGTATCTTCGGCTACCCGCGCAGTCAGCACCATTCCCGGCTTGATCACAGCGTCATTTCCGTAAATGCGCCCGGCGGCCAGGTCCACGAACGGAATGGACCCCAAGAGAAACTCCCGCTTGCTGGTAGGGCCCATAAGATATCCCGTACCGAGCAAGGGGATCGTTGTTCCGCGAATGGTGAGCGAATGAACCTGAAATCCAAGAACGCCGAAGACGCCGTAAGGTCCGGGCTTGGTGGCTGTTATGATCGTGGCTTCGACCGGCGTGCCTCTTGCGGCAAGGACGGTTCCATTCGCCTTCAGATCCTCGTCCAGCAGGACGCTGATTCTGTCTCCAGCCTGCGCGGTCTGCGAAGTCACTTCCGAATTCGTCACCAGGGGCAGCGAGGTTCCTGCATGCAGCACGCCGCCGGCGATCAGCACCGCGTCAGGCCTGGGGAGTGGAGGGCCGTCCACGATGTAGTTCGCACGGGCGATCAGGCTTTGTCCCTGGCCGGGCGCCACCGCAATGGCCTGCAAATGCGTGGTTGCGAGGATGGGAATGGGTCCCGTGTAGCGCGTCGAGTAGGTGGACGGGATCCAATCCTCGGTCGTGTAATAAATGACCGCGTTGGGAGTGGAGCTACGCATGCTCACCATCGTCCCCGCCGTCAGCCGGCCCGGCTCGATCGAAAAGGTAGGACGGTGCGTCATCCTGACCTTGGTTGCGTTCCGCTGGCCCTGGCTGGACTGTTGGCAGGACGGTCCGGCCGTCTGAGCCGCCGTCGAGGAATCCTGCCCGTAGGCAGATGCACAACCGAGAACAGCCAGGAGAATAAGGGCTCTCATCCTCCCCCTCCATCGCCGATCTTCTCTTCTAGTGTTTCGGACGAAAGGGGACCCCAAAAGTTGGCTGGGTGCGAGATTTTGTTTGAGGAGGACCTGTCAGCACTTTGAGCCTCGAACCCTCCGTCGGTTCGTTTGCGAATCGCCGGCAATTGAAGAGAATTTCGACAGGAAACTCGGCAAAGGCAAGATTTCCATTGATTCCAATCATTTACATGCGAGATTGGACCCATGCTGGCGCCGGTTTTTAAGGTGCGTTATGGGAAAATCATGCGGCAGAGAGTGGAAATGAGGCGGTGTTCCGTGGTACGTTGCAGAACTTGCAGGCCCGTTTTCCCCGGATAGGGAAAGAGAACGATGTCCGGGGCACAGGAAGAGGAACTCCGCGCCCGGATGGAAGCAGACGGCTCCTCAGAAGAGTCGAAGGAAATACCGGGCCGTGACGGCTCGATAAGAATTGAGAAGGAACAAACTCAGGATGGCAACTGGCAGATCACTGGTGATCGTCGAATCCCCCGCCAAGGCAAAGACGATCGAGAAATATCTGGGCAAAGGCTTCGATGTGCGTGCGTCGATCGGGCACATCATGGACCTGCCCAAGAATGACCTCGGCGTGGAACTGAAGAAGCGGACCTTTGAGCCGGAGCTGATCGTGTCTCCGGGCAAAGAGAAAGTAGTGGAGCAGCTGAAGAAACTGGCAGCCAAGGCCGACGAAGTGTACCTGGCGCCCGACCCCGACCGCGAAGGCGAGGCGATTGCATATCATCTGGCGCTGCAGCTTGGAAAAAATGCCAAGGAGAGGAAGAAGATTCGGCGCGTCACATTCAATGAGATTACGAAAAAGGCCGTGCAGGAGGCCTTCGATCATCCCCGCGATATCGATCAGCACCTGGTGGATGCGCAGCAGACCCGCCGCGTGCTCGACCGGCTGGTGGGCTACCAGATCTCTCCGCTTCTGTGGGACAAGGTGCGGCGTGGTCTATCCGCGGGCCGTGTGCAGACGGTTGCGGTGCGGCTGATTGTGGAGCGCGAGCGTGAGATCAGCGCCTTTCAGCCAGTCGAGTATTGGACCCTGGACGCAATTCTGCATCCCGAAGGCCGGCCCGACGCGGCATTCAAGGCGCGATTCGTCGGGATCGACGGCGAGCCGGCGCGGGTGCCGAACGGCGGGGACAAGGAGGGCAAAGAGCAGTTCATCTCCAATGCCTTGCCCGACGCAAAGGCAAAGGATGAAGTGCTGAACGCGCTTGAAGGCGCTGCCTGGTCCATTTCGTCTCTGCAGTCGCGCGAGCAGCAGCGGCGGCCGCTGGCGCCCTTCATCACCAGCCAGTTGCAGCGCGACGCCGCCAACAGGCTCGGCTTCAACGTGCGCCGCACCATGGGCGTGGCGCAGCGGCTCTACGAAGGTGTGGACCTTGGCGCCGAAGGGACGACCGGCCTGATTACTTACATGCGTACGGATTCACCGCGCGTTGCGCCCGAGGCGGTCGACGGTGCGCGGGCCTGGATCGCGAAGGAGCTCGGCACGCAGTATCTTCCGCCCGCGCCCAATGTCTACCGGGGAAAGACAGATGCACAGGATGCGCACGAGGCGATCCGGCCCACCGATGCCTCGCGGACGCCTGAGTCCGTCGCGCGCTACCTGACCGACGAGCAGCAGAAACTCTATACGCTGGTCTGGAGGCGCTTCGTGGCTTCGCAGATGGTGCCGGCCGTGTACGACGTGACCACGGCGAACATCGCCGCCGTGGCGAAGACAACCGGCAGGACCCACGACTTCCGCGCTAGCGGCTCGGTGTTGCGCTTCGACGGCTTCCTGAAGGTGTACGAGTCGTCGGAGGAGAAGAAGGATGAGGACGAGTCCTCGAGCCGGCTTCCCAACCTGGACGGCGTGAAGGGGCTGGGCTTGGACGAGTTGCTGCCCGAACAGCATGCGACGCAGCCTCCCCCGCGTTACAACGAAGCCTCGCTGGTCAGGGAGCTGGAAGAGCGGGGCATCGGGCGCCCGTCCACCTACGCATCGATCATCAGCACTATCCAGGACCGCGAATATGTGGTCAAGCACGGCGGATCCCGCGGGCGCTTTTACCCCACCGAGATTGGCGTTGTGGTGTGCGAACTGCTGGTGGAGAACTTTCCCTACATCTTCGATACCGCGTACACGGCCAAGCTGGAGACCGAGCTCGACGATATTGAAGAAGGCACGGAGAAGTGGACCGATCTGCTCAACGGCTTCTACGGATATTTCGAAAAGGAGCTGAAAACAGCCGGCAAGAAGATGCGCAACATCAAGCGCATGGAGCAAGAGACCCAAGAAAAGTGCGAGCTGTGCGGCTCGCCTCTGGTGCTCAAGTGGGGTAAATTCGGCACCTTCTATGCGTGTTCGACCTACAACAAGAAAGATCCTTCTAGCTGCGCATTCACCAAGGAAAACATAGCGGCCAAACCGGACCTGAATACGCCGGAGGCGCAGGAAGCAGGCGACACCGAGGAATACTGCGAGAATTGCGGCAAAGTGATGGTCATGCGGCGCGGGCTCTTCGGGCCGTTCATGGCCTGCCCGGACTACAATGCCGATCCGCCCTGCAAGACCTTCCGCAAGCTGAGCCAGAAGCAGCAGCAGAAGCCGCCGGAACCCACCGGCGAGGACTGCCCGGTGTGCGGCAAGCCGCTGGTGCTGCGCCAGGGCGCCTATGGCGAATTCGTCTCCTGCTCCGGGTACCCGAAATGCAAGTACGTCAAGCAAAACCTGATCGAAGGCATGAAGTGCCCCAAGTGCGGCGAGGGCGACATTGCCGAGCGCAAAGCGCGGCGGGGCAACGTCTTCTGGGGCTGCACCAACTATCCGAAGTGCGATTTCACTTCGAACTACAAGCCTGTGCCGAAGAAGTGTCCGGAATGCGGCAGCCCATATCTGGTCGAGAAGACCACGCGGTCGGGCGTCTATCTTGAATGCCCGAACAAGAAGAAAGGCGCCGAAGAGAAGCCCGCGCCGAAAAAGCGCGGCAAAAAGTCGGCGCCCCCGGCCGCAACAAGCGCCGTAGCGTGCAACTATTCCAAGCGCATCGGCGATGCGCCGCCCCCGCCGCGGCCGGAAACGCATGGCCCCGTATTGGAGAAGCAGAAAGAAGAGAAGCGCGAACTGCAGGCGGTGTAACGGGCGCTCAAGAGCCTGCTTTCATGCCGTTTTCCGGACTAATTGGGCAAGAGGAGTCCCCAGCTCTTGCGGGGCGGCGGCGGAGATTTGACAATTCCGGGAGCCGTCTCCGCGCAATTTCAGCCGGCCCGCAAAGGCTAAGGTTCCACAATGGTTCTAATGTGCATCCGGCGTCCGCCGCGGCGGAGGATCGTGCTGTGAGAATTTTGGTTTTCCGGGAGGATTTTCCGCAGCCTGTCGAGCCGTGCAGAGGTATGCTGATCCTTCCCCAGTGAGGTTTCCAGGAGGAAGACGCTGAAAACCGTCCAGAATCCCTACGACGCTGTCGCATATCCCGGCCAGTCCTATTTCGACACACACCCCGACCATCTGGCCGCCATGGCCATCCTGCACGGGCTCTCGCCGGCTCCCGTCGACCGCTGCCGCGTCCTTGAGGTTGCGTGCGGCGACGGCGCCAATCTGATCCCCATGGCCTACGCCATCCCCGGGAGCGAATTCGTGGGCTTCGATCTGGCGCAGCTGCCGATCGAGCGCGGCCAGGCGAGAATCGGCGAGCTGGGCTTGAAAAATGTGCGTCTCTTCGTGGGCGACCTGCTCGAGGTTGGCGAAGAGCTTGGCTCCTTCGACTACATCATCGCCCACGGCCTCTACGCCTGGGCGCCGGACAACGTGCGCGACCGGCTGCTGGAGCTTGGCGGCGCTTTGCTTTCCGGCAACGGAGTTGCCTTTGTCAGCTACAACGCCAAGCCGGGCGGCTATCTGCGAACCATGCTCCGCGACATGATGCTCTTTGGCACGAACTCCATCGACGACCCGATCCAGCGCGTCGCCGAGGGATTCAGATTCCTCCGCTTCGTGGCCGGGTCCAGGCCAAAAGACGACGTCTATCGCCAGCTCATCGAGAGTCAACTGGTGGGAATGGAAAAACGCGCCGCCGCCGTCACAAGTCACGATGAGTTGAGCAGCAATTACCAACCGGCGTCTTTCTTCGAGTTTGTTGCGCATGCGCAGAGACACGGCCTCGCTTACTTGTGCGAGGCCAGCCTGCCGCCGCCCACCGATCCGGGTTACAGCGCCGAGATCCATTCCGCACTCGAAAACGTGGGGGGCGGCGATCTCTTGCGGCAGGAGCAGCTCCTGGATTTTGTGCGCATGCGCATGTACAGGGAAACGCTGCTGTGCAAGGCCGGGCGCGCGCTGCGGCGCGACTTTCCCGCGGAATATCTGCGCCGGTTGCTGTTTGCTTCGCAAGCCACGCCTGTTCCCGGCGAGGCGCCCGGGTCCACGGCGTTCGTTTTGCCCGGCGGCGTCGTCAAGATGGAATCCAACCATCCCGCCGTGACGGCGCTGCTCCTGGAGCTGGGAAGGGCCTGGCCCCGCGCTCTCTGTTTCGAGGCCCTTGAACCGCATCTTGCGGCCAACGGTCTGACGCTCGACGGGCAAGGGGCCGCTCTGCTCATCCGGCTGGCGATTGCAAAGATCATCGAGTTCCGCACCTGGAACGCTCCTCTGGCGTCCGCCATCCCGGAACGGCCGCGAGCCAGCGCTTGCAGCCGGCAGGAAGCCGTTGCGCATGCCCTGGTCACGTCGCTGCTGCACAGGACGGTCGGTCTTGAAGACGAGAAGCTGCGGAATCTCCTGAGGCTGCTTGATGGGACCCGCAATCGCGCGGAGCTTCTCGCAGCCATGCAGGTGGAGTTTCCCGATTCGCCGCTCGTTGAGCTCGAGGAGGGACTTGATCCCAGCTTGCGGATTCTGCACACGGCCGGGCTCCTCGAAGCCTGAAGAGACAGCGAGTGGGAGAGGCCGAACGGGCGGCAAGCCCTGGGTGGACTCTTGTACCATGAGTCGCAGTGGAGAATTTCATGGAACGCATGCTGGCCACACCGGCCGACGCTGAGATCATTCTGAAGCTTTATGAGCTGCGCACCGAAGCCGTGATGCGGCAGGCGCGCGCGTGGATTGCGGGAGAGTTTTGGCCGGCGACGGCGGAAGAGTTCTTTGCCGTACTGGAGAATCCGAAGGACCCGCACAACCCCTGGCTGCGGCAGGTGATTACTTACTGGGAGATGGCGGCCGCCATGGTGCTTCATGGCGCGGTCTCGGCTGAGTTGTTTGTCGATTGCAACGCCGAGGGATTCTTCCTGCTGGCCAAGTTTGCCCCCATTCTCGATGCCATCCGCGAGAGGAATCCGGGATTCTTAACCAAGACCACCGAGCTGGTCAGCCGGTTTTCGAGCGCCGCGCAACGCTACGAAACAACACTGAAAACGGTGGAGGCCCGGCGGGCCAGATTGGGCGCCGGCAGGGAAGCCCAGGAGCAGTATTTCTATTCGGCGAAATCATGACGCGAGCTGGGGCTCTTGTGCGATCCCGGGCCCAGGGAGCATGATAAGGTTGTCTCGCCTATCGCATTCCCCAGGAGGACTTCCATGAAGCGGTGTCTCGTTGTGGCGGCAGCATTTCTTGCATTTGCCGTCTTGTCAGCACGCGCGGTCGATTCGACCCAGATTAACGGCTGGATCTCTGACGCGATGTGCGGCGCAAAACATGCCGGAAGCGGCGCGGACTGCGTCAAAGGGTGTATCAAGCACGGCCAGAAACCGGTGTTTGTCGATGAGGCCAAGAAGCAGGTCTGGTCCATCGACAATGCGGATGCAGTGAAGGATTTCTACGGCGATCACGTGACGGTGACTGCGACCACCGATTCGGCCAAGATGAGCGTCCATATCGATTCGATTGCGGAAGCCAAGTAGGCGTGGCGCCGGCGGGCGCCGGTTTGAAATTCGTGGAGGTTGCCGCAGCGGGCTGCTCCTGACGGCCGGCTCTCGCAGCGTTTTTGTGCGAGCGACGGATGCGGCATGCGGCGCGGAAGGCAGGCAGACGGGGACTCGCCACTGAAGCTTGATTTCTGGTACTGTCGTATCGGTTAGCCGCTCAGGGCTGGGTCGAGCTTGCCCCTTGGGGAGGGGCGGGCCGATTGGTCCGGAGATGGCCGGAATCAGTATGGCTCGAGCAATCTGGAACGGCAAAGTCATTGCCGAAAGCGATCAGACCCTGGAAGTGGACGGAAATGTTTATTTTCCCGAGTCCAGCCTCAAGCGGGAATACCTTCGGCCCAGCAGCACCACTTCCACGGATCCAGCGAAGGGCCAGGCGCGCTACATGAGCCTCGTGATCGACGGGCAAGACAACCAGGACGCAGCCTGGTACTACCCCGACCCCAAGCCCGCGGCTCGCCGGATCAAAGGCTACGTGGCCTTTTGGCGCGGGGTTGAAGTGGAAAAGGATCAGGGCGGTGAAAGGGACTCCGGCGACGGAGCCTAGCGGCTCGGGATCGGAGCGGCGCAAGCAATTGCCGTTCTTTCCCGATGTTCGCTCCATCTGCGGCCCGGCCATTCTTACTTCAGCGCGGAATCAAATGCCCACAACGAAGTTGTTCTTTTTCTTAACGTTGAGCGCCGCCAGTGCCGGATGCGCGCATCCGGTTGCCGCACCGGCGCCGGCGGTTGCGCCGCCCACGCTTGCCGGCGATTCAACTCATCCTGCTCACACGCAGGGGTGGGTCGAAACGAAACTCTACTTCGGTCTGGGCCCGGCGGAGCACCCCGAGCAGGGGATCACCGAAGCGGCATGGCGAGACTTCCTGGACAAAGAAGTCACGCCGCGGTTTCCGGCGGGGCTGAGCGTGATCGACGTCTCCGGCCAGTGGCTGAACCAAGGCAGCCCGACGCCGGAGCGGCTGCGCTCGGAGTTGCTGGTGATCGATCACCCCGACACCGCCGAAGACCGCGCCAAGATCGACGCCATCCGCTCGGCGTGGAAACAGAAGACCGGGGATCAGTCTGTGCTGATGGTGACCGAACCGGCGGATGTTTCCTTTTGAAGTGGCCGGTTTGACGCCGATCACTTTTTGCGCCGCGCGCCAGGGCGGCGCGACAGGACCGAAGCGAGAGCCCGATTACCTGGTCACGAGCGAAGTGAACGGATAAACATAAGCCGTCAGGCAGACCAACCCTCCGACTAAAGCAGCCAGCGCCAGGCTATGCAAAAAGACGAAGCGCAGGATCGTGCCTTCCTGCCCATAAACCTGCGTTGCGGTGCTGGCTACCACGATGCTCGGCGCCGCGATCATCTTTCCCATGACGCCTCCGCAGGCATTCGCCGAGGCCATCAGCACCGGCGAAACCCCGATCTGCTGCGCGGTCATGGTTTGCAGGCTGCCGAAGAGCACGTTGGAAGAGGTATCGGAGCCCGTGCTGGCCGTGCCCAGCCATCCGATCAAGGTTCCAAAGAAGGGATACCACGCTCCCGTTCGCGCAAAGGCCAGGCCGAGCGTCGCATCCAGGCCGCAATAGCGGGTAATGTAACCGATGGCCAGCATCGCGGCAATCGTGACCAGGGTGAAGCGAAGATCGACCAGCGTTTTTGCAAAGACTCCGGCCTGGGAGCGGAACCCCATTCCCATCAGCAATCCGGCCAGGACAGCCGCGATCAGGATGCCCGTCCCGGTCGCCGTTGCCCAGTTGAGCGCGAACACTGCGGGCTCGGGTGTGGGCCTGGGTACGACCGGCGGAACCCGAGAAACAACATAATTCAGCCCGGCAACCTGGAACTTCACGGTAGTTTCGGCGTCGAGCCAGCGCGAGAACCGGGGCAATCCCCAAACAAAAACCACCAGGCTCAGCACCAGCCAGGGCAGCCAGGCTTTGAAGATCTTGACGGCGCTGTGTTCGAAGCGACGGCGCGCCCGCCCGGTCACGTCTACTCCCTCGGCGTTCAGCACGCGCCTGGGCCGCCAGAAGCGCAAGAATGCGATGAGAACCACGATGGTCGACGTGGAGGCGGCGATGATGGCCAGCGACGGCCCGTTCAGGCGCGCCACTCCGTATTGCACCAGTGCGAACGTGCCGCCGGCAACCAGAATGGCCGGCCACACCTCGACCATGCCGCGGAACCCCGCGTACGCCCAAATGAGCCAGAAGGGAACCAGAACGCAGAAAGGAAGCAGGATGACGGAGATCGTCTTCGTCAGCAACATGAGGTCCAGCCCGGTTACGCCATGCAGCGCTACGGTGGGAATGCCGAGTCCTCCGAACGCTACCGGTGCGGTGTTGGCCAGCAGTGTAAGACCGGCGGCCTGAAGCGGCTTGAAGCCGAGACTGATCAGGATGGCTCCGCAAACCGCCACCGGCGTGCCAAAACCGCACGTGCCTTCGAAGAATGCCCCGAGCGCGAAGGCAATCAGCAAAAGCTGCAGGCGGCTGTCGTCGGTGATATTGGCCAGGCTCTCCTGCAGCGTGGCAAACCTTCCCGCCTTGACCGTGAGGCCGTAGAGAAAGATGACGGGCAGGATAATCCAGCAGATCGGAAAGAGCCCGTACCCAGCGCCGTAGGCGGCCGCCGTCAAGGCCAGCCGGACGGGCATGTGAAAGAGGACGATCGAGACGGCGAGCGCCGTGAGCAGTCCCGCAACCGCGGCCACATGCGCCTTGACGCGAAGAATCGCCATCGCTCCCAGAAGCACGACAATGGGCAGCGCGGCAAGCACGGTGGAGAGCCACCACCTGCCGGTTGGATCGTAGCCCTGCGCCCACCGGCCCTTCGCGGGATTGGTCGCGAGCAAATACGCCGAACCGGCGATCAGAACCAGGACTCCGCCCGTGAACAGAGCCAGCGAAGGAACCGATCCTGGCTTAGCGGCTCTTGATACGGTTGGAGAGCCGTTTGATGAAGGAAGGGAATCCATGCGGCCTCTCGTCAGCAGTCGAGCCGACTATATCAAAGAGACAGCGGGATGTGTCGAGAGCCTCGTGGAGTGCGGGATTTCAGCTTAGTTGAACGGTCCCAGCGATTCCGTCGACGCGCTTTCAGCGGCGGTGAGCGGCCGCAACCCGGGCGCGTGGGGGGATTTCTTGTCGAAGACGGCCGGCACGCGGCGAGGGGCAAGACAGGCGAAGGCGGTGGCCGCGATCACGCGCAGGTCGCTCCACGCCGTCGCGCAGCCCATATAGCGCGCATCGATGCGCGCCTTGAGCGGCTTGATGTGGCGATGATAGAAGTCCTCCATCAGGGCGGGATGCACGTGGCACAGGAGATCTTCTTCGCCGCGGAAGGTCAGCGTGGCTGCACCGGTGATGCCGGGCCGATACGGCATGTTGGCAATTCCCGCGTATTCGGGCAGCTTGGGCCGCGGTCCCACCAGGCTCATGTCGCCGCGCAGGACGTTGTAGAACTGCGGCAGTTCGTCGAGCTTAAACCGTCGCAGCCATCGGCCCAGGGCCGTAACCCGGCCATCGCCGTTCTTGGTC
>Ga0335078_10014599_pt1 | contig 11654 bp, 6 predicted proteins | sample Lox_Sample_32_FD_206711 | JGI IMG/M metagenome (GOLD analysis project Ga0335078, IMG submission 206711) | Soil microbial communities from Loxahatchee National Wildlife Refuge, Florida, United States - Lox_Sample_3.2 | ecosystem: Environmental > Terrestrial > Soil > Wetlands | place: USA: Florida...
GGATCCGGGGCCGAGACAACGATCAGCAGATTGACGGGCAAAACAACAACGACAACTCGGTGACGGGCCCGTCGATTTTCATCGGCGACGACAACTTTGTTCAGGAATACCAGATCACCACTGACAACTTCGGTGCTGAGTATGGCCGGAATTCGGGTTCCGTCGTCAACATCTTGACCAGACAAGGTACCAACAACTGGCACGGCGACATCTACGGCACCGAGGGCAACTCCGATCTGGACTCACTTTCCAACACGCAGAAGGCGTTTGAAGGTTTGACCACAGTCCCCCATTACAACGAGGAGTTCGCTGGGGCGACGATCGGCGGCCCGCTCATGAAGAACCGCGGATTTGTCTTTGCCGGATTTAGCCAGCAGTTGGACACCGGCGTCCAGGGAGTGCTGTCGAATGGCAGCCTTACCCCCGATCCCACCGGCCTCGGCCAACTGGCCGCCTGTTTCCCGGGAAGCTCCTCAGTGGCCGCCCTCCAGAAATACGGACCTTTTGGCGTCGGTGGCGGGAGTCCTCAGATCGAAGGCACCCCGCAAACCGCAGTGCTGTCTACGCCGGATGGGGGAACCTGTGACGTCGAAGTCTCCGGCGTCCAGCGCACCGTCAATCAAGGCTCCCACCAGTACAATTCCGTGCTGCGCTTCGACGTTCAGGGCCAGAAGGACCACGTTTACGGCCGTTGGCTCTATCAGCGCTTGAACTTCTTCAACGCCGATGAAGGAACCGGTGCCGCGGGCTACCCCGAGAACGTCCCTTCTCTCGGAACCGATTGGGGACTCGACTGGACCCATAACTTTGGATCGAGCGTCGTGAATGAGGCACGCTTCAGTTACGGACGTGAAACGGTAGAATTCGGAGGGAACTTACTAGGCAACACGGTCCCCCCTGACACCGCAATAAGCACGGCGCTCGCCAGCATCAATCCTGGTCGCGTTCCTCTGGAAAGCGGAGGAACCGCGGGAGGGATCTCTTTCGGCCCTGGCACCTCCTTCCCTCAGGGCCGCATCGTGAACACGTTCCAGACGCAGGACAACCTGAATTACATTCGTGGCGCCCACCAGTTCAAGATGGGAGCTAACTGGACCTACCAACGTTCGCCCAATTTGTTCCTGCCCAACGGCAACGGTGCCTGGACCTTTGGGACGCTCAGTAGCTTTGCGGCGAATACGCCCAGTTCGGTGAGTATTACCGTGGGGAGCCCGACGCTCGATTTCCGCGAGCACGACCTGTTCGCCTATTTCGGCGACGACTGGAAAGTAAAGCCAAATTTGACGTTGAACTTGGGGGTGACGTGGTCGTACTTCACCCAAGCTTCAACCCTGTTTCACAACGCCGACTTGAAGAACGAGAACAGTTCCAATCCGTTCTTCAATCCGGACCTGCCCCTCTCCGTTCGGGTGTTCCCGGAGATTCCCGCTGCCAAGGGCGATTTTGGACCCAGCGCCGGATTTGCGTGGACACCTAATTGGGGTGGGCGCATCTTCGGCAACGGGAAGACGGTGCTGCGCGGGGGATATCGTTTGACCTATGACCCGATTTTTTACAACATCTACCTGAACATTGCCTCCTCGGCTCCTCAGGTTCTCGCCCAGACTCTCACCGGCTCTAACGCTCAGCCGTTGCTGGCGAACCCTCAAGGGCCTGCGGTTCGGTCTCAACTTGCCCCCTTCCTGACGTTCGGAGTACAGGATCCTCGCAACTTCAATCAGACTGACACCGCACCGAATTTCAGGCCTGACCACGTTCAGGAATGGAGCTTCGGTATTCAACGGGAGTTCACCGCCAAGTCGGTCGTTGAGGCGCGTTACGTGGGCAACCATGGCAGCAACCTATTTCAGTCGACCGACGGCAATCCGTATATCGCCGACTTGGCGGCAAATTATCCGAATTTGCTCCCCTCCGGAGCAACTCCTTGCGCTTCGGATCAGGCGGTGGTCGCCAATGCTACGGGCCGGCTGAACTGCAATGAAGGCGTCCTCCGTCGCCGCACCAATACCGGTGTCTCAGACTACGAGGGCGTGCAATTCGAATGGCGGGCCACTAATCTGGCCAAGCAACTCTCTCTGCGAACCAGCTACACGATCTCGAAAACAACCGACAACGTTACAGACATCTTCAATACTGGCGCAGCCGGCAACACGCTCGCTTTCTCCCAAGACCCTCTCAACTTCATCGGCGCTGAGCACGGCCTCTCGGGTATCGACATTCCTCAAAACTGGACGCTGGGTTTCGCCTGGCAGATTCCCGCGTTCCGTAACCAACACGGCGCCGTGGGTCACGTGTTTGGAGGCTGGGGCCTTTCCGGGACCTATTTCATTGCCTCGGGTGAACCTTACAGCCCGGTGCAGTTCTTCTTCAACGAGGCCGCGGGCGGCAACAACTACTTCGACACCAACTTCGACCTCGCCTTCATCGGGTTCTACGAAACCGGCCGTCCTTTTGTCGCGACACCCACTGCTCCCGTCACGGCAGTAGGTGTGTATGCCGGCGATGCGTGTAACTATGCCGGTGTTGGCTGCGAGCTTTCGCCGACCGAGTTGCTCGACTTCAACAACGTCAATCACACCGGCAACGAGGTCCAGGTGCAGAAGAACCAGATCCGGTTCATCATGAATGGACCGACGGCTCAGTCGGTGTACGGCACTCCGTTCGGAACCGCAGCCCGCAACAGCCTACGGGATTACCATCTCAACTCCGCCAATGTCTCCCTTTATAAGACCGTGAACCTCGGAGAACGCATCAAGGTGCAGTGGCATATGAGCTTGCTTAATGCCTTCAATCATCCGAACTTCAGCTCGATTGACCCGGTGCTCGAAGATCTCGGCGACAACGGGCTTGGAGACGGATTCGGGCTTGCACAGCTACAGCCGTCGACGGCCCAGGGCTTTACCGGCGGCACCCGGACCATTCGGTTTGGTTTGAAGGTGCTTTTCTAGCGCGCTCAGCGCGGCCGTTGTCATTACTCTTCGATCTCAGCCGGGATGTCCTAGGGCGCCTGCAACCCCTGCGGGCGCCCTTTTCCTTAGCAGGGCATCGCCATGCGATGGAGCAGGCGTTCCTGGGGTTGACCGCCGATCGAAGATCAGCGTCGCCCCGCTGGCTAGCCTACAATATTCGACTTAGGTGAGCCTTGACAGGCAGGCTTCGCCGTGATATACATGCTGGCTGTGCTCTTGATGCTCCGAAACCGGGTTTACCTTTTGGAGATGCGAGTGTCCAGACTGCAAGCGGCAGGCCAGGGTGGCGGCCCGAACGGCGGAGAGGGCTCGGAAATGGGCGGCCACCGGGGCCGACCCCATACGTCAAATTGCGACATGGCGAGCCGCAAAGCCCCGGCAGCCGCGCGAACGAAGCCGGAATATTATTGATGGCACGAGACTTGCGGAAATAATTCGGAGCGTCCGAAGCTCAGAGGCAAGCCTGGCAGTTAACGTCCGCCGGAGAATTGGGAGTGGCGACAAACGAAGCCAGAATCTTATTGATGGAACGAGGGTTCGAATAATATCTCGAGGAATAGGCTTGAGATCTGCGTCGGACCGAGGTTCTCACTTCTCCTGACTTCTGGCTTCTTGCTTCTGACCTCTGACTTCTGGCATTTCGCTTCTGACTCCTCATGAAGTCCCCCGCCCAACGCGCCCTTGACACCGCTGTGGCCTCCGGCGCCGGCTACGCCGATGTCCGGGTGGTCGACTACCATCAGCGCTACCTCGCCGCCAAGAACGGCCAGGCTTCCGGCGTTCGCGAATGGGAGTCGATGGGAATCGGCATCCGGGTTATCGCCGGCGGCGCCTGGGGCTTTGCCGCTACCGATGACCTCACCAACCCGGCAATCGACCGGGCCGCGGCTCAGGCCGTCGAGGTGGCGCGGGCAAGCGCCCTGGCCAAGAAGCATGACGTTCAGTTGGCGCCTGAAGACCGTCGCGTCGACCATTGGGAGAGCCCATGCCGGATTGATCCCTTCACCGTTCCTGTCTCCTCCTGCCTGGACTTGTTGCTGAAAGTGGATGCCGAACTGCGGCGGGTGCCGGGCGTGACCCTGGCCGAAGGATCGATGGACTTCCGCCGCATCGAGCAGTGGTTTCTTTCCAGCCTGGGCTCGGAAATCCACCAGGTGCGTACGCAAACGGGAGTAGGCTACTGCGCTACCTCCTTCGAGGCCGGCGAGATTCAGCGGCGCTCCTATCCCAATTCCTTCGGCGGCCAATATCAGACCGCGGGCTACGAGTTGGTGGAGCAATTAGACCTGTTGGGCCACGCGCCCGAGATCGCCGAGGAAGCCGTGGCGCTTCACCAGGCCGAGCAGTGCCCGGCGGGCGTGAAGGACGTGATCCTGGGCGGCTCGCAGCTTGGCTTGCAGATCCACGAATCGATAGGACATCCCATTGAGCTCGACCGGGTGCTGGGCGACGAGGCCAACTATGCCGGCATGAGCTTCCTGACAATCGAGAAGCTCAACCACTTGAAGTACGCGTCTGAGATCGTGAACGTGGTGGCGGACGCGAGACCGGAGCACGGCCCAGGCCTGGGCACGTTCCTCTATGACGACGAGGGCGTTCCCGCGCAGTGCACGCCGGTGATCCGGGACGGACTCTTCGTGGGTTATCTCAGTTCGCGGGAGTCCGCCGCCTCGGCAGGCCTCGGCCGCTCCAGCGGCGCCATGCGCGCCGAAGGCTGGAATCGTATTCCCCTCATTCGCATGACCAACGTCAGTCTGTTGCCCGGAACGTGGAAGTTCGACGATCTGATCACCGATACCGATGACGGCATTCTGGTGGAGACGAACCGAAGCTGGTCGATCGATGACCGCCGCTATAACTTCCAGTTCGGAACCGAAATCGGCTGGGAGATCAAGGGTGGAAAGCGCGGTCGAATGCTCAAAAACCCCAGTTACGGCGGCATCACCACGGAGTTCTGGAATTCCTGCGATGCCATCTGCGGCCCGGAGCACTGGACCCTGTGGGGCACACCGAACTGCGGCAAGGGCCAGCCCGGCCAGATCATGGGCACCGGCCATGGCGCCGCGCCGGCGCGCTTCCGCAAGGTCAAGGTCGGAGTCGCGTACGGGAATTGAGTGATTGGATGATCGGTGATTGAGTGAATAAAGGATTGAGTGATTGATGAGATGATTACGTACCGTTGCAAGCTTTTCGGGTTATGAGCCGACCGGAGGAGCCGCGAGATCAACAAAGCGATTCGCAGTGCGCATCATCAAGTTGTTTCGAGCGCTGCCGAAAGCTGAAGAGGCGCGCGTAATCGGCCGGCAGTTACTGCGCTCCCGAACGTCAGTAGCGGCGAATTACAGGGCGATCTGCCGGGCGCGGTCACGCGCTGAGTTTGTCGCTAAACTGGGTGTGGTCATCGAGGAGGCCGATGAGACAGTTTTCTGGCTTGAATTGCTAGTGGACTCGGAGCTGATGAGCCGCGAGCGCACGGAGTCCTTGCTCGCTGAGGCGAACGAGCTGGTAGCCATCTTTGTCGCCTCGCGAAAGACGGCCCGGCTGATCAAATTGAATTGAAAGGTGAATTCGCTCGATCACTCAATCGCCCAATCACTCAATGTTGACCCGCCAGCGTGCCCAAGAACTTTTCGCCGAAGTCACGAAGTACTCCACGGCTGATGAGACCGAAACCCTCATCACCTCGAACCGGTACGCCCTCACCCGTTTCGCCAACAACCACATCCATCAGAACGTGACTGAAGAAGGACTCTACCTCTCGGTGCGCGCGGTGGGCGGCCATCGCACAGCGCGCGCCGGCACCAACAAGCTGGATAGCGCCTCCATCCGCAGGCTGGCGGAGGCGGCGCTGGACCTGGCCCGGCTGCAGCCGCCCCATCCGGAGCTTCTGCGCATGCCCGAGCCTCAGATGTACCGCGCGGTACAGCGCTTTGTGCCGGCGACGGCGGAACTGGGCCCGCGCGAGCGCGCGGAAGCGGTAAACAACGTGATTCGCCGGGCCGAAGCCGATTCGCTGACCGCCGCCGGCGTCTTCTCCAGTGGTTGCTCGGTGATGGCGCTCTTCAATTCGCGCGGCCTGCGCGCATTTCACGAAGAGACGGTGTCAGAATTTTCGGTGACGATGGTCGGTTCCACGAGCTCAGGCTGGGCGAAGAAGACAAGGTCCAACCATCTTGAACTCGACCCCGAAGCACTCGCGGATCGCGCGGCGCGCAAGGCTGTGGCGACCGCCGAGCCTCGCGAGATTCCGCCGGGACGTTATGCGGTGATCCTCGAACCTGCCGCCGTGCTCGACCTGATGGGCTTCCTGGTGTTTGATTTCAGCGGTCTGGCCGTGGCCGAGCAGCGCAGTTGTTTGACCGCCAGGATGGGAGAGAAGCTCTTCGGTAGCAATATCGAGATTCGCGACGACGTATTCCATCCGTTGCATCTGGGGGCCCCGTTTGACGGCGAAGGCGTACCCCGGCAGCGAGTCGTTCTGGTGGAACACGGGGTGCCCAAGAACCTCGTCTACGCAAGGCAGACCGCGCGTAAGGCGGGGGCGGAGCCCACCGGACACGGTTTCCCGCTGCCTAACGAATACGGCGAAGCTCCGCTGAATATCGTCATGGAGGGCGGCCGGCACAGCGTGGAAGACATGATTCGCTCAACCGAGCGCGGCCTCCTCGTCACGCGCCTGTGGTACATCCGCGAAGTCGATCCCTATCGGAAGATCGTCACGGGCATGACACGCGACGGTACCTTCTGGATCGAAGGCGGCGAGCTGCGATACGGGCTCAAGAACCTGCGCTTTAACCAGAGCCTGATCGAGATGCTTTCGAACGTGGAAATGATGGGCCCGCCGGAGCGCGCCGCCGGGGAGGAATCCTTCGAGATGGTGGTTCCGGCCATGAAAGTGCGTGATTTCACCTTCTCGTCAGTGACCAAGTTCTAGCGAGCTAGGCTAGACTAGGAGGCGCCGGAAAAACTCGCCCGACCTGTCATTCCGAGGAGCCGAAGGCGACGAGGAATCTCGTATTTCCTTTGCCGATGACACGTGAACGCAATCAACGCCGTCATTCCCGCGAAGGCGGGAATCCATTGTCGAAGCCTCGGGAATCACGCAGCATCGAGGGAAGTGGATTCCCGCCTGCGCGGGAATGACCGGGCTCCGAGGGCGGTTTCGCACAGCAGATGACACCAAGAAGCAGTCCTGGGCGCTTGACTTACCTACCGTTCGGTAGGTATGATGCTGCCTGTTATTTCCCGGCCGGCCAAATGACGACGTCGCTGGCCGCATCGGTTCGCTACAAGGAGAGGCCATGGGCGAGCGTATACACATTTTCGATACTACGTTGCGCGACGGCGAGCAGTCGCCAGGCTGCAGCTTGAACCTCGAAGAGAAACTCGAAATGGCCCGGCAACTCGCCCGGCTTGGGGTGGACGTGCTCGAAGCCGGCTTTCCTATCGCCTCGGAAGGCGATTTCGAGGCTGTCCACGCCATCGCCTGCGCGATTCGCGGTCCGATCATCGCGGCCTTGGCGCGCGCCAACGAGAAGGACATCCGGCGCGCCGCGCAGGCCCTCGAAGGTGCGGCTCAAGCGCGGCTGCACACATTTCTCGCAACCTCCGACATCCACCTTCAGTACAAGCTTCACAAGACTCGCGAAGAGGCGCTGCAGCAGATTTGCGAGATGGTCGCGCTGGCGGCCTCTTTGGTGCCGGACGTTGAGTTCTCACCCGAAGATGCCGGCCGCACTGACCGCGATTTTCTGGTGGAGTGCTGCCACGCTGCTGTAGAAGCCGGGGCGCGGGTGCTCAACCTGCCGGATACGGTGGGCTACTGCCTCGGGCCTGAGTACGAACAGATGTTCCGCGACGTGCGGGAGCGCGTGCCGGGCAGCCATCCCTTCATACTGAGCACCCACACTCACGACGATCTGGGCCTGGCGGCAGCCAACACCCTGGCCGGCATTCAGGGCGGGGCGCGCCAGGTGGAATGCACCATCAATGGCATCGGCGAACGCGCCGGCAACGCCGCCCTGGAAGAGATCGTCATGGCGCTGCATCTCCGCCGGGAACACCTGGGATTCGAAACCGGCATTCGCTACGAGGAACTGTACCCTTCGAGCCGGCTGCTGACTCGCCTCACCGGAGTGGCGGTCCAGCCCAACAAGGCCGTCGTGGGAGACAACGCATTTGCGCACGAAGCCGGCATCCACCAGGACGGCATGCTGAAGAACAGCCTCACCTACGAAATCATGAGTCCGGCGACGGTAGGCGCACCTGCCACCGCCATCGTGCTCGGAAAGCACTCCGGGCGCCACGGCCTCGCTCAACGCTACGAGCACCTTGGTTATGCGCTGTCAAAAACCGAACTCGACCACGCCTACCAGCTGTTCTGCCGGCTCGCTGATCGCAAGAAGCGCATCTACGATGAGGACCTGATTCAGATCGCCAACCGGGATCTCGCGCACCACGCGCACGCCATTGACCTGCGTCACGTCGAGGTCCGCACCTCAAGCGCCGATTCGGCGGCAGCCACTGTCGACCTCGACCGCAATGGTGAAATCCTGTCGGCCTCGGCGGTCGCAGACGACGCCGAAGATGCGGTGTTCGCGGCCATCGATCGGGCGCTCGGCCTGACCGGCGAGCTGGTCGAGCTCTCGATTCATGGCCAAGGCGGCCCCGGTCATCGCGAGAGTGAGGTCTCGCTGCGGGTGCGGTTTTCCGGACGCGAGTTTTCAGGCCGGGCCTCGGCGCCACGCACCATTGCGGCTGCCGCTCGCGCCTATCTTCAGGCGGTTGGGAAGGCCGTCGCCGAGCGCGGCCGTCAACGCGCAGTCGCGACCACGGCCGGCGCGGCCGAATCAATCGCCGTTTCCGCCCTCCAATGAAGGCCTTCTGCAGGCTTGAGGCTGGCCGCTGGTAGCCGAACAACGGCCACACGCGGTTGAGGCCGCCGAGCGGATCGCGCACGCCCTCGTCGTTTCTCGCCGCCCACGGCCGTCACGGTGAATATCGACCGCTCACAGAGAACTTGATCGGCACCGGTAGCAGCACATTGATCGCAACGCCGTCGCGAGTCAAAGGATGGTACTTCCAACGCCGCACCGTGTTGATGGAGCTTTGATCGAGACCATCTCCGAGCGGGTCCCCGACACGCAAGACGTCCCGCACCGCGCCATTGCGGCCCACGACAACTGCCAGCAAGACTGTCCCTTGCAAGCGGTCAAGTTGCGCCTTTTGCGGGTAATAGGGGAAAAGCCTCTCTACAGGCTGCGTCGCTTCATCGTCCGGCTTTGCGTTCACGCAGTAAACGGGTGTGCCGTCGAGGCTGCCCAAGACCGGAGTCTGGCACAAATCGGCCGGGCGGCGCTTCGGGTGTTTCGCGTATTGATCCCACGCTTCGCTGTCCATGATCAGCTTCCAGTAAAGCGGCACATCGTAGCTGACTCTTCCTGTGTCGACGACGAAGACGCGCTCGACGATCTGCTGCAGGTCCTCAAGCGCGGGAAGGGCCGAACCACCCAGGTGGACCACGATCTCCAAGGGCTTGTCGGGCAGCCGGTATAGCTTCTTTTGGCGGTAGCTGAATCCCAGCACCACGCGATCCGCTGCGATTTCCAAACGGCCGCTCCTCAACTTCAGGTCGATGAGGGTGGCGTTGCCGTCCAGCGTCCAGGTACCCGGAGCGCCGCCCTCAACAAAGTTCCCTTGCGGGTCGTAGTTGAGCTGGTCTCCTTGATAGAAGTTCCGCAGCGCCACATTCTTTCCTGCGTACTTCAGCTTCAGTGAGTACTCGAGGTCGGCGGAGTTGGATGACTACAGACCGGCCGGCATAAAAGTCAGCGCCAGCAAGAGAGCGGCGACGCCTGGAGCCCAGGAGCACATGCACACTGCTGGATTAGAATTCATGCCGATCCGTCTGTCAATCGCTGCGGCTAACCCCGCGCAGGCGGAAATCCAGAGCGCTACGCTTGCTGACCGTGTCTGCCAACTAAGAAGCGGGGAAGAAACATTTTCGACAGCGGGAGGGGGATTCGAGAGGGAATTCGCGACAACGTATTTCGAGCCTTTTTGTGACCGCCGCGAAGGGTAACGGAATCGGGCTCGGCCGGCTCAATCTGTCGCCTCGTTGCATTGACATTATTTTGACAAATGCTTTACGGAGGGTTGACAAAGCAAGGCTCGCAGCGCGCTACGGTAAACGAGTCGCGTCGCAATGTCTGGCGGGGAATCCCCAATGCCGGTCTCTTCCGAGCGCATTCGAAACGCGGCTACGCATCTGGCAATGACGTTTAACGACGAGATTAACGAATCTTCGCGAAAGGAGAGTACCGATGAACGTGTTGCGCAAATCGTTGTTCTTATCCGCTCTTATTGTTCTTGAGGCTCTCGCGCTCCCGCTCTTGGGCGGGGCTCAAACCTATACGATCAAGGATCTTGGGACACTGGGCGGCACCTCGAGCGGCGCGCAGGCCGTCAACGGCCTGGGCGAGGTCACGGGATACTCGTACGTTGCGGGGGGCCTTGCGGTCAGCCACGTCTTTCTGTACTCGGATGGCGATATGATGGACCTCGGCACCCTCGGCGGCAGCACCGGCATCGGCAACGCAATCAATTCTTCGGGGCAGGTGGCCGGGTACTCGACGAATGCTACGCCAGCATATCGCGCCTTCCTGTTCAGCGACGGCACGATGTACGATCTCGGCGATTTGGGCGGTGGCGCGGCCGTAGCCTATGGAATGAACGACGCGGGCGAAGTCGTCGGCGCTTCCTGGCTTGCAGACGGCGAGGTTCACCCGTTTCTTTATAGCAACGGCAAGATGACCGATCTTGGAACTCTCGGATCACATACCACAGGTTGGTGGAACGCCGCCCAAGGCATCAACAATTCCGGCGCGATCGTTGGAACTTCCTATGACGCCCAGGGGAATTTCTCCGGATTTCTTTACAAAAACGGCCAAATGCACAAGCTGGGGACGCTCGGCGGCCTGTGGAGCCAGGCGTACGCAATCAATGATTCGGGCATGATCACCGGAAATGCGTACACCGCTAGAGACATCGCCAGTCACGCCTTCCTCTCCGCCGGTGGTAAGATGAAGGACCTGGGCGTGCTCTTCAAGTTCCCCGGCGCTGCGAGCTGGGGCTTGGGCATCAACTCCCAGGGCGCCGTGGTAGGCTATTCCGACTGCGAGTGCGCCGCAGGATATCATGCTTTCGTTTACAGCAACAACAAGATGCAGGACCTCAACAACCTGATCCCGGCGGGCTCGGGCTGGACCCTGACCCAAGCGAACGGAATCAATGATGAGGGACAGATTGCTGGGTACGGCACCATCAACGGTCAGCAGCACGCGTTCCTGCTGACGCCGCAGTGACAGTCCACGGTGTACGATCGGATCGGCGCAGCCGTGCGATCCCGCGTTGAGGCGAATACCGGAGGGCACGTTCTCGGCGCGCGCCCTCCCGCAGTCGTCAAATCTTGAGGAAGATCTTCCGCCGGTACATCCAGAGCAGGATCAACCAGTAGCAGAGCAGCACCGCGATCCCGTGCATCAGGGGTTGGAGACCCGCACCGAAGAAGGCGAAGAAATTCCCGCCCAGGTGGATGCGGAATGAGCTGCTGATGAACCCCTCCAGGAGATGGGCTATGCAATAGGCCGCGATGGAATTCATGCCGATGACCACCAGCGGAAAAGC
>Ga0335078_10014601_pt1 | contig 11654 bp, 9 predicted proteins | sample Lox_Sample_32_FD_206711 | JGI IMG/M metagenome (GOLD analysis project Ga0335078, IMG submission 206711) | Soil microbial communities from Loxahatchee National Wildlife Refuge, Florida, United States - Lox_Sample_3.2 | ecosystem: Environmental > Terrestrial > Soil > Wetlands | place: USA: Florida...
AACGCGCTGCTACATCCGCGATCCTGACGGCTACATTATCGAAGTCGGGCAAAGCAATCCGGGCATTGCTTACGGCTAGACGCCACGACGGGCGAGAGGAACCGATGAAGTCCGAGAGGGATGGTATCAACCCAGCGGCCAAGCCAAGTGGAGTAGGTTGCGTCGAATGCTCGACTCTGGGCGGATGGTGGCTGCATCTTCGCAGATGCGCCGAATGCGGGCACATTGGTTGCTGTGATACTTCACCAAGTCAGCACGCATCGAAACATCATGCCGTCACGGGCCACCCCGTAATCACGAGTTTCGAGCCGGGGGAACATTGGTTTTACGATTATCGCACAGAAGAATTCTTCGCCGGCCCGAGGCTTCACGCTCCTCGCTCGCGTCCGCTAAATCAACCCGTGCCCGGTCCGGCCGGAGCCGTACCCTCAGACTGGCAAACACTGCTTCACGAATAGAGAGGTCGCTGCCGCTTCGCGTTCACAAGTATCGGCGCGACGCAGTTCCACTACCCTGAAAGCGCAACGCGGCTGACTCGACGGCGTCCGTTCCACAGCTAAAAAGATCATCCGCGCCGCTGATCTCTGCGATGAACTGTCTTTTAGTTCGTTCGCCATAGCGGCTTCACCAAAGGCGCTGCCGCTGATTTGACCGACGCAGAGCTTCGTGTGGCCGGTAGGCATCGCTCTGCGCGCCAGCTACCAAGCGCACGCGCAAGCAGTAGGTTTCAGTGGCGACGAAACGTCGGGCGGAAAGAACAAAAGCAGCCAATTCGTCGGAATGACGGACGGGCTTCGCCGGAACGGGCTTTCCAACCGATCGATTAACCCTTTGATTTGTGGTGGGCGCACAAGGACTCGAACCTTGGACCCGCTGATTAAGAGTCAGCTGCTCTACCAACTGAGCTATGCGCCCTGCGGCCTGATATTGGGTTTTTCTCGCGTCCTGTCAAACGGCGTCGACCGCCGCTCAAACCATGTGGAAGCCAACGAAGCGCGGCTGAGGCACGCTCCTGATCCGACGCGGGCCTACCGCGCTCGCCCGCAAAATGCTAGCAGCACGGCTGAGCTTCGGCTCGAGCTGTCGGCGTGCGCACGCCCGACTGACTCACGGGTTGCGCGCGGCTTAAGCGGGGGTCAAAGCGTGTTCAAAGCGAGAAGGCCTTTTCAGCTGCCAGCCAAGCTTGAGCCCGCGCTGGCGCGGCTGCTCGCTTACTGGCGAAAGCTCGAACGCGCTGAAGCCGAAATGCCGTTCTGGGATGATGTCAAACTTTCGGCTTTGCCGAAGGCGCTCGCTCGCAAGATCGTGCTGATGGATGTCCTGCCTTCGCCTGTGCGCTTTCGCTTCGCATTCGGTAGCGTCGGCGAGGACGTGGTACATGACTACGGCGGCGATCTCTCCGGTAAGTTCCTGGATGAGATCGAGCCGCGATCTCCATTGCAGCTGCTGCAATCCCAGTGCGGCGCCGTAGTGGAACTACGCGCGCCGGCCTATTACCGGCACGCCGCCGACCGACGTAAAGACACCTACGCGCGCCTCATTCTGCCGATGTGGGGTGATGGGCGCGTCAGCATGCTGCTGGGTGGATTCGCCTAAGGAAGCAGGGCGAATGGCAGACATCGTCACATTGACCATGAATCCGGCGATTGATTTGTCGGTATCGGTCGAGGTGGTCGCGGCATTCCACAAGCTCCGAGCCGCGAACGAGCGCCGCGATCCCGGAGGCGGCGGCATCAACGTCGCGCGGGTCATCAAGCGGCTTGGCGGCGACGTCACCGCCATGTTTCCGGCAGGCGGGACGCTGGGGCAATTGCTGCGGCGGCTGGTGGACAGCGAGGGCATTCCCGCCTTGACCACCGCGATCGCCGGCGAAACGCGCGAAGACTTCACGGTGCTCGAACGCCCGACCGGGGCGCAGTATCGCTTCGTGCTCCCGGGACCTTTGCTCGCCGAAAACGAATGGCGCGGCTGTCTGAGTGCTTTCGGCGCTCTCGAGAAGGATGCACGTTTCGTCGTCGGCAGCGGTAGCCTGCCTCCGGGCGTACCGGACGACTTTTACGCCCGCGTCGTGCAAGCCGCGAAGCATGGCGGCAGAAAGATCGTGATCGACACTTCCGGCCCGCCACTGCAGGGCGCGCTTTCGGCGGGCATATATCTGGTCAAGCCGAACCTCAACGAGTTCCGTCTGCTGATGCGCGAAGAGCTGGAAACCGAAGCAGCGCAGATCAAAGCCTGCCGCACGTTGATCAACGACCGCCGGGCTGAGATTGTCGCACTGACGCTGGGCGAGCGAGGGGCGCTGCTGGTGGCCCGCGATCTGGTTTTGCGCGCCAAGACGCTGCCGATCAAGCCGGTTAGCGTGGTCGGGGCGGGAGACAGCTTCCTGGGGGCGATGATCTGGAGCCTCGCTCGGGAGCACACTTTGGACCTCGCTTTCCGCTACGCCGTAGCGGCGGGATCAGCGGCGTTGCTGATGCCCGGAACCGAACTCGGCCAAAAGGCAGACATCGAGCGCCTCGTGAGCGACGTCGAGGTGCAAGCGGTTTGATCGCTCGTCGCTCACATTGCGATCTTTCAGACGACCTCCACGCCGTCCCGCAGTAGCACCGCGGCGCCGAGCAGGGCGGGAAGCGGTCGCACAATCAGATAAGTGGGAATGGCGGCGAGATAACCACGGAGGCGACCCTTGGCTTCGAAGCGTTGGCGAAACTCGGATTGCGCCAGAAATTGCGGCACCCGCGGTACGATGCCGCCGGCGATATAAATCCCGCCGCGCGCCCCCAGCGTCAAAGCAAGATTGCCGGCGACAGTACCCAGCATGGCGCAAAATATCGCCGCCGCTTTGCGCGTGCGCGGGTCCTTGCTCCAGGTGCGCGGACTTGTGATCTGCGCAGGCGAAAACGGCGCCGCCGGTGCCTGCGCCAGCTCGCAGATGGTATTATAGAGGTTGACCAGTCCGGGCCCGGACAGCAAGCGTTCCGCCGAAACGTGATCGTAGCGTTTGCGCATCAAATCGAGGATTGCGCTCTCCTCGGCCGTAGCCGGCATCATGGTCGCGTGCCCGCCCTCGCCGGCTATGGCGATCATGCCGTTTGCCGTCGGTACCAGCGCGCCGACACCAAGGCCAGTGCCTGGGCCGATGACGCCGATCGGCGCGCCGTCGATCGGCGCCCCGCCGCCGACCTGCATCCGATCGCGTTCGCCGAGTTGTGTGATGGAGGCCGCGTTCGCGGCGAAGTCGTTGACGACGCGCAGTCGCTTGAGCCGCAAACGCCGACGTAACTCGTCAACCGAAAACGTCCACGGGTGGTTCGTCAGCGTCACCTGATCGCCGGTGACGGGTGAAGCAACAGCCAGAACCGCCTGCTCCGGCGGCACCGGCGGCGATTCCTCCCGCAAGTAGGCATCGATCGCCTCCGCAAGAGAGCCATAGTCGTTCAAGGCATAGACCCGAGCGGGCGTACTCTTGCCGTCCGCTTGCACCAGTGCGAAACGGGTGTTGGTGGCGCCGATATCGCCTATCAATCCGAGACTGGTTTCGGATGCGATCACCGCTCCCGGCGTGATCCGATCTCGAGTTCGCGAACTCATGCCCGACGGCGAGCCTCGTCCTGTTCGGCGGTGGCGACATGCTGCTTCACCGCGAGGAAACTGTCAGGGCTCACTGACATCGAGTCAATCCCGCAACGCACGAGGAATTCGGCGAATTCAGGATGGTCGCTCGGCGCCTGTCCGCACAGGCCGACCTTGGCGCCGGCCTTATGCGCTTCGCGGATGACGCTTTCGATCATCCATTTCACCGCCTCGTCCTGCTCGTCGAACAGCTGCGCCAAATCCTCGGAATCGCGGTCGACGCCGAGCGTCAGCTGCGTAAGATCATTGCTGCCGATCGAGAAACCGTCAAACCGTTCGGCAAAAGCCTTCGCCAGGATAACGTTCGACGGAATTTCACACATCACATAGACCTGCAGTCCGCCCTCACCTCGTTTGAGCCCGTTCTCCGCCATCGCGGCCAGTACCCGGTCGGCTTCTTTGGTGGAACGGCAGAACGGAATCATAATGATCACATTGCGAAAACCCATCTCCTCGCGCAGCCGGTGGATGGCGCGGCATTCGAGCGCGAAACCATCGCGGTAACGCGGCGAGTAGTAACGAGAGGCACCGCGGAAGCCCAACATCGGGTTTTCCTCCTTCGGTTCGAACGCCGCACCACCGATGAGGTTGGCATATTCGTTGGTCTTAAAGTCGCTCATGCGCACGATCACCGGCCGCGGATGATAAGCGGCGGCGATCCGAGACAACCCGCGAGCCAAGCGGTCGACGAAATATTCGGCTTTGGACCGATAACCTTCAGTCAATTCGCCGATCAAGGCTTTGGTGGCCGGATCTGCGACTGCATCGGTGTGCACGAGTGCCATCGGGTGGATTTTAATGTGGTTGCTAACAACGAATTCCATGCGGGCGAGGCCGACGCCGTCAGCGGGCAGCCGCCACCAGCGGAAGGCGGCGGCGGGATTGGCAAGGTTGAGCATCACTTGTGTTCGGGTTTGCGGAACATGGGCGAGATCAAGGTCCCGCGCTTCATATTCGGCCAAGCCCTCGTAGACGAAGCCCTGCTCTCCTTCGGCGCAGGACACTGTCACCTCCTGGCCGTCATGCAGCACGTGTGTTGCGCGTCCGGTGCCGACAATTGCCGGCAAGCCGAGCTCGCGACTGACGATCGCGGCATGCGAGGTGCGGCCACCATGGTCCGTCACGATTGCGGCAGCGCGGCGCATGATCGGCACCCAATCCGGATCCGTGGTTCGTGTCACCAGGATGGCCCCGTCGACAAAACGGCCGATCTCATGCGGACTGTCGATCAGACAGGTGCGGCCCGCGGCTACCGCCTCGCCGATGCTCAAGCCCGAGGCCAGCACGCGACCTTTCGATTTGAGGCGATAGCTTTTGACGCCGCTTGCCTGCCGCCGCGACTGGACGGTTTCCGGCCGCGCTTGCACGACGAACAAGCCACCGGTTTCGCCGTCCTTTGCCCACTCCATATCCATCGGCCGGCCGTAATGCTGCTCGATCAGGCAAGCCCAGCGCGCCAGCAGCAGAATTTCCTGATCCTGCAGAACGAAAGCGGCCCGTTCCGCCTTGGTGGTCGGCACGTTCCGTGTCGGATGTTCGCCGTCGTCCGCGCAAATCAGCTTTTGCGCTTTCTCGCCGAGCGTCTTCTCGATGATCGGGGCCAGTGAAACATCGGTGAGCAGCGGCTTGAAGATTTGATATTCATCCGGATCAACCGCACCTTGCACGACGTTTTCACCAAGTCCCCACGACGCGTTGATGACCACGATTTTGTCGAAGCCGGTCTCAGTGTCGATCGAAAACATCACACCGGCGCCTGCCAAGTCGGAGTGCACCATGTTCTGAATGCCGATCGACAACGCCACCTTCAGATGATCGAAGCCCTTGGTTTGCCGGTAGGCGATGGCCCGATCTGTGAACAAGGAAGCGTAGCAGCGGCGGCACGCATCAAGTACACCGGGCACGCCGCGAATATTCAAAAACGACTCCTGCTGGCCGGCGAAGCTCGCATCCGGCAAGTCTTCAGCCGTCGCACTCGAACGGACGGCCACCGCGGCATCCTCGGCTTTGCCGCTCCGCCGGCAAAGCTGCCGATAGGCCTCGGAGATCGACTCGGCTAAGTCGGGCGGCCAAGCCGCTCGCAAAAACGCCCGGCGGATTGCTGTTCCCACCTTGGCAAGCGGTGCCTTGCCCACTTGAAGATCACGCAGATGCGATGCAATCGGATCCCGCAGCGCATTAAAAGTGACGAAGCGCCAATATGCGTCCGAAGTGGTGGCGAAGCCGGCGGGTACGCTTATTCCTTCTCTAGCCAGGTGCCGCAGCATCTCTCCAAGGGAGGCATTCTTGCCGCCAACGAGCGGCACGTCGTCACGTCCAAGTTGGTCGAGACAAATAACCAACGTGGATGATTCCCCCTGTTGCGTACCTTTTACCGGCCGCTCGCCGGTTCCATGGCCTTGCGCCATTTTTTCTCCTTGACCATCGCCTGAAGCTTGCTTTGGCACTTGATCAATTATGTACCTTGCCGCTTGAACCCATTTGATTAAGATCAAGCCAACCTGGGTTGCCCGCATTATTGATTGCAAATCCTTCACGCGGCTCCGCATCATGGCTGCCGACATCGCTCGCGCTAAACCCCTTCCCGGCTTCGTATGGGGAGTTTCCACTTCCAGCTACCAAATCGAAGGCGCCGTCGCCGAAGATGGCCGCGGGCCGAGCATTTGGGACGTTTACTGTCGGCAGAGCGGGCGGATCGCCAACGGCGACACAGGGGATGTCGCCTGCGATCACTACCATCGCTATCGTGAGGACGTGTCCTTGATGCACAAGCTTGGCGTCGGTGCGTACCGTTTCTCGGTCGCGTGGCCACGCGTCATGCCAAGCGGCCAAGGCGAAGCGAACGAGCGGGGCCTTGCGTTCTACGATCGTCTGATCGACACGCTGCTTGCCGCGAATATCGAACCGTGGCTCTGTCTTTATCACTGGGATTTGCCGCAAGCGCTCGGCGACCAGGGCGGTTGGACCAACCGCGATTGCGCCGCCTGGTTCGCGGATTATGCGACGCTTATCGGCTCCCGCTTCGGCGACCGGGTAAAACGTTTCGCGACATTCAATGAACCATCCGTCTTCACCTTGTTCGGATACTGCCTGGGCGGACAGGCCCCCGGAATTTCAGATCTCGCTTCTCTCTTGCGCGCCATTCACCACGTCAATCTCGGACACGGTGCGGCGATCGACCGTTTGCGGACGGGCGTCACGGGCGCTTCGCTCGGCGCTATCCACAACTGCCAGCCATGCAGGCCGGCGACAGCCGGTCCGGAGGATTTGATAGCGGCAAAAAAACTCGATGCGTATTGGAACGGCGCATTTCCAGACCCGCAGTTGCGCGGCGCCTATCCATCGCTGCTGACAGACTTGATCGAGCCGTATCAACATCCGGACGATGCCATCAGGATTTGCCGACCGGTTGATTGGTTCGGCCTTAATCACTATTCGCCGGTCTACGTGCGGGCGATGAAGGCTAACCCGCTGGGCATCGCTTTCGGCGATGCGCCCCCGGACGTGCCGCGTTCCGACATGGGTTGGCCGATTGAACCAGGGGCGTTTGCGCAGACGCTGCTGCACATCCACAAGGAGTACAATTTGCCGATCTACGTTCTCGAAAACGGCACCGCCTCGCATGACGAGCTCGGCTCTAGCGGCACGGTCGCCGACCAGCCGCGCATCGATTATTTGCGCGCCTATGTGGGCGCGATGTTCGATGCGATTGAAAACGGCGCGGATGTTCGCGGCTATTTCGTTTGGTCGTTGCTCGACAACTTCGAATGGGGTTCTGGCTATAGCCAGCGATTTGGCCTTGTCTATGTGGATTACCCGACGCAACGGCGCATTCCGAAAGCATCGTTTCACTGGTATGCCCGGTTAACCGAGCCGTCACCGATGCGGTCGGCGGCCCGGGCGCTAGATCAGACGTCAGATTGAAAAAATGTTGAAGGCGTGAGCAAGCTTTCGCCATCCGCAACTCAGCGCGCTGGTCGTGAAGGGCCGGTGACGGACCGCCCACCCACCGCTGATCGGAGCCACCACCTGTCGCGATTTTGGGTCAGCGCACGCGGCTTCTGGCAAGGAAAATCTGCGCTATTGGGATGGACGTTGACCATCGCGCTCATCGTCATGGGGGTTGCGCAACTCGCCGTCCAATATCGGTTGAATTATTGGAACCGAGATTTTTTCAACGCGCTCCAATTTCGCGATGCCCACGGCCTGTGGCTCCAGTCCTTGATCTTCGTTCCACTTGCGATCCTGAGCGTGGGGTTGAAGGTCGCTGCGGTCTGGGGGCGTATGACCATGCAGAGGAAATGGCGCGAATGGCTCACCACCAACATCTTGCATACTTGGCTGTATCGTAGCCATTACCGGCAGCTCGAAGGGGTGGCGGGCGAATACCAAAATGCCGAATATCGTATTTCTTACGATGCAAAAACGGCAACTGACGCGCCGGTTGATTTGGCGCTTGGCATATTCACGTCCGCACTCACCGCGGTCGTTTTCGTCGATGTCCTTTGGGAAGTGGGCGGAAGTATCAGCTTCGCGGCTGGCCGATTGCAGCTGACGATCCCCGGCTATCTTGTCGTCGCTGTGATCATCTACTCCCTGCTGTTTACCCGGGTCATGCTTGTCATCGGCCGGAAGCTTCCGGGGGTGATACAAATCCAAAGCCAAGCTGAGGCGGAGTTTCTGGCCGCCGCCAATCACATTCGAACTGCCAATCAATCGGGTGTGCTGCCGAACGAAATCGAGCAGGCGTGGAACACGTTTCGGCAGGTGCTCGAAATATGGCGCAAATTATGCTGGCAGCTGATGGGAACGACCTTTGTCTCGCAGACCGATCTGCTTCTCGCGCCCGTGGTTGCATGGATTCTTTGCGCTCCGAAATACTTGTCCGGCGTCATGACGCTCGGTGAGTTGATGCAGGCTTCGGCCGCGTTCGTCACCGTGCAAATCTCGTTCAACTGGCTGGTTGACAACTATCAGCGGCTCGCCGACTGGCGTGCCGCGGTCAGTCGCGTCGCGACACTGCTGCAGGCGCTGGACGAGGTCTCGCGCCGCGACCGCCCCAGCGCGGCTGAAGCTGGAGACCGAAAATGAAGGTTGCGGATTTCATGTCGCGAAACGTTATCACGGTCGGCCCGGAGGCGCCGATTCTCGAGGCCGCCAAGCTGATGGGGGAGCACAGCATCGGTGGCCTGCCGGTGATCGATTCCCAGGGTGCCCTCGTCGGCATTGTGAGCGAACATGATCTGCTCCGACAGCGCAAAAGAAAGGGTGAGGCGCAGGACCAGCATTGGCTGCAGTCGATGTTAAAAAATAAAGGACGAACTTTCGAAGAACACGGCTTTGCGGACCGCAAGGTTGCCAACGTCATGACGCCAGATCCGGCAACCATAGCCCCCACCTCGTCATTGGATGAAGCGTGCCGCGTCATTGAAAAGCTCGGCGTCAAACGCTTGCCGGTCGTGGAGGGCGGCGAGCTTGTGGGCATCATTGCGCGCGCCGACTTGGTGCGTGCGCTGACCCGTACGCTCCATGGCGGACGAATCGCTGGGGACGTCAGCGTCAAGCAGCGCATGGATGAGCTGGAGCGTCAGGTCTTGCGCGAACGAGCGCGCGTATTCAAGCCGTTCTAAGCGGCAAAGTCGGCGGTGTCGGAATTGAGTATGGCAAAACAAAAATTGCTCCTCTTCGCGCTTCACGGCGCCGATGAACTCGGATCGGCGATAGCGGCAAAGCTTGGTCAGCCCTTGGCGGCACACGAGGAGCGGGAATTTGAAGACGGCGAACATAAAGCGCGTCCGCTTGAGACGGTACGCGAGGCCAGCGTTTTCGTCCTAGACAGCTTGCATGGCGGGCCAGAGCGGAGCGCCAACGACAAACTGTGTCGGCTGCTATTCTTTGTCGGCGCGCTCAAGGATGCGGGTGCCGCTCGGGTAACCGCGCTAACGCCTTATCTATGCTATGCGCGCAAGGATCGGCGGACGAAACCGAATGATCCAGTCACCATTCGCTACGTGGCAAGCCTTTTCGAAGCGGTTGGGACCGACGCGATCGTCACTCTCGACGTGCACAACCCGGCCGCATTTGAAAATGCCTTTCGCCGCATAACCGTGGCGCTGACCGCGGCACCTTTATTCGTCGATTACGTCAAGAGATTGCCCGATGAGAAGCTCTGTATCGTGTCGCCGGATACGGGCGGAGCAAAGCGCGCGGACGCGCTGCACGAAGCGCTGGAGTCCGCGCTTGGACGCCCAATCGGAAAGGGTTTCGCCGATAAACGGCGGAGTGCCGGTGTGGTATCAGGAGATCTGTTTGTCGGCGATGTGGCCGGCGGCACGGCGCTCATCATCGATGATCTCATCAGCACCGGAGGGACGCTGGTGCGCGCGGCATGCGCAGCCCGGAAGGCCGGGGCGACGCACGTTACAGCGCTGGTAACTCACGGGCTGTTCATGCCGGGCGCCGAAGTCGCGCTTGCCGACCCGGCCATTGACCGCATTGTTATTACCGATTCTGTTCCGGCATTTCGACTTTGTTCGGGCACGGCTCGAGCGAAGCTCGATATCCTTCCCGTGGCTCCACTCTTGGCTGAAGCCGTCCGTCGCTTGCATGCCGGCGATACTCTCGGTGATTTGCTGGTTTTTTGAGCGTCTGTTCCAACCTCTTGGCATCGACAGCGGCTAGCCGCAGATAGGACCGCGCCAGCGGCAGCCATTTCTCCGGAGTCCGCGGGGCAGCCTCGAGCAAATGGGCGACAGCGAGGCGCGCCCGAAGCATCGCTCGATGGCAACGATAGAAAGTGAAAAGCTCATCCAGATTGCCGTCGCGGAGCGCGTACGTGATACGCCGTCGCAAATAAGCGCTAGCCCAGGCAGCGCCAAGTCGCTCGCACTCGATGCAAAGGAACGCAATTTCATCGAGCGGATCGACCATCCGTAATCGTGCATTGAATTCCAGACAATCAATGATGCGAACCGGACTGCCGAGAAATATGTGCTCTGGGCGCAAGTCCCCATGTCCGTCGATGATGTGTCTGCCCCGTACGCGTTGCGCAAGAAGATTGCCCCGCTCGCTGAGAAAGCGTCGCTGCGCGCATTCAATGCGGCGCACTATGCCGACCGGAAGTTGAAAACGCGGGTCGAGCAGCACGCGGCGATCATAAGTCAAGCTCCACCTAAATTCCGAGATATAGGCTGCGGGCGAGATCAGCACGGTGCCGGCGTGACGATAGAAGGCGACAAGCGCGGCGATGACGCGGTCGAGTTGCCACCGATCCAGCCTTCCATCGAGGATCGCCCGGTCAAGCATTTGGCCCTCGTCGAGCCGGCTCATGACGACGAGCCAGTCGACGATTTCGCCAGCTCCGCCGATCGCAAGGCCATGCGCTGACTGCACTAGCGGAGTAACCTCGCGATAAACGTCCGGGGCAAGGCGCCGATTAAGCCTTAGCTCGGCTTGGCAGGCGAGACGCCGGCGCTCGATTGTGGAGAAATCGAGGTAGGGAAATTGGGCCGGTTTCTTCAGCTTGTAAGCACGATCGCCGGCCAAAAATACCAGTGACATGTGTGTTTCATGGCTGGTGACCTCTGTGACGCGTGGCCGATGACTATAACTATTGCCTCGCTGCAAAAATGCGACTTTGTCAGCCAGCGTCAGCGCCGATACGGGCAGCTGTCGAAATTGCGCAATCGATGAAGGCCTTCGACCAACATCAAAAGTCCCGCACAAGGGGACACCTCTTCTCGTCGTCGGCGCTCATACGGCCGAATGGGTAATGGCTCCAAAAGAAGAAACCTGGTCGGCACGAACGGAACCGACGATATCCATTTTTTTCGTTGTCAAAGTCTGATCAATTTCAGTGTGACACCGTTGAGCTCATCGATCACGCTTTCGTGCATCGTGTCCATCAGGGCGCCAATGCTCGTAGATTTAGCCAAGCAGTCCTCGCGGACTTTCGCCCAAACGTCTTCAAACGCGGCGCCGAAGGTCTTTAAATCGTCGATCTCATAGGTGCCTTCATGCAG
>Ga0335078_10014602_pt1 | contig 11654 bp, 12 predicted proteins | sample Lox_Sample_32_FD_206711 | JGI IMG/M metagenome (GOLD analysis project Ga0335078, IMG submission 206711) | Soil microbial communities from Loxahatchee National Wildlife Refuge, Florida, United States - Lox_Sample_3.2 | ecosystem: Environmental > Terrestrial > Soil > Wetlands | place: USA...
CACCTCCCCCGCCGATCCAACACGCTTCGACCGCGCGAACCGCGGCCGATGTCGCGCTGCTGCCCCAGCCCGGCACGATGGCCGACCTCGCCCGGCGCCGAGCACTGAAGCCTATAGGCGCGCCACCTCCAACAATCCCAACGGCAGACTGACTCGCGAGCATGCCCGAATTCTCTTAAACCGGTCGGATGGAACGCCGACTCTTTCAGGGGCCTTCTAGCTCCGGGCGTCCGCTGCCTCCACTGCAAGTCCTCTGGCGCATCCTGCGGCTCCTTCAGCCCTCGCGGGCTTGACGGATGTCAATCAATCTCCCTGGGCCCAAATCGCCTCAACACGCTCTCCGCCTGGCGGGACCCAGCTTGCGGCCCGGCCGACGCGCAGTATGCCTCCCATATCATCCACGGGGAGCGCGAGTCGGGGCCACCACGTCCGCGCCTTGACGAACCTCAGCATGTTGCCGGTCGAACTGACCGCTGCCCCGGCGGTCCTCAACTGCGTAGCCGCGAATGGCGTTCGCCCCCCGGGTGTCCGCGGACACTTTTCGGACACATCAGTTTGGCGAACCCGGGCATCGAAGGGAAGTCCCCTGAACTGCGAACGAGCGAACGACGAACGAGATGATTTGCAGGGAGTTTGTGGTCTCGCGACGCCAGGCGCGTACTGCCGTGACGGCGCGTGACTTGCCTTACAAGCAGGGGGCCGGCGGTTCGAGCCCGTCACCGCCCACCTTGAGAAACCCACGCCTTCGCACCGTCACACCGATCCCGTGCAAATTGAGTGCATTGGTGCATTGGCGCCGACGAGGTCAGTCAGTCCCAGTGGTGACAGCGGAAATGAGTCGCGTTGATTACGGGGAAGTGGGCATGACAAGATTTCGTCGGGCTTCGGCTGCCGCCTCAAGGGCATGCCGCGCCTCGTTGCGCTCCTCCGTGGCGGCCCTCCGGTGCCACGGCGCGTTGATATTCCCCCCGTACCTGACCGCCGCTTCGGCCGCACGCTCGTGGGTGCGTGCCGCCTCCTCGTGCGCCCTAGCAGCCCGCTCGTGAGCCTCCGCGGCTAGAACCTGTGCGGCGTTAGCGGCACGAGTGGCGTGGGTCGCCCACTCAGCTGCCAACTGCGCCCGGTGCTGCAGGGGTGTCGGCTCGGCCTTGAGGTCGGCGGGACGAAGCGCTACGGTCTCGACGCGCCGTTGTGCGGCCTCGGCTCGCCGTTCGGCTGCTTGCGGCCGCTCGGCCGCCGCAGCGGCGCTGTGCGCGACACGTTCAGTCTCGTCCATGGCGGCTTATCATTACGTGTTCGCAAACCTGCGGTGCCCCTCCGAACAACAGCGTATTTTCGACCTCTTGATGGTGTCCGGAGCCGCTGAGGAAAACAGACCTCACCGACCAGTGGCCATCGTGCATGTTGCAGCTACCGATGATGCCGAGACTGCGGCGGGCCACCTCTGACTTGACCGTCCACCACATCGGCGAGGACCCGACGGTCAACCACCTCGCCCGGCTGATGACGCCCTGCGAGGCGTGTGGCAACGAGCGACACCCCTGAGCTCATTAGGTCTCCGCGCGACCGAACGAGGCACTTCGCACCCCTGGTCGGCCAAGATAGCCGTCGATACCTAAGCAACGTGTCGATAGCCGTTATAATACATGTATGATATGCGCTAGATGCGGCATAGATCACGACGTGGCGGACGTCTTCGACGGCTGCTTCTGTCGCGAATGCGCGGTGGTCAGCGGCGTCGTCGCGCTGGCCGCGCGACTCGGCCTGTCCGTCTCGGAGATCCTGAGCGTCGCCGGCCGAATCGACGTCGAAGCGCCGACGCGGATCTCGGACCAGCGGCGCGCCGTCGGAGAGGCGCTCTCGATCGAATCGTTTGCCGAGCGAACGCAGCGCCTCGGAGCTTGGCCGTGGGAGAAGAGGACTCGTACCCTTGCCGAGCCCGAGCAAGTGTTGGGGCGGTTAGACAAGGGCGCCGATCTTCCGGGAAGCACCGGGGGTCGAGAGTGTCCCGTGTGTATGCGGCTGTTTCATCGTTCACGCGAAGACCGCGTGACGTGCTCGGGTCACTGCCGAGACATCGCGCGTCGAGTACGACAGCACGACCCGGGTGCCGGCGCGGCTCTACTGATGCTGTTCGATCCGCCGGCGTGCGCCGGCTGCGGCGAGCCGCTCTGGGCGATGCGCCCCGAAGCGCGGTTCCACGGCACGATGTGTCGAAAGCGCGCTCACGGGGCGACGCCGCGCACTGATACCGCTGCGGCCTAGCGCCTCTAGAGGACCTCTATGCTGATGATTTGCCACTAATCTGCAAAACGCCCGCGATGAGCCGGACGGGCGTCTCCACATGATGGAGCGCCCCGGTCGTATCCTGTGGCGGTCGGATCCTGCAGGATTCTCGGTTGCATCGCCGTGGAGCACCTCGACTGCCCTCGCTGCCACGCCAGATTGCGCACCGGCGCTATGGGCGAGTCGCTTGGCTTTTGCCCGCTGTGCGGGGCGCCGTTCGATTTCCCTCCGCGCGGCATCGGCGAGAAGCTTCGAGCTCTTCGTCGAAGGCTGACGGTCGATGAACGGCTCGACTCTGAGGCGATCACGGGCACTCAGTACACGCGCGACCGAGCAGGGCACGCTGACCCCGACGATCAGGACCGGGCGCTCACCGCCCGCTCGAGTCGCGCTCCGCGGGTCAGCCACGACGCCGCCGAGACGCCGCAGCGCCGGCACGCGGCTGCGGGCCGCACGCCGTGGTCGTCCCGCCATCGCGTGCTGGTTGCGCGCGCAGGTGCCATCGCAGCGCTGGCGCTTGCCGCAGGCACAGTGATCGCCGTGGGCTTCAGTTCAGGCACCGGAGACCGCCACGCAGGGCGTGTAAGCCCAGCTCCGGCAAGCTCGGCGACGAACAGAACGCAGCGGATAACGACAACGGGACGCAGGCTCACGCCCCACAAGTTCGTCTCGCCCCAGCCGCTGCCCGCCACCGCGCCGACAGTGGCCAACCCGACCGCCCCGACGATCACTGCGGCCGCATCGACTCCTGCGGGCACGACCACAGCCAACGGTGCCACGACGAGCACCCGTTCGCCGAGGACAACCACCGCCTCGATACCCGCGCCCTTGCCGCCTACGACTCTCACGAGACCGTCGCCCTCGACGAGGCCGATCGTCACCACGACCACCGCGACTGCGCCGAAGCCGATCGGGAGCAGGCCGCCCGCGACAGCGACGAAGCCGATTGTGACTACGCAGCCCGCGACAGCGACGCAGCCGACTGTGACCACGACGACAACGACATCGACGAGAGCGATCGTGACCGCGACCACTCCGACTGCGTCGACCAAACCTGCCACGACCATCGTCACCACCACCACGTCGACGAGCCGACCGTGACCACGACCACAACCGGACATCTCCATCCGACGGCCGTAAGCAGGAAACGACAAGGATGCTGCGCATCTCGGGAGGCAAGACTGTTGGGCTGCTAGCCGGAGCTGCGTTCGCCATCCCACTCTTGCAGCCTAGGGCCCGTTCAAGAATTATTGAGCGTTTTGACGGTGTCTGGACGCGCCTGGGGCCACCGGCTCGCCGCTCAAATACGCCCGGTAGTATCGCGGCGAGCCGGCGGCGCCAGACACGCCCAACCACTCGTCAACTCCGCTCACGAATCCTTGAACGGGCCCTAAATGAAGCTCTAACAGGTGCTGGGGAGAAAACCGTGATCGCAGACATCTTGCATTCGGTGGCGGCGAACCCGCCGGGGCCGGTCGAGTGGAGCGACCGGCGCGAGGTGGCCGTGATGCCGTTCAGATCAGCGGGCTGTGGTAGAGGGTGGCATCCAGCTCGCGGGCGATCACCAGGACGGCGGCCGGCTTCGAACTGCGTCAAGCGCGGCCTGTGCAACGACGATCTTTGGCAAGGTGCGGCGCTCTCTGCGACCGTCTGTTCACGGCCGTCCTGCCTCTCGCATGCGAAGAGGGGATCCTGGTCGCCCGTCTCGCGTTCGGTTGATCAGACTATGACCAAGGGCTGGGGATGCGATCCAGCGGCGATCGTGTCGGCAAGACCCTGATGGCGCGTCGGGGGCGGCCGCTAACCTCACCGGCGGTGGTTGCGGATAACGACAGGCGGCTCGAGCGACGCGTCGCGCGGGCAGCGGAGGAGGCGCTCGCGGAGCACAAGTTCGTGTCGCCGATCGACGTGTTGTGCGGTCTCGGCTGGCTTCACCCGTCGAACGTCGAGCGCTGGCGGCGAGGAAGGCCGGCTTGCCTGGAGGACGTCGTGTTCATCGATCCTTCGAGGATCGCGACTGCGATCGGACTACTCCAAACGTGGGCGGGTGAGCGAGGACTGGAGCCCAGCGAGCGTCCATATCCGGCCGGCTCGCGCACGCAACGAGAGTTGCGCTTCTCAGCGGCCGACGAAGCTGAGCTTGAACGCGCCTACAAGACGCATTGGCTGTCGCCGGATTTCAATGAGGCGGAGCGGGCGCGGCTGACCGAGCGCGAGGCGCGGCGCCCCGACCTGGTCGTGATCGAGCCGCTCAAGGACTTCATCTGCTCGGTCTGTGGCGTCGAACGCAATGGGCTGCTGATCATGGAGAATCCCGGGCCCGTCTGCATGGCCTGCGCGGACCTGGATCACCTCGTGTTCGTTGCGTCGGGGGATGCCGCGCTGACGCGGCGCGCGCGGCGGGCGGGTCGGCTGTCGGCGATTGTCGTGCGCTTCAGCCGCGCACGCAAGCGCTACGAGCGCCAGGGAATTCTTGTCGAGGAGGAGGCGCTGGAGCGCGCCGAGGCCGACTGCCTGGCCGATGAGCAGGCGCGCGCCCGCCGGCGCGAGCGCGACGCGCTGCGGCGAGCCGAGCAGGACCTCGAGCTCCAGGAACGGATGGCCGCCGAAATCCGCCGGCTGTTTCCAGGCTGCCCGCACGAGCGCGCGCAAGAGATTGCCGGCCACACCGCCGCGCGCGGAAGCGGGCGGGTCGGGCGCAGCGCCGCCGGCCGCGCGCTCCAGCCCGACGCGATCGAGCTTGCAGTCCTCGCCTCGGTCCGCCACCGCGACACCCGCTACGACGAGCTGCTCATGGCGGGCGTCGACCGCCAGACCGCTCGCGCACAGGTCGGCGACGACGTAACGAGCACGCTCGACGCGTGGCGCCGCGCCGCGCCCGCCATTCGAGCCTCCACTCTGGACCAGAGCTAAACGATAGCGGCGAGGCGCCAGCGCCGAGCACCCTAGCCCGGACGATTCCGTTGTCTACCGTAGCGGTCGTCGACTGCTCGGCTAGGGTCCTTGGCCGTAGAGGCCGTGAAATTCAGGTCAAGTTTTCAAAGCACGCCTCGTGGAGCTGGGGCCCAGCCGCGTTAGCGAGAGAATGAGAGCCGGTCGTCCGGGCGGCCAAGCCGGCGCGACTGCTCCCCGCGAAGCGATCGTGCGCGGTGCTCTCGTGGCGTGAGCGCCTGCCGCGCAAACCAGTCGCGCCGTTGGCCGATCCGGCGACGACTGCGTGCCGGGTGATGCGATCGGCGCGGTTAGTCTGTTAGTTAGTTAGTTAGTTAGTTAGTTCCCCCGGAAAAACTACCGCCGCGACCTGACACTCGCCAATCGGCGTCGAAGAACTCCAGTATTCACAGTCGGACTCTCTTCTGGCAAATCGGCCATCCGGCTCGGATTCCGACTTTTTCCGGGGGAACTAGTTAGCGCCGCAAGCGGCGAGACGGGGGTGGTGCTCGACGCGCGGTCGCCCGTCCCGGCCGATCGATGAACTTCCACAGATCATGGCAGCGGCAGAAGATATGCACGTCAAGGCGTTGTGGTACCAGTTGGGTCTCGACAGCGATGGCACCAGCAATCCTTGTCCGGGTGCGGAAGTCAGAAGTCTCGAGCGTCGTTATTGCGGTCACCGGTACTGCAGTACTGCCCCCAACTCGTGAAAGCGTCCGACACGCCGGCTGAGCTCGGCGATGGCGACGCCGGGCCCAAAGCCGATCTCCAGCACCGACCGTGCGGGCGGGGGGGAGCCCCCATCAGAGCGTGCCTGCGCACTCGATCAGTTCGCATGTGCAGCCTCAGCCTCGTCGACGCGATCGTGATCACCGTGGCCGCGCTCGGCTTCGAAGGTGTCTAGGCAGTGGGTTGAGCAGAAGTAGAAGGTCTGGCCGCCGGACGTCGTTGTGACGGCCTTGTGGCAGTCGACCGTCATCCCGCACACCGGGTCGGTCGCGCCGCGTCGGGCGGTCAGCCCGAACAGCGCGCAGAAGATCACCAGGGCGAGAACGTTGAGCGCCACCTTGTAGTTGAGCTGGATGGAGCTGAAGATGTCCGCTCGCGTGGGCCGCGGGCCGGTGGGAATCAACCCGAGCGCACTGAAGGTGCCATTGACGATCAGCGCGGCGATGACCATCGTGACGAACATCAGCGCGGTGATCCGAACCGTGTACCTGCCGCCGTAGTATTTGCGGTAGATCAGGACAATCGGGATCACGATCAGGTCGGCGAACAGGAACGCCAGAACACCCGCGAAGGAGATCCCACCGGACCACAGCACGGCGGCGAGCGGGACGTTCCCGACCGAGCACACGAAGCTGATCACAGCGATCACCGGACCAACGATCACGTTCTCGATCGTCGGCAGTGGCGCCGGAGCGTTCCTGACGAACAGGTGCCCGAAGAAGCCGTCGCCGAGCTGGGCGATGAACCCAGCGAGCAGGAACCCCAGCGAGAACTCCTTCCAAAGCATCTGCCAGTCGCCGCGGAAGTTGTGCGCCACGTCCGACCAGGCCCGGAGCGACGTCAGGCGCTCACGCCATGGGAGATCTTCGCCGACCGCGTGATGCTGATGGCCGCTATCGGCCCGCTGGGCGTGCTCACGGGCCTGCCGTTCGAGCCGAGGGCTGACGAACAGCCGCAGCAGGACGGTCATCAGCACGATCATCACGATCCCGCCCACGTACTCCGCGGCCGTGAACTGCCAGCCGATCAGGACCCACAGCACGAGCCCGAGCTCCCACACGAGGTTGGTCGAGGCGAACTGGAAGGCCAGCGCCGTGGCGGCGCTCGCTCCTTTCTGGAACAGGGACTTGGCGATCGCGATCGCGGCGTAGGAGCAGGAGGAGGAGGCCGCCCCCAGCCCCGTGGCCCAGCCGACCGAGCGGGCGCCAGAGCCGCTCATCAGCCCCTCGATCCGCTCGCGCGGCACCCAGGCCTGCACGATCGCCGAGATCGTGAACCCGAGGACGAGCGCCCACCAGACCTGCCAGGCCATCAGGAAAGAGTCCCTCAGCCCGTGCCAGATCACGTCCAGGACGCCCATCACCGGGGTTACTCTAGCAGTACCCATGGGGGGTAGGGGTTAGTTTTGATACAGTCTCCGGCATGCCGAAGGCTCAGGCGGCCACACGGGGCTACACCGCGACCAAGGACCAGCTGCTCGCGCGACTGCGGCGGATTGAAGGCCAGATCCGGGGGATCCAGGGCATGGTCGAGCACAACCGCTACTGCATCGACATCCTGACCCAGATCTCCGCCGCCCAGGCCGCTCTCGACAAGGTCGCTCTCGGGTTGCTCGACGGTCACGCCCACACGTGCGTGATCGGGGCCGAACCCGAACAGCAGGACGAGCGGACCGAGGAGATGATGGCCGCGGTCGGAAGGTTACTGCGAAGAGGCTGAGAAGCTCGCCGTCGCCCAACCCGAGCCCGACGCGTTCTCTGGCAACAACGGCAACTTCACCCTCCAGGATCTCCTGGTTGTTCACGCCGACCAGCGCGCGAAGGAACTGCTGCGCGATTTCGACGAGCTGATGCCAAAGACCCTCGCCACCGCGACCGTCGACCTGCTCCTGCACGACGCCCGCGTGATCATCACCGACGGCCAAGACAGCTACCGACTCGTGTTGCCGCTCAGGCCAGTTTCCAGTATCGGGGCTAGTTTCCAGTCGGGCCTCGCGATCCTGGTACCCGTGGTCGGCACGTCGGGCCAGCAGGACGCGGCTGGTCTCTGTCACTTCTTGATCATCTGAGCAGTCGGTGCTCCACGCCTGGCAGGTCATCAAATGCTCCCGCGTCGGTCGTGACGACGGTTCGTCCGGTGGCCCTTGCCGTCGCGGCGATCTCCAGGTCGTGGGCTCCTCGCGGTTGCCCGGCGTGGCGGACATGCGCAAGAAGCGCCGCGTGATGACGTGCGACCTCGAGATCGAAAGCAATAACCTCGACCCGTTCCAGCGCGCCTTCGACGAGGTCGCTGCGGCGCTGGCGGTAGGCGGCCTCAGCAAGCTCGACCCCGACCAACAGCTCCGACGCGGGGATCGCGCTGATCGCAACCTCGGCGTCGTCGGGCCACACCATCGATTGATCGGCGCTGCCGCGTTCGAGGGCGATCAAGGCGCCGGTGTCGAGGATCAGTCGGTCCACCCTTCCGTTGTTGGAGCGCTGCCGACGAAGCGCCGCATGTCGGCCACGTCGCGCTCCCACGCTTCGTCGGCCGGGTGGGCGTGCTGGTACTCTCGCAGCGCGCCGAGTGTCGTGCGGCGAGCAGGCGCGACGGTCGCGATGGCGCGTCCGCGCCGGACAACGGTGAACGTCTCGCCACGGTGTTGAACTGCATCGAGCATGTCTGCGAAGCGTTTGGAGGCTTCGGTGGCCGAGATCTCAGGCATAATCGGATTATCTGATACGAAAGCTGCGGGGTCAACCCTCCGCTTCCGCATAGGGCTGAGCGACATCCACGGCAGCTGGCATAGACGGCGCGCTGCGAAGTCGGAAGCGCAGGCGCAGAGCGTCGAGGCGCTCGATGGTGTTGTGCGGATCAGGCGCTCTGGCTGATAGTTGTCGGCTACTGCCCGCGGCGACGAAGCTTGGCCGCGAGGCGCTTGTGCAGGGTGGGGCGGGCGTCGGCGGGCGTGCGGAGCAGTAGCGCAGCGAGGATCTCGAGACGTTCTCGCAGCGCGGGGAGGGTGTCGCAGATGAAGTAGGTGTGGTGAGCGAGTTTGCGGATGGGCAGCTGGATCGGCGCGGCGCGCTCGTGGCCGCTGGTGATCTGAGGGGGGGCGAGTTGCTGCCCGGCCATGGCTGGCGGGCTTCTCGCTCTTCACGTAGCGCAAGCGCAATGGCTGCTCGCAGATCCAGTCCACCTCCGGATCGAAGTCCATCAGCAGCATCCAGTCGCGCTCCAGCAGACTCTCGTACTCCAAGAACCTGCCCGCCGTCGTCGAGAACCACCGCCCCGGCATGTGCCGCTGGCGCCGATACACGACAGGGCGCCGGACCGGCGCGCACTTGCGCAGCGAGCCCGGCGGAAGATCCGCCAGCAGCCCCCGCACCTCCTGGTGTGCGTTGGAGTTCGCCGACGAGCCGCCGCCCGCCGGCTTCGGTGGAAGGCGGGCCGCTCGCCCGTATCAGCGTCTGGGTTAGCTGACCGCTGGAGCAGCGCTGCTGGTGCCTGTTTGCGCGCGGTGGAGCTCCGCAAGCTCGCGCTCGACCGTTTGCTCATGCTCGAGCTCGTCCTCGCGTCCCTTGCGCGGGCTCCAGCGCCCGGCGAGCAGGAACACGAGTGGGATGAACACGAGCTGGCCGACAAAGCAGACCCACCACCATGTTTGCCATTGGCCCGGATTGTCGTGCCTGGCCTTGGCGACCTTGGAACCGTTGGCCTGCATGTAGGCGAGATCTGCCGGCGGCACGGTTGACAGCGACCTAAGCTGTGCCGCACCCTGCTGAACCTTCGGGCCGTTGAGCTGAAGGAATGCGAGGTCCGCAATCGGTACGTTGCCCAGCGCCTGTAGCCGCGCGGCGGCCTGTGCCGGTGAGATGCGCAGTCTCAACACGATCTGGCCGAGCGCCGCGCGCAGGACGGTGCTGTTGGTTGGTGCTTTCGCAAGTGCCAACTTGGTGGCGGGGGAGAGCGCTGCTGCGGTAGCCACCTGCTGCGGGTAGGTCGCATTCAGCGTTGCGACCTTCACGACCGATGCCACCGGAAGCCCGGACAACTCCGAGACGGCGCGCGCCTGCGCGGCGGGGTCGCCGGGGTTCTCGGTGAGGGTCGCCAACGTCGTGCGATCAACGGACTGCAGTACCCTTGTTTGAGCCGGATACGTGGCGGCGATTTGCTGGACGCGCGGACCGTGGTCGACCAGGGTCGAGGTCGCCGGCACCACGGCCGTCAGGATCGCGAACGACACCGTGACCACGATGCGCAACGTCCAGCCCCATACGGCAAGGCCGGTGGCGGTGGCTGCAGGGTTGTGCCTCTCGACGGTCTCGGTGAAGGCGGCCATCCAGCACACATAGGCGATCCCTGCGCCAGCGGCCATCAGCACGAAGTAGAAGGCAAACGTGTGATAGCTCGTGCTCGGCTGCGTCGTGGCGCTGGCGAAAAGTCCGACCCCTACCAGGCTGATGACGGCGCCGAGAATCATCAACGGCTTGCGGACCCGTAGCCGGTCAGACAACAGGCCGGCGGCGATCAGAGCGATCGCGTTGGTGATCCAATACCAGTTGCCAAGGTCGTTGGCCCTCGCCTCCGGGTAGGCGAAGACCGTCACGAAGAAGACGACCAAGAATGACACGAACGCGTAGTAGAGCAGCAGGAACAAGCTGATCGCGAGGGCTGGGGCGATGACGTCGAGCCTCAGCATCTGTCGCCAGTGTCCTTTCAGCAGCCGTTCTGGATCGATTCCGGCCGCGCGCGCCTCGATCAACTCGCGATCACGGATGCTCACCATCAGCTGGTCGCGCAGCTGCGGGGACAGCTCGCGCAGTCCCAACAGCACGATCAGCCACACGATGAGGCCGACGATCCCGCAAACGCGAAACTGGTACTGCCAATCGGGGTGGCTCGCGAGCGTATGGCTCGAGACTTCTGTCACGACGAGGCTGCCGAGCACCGGGCCCATCGCCCAGAATGCCATCGCGACACCGCGACCCAGCTGGGGCGAGAAGTCGCGGATCAGCGCCGGAGTCGCGACCAGCGCCATCCCCTCGACCACGCTGAGCAGCGCGAAGAACACGGTGTACTCGGCCGTGCTGGAAGCGTTGGGGAGGGCGAACAAGACCAGCAGGCCGGCCACGAGCAGACCCCCGACGACCAGATTTGCGCGACCCCATCGATCGGCCAACCCCGCCGCCAACGACGCAAACGCGCCGACCGCATTGCCGATCACGAGCACAAACACGAACTCGGTGAACGTGAAATTGAAATGCTCGATGATCTTCGTAGCAACCGCCCCTTGGATGAACAGCTCGTAATAGAGCACGATCGTCGCCAGCACGGTGATCCCGAGATACACCGTCCGCATCGCGGTGTCCGGATACCGCTCCAATTGACGATTCCAAAGACGGGCCAGGCCCATCTGCCCGGTGTGATCGGGGACGACCCCGCCCCCGGTAGCGCTACTCATCAGCTATCTCTCCTAGCAATCGACCTCGCGAGTCAGCGGCAACATACGCCTCGTGGGGCAAGCGGATCAACTCACAACCCGCCATGACGCCGAGCCCGGCGCGCGGCGCTTTCTGAGCCCCATCGAGTTCGGCACGTGGTGACCGCCGATTGTCGATGATAACCGCACCGGCAGAAGGCCTACCGGCAAAGCGGGTTCCGCGGAACTCCGCGGCAGGGGTGGGGCCATCGTCGGCTGCGCAGGTGGTGCCGCCTGCCAGTCC
>Ga0335078_10014603_pt1 | contig 11652 bp, 8 predicted proteins | sample Lox_Sample_32_FD_206711 | JGI IMG/M metagenome (GOLD analysis project Ga0335078, IMG submission 206711) | Soil microbial communities from Loxahatchee National Wildlife Refuge, Florida, United States - Lox_Sample_3.2 | ecosystem: Environmental > Terrestrial > Soil > Wetlands | place: USA: Florida...
AGCCTCTCCACCTGCGGCCGGGCGCGCGCGATTTCTCCAAGGCCTATGCAAGATCATGGGGCGATCCCATCAACTGGTACCGGCCCACCTCGGTCAGCAAGGCGAACTTCGCCAATTCCGTTCGGCTCAATGACCTGGTCAAGGACGGCAAGATTTACCTCAGTCTCTCCGACGCGATTGCTCTCGCTCTGGAGAACAACTACGACATCGCCATCGCGCGGTACGACCTCGATATCGCCGACACCGATATCCTGCGCACGCGCACTGGCGCGGCGCCATTGGGCGCGCCCAACGGACTCGTGACCAACACCCAAGGTGGATCGGCCTCGACACTCACGGCAGGCGGCGGCCCCGGCGGAACTTCGGGTGGCGCGGGCGGCGCCGGCTCGGGCGTGAGTGGCCTCACGCTGACGACGGCCGGCTTGGGCCCGTTACCGGAGCCTCTCGATCCAACCATTGGCGGGACGATTCAGTTGGAGCGGGCCAGCGCACCGCAGGTCAACACGCTCTTTTCCGGCGGTAAGCCGGTGCTGACGACAAACACGGATGAATACAACTGGACCTACACACAGGGATTCGTTCCAGGCACCTTGCTCCAGGCGTCCATCACCAACCAGCGCATCACAACGGACAGTCCTTTTAACGTGTACAGCCCGGAGTTGACTTCAATATTCAAGGCAACTGTGACGCAGCATCTGCTGCAGGGCGCGGGCATTTGGATCAACAAGCGCTTCATGTACCAGGCGCTGAACGACCGGCGCATCACGGACTCCTCGTTCCGGCAGCAGATCCTCTATACGGTCAACCAGGTCGAGACCATCTACTGGGGACTTGTCCAGGCCTATGAAGACGTGCAGGCCAAGGAACGCGCGCTCGATCAGAGCTCGAGATTGCTCGAAGACAATCGTAAGCAATTGCAGATCGGCACCATGGCGCCTCTCGATGTGGTTAACGCCGAGTCGACCGTCGCCACCGACAAGCAGGGATTGATCAGCTCGCAGAACGCGCTCAACTACCAGCAGCAGATCATCAAGCAGGCCATTGCGCGCAACCTCAACGATCCGGCTCTGTCCGCTGCGCCGGTTATTCCCACGGATCGCGTAACCCTGGAAGAGCTTCCCGAGGAGACGCAGCCGGTGGAGCAACTGGTGCAGACGGCATTTGAGCAGCGGCCGGAGCTGGAGCAGGCGGTGCTGACGCTGCGCAACGACGAGATCTCGCTGAAAGGTGCGCGCAATGCTCTGCTGCCCACGCTGGATGCCTACGGATTTTACGGGTCCAGTGCTCTCGGCGGCGCACAGAGCCCGTCTTGCCAGGATTTCTTCAAAGGAACGGCATGCGAGCCAAACCAGTACCCGTCGATTAGCTATGGCTCGGTGCTTCAGCACCTCTTCAACGGTTCGGCGCCCGATAAAGGTGTCGGTTTCACGCTCTCCATTCCGCTGCGCAACCGCGAAGCGCAGTCGGTGCAGGCGCGCTCGCTGATGGAATACCGCCAGGCCGAACTGCACCTCGAGCAGCTCTACACGCAGATTCGCATGCAGGTGGTAAACGCCAGGTTTGCGCTCGCCAACGACCGCGCCCAGGCGCAGGCCGACGTGGCGGCGCAGAACTACGCGCAACAGAGCCTGGACGCCGAAGAGAAAAAGCTGAAGCTCGGCGCCTCGACCACCGCGTTGGTGCTGGCTCAGCAGCGGTCGCTAGCCATCGCGCAGGATAACCTCATCGCCGAGCACGCCGCCTACGCCAAAGACCGCGCTGGCCTCTTCCAGACGCTGGCGACGACCTTGCAGCACTACGGCATCAACCTTCCGGATGCCGCCGCAGGCGTGGTCAAGACGAACCCGGTCATCCCCGGCGTCGGCCCGGCGCCCAAGACAGAGGAGCCGTCGATGGCCCCTCCGCCACCGACGCAGTAATCGTCATCGTCCCATCCTGTCGTCCGCTGTCGCGGCCGACAAGGATGGGGCAACCACTCGTTGTATAGAAGGGGTTGCCCCGCCCTTTCGCCCGGTTTTGGCGAAGGGCGGGTGGTCCTCACGGTATCTGCCTGAGCGACTCGTTCGCGCTTCGCCGCGGTCCAGCGTGATTCCACCTCGACGACGCCTACGCTTCCCGCCGCATGATGAAGGAAACTGCTCCAGGGCCAGTCCTGCGGATTCTGCACCAGTCCTCGATTGACTGGATTTCGATGAATATATCGGAGCTTTTCGATCATCTTCTTCTCGCTCCACACAGGGAAGTCGTAATAACGAACTTGCCAGAACCTTTCCAGGGTTCGCGGCCGGAGCTTGCGTGAAGTGATCTGCTTTAGCATCTGCAGCACCACCGAGAGCTCGCTTCGTTCAGGTTCGCTAACGAGAAGATGAACGTGCTCAGGCATGACAACATATCCGCTGATCGAGAAGCCATACCAGCGCCGGACGCGCTCCAATGTCTCCTCAAAGATCTGACACGCGGAAGCGGTACTCAGAAGCCGCATGCGTTGATAACAGCTGAATGTAATGAAATGAAAGCAGCGCTGACGCTGGTAACGCTTGGGTTCGGGCATGAGGATGAACGGATTCTACTCCCATCCTGTCGTCCGCTGTCGCGGCCGACAAGGATGGGGCAACCACTCGTTCTATAGAATGGGTTGCCCCGCCCTTTCGCCCGGTTTTGGCGAAGGGCGGGTTCTGCGTTCGGTCATCGAATAGCGAGCTATCTCTCCGCCACCCGATCCAGCAGATCGAAGAACTCCGGAAAACTGATTGCCGCCGCCTCCGCGCCTCGGATCAGTGTCTCGCCCTCGGCTTTCAGCGCCGCCACGCTGAACGCCATCGCGATGCGATGATCTCCGGCGGAATCGATCTCGGCGCCGTGCAGTGTTTGTCCGCCGGGCACGTCGAGCCCGTCTTCGAATTCCTCGACCTCGGCGCCCATGGCGCGCAGATTCTTGGCAACCAGCGCAATGCGGTCCGACTCCTTCACGCGCAGCTCTTTCGCGTCGCGAATGCGGATGCCGCCGCTCGTGTAGGGCCCGATCGCCGCCAGCACCGGCAGCTCGTCGATCAGCTGCGCCGCCAGCGCGCCGTCGATGGTGGTTGATCGCAGGCCTCCCGCCGCACCCGCAACCTGCACCATGCCGACTAGTTCAGCGTGCTTTTCTTCCAGCTGCACCACGCTGATGTGCGCGCCCAGTACGGTAAGAACGTCGAGCAGCGCGGCGCGCGTGGGATTGACGCCTAACGAGTCGAAGACCAGCCCGGAGCCCGGGAACAGCGCCGCCGCGCAGAAGAAGAATGCCGCCGAAGAGATATCGCCCGGCACGAAAGCCTCGATGGCGTGCAGAGGCTGCGGCCCGGTGATCGAAACCGAGTTCAGCGTGCGTGTGATCCTGGCTCCGAAAGCGCGCAGCGCCAGTTCGCTGTGGTCGCGCGTGCGCACGGCCTCATGCACGGTGGTCTCGCCCGCGGTCTGCACCCCGGCAAGCAGCACGCAGGTTTTCACCTGGGCGCTGGGGACGGGCGTGGTGAAATCGATGGGATTGAGTGCCGCTCCTTCGAGATGAATGGGCGCATGACCCTCTGTCAGCGTGAGCCGCGCGCCCATGGCTTCGAGCGGCTGCCGGATGCGCTCCATCGGCCGCCGCGAAAGCGACGCGTCGCCGGTCAGCGTAAAGCTGCCCTGCTGCGCGGCCAGCAGCCCGGCGATCATGCGCATCGTCGAGCCCGAGTTGCCGCAGTCGAGCGGCCCGGAAGGGGGCGCGACGCGGCCGCCCACGCCGGTCACTTCGACCAACCCATTTTCAATCGTGCGTACCTTCGCGCCCAGCGCCTCCATGCAGGCCAGCGTCGAAGCACAGTCAGCGCCCGTGGAGAAGTTCGAGAAGCGCGAAGTGCCTTCGGCAAATCCGCCCAGCAGAGCGTAGCGATGGCTGATCGATTTATCGCCGGGCAGGCGCAGGCTGCCCATAATGTTGCGCGCGGGGCGAATGATGCGCTCTTCGGTCGTGGTGGGCAAATGCGGCTCCGCGAAGCAGTTCTTCTTCGAGTGTATCGAAGCAGGGAGCAGGGAGCAGGGAACAGGGAACAGGGATTAGGGATTAGGCGCTTCGGATGAGGGTCCAGCGTCCAGGGTTTCCGGTGAAGGCCCGAACGCCGGGAGCCGTTCGCTGAAAGCTTCAAGAATCTTCTAATCCCTAATCCCTATTCCCTATTCCCTCGCCTCACCTCACCCGCAGCACGATGATCGTCTCATCGTCGAATCGTTCCTGCCCGCCTTGAAAGCGGGCCACATCGGCCAGGATCGCGTCGGCAATCTCCGTCGCCGGCTTTCCGCTGTGCCCGCACAGCACCTGTCCCAGCCGCTCGGCTCCGTACATTTCCTCGCGCGCGTTCTGCGCGTCGAGAATGCCGTCGGAAACAAACACAATTGCGTCTCCCGACTCCACGTGCTCGGTGAACTCGTCGTACGCGACGTTGGGAAAGAGGCCAAGCGGAAAGCCCTCGGTAAGAACGGTGTTCGATTGTCCGCCGCGGCAAAAGACCGGCTGCACCGCGCCGGAGTTTGCCACTTGCAGCGTGCGGCTCTCGTCGTTCCATATCGAAAACAGCATCGTCACGTATTGCGATTCGAGCCGCCGCTCGCCCACGGCGTCATTCAGAATGGCCAGCATCTGCGCCGGCTCGGGCCGCTGCAGCGCGGCCGAGCGCATAATGCCGCTGGCCAGCGCCGCAAAGAGCGCGGCGGGCGCGGCCTTGCCGCTGACGTCGCCGAGCACGATGGCGGTTCGTCCGGGGCCATAGTCGACAAAGTCGTAAAGGTCGCCGCCGATGGTGCGCGCGGGCAGAAAGCGCACCGCGATCTCGGCATTCTTCAGCTCCGGCGGAGACGTCGGCAGCAGGCGCAGCTGCACCTCGCGCGCCATGGCGATGTCGAGCTCCAGTTGCCGCTCCTGCCGGCTCACGGCCTGGTAGAGCCGCGCGTTTTCAATGGCAATGGCGATCTGCGCGGCCAGCGTGGTCAGCATGCGTTCATGCTCTTCGTTGAAGAAGCCCGCGCGTGTGTGTTCCAGATCGAGCACGCCGATAATGCGCCCCTTGTAAAAGAGCGGCACGATCAGCTCCGACCGGGTCTCGGGATTCATGGCCAGATAACGCGGGTCCTTGCGCACGTCGGGCACATTGATGGTGCGCCACTCCCGCACCGCCGCGCCTACCAGGCCGCCGGTGATGGGAATGCGGCGCGATGGAACCTGCGCGTACCCGAAGCGCCAGGCATACCGGGTGATGAGCGTCTCGCCCTTGCTGTCGAGCAGCATGATGGTGAACATCTGGTAGTCGATCAGGCGGCGCAGAAGCTGCCCGATGCGCTCGAACAACGCGTCGAGATCCAGGATCGATGCCAGTTCGGTGGCGATCTCGTTCAGCACCGTCAACGCTTGCGCCTGGCGCGTGACACGCGCGTAGAGCCGCGCGTTCTCGATCGACTGGGCAATGCGCGACGCGGTGAGCGTAAGCAGCCGCAGATGCTCGGGACGGAAATAGTCGGCCTTTTCGCTCTCGATGTCCATCACGCCGATGAGCTTGTTCTTGGCGATCAGCGGCACGCAGAGCTCGGAGCGAACATCGGGGTTGCCGGCGATGTAGTGCGGCGACTTGGACACATCGTTGAGCAGCATCGGCTGCCGCGTCAGCGCCACCTGGCCGGCGACGCCCTTGCCCAGGGGAAGGCGCAACCGCTGAGATTCCGGGGAATGGCCGATCTGGAAGCGCATGCGCAGTTCGTGGGTGCGGTCGTTGAGCAGCAGGATGGCGAAGATGCGGTAGGGAATGATGGTGCGCACCATCTCCGATATGCGCACCAGTAGCGTCTGCAGGTCGAGCGTGGTATTCAGCGCGTCGGCCATCCGCGCCAGGTAGGCCAGGTCGACGGGCTCGACGCGGATATTACCAGGGTCCAGATGCACGCCCGGCTGCGTTGGATCGACGAGATGATAGTCGCCTTCCATCTCGGGTTCGTCTGCGTGCGGTGGGGGTTGCGAGGACATGGTTCCAGAAGGGAATGATAGCGGATTGTGGGAACAGGGAACAGGGAACAGGGAACAGGAATAGGGAATAGGGAATAGGGAATAGGGAATAGAGGCAAGCTCCTAGCTGCCAGCTTCTAGCCTCTAGCTCCGAGAGAGGCAAAGTGAATTTGCGAAAGAACTCGAAAGCCGAACGGCAGGGCTAGAGGCTAGGAGCTAAAAGCTAAAGGCTCCGTCACTCCGCGCCGAGTTCTCTCACAATCGCCACGCTTGCCGAAGCGCCGATGCGGTTGGCGCCGGCTTCGAGCATGGTTTTCACATCGGCCAGCGTGCGGATGCCGCCGGAAGCCTTCACGCCCGCGCGGGCGCCGGCCACGCCGCGCATCAGCGCCACGTCGGCCGCGGTGGCTCCACTCGAAGCAAAGCCGGTGGAGGTCTTGATGAAATCGGCGCCGGCCTGGATAGCGATCTCGGCCCCGCGCAGCTTCTCTTCCACCGTGAGCAGCGCCGTCTCCAGAATCACTTTCAACAGAGCGCCGTGATGGTGCGCCACCGAGGCTACGGCGTGGATGGTGTTCTGAACCGCAGGATGATTGCCGCTCTTGAGCTGGCCGATGGGAATGACCATGTCCAGTTCGCGCGCGCCCAGCTTGAGCAGCGCGGCCGCCTCATGGCGCAACGTAGAGACGAGCGAGGCGCCCAGCGGAAATCCGATCACCACTCCCACCGGCACGCCACCGCCGTTGAGCAAGCCCACAGCGGTCGAGACCCACATGGGATTCACCATGGCGCAGGCAAAGCGGTAACGCAGCGCTTCGTCGCACAGGTTCTCGATCTGCTCGCGCGTGGCTTCGGGTTTCAACAGGGTGTGGTCGATCACAGCCGCCAGAGCTTGCCAGTTGGAAAGCGCCTGTGATGCAAATCCCGCGGCATCGAATGTGCCGTGGTCAAATTCCAGATCGACTTCACGAATGGGTGTTACTGCCGACATCGAACTTGCTCCCTGCCGGGAAGCGCCGGTTTCAGGCGCACCCGGCCAAAGTACGGAAAAAGAGTATAGATGCTCCCGGCATCGATGGCCAATCGCACCTTTGGGTGAACCGTATGGCGGGATGGGTTCTCCTTACCGGTCCCGTTTCCGGGCGCCCGGTGACGCCCCGTCTATTCGATGTCCATCCGCTCGATCAGGCCGTCCCGAATTCGATAAGCGTGGTGAACGATTGAATCAGCGATCACTTTTCCTTCGAGGTCGCGAATCACCTGGTGGACCTCGACGACCATTCGGCCGTCGTCGTCCGGCTCTATCTGCAACGGCTCGACGTGCGGGTTGATAAGGCTCCATTGTCGCGTCCAGTAATCGCGAACCTCGTCGTGTCCTTGGACGCGCCCGCCCTCCATTCCGTTTGGCCAATCGACGTGGGGATGCATCCGCGCCAGCACCGCATCGATATGCCGCGCATTGAAGTCGCGGTACGCTCCGCGCAGCAGTTCCCGCTCGTCGATTTCGGGCTCGTCGCACATGGCTCACCGTCCTTGGCTCCATTCGAATTCTCTTCCGCTTCCCTCGTCAACCAATGACAAGGCCGGACTGTCCTTATCAAGATGAATCACGAGCCCGACACGAACTACAAAAGCAATCAGTCATCAATCTACGTCTTCATTGTGAGGCTGACGTGAACGGAATCTTCGCGTCGCCTTGAAGGAGCCGGCTGTGGAACTCGGACGTGGGCGCGTTTTGGGAGGGTGCGGGCTTCAGCCCGTACGTTGTTGAACCCAAATAAATGATCCGGGGCTTTAGCCTCGGAAAACAGACTCATTCCTTGCGCGCGAGTTCGTCTATTCGCCCGCTCCTGCCGGCATCAGGCAGATGTCGGGGAGATTGCGATAGCGCTCGGCGTAATCCATCCCGTAGCCGATCACGAAAAGATTGGGGATGGAGAAGCCGAGGTAGTCGGCCTCGATCCGTTCGATGCGGCGGGAGGGCTTGTCGAGAAGCGCGGCGATGCGCAGCGTCTTGGGATGGTGTTGCAGAAAAATCTTGCGCAGAAACGCCAGCGTCAGTCCGGTGTCGAGGATGTCTTCGACGATCAGCACGTTCTTGCCTTCGATCGGCTCGTCCAGGTCCTTGATGAGCTTGACCGCGCCTGACGAGCGCTGGCCCTTGCCATAGCTCGAAACCGCGACAAAATCGAAGGTCGTATCGACTTCCACCGCTCGCGCCAGGTCGGAGAGGAAGATTGCTGCGCCCTTGAGCACGCCGACCATGACCAGTTTCTCGCCGTTCAGGTCGCGCGTGATCTCCGCGCCCATTTCGGCCACGCGGGTGGCGATCTGGTGGCGGGAATAAAGGACTTCGAGACCCTGCTGGGTTGCTGTCGCCATGCAGACAGTATCGCTTGCTTCATGAAAAATCGATAGCTGTGAAAATCCGGTCTTCTTTCCGAGCACGCGAAGAGAGGGTGCGGTGAAGGGTGTGGGCTTTAGAGTGTGCGTGAGAACTCAATGCGGGAAACATTCCGTGTGCGAATTGGAGGGAGCGGCAGCCTTTAGGCTGCCGAGTTCAGCGCGAAATATCGAAGTGGCTTCAGCCACGGGCCGTTTACAGGCCGACTTTATGGCCTTGGCAAGAGTTCGCACGCCGGCTCTCTTGAGCCCGTACATTCTTTCCCGGATAAGATCATTCCGGGGCTTTAGCCCCTGAGGAGCGCGACCCGCTTCTGCTCAACTCATCCGGATCTCTGACACGTCTATACTTGGTGAGGAATGCTTCCCTATCTCCACATCTGGCATCTCAGCATCCCTACCTTCGGCCTCATGCTCTGGGTGGCCTCAGTCGCCGCCGCTTTTGTCGTCGACCGCAACTTCCGCCGCTGGCAGATCGACGCCGACGCCGTCGGCATGGTCGCTATCGCCGTAGTCGCCGGGATCGCCGGCGCCAAGCTGTGGCACGTGATCGACAGCCCGTGGGAGTTCAAGGAAATGGGCTGGCGCGTCCTGTGGGATTCGGCCGGCTTTGCCTGGTTCGGCGGGCTGGTCTTCGGCATCTCCGCGCTGGTTCTTCAGGGCTGGCGATCGAAGATCGGCCCGGTGCGAATCCTCGACCTGGCCGCCCCGGCGGCGGCGATTGGCTACGGTCTGGGCCGCATTGGCTGCTTTCTCTCTGGCGACGGATGCTACGGCATCGAGACCAGCCTGCCCTGGGGCATGAGCTTTCCCCATGGCGTCGACCCGACGCTGGCTCGCGTTCATCCCACACCGCTCTATGAGCTGGCCGCCGGCCTGCTGATTGGGTGGTGGCTGTGGCGTCGCGGAGCCAAGCCGCGGCCGACGGGCGAGATCCTCGGTGAGTATCTGCTGCTCGCCGGCCTGGCTCGCTTCCTGGTGGAATTCATCCGCCGAAATCCCAAGATTCTGTGGGGCTTATCCAATGCCCAAATCGCTGCCGGCTGCTCCGCGATTCTCGGCGCTGCGCTCATCGTCTGGCTCTCGACGCATCGCGTTCGCGAAGCCGAAAACGCGGCTGCAGTGCAGAAACCGGCCTGAAGCAACGCTTCAGTCTACCCTGAACTCAGGAGCAAGATGGAAGGGCGAAAAGGCTCCCGGCGTCCGTTAGCACTTCTTCGTCGTTCGAGCGAGTTGCCGAGGAAAATGCCTGACAACCGCCGCGATTTCCGGTACAACTTCAGCAGGTGACCACTTCCGGCAGCGCCCCGACTCTCGAGACCACGTCATCCGCCGCCGCGCCGCGCCTGGTGCAGAGCCTGGGCCTCTTCAGCTCCACGGCGATTGTCGCCGGCTCCATGATCGGCTCCGGCATCTTCCTCGTCGACGCCGATATCGCCCGAGGCACCGACTCGCCTGCACTCTACCTGGCCGCCTGGGTTGTGACCGCGATCCTCACCATGATCGGCGCGCTCAGCTACGGCGAGCTTGCCGCCATGATGCCCAGGGCCGGCGGCCAATATGTGTATCTGCGCGAGTCGCTGGGGCCGCTGTGGGGCTTTCTCTACGGCTGGACGCTTTTTCTCGTCATCCAGACCGGCACCATCGCCGCGGTCTGCGTGGCCTTCGGCAAATTTCTCGGCGTCTTCTATCCCTCGATCTCGACGACGCACTGGCTCTGGCACATCGCCCACGTCCCCGCGATTCACTTCGGGCCTATGGTGCTGGGCAACATGGACATTGGGATCAATACGGCCAATCTCACGGCCGTGGCGATAGTCTTCATCCTCGGCATCGTAAACATCTTCGGCCTCAGGCTGGGCGCGCTCATCCAGAACATCTTCACTTCGGCCAAGGCGCTTTCACTGGCCGGGCTCATCGTGGTGGGATTCCTGTTCCGCAACGCGACCGCGTTGGCGGCGAATTTCGGGGCCGGCTGGAGCGAGTTCTGGAAGAACTCCGGCTGGCATTCGCTGCATCCCATCCAGGTGGGCGTGGGCGGTCCCGTCGTGCTCGTCAACATCTTCGTGATTGTCGCCGCCGTGCAGGTGGGCTCGCTGTTTTCCGCCGACTCCTGGAACAACATCACCTTCACGGCCGGCGAAGTGCGTAACCCGCGGCGCAACATCCCGCTCTCCCTGGTGCTGGGAACCGGATTCGTGCTGACCGCGTATTTCCTGGCTTCGCTGGCTTATCTGCTGGTGCTGCCCATGCATGGCGATCCCAACGGAGCCACTGTCCTCGCGCGCGGCGTGCAGTATGCCGCAGAGGATCGCGTGGGCACGGCGGCGCTGGCCGAGATCTTCCATTCCGCCGGCGCATTCATCATGGCCGCGGCCATTCTCGTCTCCACCTTCGGCTGCGCCAACGGGCTTTCCCTGGCCGGCGCTCGCGTTTACTACGCCATGAGCCGAGACGGGCTGTTCTTCAAATCCGTAGGAAAGCTGCACCGGCAGTTCCACACGCCGGTTCCGGGACTGCTTCTTCAGGCTTGCTGGGCGGCGCTGCTGTGCTTCTCCGGCTCCTACAGCCAGTTGCTCGAATACATCATCTTCGCCGAGCTGGTCTTCTACATTCTCACCATCCTCGGCTTGTTCGTGCTGCGCTTCAAACAGCCGGACGCGCCGCGGCCTTATAAGGCGCTCGGATATCCACTGCTTCCCGCGCTCTATATTGCGATGGCCGCATGGATCTGTATCGTATTATTGCGGTACAAGCCGCAGTACACATGGCCCGGGCTGGTGCTGGTTCTGCTCGGCATTCCGGTGTATCTGTTCTGGTCGCGCCGCTCCCCGCGCGAGTTGCAAGAAGGCCCGACGCAGGCGATCTGAATGTGAAGCCGTCCAGGTTGTCGAGGAGAATCCTGACCTGCATGGAATCATTGCGAAACGAACCGAAAGATGCCGATGCGAGGGGCGCGGCAATCCCATATCGAAAGCGGGGAGGAAAGTGATGGCGGGCAAGCTCTTTGCGACCAAGCCGATCAAGACCATTCTGGCCGAAGCCGACCGGTGCGATGAACACTCGTTGAAGCGCGCGCTGGGGCCCATCAACCTGATCACCATCGGCATTGGCGGAATCATCGGCGCGGGCATCTTCGTTCTCACCGGCACCGCCGCGGCGCAGTTCGCCGGACCGGCCATCATCATCTCCTACATGATTGCCGGCATCGGCTGCGTCTTCGCCGGCTTGTGCTACGC
>Ga0335078_10014605_pt1 | contig 11651 bp, 9 predicted proteins | sample Lox_Sample_32_FD_206711 | JGI IMG/M metagenome (GOLD analysis project Ga0335078, IMG submission 206711) | Soil microbial communities from Loxahatchee National Wildlife Refuge, Florida, United States - Lox_Sample_3.2 | ecosystem: Environmental > Terrestrial > Soil > Wetlands | place: USA: Florida...
TTCTGCTGGAAAGCCAGCGCCAGCTTGAGCGGAGCGCGGCCGCGACGCGCTTCCCCACGTTCCTGCGCCAGCGCAAACAGCCGCGCCAGCATTTCGCGTCCCTGTTCCAGGCCGCGCGTCATCTTCTGGCGCACCGCCGGGCTGGTCAGAAAGACCACCATCAGACTGCGCACCAGCGCCTGGCTGCGTCCTGGCTCTTCCGGCAGGCGCAACCATAAATCACGTAGCGCCTGGCGCGGAGTACGCGCGCCGCTCTCCGCAGCCTGGATGGCCTGTGCGTATTTGTCGAGCTGCACTTCGGCCAGCGCGCCGAGCACATCTTCCTTACTGCGGAAGTAGTTGAAGAAGGTGCCCTTGCCTACGTCGGCGGCCTCGGTAATTTCCTCTACCGTAGTCGCAGTAAAGCCGTGCTCGGCGAAGAGCTGAAGGGCAGCAGCAAAGATGCGTTCGCGTGTCTCGGCGCGACGGCGCTGGCGCCGGCCCAGGGGAACGGCGGCAGCAGAGTGCGCCGATGTGATGGTTGGACCCATAGCCAAACATGACTATAGGTCATATATGAGCAAAAGTCAATCTTTGCCCGAGCGGCTGACGCAGGCGCGCACGCGAGCCGTCAATTGTGGGATGGTGAACGGCTTGGCCAGGTAATCCGTCGCTCCGGCGTCGAAGCCAGTGCGTATGCTGGCCTCGCTGTCTCGTACGGTCAGCATCAGCACCGGAATCCGCCGCGTTTCATCGCCGGCACGCAGTCGCTCGAGCACAGCGAAGCCATCCATCTCCGGCATGTTGACGTCCAGAAGGATCAGGTGGGGACGCTCCGCACGCGCTCTCGCCAGGCCCTGCGCTCCATCCTCAGCTTCAGTGACCTGATACCCGTCGGGACCGAGGGCAGAATTCACCAGCAGCCGGAGGTTGGGATCGTCGTCGATCACCAGCACGCGCAGCCGATCGGGGGAAACCAGTGCCGCATCTCCGACCTCGACGGTGCGCAGCCGGTCGGACTCCGGCGCCTCGACCTGCACCTCGCATCCCTCGTAGGCGCAGAACACGTACAGGGCCAGGTTGCGCATACGCGCCAGCTCGCGGGCGCTCTGCTCGACCTTCTCCAGGAACGCGTCGTCGTGAGCAGGATCATGGTGGGTTAGCGCCAGTCGCCGGACATCCGCCGATGCCGCCAGTTCCACCGCGTACTGATAGGTGCTGTGTCCCCAGTTCTTCTTGGCGGGATACTCCTCCGGCGTGTACTGCGCGTCATGAATGAGCAGGTCGGCGTGCTTCATAAACAGCGCGTGGCGCCGGTCTCCCTCATGCAGGATGGACTCGATGTAGCCGGGCCGCGCGCCCTCGCGCCAGAGCGGCGAAGCGAACGGTTCGTGATCGCAGGCATACACCACCACTACGCCGTCGGCTTCGATGCGATAGGCCAGGCTGGTCGCCGGATGATTCAGGAACTGCGTGATCACCCGAACCCCGTCGAGTTCGTAGGTGCCCTCAGAGAGCTCCTGGTATTCGATCTTGGCGGGCAACTGGTCGAGCGCGACGGGAAAATAAGTGAACTCCATCTGCCCGGCCAGAACCTCCGCCAGGCTTTGTCCCACGCCGGCGGGCGCGCAGATGGTCATCTCATTCCCCGGCACAAACAGCGGCACGAAGAACGGGAAGCCCTGGATGTGGTCCCAATGCGTGTGTCCGAGCAACAGCCGGGCCCGGATGGGCTTGGGCGCGCGGGCCATGAGGTCAAGTCCCAGCAGCCGCGCGCCGGTACCGCAATCGAAAACAAAGCGTGCGCCCGAGTTTGTGACCGCCTCGACACACGACGTATTGCCACCAAAGCGCAGCGTGCTCGGGCCGGGTGTAGCGATGGATCCTCGGGTTCCCCAGAAACGCACTCGCATGTGATCTTCCTTAGCGGTACCGAACTTCGACCCGATCGAGGAATTGCGCCAACTCGCTGTTGGCCGCGAGCACCGAGTCGGCGCTCTGCGCCTTGGCCGCGCGCTCCAACCGGTCGCCAAGAGCGCTGATTTGCGGCAGTCCGAACGAGGCGCCGGTGCCTTTCATGTTGTGTCCGAGGGAGCGGACGGTGTCGTAATCGCCGCGCGCCAGCGCCGCCGCAATCGCCGCCGGATTCTTCCGCACGTTGCTCAGGAACCGGGGAACGATCGCCGAGAGTTCCTCGTCCACGATTACTTCATGTTCTCCCGCCGGCGCCGACTCCGGCCGGATCGGCGCGTGGCCTTCAATCGCCTGCAACAACGCCGCCTTGCGGATCGGTTTGGCCAGGTGCCGGTTGAAGCCGGCGGCCAGGCTCTTCTCCACCGCCTCCTTGAATGCGTCCGCCGTGAGCGCCAGCACCGGCAATGCCGTGCGGCCGTGCGCGCTCTCAAAATCACGGAACTCACGCACCACGGTGTAACCATCCATCGCCGGCATGTGCACGTCAACCAGCGCAAGATCGTAGGCACGCGTCTTGAGCTTCTCCAGCGCGATCGCGCCGTCCTCGGCGAAATCGAGGACGTAGGGCGTGCCTTTCAGGTAGGCACGAATCACGAAGCGGTTGTCCTCGGAATCGTCAGCGACCAGGATGCGAAGCGGCACGCGGGCGACTCCGGCAGCAGCCATCGCTTCCGCCGCCGCTTCCGGCCGCGCTTCGGCAACGCCCAGCTTCGCGGTGAAGTAAAACGTGCTGCCACTGCCGACCGTGCTTTCCACCCAGATGCGCCCGCCCATCGCCTCCACTAATCGCTTGCTAATCGAGAGCCCCAGTCCCGTTCCCCCGTACTTCCGCGTGGTCGAGGAATCGGCCTGCGAGAAACTCTCGAAGATGGTTTCCAGTTTGTCCTGCGGAATGCCGATGCCTGTATCCGCCACTCCGACTCGCAGCGCCGCCGGATCGCTTCCTTCCGAATCGCGTGCGATGCGCACCGTCAGCTTTCCCTTCTCGGTGAATTTCAAGGCATTGCCCAGCAGGTTGATCAGCACCTGGCGGAGCCGCACCGGGTCGCCGGAGAGCCACGGCGGAACGTCCGCCCCAATCTCCGATTCGATCGCCAATCCCTTTTCCGCGGCGCGGATGCCGACCAGTTCGGTCGCGCGCGCCACCACCTCCCGCAACTCGAAAGCCACGGCCTCCAATTTCAGTTCGCCGGCCTCGATCTTCGACAGGTCGAGGATGTCATTGAGCAGGTCGAGCAGGCTGGCGGCCGCGCGCTGGAAGATGGCCACGTAACGCTGCTGTTCCGCGCTCAGCGGCGTTTCTGCCAGCAGGTCAGCCATGCCCAGGATCGCGTTCATCGGGGTGCGGATCTCGTGGCTCATCATGGCCAGGAATTCGCTCTTGGCCTGGGCAGCGCGCTGGACCTGCAGGTTCAGCCGCTGGATGGTCTCGTACTGCAACGCGGTCTCGTGCGCGTATTGCAGGGTGAGTTGCCGCTCCCGGTAAAGAACATCTGCTACTTCGATGGCAAGGATTGGCCGTCCACCGGCGCGCACGGTCCACGCCTGTAAATGGATGTCGCCGCCCTGCGGCCGCGTCTCGGTCCACAGCTCCGACGAAACCCGCTGTGCGCCCTTCTGCCATGCTTCCTCGGCCTCGGGAAGGAAGGCCTCCAGCAGAGGGAAGCGGTCTGCCAGATTGCACTCGCTAGCTTCTGCGATGTCGGGCATGAGTTCTCGCAGCCACTCCGGCGCTGCGGAGAAAAGACGGAACCTGCCGTTCGGCATCGGCTCGAAGACGGCGAACTGCATCGCCTCCAGCACCGCGGCGGCGGTTTCTGCCGCGCTGCGGCTAGCCTGCGACTGCCCCGGTTGTGGAGTCGGTGACATTGTGTTCCTGCATCATCGCGTCGGTGAGGGTCTGGAACAGTTCTTCAACCCCAGCGCCCGTCTTGGCGCTAGTCTCGACCAGCGTCCAGCGCTGCGCCGCGAGCGGATCGAGATCGGCGGGCTGGATCTCCCATGTCTCGCGCCCATCAGCCTTGTTCAGCACGAAAACAAACGGCACCGCCCCAATTGCCTCGGTCACACGCCGCTGAAGATCGATCGCAACGTCCAGCGTCTGCCGGCGCAGTCCGTCCACCACCAGGATGTATCCCGAAGCGCCCTTAAGTTGCGAAGGCTTCACCGTCGTCAAAGCGTCTTCGCCGGCCAAGTCCCACAGCAGCAGCGTCACCTCCGCGCCGCGACTCTGGACGACTTTCTTGTCGATCTTGACCCCGACCGTGGTCTGGTATTTGTCCGAAAAGATGCTGCGCACGTAGCGGGCGACCAGGCTGGTTTTGCCCACCCCGAACGCGCCGACCATGCAGATCTTTTTCTGGATCACCGCGTGCCCCCGACGATCACGCGAAAATCCACGCGCCGGTTCAAGTCGGTCAGGTACGCGGTAGCGTTCCGGCGCACCGGTTCACGTGAGCCCATGGCCACCGTGCGCAGCATTTCTCGGCTGATCCCGCGGTCGATCAAGGCCTTCACGACGGCGTCGGCGCGGGCCTGGCTGAGCGATGCGTTTTTGTCTTCGTTGCCGGAGGGATCGGTATGCCCGCGAACTTCGAGGAAAAATTCCTGCCCGGTCGCCGCCGCGTGCTCCTGCAGGTTCACCACAAGCGCCTCGACGTCATCCAGCCGGATCAGTTGCTCACTGCCAAGCTGCGCCGAGTTCAGCGGAAAGCGCAGCACCTGCTGCTCCAGCGCGTCCTTTTCGGAGCGGAATTGCCGCTCGGCTCTAAACTTGGCATGCAGTGAGACATAGGGCTCCCAGTGCGCCGTGACCTTCGCCGGGTTGACGCCGGAAGCGCGGATCAGCGCTTCTGGATCGGTGGAGAGCGGATCCCGCAGGCCGGTCAGCCGGTAACTGCCCCAGGATTCTTCCGCGCTGGTCAGCACGATGCCGGGTTCGGAGCGCAGCCTCAGCAGCAGCTTGTCCCACCGGCTCTGATGTCGGACCACCAGGAACAGTCCAGCGGCGATCAACGCGATGACAACGACGGCCGCGACGATGAAGAAGCCTCGGCTCTTGTGCTTCGTCGCCTGCGCGCCCCGGCCCAGCAGGCAGCCCTGAAGCAGCGGTTGCGCTTCGGCAAAAGGCGCTGTATCGCCCTTAAACGTGCTTAGCGCCGCCGCGAAGTCGCTGTGAATCTGTTCCAGCGTACGCTCCAGCAGGGTACGGAGCTCCGGTGGCGGGGTTCCACTGACCACCGCGGCCAGGGTCGCCGCCGGCCCGTGTTGCACCCACAGGTTGAACTCGCCCAGCTCGATGGTTTCCACTTCCTGCCCGCCAGCGCCGGTGAACGAGTCGCGCACGAAATCCTGGATAGCGGTGAGCATGCCCGACACCAGATCCGAATCCTGCACGATCTGGTCGGCGCGGGCCGCATGCTGCAGCAGCAACCCGGTCTCGCGATGGATGAGAAACACCTGCTCGACGCGGTAGCGCAAGCTGTGCGTCAGAACAATCGCGCTGAACGATTTTCCCGTCCGCAGCGCCTCGACGCGCCACTTCAGGGATTCCAGAGAGAAGCTGCGTTCCAGGGTCTGATTGATGGATTCGACCAGGCCGCGCAACGCGTGGGCCACGGACTTGCGCACCGCGGCGCCGATGATGGGAAACAGCGTGTTGGCCAGGATGCTGGGATCGCGGGCGACGGAGATGCGCACCGCATCTTCCACCAGCGGATTCAAAGCCAGTTGAAGCGCGTGGTCGCGGCGGAGGCGCAGCGCGATCGCCTCCGCGATCACCTGGCTGAGGTCTTCGGTGCGAAGCTGGCGGTCGTCCAGCCGCCGCTGCAGTTCCTCCAGTCGCGCCTGCTCGGGACCGACCAGCAACTCGCGCAGGCGGGCGTATCCGGCAGGGTCTCCATTGGCCCCCGGTTCGGACGACGGCTCGCGCGCTGAGGGCGCCGTGCTCATGCTCGCTCCCGCGCGCTACTGTCCCACGGCCTTGGCCGGCTTCACCGGTTTGCCGCCGGCAACGCCGTCCTCGCTGAGTTCGAGCGCCATCTCGGTGAGCAGCGCCGCCAAAGCTGACCGATCCACTTTCTGGCTGCGCAGATCGTCGGCGCGCCGCTCCACCAGCGCGCTGAGGCTGTCGCTCTTGTGGCGGATCTCCTCCAGCAGCTTGCGCGATTCCTGCATCAGCTCCTGGCGCAGCCCGCTGTTCTCTTCCGCCGAACGGTTATCCAATTCGAGGATCTTCTTGCTCAGAGCGTCGCTCGCCGTTTTCAATTCCCGGGCGATGTTCTTGAGCGCTTCGGTGCGTTCTTCGCGCTCCGCCTTCAGCCGAGCCGAGAGTGAATCCGCTTCCTTGCGGAAAAATCCCTCCACCGATTCGAAGCGCCGGCGCATGGTCTCTTTCAGCTCCGCAGTCTCGCGCGCCAGGGTCTCCTCGAGCCGGGCGAAGCGCGACTCGTAGTTCTTGATCTGCGAGCCGAAAAGGATGTCACGAATCTTATCGACGCTGGCAGCACCCTGCTCGCCACCATTTTCCATGGGACTTCCAGTTTTCGCTTTGGGATCGTTCATACGCGTTCTCCGCACCTTCTTCCTCACCATAAGAACGGTGGCCTTCCTGCGGCTTCCGCAGCCGAATGTTTTTCAGTGGATGGGTGGGGGCCCGTTGCGCCAGCGACACCTAACCTGAAGGTGTTGAGGGAAAAAGTTGCGCGAGCGCAGGCGCTAATGCTAATACTGCCCCACCACGAGTGCAAGACTTCTTGTGCCCGGGTCAGCCGGGCCAGCCCAAGGAAAGGACCTCGCCCTAACCGTGCCTCAATCCGTGCTGCAAAAACAAGTGCTCCTGATTGACGACGACCCGGCCATCCACGATCTGGTCTCTTATGCCCTGCGGGATACGGCCCAGGTAGTGGCGTGTGGGACCGCGACCGAAGGGCTGGCTGCCCTGCACGCCAAGCCATTCGACCTCCTGCTGCTGGACCTTGGATTGCCCGACCTGCATGGGCTGGACGTCCTTGCCCGCCTTCGCCAGGCCGGTGTTAGCACTCGCATCGTCATCATCACCGCGGACGATACCCCCGAGAGCCTGCTCCGCGCCATCCGGGAGAACACCTACGAGTACCTGCGCAAGCCGTTCACCATGGAGCAGATCGCCCAGCTCGCCGAGCGTGCCCTCGCGACCGCGTCCGAGCCGGAGATCAAGGTGCTCTCGGCCAAACGCGAGTGGCTGGAGCTCTCCATCCCGTGCACGCGCGACGCGGCGGAGCGCATCGAGCACTTCGTACGCCAGCTCGGTTCCGACCTGTCACTCGACTTGATACAGCCGGTGGCGCTCGCGTTCCGCGAGCTGCTGATGAACGCCGTGGAATGGGGCGGTGGTCTGGATCCGCAGCGCCGAGTGCGCATCTCCTGCTTGCGCACGCCGCGCATGCTTTTCTACCGCATTGCTGATCCGGGTCCAGGATTCAAGTTCGAGGGACTGACCCACTCGGCCGAATTCAACCCGGACGGCGTTTTCGGTTCATCCGCGGTGCGGCAAGAAAAAGGACTAAGGCCGGGCGGGCTGGGTGTCATGATGGTTCGGAACATTGCCGACGACCTGATTTACAACGAAGCACAAAACGAGGTGGTGCTGGTCAAATACCTTTCCTGACCTGCGGCAGATCTACGGGCTAGCATGCACTCCCAGCCGGCGCAACGTCGGATTCAACAGCCACGCCAACGGCAGCGTAATCAGAACGACGCCGGCCACCAGGATCATGGTGGCGGTTACTCCCATAGCATCACCGAACATGCCGTAGATCGCCGGCGAAAGCGCGCCGGCGCCTATGGTTCCGGTGTAGAACAGACCGAACGCGCGGTGCCGGCGTTCTGCCGACACCAGTTCCGGCACGGTCCCGTACAGCACCGAGGAGGTTCCGTTGAGAGCGATGCCGATCAGCGGCAGCAGCGCCAGGCCGGGATGAAGATGCAGGGGCAACAGGGCCAAAATGCCAGCCGAGGTCAGGCCCTCGGTCAGCAAGACCGTGGTCAACACTCCCAACCGCGCACCGAGGAAACCGCAGACCAGTTTCCCAACAGCTCCTCCGGCAAACACCAGCGACAAAGCCAGGCCGATGGTGGAGATGGGTGCGCCCTTGGCCCGCAGCAGAAACGGCAGATACGTAAGAAAACCCATTCGGGTTGCACTATCGAGAATCCCAATGGCAAACAGCATCCGGAAACCGCGCTTCGAGATCCCGCGGGTGTGCTCGCCCGGTGCGCTTTGGGGCACGGTAGTTTCGGCCCAGGCCGCTTTGCCGGCGCCGGTGCCGCGCAGAAGAAAAGGGATCGCGATGGCCACGGCCAGTCCCGCCAGACCGATGAGTGAGACGGTAGTGCGCCACGGCAGCCGCGACACCATCCAGGCGGTGGTGATGGGCAGCGCCATCTTGCCCAGGTCGCCGGCAAAATTGTAGGTGCCGAGAGCGGCGCGCGATTGCGCTCCATCGTAGGCATGCGCAACCACGCTCGAGCCGATAGGGTGCTGCGTGCTCGAGCCGATGCCACCAATCGCCAACGCCAGCACCAGCAGCACGAACCCGGTGCTGGCACCGGCGATCAGATATCCCGCCGCCGCGAGTGCGGTGCCGGCCGTGAGCACGAGGATGTTGTTCGTCCGCTGGGCGGCGGCGCTGGAGGGCACCTGCAGGCAGGCCATCAAGCCGACATAGACGGCGCGCAGCGATCCAATCGCGGCATAGCCCAAATGGAATTCCGATTGCCACAGCGGCAGCAGGACATACAGGATGTCGGTGTAGCCATCGTGCAGCGCATGCACGCCGCAGCTTGCGGCCAGAGCGCGGCGGCTGGCTGCGCTGGCAGATACGCTGCGGCTTTCGATCGCTCCAGCGCCGATGATGGCCAAGACTCGTCCCCTTGCTGAGTATGCGTCGAGCGCAACCATGGGCGCAAACGGCGCCGTAGCGCGCCCAGCCGTAGCAACCCTCAACTGGCCGAAAACCACCACCCTGGTGGAATCGGGCCACCGGCAAGCCGCAAATCATAGCGCTCGCGACGCTTCTGGTTCGGGCTCAACTCGCTAACAGACAACCTAGTTAGGAAATTTCCACGACTCCTCGCGAAGATTGGGGCTCGACGTGCGAAGTGTCAGCATTTGCCCGCGCACCCACGCTGGAGGGAGCAGCCATGGAAAAATCGACCCGATGGAAAATCGTCTTTAGCGGAATGGCGACGGTTGCACTGGTTTGCCTGCCGGGCTCGGCTTGGGCAAAGCATGGAGGCGGCGGAGGCTTCCACGGAAGAGGAGGAGGCAAAGGCTTTCACGGCGGAGGTAAGTTCCATGGCGGAGGCGGCGGTCACTTCTCGGCCAAGGGCGCGAGCCACTTCCATGGCGGCGGGAACTTTCGCGGGAGCGGAGGGTTCCGTGGAAGTAACAGCTCCCGCGGCAACTCCCGCGAGATGGCGCCGCCTAGGGGCGGATTTGGTGGCGGATACCAGAGTGCGAGGAATTCTTCGTACGGGAGCAGCCGATCTTACCCCTACAGCCGGTCGCAGTACGGCAGAAATTGGATGAGCGCGAGCAGAAGCTCGACGGCTCGCCTCTCAACTCCATACTTCGGGCGCTCGGGCAGTGGCAACATGGGCTGGGCAAGCAGCTCGCGCTGGAGTTCATTGGGCTCACACAGCTACACGAGCTCGGGATCCGGCTGGCATTCCTTCGGATCGGGAGGCCAGGGAAATGGACTCGGCTCGGCGCTGAACGGCGTGGGCTCTGCGGTGGGCTCCGCGGCGGGAATGGCTCTCAGAGGCGCTGAAGGCATGGCGGGAGCAATGCATTCGTTCGGCTCGAACACGGTCTCGGGTGCGTTCTCCAGCCGTCCGTTTGGCGGAGGCGGGTTCGGTGGCGGCGGATTTGTCGGTGGCGGAGGCTGCTGGAATTGCGGCGGAGGTGTGTGGGCAGGACCGGCTTGGGGATGGGGCGGCTACTGGGCGCCGCCTTACTACGCGTACGATCCGTACTGGGTGTACCCGTACTACGGCGCGTATCCCGCACCAGCGGCGCCACCGCCGGTATACGGCTATGGCGATCCGTACGCGGGCCAGAACTATCCGCCGGACAACTCGGGAGACTATTTGTACCAAGGCCCGGGGCAGTAACAACCCGATGCGGTCTCCCGTGGCGTAAGAACGGGTGGGAGCGCCGGGCTTAGAAGCCCGGCCGAAGAGCCCCCTATTGGAAAAGGGCTTTAGCCCCAGGGCCAAAAGGCCACATTCTGTCGGGCACGCCATCGCAGGCCCGAAGGCCTGCGCTTCCACCTGTTCTGGATCACTTCCAGGTCACGCACAGACTGATCGCGCTATTGAGCTGCCGAGAGTTTCGCCGCCGGCACACGCGGCTGGATTTCGCGTCCGCCGTGCCAGATGGCCACCATCTGGCGCGTGTTGCGGATGTCATCCAGCGGATTCGCCGCCAGCACGATCAAGTCTGCGCGCTTGCCGGGCTCGAGCGTGCCGCGATCACCAGCGTGAATCAAACTCGCGCTGGTGCGCGTAGCCGCTACCAGGGCCTGCATCGGCGTCAGTCCGGATTCGACCATCATCTCCAGCTCACGGTGCTCGGCCCAGCCGGGAATGCGGGCGGGAAACGCGCCGGAATCGGTGCCGAAGGCAACCTTCACACCGGCATCCTGCAAAATCTTGAGATTCTGCATGGCGGTGGCGTGCGCGGCCTTGTTCTTCGCGAGATTAGGATCGTTCTCGCACTTGGCCTTGTATTCCGGGCTGTGGAACACCTTCAGCAGCTCCGGGCTGACGGATTGCGTGAAGAACGCGTTGTCCATCATCTCGGGATGCTCGGCGAAGACGTAGAACGATTCGTCCACCGTCAGCGTGGGCACGTAGAAGGTGCCGTGCGACTTCATGGCAGCGATCAGATCGGCGTCCACCTTCTGATCGCGCACGCTGTGCGCCAGCACGTCGACGCCGTCGGCGACCAGGCGCTTCGCGTCCTCCAGATAAAACACGTGGGCGGCAACTCCGACGCCCTGCTAGTGCGCCTCGTCAATGACGGCGGCATAGACCTCCGGCTGCATCTTCGAGAAGCGGCCGAAGACGTCATCCACCCAGATCTTGATGATGTCGACGTGATGGGAGGCCATCTCGCGCACCTCGGCGCGAGCTTCTTCGACGGTTGTGGGCCGGTAGACCTGATCGGGCGCTGCCGGAACCGGCGGCGCTGCGCCCGGCACGCCGATGCCACGGCCGGCGGTAAAGATCGTCGCGCCGGGGAAGGTTCCCTTCTTCTGCTCATCGCGCAGCTGGTAAACCAGGTCGCGATTCAGTCCCAGCGCAATCATGGAGGTAACGCCGTACTGCTCGTACTGCACGGCGGCGTTCTGCACGTTCTCTCGCGTGTAGGCGTTGGCGCTTTGCACGGTGTTCAATTCGCACGGACACCTGGGAGTCGTCCTGCACCAGACCTATCACGACGACGAACGCAATTGATTTACGCATTAGGGCCTCCATGCGTGCAGATTTGCGAAGAATGGAATCGAGAGCCGTTACTTCGTGCTGTGCCGCGCCTCTTCCAGCAGACGTCGGGCGCGACTGGGATTATAGGCCCCGCAGGAACAGAAATGCGCCATGTAGTTGGCGGCCTGCTCGGGTGTGCGCCGGCCTTCTTTCACCCAATCGATCATCTT
>Ga0335078_10014606_pt1 | contig 11651 bp, 12 predicted proteins | sample Lox_Sample_32_FD_206711 | JGI IMG/M metagenome (GOLD analysis project Ga0335078, IMG submission 206711) | Soil microbial communities from Loxahatchee National Wildlife Refuge, Florida, United States - Lox_Sample_3.2 | ecosystem: Environmental > Terrestrial > Soil > Wetlands | place: USA...
AGCCTGATGCAATGCATGGTTGGCGGCCTGATCGGCGTATTCATAGGCTTTCTCTGCGCCCTGGCCATCCGCAGTTTGACCTCGTTGCCCGCCGCGGTGCAGACCTGGGTAGCCCTCCTGGGAGTGATCCTGAGTTCCGTCATCGGGCTGTTTTTCGGCATTTACCCGGCTACGAAAGCGGCCAAATTAGACCCGGTGGCGGCGCTGAGAACGGAGTAATTTGCCGCAGATGCACGCAGATGCACACAGATGCAATGACGTAACGAGCAGTCTCCGGGTGCTCGTACACGGTGGCCAACATGGCCAACACGCTTGGCCGGGGTTTCTGGAGAAAGTCTACGAGAATGCTCTTGCGCATGAGTTGCGCAGCGCCGGTTTGGCCGTCGAGCGGCAAGAGGGCCTGAAGGTGTACTATCGAGACATTGTGGTCGGAGAGTACGCAGCCGACCTCTTGGTAGAGGGCCTCGTTGTTGTCGAACTGAAGCCGTTAAGGGCATTCGATAACCTTCATTTGGCTCAATGTTTGAACCGTCTAAAGGCGGCCGGCCTGAAACTGAGCTTGCTGATCAACTGTGGCACGCGCAAGGTGCAGATCAAGCGAGTAGTCAACAGCTTTTGAATCTGCGTGCATCTGCGGCTAATTCAATGACCAGTGCTGAAGTCAAGGAAAACCTGCTGGTAGCCCTGGACACACTCCGCACGCGGGAAGTGCGCTCCGGGCTGACAATCCTCGGTATCGTCATCGGTGTCACCTCGGTCATATCCGTGGCCGCTATCATCGACGGTCTGAACGGCTACATCGAGGGACGCATCCGCAAGATCGGCTCGCAGGCCATCTTCGTCACCCGCATTCCGCCCGGCTACACCGGCCTCTCGCGCCTGCCGGCCAACATCCGCGCGCGCAAGTACCTGCGCTTTGACGATGGCCAATACCTGATGGAGACGGTGCCTTCGCTCGCCTACGCCACTGCATTCTCCCAGCGCATCAACCTGGGTGAAGTCGTCGACCAAATCCGCTACGGCAACCAGCACGTTGAGCGAATGATCGTGCGCGGCGTGGAACCCGACTATACCAACGCCGTGCCGTTGTTCACCGTATCCGAGGGCCGCTTCATCTCCCAGTTCGATCTGGAGCACTCGCGCGACGTGATTATTATTGGCCAAGCCATTGCCGACGCTTTGTTTCCCCACATCGACGCGATCGGCAAGATGGTCCGCCTCAACGGCCGCCTGTATGAGGTCATCGGCGTTTTCGAGAAGGACCCCGGGTTGTTCGGCGGCTTCGGCGTGGACCAGTTCGCCGTCATTCCGCTCACCAACTTCCACAAGAACTACCCCGAGATCCGGGAAGTCTTTTTGATCGCCTCCGTGCGCCCGGACGCCGACGTCAGCCGTGCCCGCGACGACATCATCGAAGCCATGCGCCGCCGCCGCCACGTGCCCCACAACGGCGAAAACGACTTTGATGTGGTCGACGCCAATTTCGTCCTGGATCTCTGGAATCAGCTCACCGGCGCCATGGTGCTGCTCACCGGCGTGATCAGCTCCATCGGCCTGCTGGTCGGCGGCATCGGCGTCATGAACATCATGCTGATCTCGGTCACCGAACGCACCCAGGAGATCGGCGTCCGCAAGGCCATCGGCGCGCGCCGCGCGGACATTCGCGTGCAATTCCTGCTGGAAGCGATTACGCTTTCGGGCATCGGCGGAGCGCTCGGCATTTTGTGCGGCGCGCTCGTCACATTTACGATACGCGCCCTGGCGCCCTCTATACCGGCGACGTTATCGCTGCTGTGGATCGCCCTCGGCGTGTTGATCTCAGTTGGGGTGGGCCTGTTCTTCGGATTCTATCCCGCCAATCGCGCCGCCAACCTGGACCCCATCGTCTGCCTGCGGTACGAATAGGCAGGCGAAACCGCCTGACCCACCGTTTCCCGGTGATAGAATATTGTCTGTGAGCATGCTACGGCCATCACTGCAGCTTCGGGTCGCGCAGAAGCAGATCCTGACCCCCGGCTTGGTCCAAATGGTGACCGTGCTCCAGTTGAACCGGCTGGAGTTGAAGGAAATGATCACCCAGGAGATCGTCGAAAACCCCGTCCTGGAAGAGTCCACCGAAGAAGTCGGCGAGGAGATTACGGCGGAAGAACTGCTCCCCCTGCTGGAGCCTGAGCGGGTCACCGATCCATCCGACCAGCAGCTTTTGGAAGCTGCCTTGGGCGATGCCGCGCACACCAACGGCATTGCCGGCGAAGCTCCCGCCGAACTCGGCGCGGAGCCCTTCCAGGAGACCGCCGAGAGCGGCGCCGCCAGTCCGGAGGTATCCACGGCCGACCCCGTCGAGCCGGCCGCCGCCACCGATCCGTTCGACGAAATCGATTTCGGCTCCTTCTTCGACGACTATCTGGATCCCGGCTACAAGAGCCCCGCCGCGGAGTCCGTCGAGAAACCCTCATTCGAGACTTTCTTGTCCGCGCCCGTCACCCTGGCCGATCATCTGCACTCCCAACTAAGCGTCAGCGTGCTTTCCGACGACATTCGCGACGCCGCCGAATCCATCATCGGCAACCTCGACGAGGATGGCTATCTTTCGGCGTCCCTGGAAGAGATCGCCGGCATGGGCGATCACACCCCGGAAGAAATCGAAGCGGCGCTGAAGGTAGTGCAATCGCTCGATCCGGCCGGCGTGGGCGCGCGCAACGTGCGCGAGTGCCTCCTGTTGGAACTGGAGAGCATGAACGGACGCGGCGGCGTGGCCTGGCAAATCGTCTCCGACCACTTGCGGATGCTCGAAATGCGCCAGTATCGCGAGCTTGCCAAGATCCTGGCCCGCCCGATGGAGCATATCGAGATCGCCGTGAAGGCCATCCGGCGCCTGAATCCGCGGCCCGGCCTGCGCTACTCGGGCGCGGGCGCGCGCACCGTGGAGCCGGATGTTTTCTTCATCAAGGACGGCGACGACTACATCATCCAGATGAACGACGAGGATGTGCCGCAGCTCCGCTTGAATGCCCAATACCGCCGCATGCTCGACCGCGACAACGGAGCCACCAAGGAAGTGCGCGACTACGTGCGCGAACGCTACACCTCGGCCATTCAGTTGATGAAGAATATCGAGCAGCGCAAACAGACCATCCTCAAGGTCTGCCAGGCCATCGTCCGCCGCCAAACCGAGTTTCTGGCCAATGGCCTCGACTACCTGAAGCCCATGATGATTAAAGAGGTGGCCGAGGAAGTGGGCGTGCATCCTTCCACGGTGAGCCGCGCCGTGGCCAGCAAGTACGTGCATACGCCACAAGGAGTCTACGAGCTGCGGTATTTTTTCTCCGAAGCCGTGCAGGGACCCTTGGGCGGCAATACGCCGCTGCTGTTGCTGAAACGCAAAGTGAAGAAGATGATCGAGGAAGAGGACAGCGCGCACCCGCTGACCGACGAGCAGATCACCGCGGCGCTGCAGCATGAAGGCATCAACGTGACACGTCGTACAGTCGCCAAGTACCGCGAAGATATGAAGATTCCTTCAACACACCAAAGACGGGTTCGCCCCTGACGGCACGAAACCGCGGCCCCATGGGCGCGGCGATAGACGGGTACGGAGGGACGCATGAAGATCACATACACAGGCAGGCAAGTGGAACTGGCTCCGGCGCAACTCAAGAAGATTGAGGCCCAGTTTGCCAAGGTGGGCAAACTTCTGGATGGACGCGAAGAGAGGGAAGCGCACGTGGTCTTGTCTCTGGAGCGGCATCTGCACCAGGCCGAGATCACGGTGAATTACTATAACCACCAACTGGTGGGCATAGGTTCCAACGTGGACCTTATTACGGCCATCCACTCCGCCATCGAAAAACTGGAAAAGCAGACCATCAAGGTCCGCGCCAAGTGGCGGGACACCAAGCGCACGCCGCGCAAGGAGGAGGCCGCCGCCGCGCCCGAACCGGCCGCCGAGCCGGAGGAGCCGGAAATCGAGCGCCATGTGAACCGTATCAATCACCACGAGCGGCGCAAGCCCATGACCTTGGAGGAAGCGCTGCTCCAAATGGAGAAGGGCGCCGATTACCTGGTCTATCGCGATGCGGAGACCAGCCGCGTGGCCGTCCTGGTGCGGCGCCGCGACGGCAATTTCGATCTCATCGAGGCCTGACGCGGCGGAATGGCGAACCAGACCGATCCGGGCAAGAAACGCCGCGCCACGGACCGGCCCGGCGAACTGGTGATCATTACCGGCCTCAGCGGCTCGGGAAAGGGTTCTGTCCTCAAGGCGCTGGAAGACCTGGGTTACTATTCGGTCGATAACCTGCCGGTCGACCTGATTCCCAAGTTCGCCGAGCTCACGCAGGATTCCTCCCGCGTGCGCGCCGCCGCGCTGGTTGTGGACGTGCGCGAAGGCGAGGGCTTGAAGCGATTCCCCGGCATCTACATGCGCATTCGCAATCGCGTGAAGACCCGGTTGATCTTTCTGGAAGCCGGCGACAACGCCATCCTGCGGCGCTTCAGCGAAACGCGGCGGCCGCATCCGCTGGGCACCGGCAACTCCATCGCCAAGAGCATCCAGGCCGAGCGCCGCCAACTGGCGCCCATACGCGCCATGGCGGACCTGATCATCAATACTTCCAAGTTCACCGTGCACGAGTTGCGCGACTTCATCAAAGAGAGTTTTCGCGGCGAGCGCGACGAGCAGAAGATCATGGTGTACGTCACCAGCTTCGGCTACCGCCACGGCGTGCCCGCCGACAGCGACCTGGTCTTCGACGTGCGCTTCCTGCCGAACCCGAACTACATCCCGCGCTTCAAGAAACTCACCGGCCGGTATCCGCAAGTGGCCAAGTATATCCGATCGTTTCCGCAGACGGTGGAGTTCATCGACCGCATCTCCGAGTTACTGATCTATCTGATGCCGCATTACATCCGCGAAGGCAAGAGCTACTTGACCATTGCGTTCGGCTGCACTGGCGGACATCATCGCTCGGTGATGATCGCGGACGAGATACGCAAGCGCCTGGCGCAGGCGGGGTTTCAGGTGAAGGCCACGCATCGGGATATGGCGAAGGCCGTGTAGGACAGACCTCTTGGTCTGTTCGTCGCGTCGCGATTCCGCTACAATAGGCAACACGGCCTGACGGCCGCACAGAGGGAGGTTCTATGGAGCGCCGTCATTTTCTGCGGACTGCGGGCGCACTCGCCTTGCTTCGTCCCGATTCGAGTCATCGCGCCCGCGCCGCTTCGGTGGGGAACAATCGCGCCCCCGAAGATCTGGCGCGCGATGAGGATTTCTGGCGCGAGATTCAATCCGCCTTCACGCTGGATCGCAACATCATCAACCTGAACAATGGCGGCGTGAGCCCTTCGCCGCGCGTCGTGCAGGAATCCATGCGGCGCGCCCTGGAGTTCAGCAACATCGCCCCTGCGCGCACCATGTGGGCCGTGCTGGAGCCGGAAGTGGAAACCGTGCGCCAAAGGCTGGCCGCCGATTTCGGCTGCGACCCCGAAGAGATGGCCATCACGCGCAACGCCTCGGAAGGGCTGGAGAGCGTCCAATTGGGGCTCGATCTGAAAGCGGGCGATGAAGTCTTGACTACCGACCAGGACTATCCGCGCATGATCACTACCTGGAAGCAGCGCGAGCGCCGCGACGGCATTGTGCTGAAGACCATCTCGTTCCCGACGCCGCCGCCTTCGCTCGACGATCTCGCGGAACGCTTCGAACGGGCCATCACGCCGCGCACGCGCGTGATCCACTTTTGCCATATCACCAACCTGACCGGCCAGATCTTCCCGGTCCAGCGTATTTGCCAACTGGCGCGCAGCCGCGGCATCGAAGCCATCGTGGATGGCGCGCACGCCTATGCGCAGTTCCCCTTCAAGCACGCCGACCTGGATTGCGATTACTACGGCACCAGCCTGCACAAATGGCTGCTGGCGCCGCATGGCACCGGCTTCCTGTATGTGCGCAAATCCAAGATTGGCAAAGTGTGGCCGCTGATGGCCGCGCCTGTGGAGATGACGGAAAACATCCGCAAGTTCGAAGAAATCGGCACGCATCCGGCGGCCAACCACAACGCCATTTCCGACGCGCTGGAGTTTCACACGGCCATCGGCGTGGAGCGCAAGGCGGCTCGCCTGCGGTATCTGCGCGCGCTCTGGACCGAGCGCCTCACACGCCTGCCGCGCGTGTCGTCGCCTACCAGCTCCGACCCGCGGCAGAGCTGCGGCATTGGGCTGCTGTCGGTAGAAGGCAAGGAGCCGGGACCGCTGGCCGACCAACTGTGGGATAAGTACCGCATTATGACGGTGGCGATCGTGCATCCGCAGTTCAAAGGTCTGCGGATCACGCCCAACGTGTATACCACCGTTCCGGAGATTGAGACTTTCTGCGACGCGATAGAGAAGCTGGTGGCGTAAGAGGCGGCACGTCGATGAGTTTTCTGGACAACCTCGAAAGCAACCTGGAGAACATGGAATCGCGCGAGGAGCGGGGCGGCCAGAACAGCCGCGACGCGAAATTGCGGGATATCGAACGCGTGCACACGCAGGCCTCGGCAGCCTACGCGGAGCAACTGCGGAAAGGAGCATACGCGGCGGAACTGCTGAAGCAGGCCACCAGGCTCGGCTATGCCATGCGCACCAAGATTCACCTGGCTTGGCTCGGCACGACTCTGCGTCTGGAGGCGCGCGGATCGAAGCTCGAACTGCGGCCCACGCCGGATGGCGTGATTGCCGCCTTCATCGAGAACCATGCCGAGGTGCGTAGCCTGCCCGTGGACCTGGCGGGAAATCCGGAGAGCCTCGCGCGCGAGTGGCTGGAGTCGCTGCCGCCGGCTCCAACAACGGCGCCGGATTGAACGTGGATGGGACTTCTCGGGCTGACCTCGCAGGGGCCCGTCGGGCCGCCTCGTAGGGTGCGCACCCGCTTACTTGTGTCTTCCGTCCACCTCGGATCACGGCGAAGCCCTGCTTACTTGTGTCCCTTCGCGCTACCCGCCGGCAGAGAGAACGCGTAGAACAAGTTGCTTGCGGTTCCCAGCGGATTCACGGCGGGGAAGTTGTGGTACCCGGTACCCCAGTAAAGCGAGCCGTTTACCACCGCCGGCGCTGCATTAACCGAACCGGGCGCTTCGAACGACCAGAGTGTCGCGCCGGTCGCCGCGTCCAAAGCATACATGTAGCCCGACATCGAAGCCACGTACACTACCCCATTCGCCACCGTGACCGGACCCATCGCCAGGGCGTGGTGGTCCTCGTGAACGGTGCTCATACCGGGATCCGGCACTTGCCAAAGAATCGCTCCCGTGGCAGGGTCCAGCGCCGCCCAGGAACCTCCGTTCCAGGAGACCCCCGAGGGCTGAAGCGTGTAAGGCTTCTGGCCCGCGTTGCTGATCGCGACGTAGATGCGCTGGTTGTCGGATGCCGTACCCCACTGCATTCCGCCGACCATCCCGCCCGGCCCAACAAGAGTCGCCCAAACCAGTGCTCCGTTCTTCGGCGAGAGAGCCCAATAGACACCGCTCTTTTGACCGGCCCCGACCAACGCGGTGGGAACTCCATTAATCGGCGCCGTGAAAAGGTTCGCGCCCGAGCCGAAATCGTAATCCGGTCCAGCCGGATCGGGGCAGGTGCTGGCCTGCTGGTTGCAGGCGGTGAGCCATGCGTCGTCGGCCGAGCACCGGTGTCCCCACTTCACGTTTCCGGTGGCGAGATCCAGCGCGACAATCGAATCTTCGTAGTTATTCGCCGCCTGGCACGCCAGAATCGCCTGTGAGTTTCCGTTAGCGGCTTGCTCACACAACTGCACGGACGGAGGCACCAGATAATTGTTGCCCGTGGTGACGTAAATCTGGCTGCGCTTGACATCGATCGCGGGTGTGCTGGACCACACCGGAGCGCCCGTGTACCCGTCCGGCACGAAATAAGTCTGCCAGAGGATCTGTCCGTTGGCCAGCGAAACCGCCACGAGGCTTCCTCGGAACGACGGGTCAATCAGATCCTCTTCGCTGGAAGATACACCAACATAGACGACTCCACCATAAATGATGGGGGAACCGGTTGCGAGTGAATTCGGATTGGGGTCGAGCGCCGTCTTCCATAACAAGCCGCCGTTGCTCGCGTTCAACGCCATGAGATACGCGCCGTCGGGACTGGGTTTCGCCAGAGATGAGCTGGCGCCGATGACCACCATGGGGCCGTAGAGCGCGGGTGTGGTGCGCGACATTACCTCTGAACTCAAACCGTAGTCCGTCATTTTGCGTTTCCAGACTGTGTCTCCGGTAGCTGCGTTCAACTTGTATAGGTAACCGGACCAATCCGGAAAGTAGACGTAACCTCCTGTAGCATCCACCGACGGTGTAGCGGAAACGTCGTTGTGGGTCGTGAACTGCCACTTTACGGCGAGGCCACCCACATTTTGATTATTCAGTATGCTCTCCGCCTGTGCCCAACGGCTGTTAGTCAGCGTGTTACCGGCGTAGGGCCATCCCACAGGCGTCTGCGAAAAGCAGGACGCGGCGAACAACAAGATAGCGCTCATCGCGACTTGCGCCGCGCACCGATCGTTGAACATTATAGCTGTGACCTCGTCCGCTTGCTTAGTGATTCGACTTCTCAGGGTAACACAGCAGATCGCCGATCGAGACTATGTTTCGAGACGTTCCGGCAGCCAGCAGAGCGTTCGGACTGGAGTGACTAGTCCATTGGACTGAATCCTTCAAGTCAAAGACATACCCGTACTACCAGTCGCTCGATCGCCTCGCCCAACTCGCGGAGGATTGGTTCCGGCAGACGCGACTGGACCGTCTGGAAAAGGTCGCTCTCCTCGCTCCGGATGTGCTCGGTGAGCAGGCCGCACAGCCGCTCCAGTAACGCCGTGGTTGGAGCGGACCGCAATTGGGCGACGAGATCTTCCAACTGGCGGTGCTGCGCGATCAGGAGGGCCACCAAGGGCAGCTTCCCCAGGGAATTCTCGATGGCCGGGAACAGGATTTGTTCTTCGATTTCGAAGTGGTTCACCAGTTCCAGCTCGTAGCGATCTATGGCGCGCCGCGCAAGTTGCGCCACGTTCGCCGCCGAGGCGTCCTGGCCGAGCGAGCGGCGCGTCAGCACGCACATGACCAGGGCGTTGTGGTGCTGGTGCGAGAGCGGGATCAGATTGGAGTCGCGCAGCATATCTGACTGTTAATATAGCGAACATGAACTGGAACGACGCCGCAGAGGACTTGCTGCAACAGATTCTGATGCAAACGCCGCGCCCGGCGAGAGAGGCAGCCGAAGCGCGGTTTCGCGAGAGCGCCGAGCGCCTGGCCGGGGACGATGGCTCCAGCCGGGTGGGCGTGGAGACCGTAATCGCGGCCTGGATCGCCAATACCCCCGACGCTGTTCGCTCGGACCTGCCGCGGCAGATGGAGCGATTCGGTCTGGACCCGGCGGAATACGCACATTTGCTGGAACACGCCTAGCGGTTCGCGCCGGACATCCGCTTGGTCAACAGCGCATCCAGTGAAAAGCGGCCCGGGCCGAAGAGCAGAACGATCAGGAACGCAATCAGAAACGTGTATGGGGCGGCGGCGTAGAATTTGTCCGGATCCGAAAACATCGAGAAGAGCGCTTCCCGATCCGCGGTGACGAATGCCACCAGCATGTCACAAGTAAGCAGCAGCGCGACCAGCCGCGAACCTAGTCCCAGCATGATCAGGATACCGCCCAAAAACTCCAGTCCGACAATGAACGGCGCATTCACGCCGGGTAGCGGTATGCCGAGACTGGTAAAGAATTCAGTGACTTTCGCCAGGTTGTGCAGCTTGCCCCAGCCGGTTTGCATCATCTGGAATCCCCAGTAAAGGCGCACCAACAACAGAAAGGGGGATTGCAGACTGGACGCAGCGGCGATGAGCAGTCCGTAGAGCTTGGTTAGGAGTGTCGGCATAACCAGCCCATTTCGGCCCATCCGGCAAACCAGCTTTCCACCCGGTGGCGCAGTTCCTCCACCGGAACCGGGCTGTCTTCCAGGGCCGCTTCCATGGCTTTGCCGACCGTCAGTCCCTTGTTTAAAGCGGCGAGCAAATGGTACTCTTCGGCGTCCAGCCGGCGGTAGTAGACCATGAAGTCGTGCCGATGCACGGCCAAAAAGATGTGCTCGGGAGGCATGCGGTGGATGCGACGCACCAAACCGCCGGCCTTGCGCTTCAGCACTGCGTTGCTGGCCGTGCCATGTTCTTCGGACACCGCGTTCACCTTGACGCGTAGATCGTCCACCGGATACCGCAGTTCGATGAGCCGCACATAGGGTTGCAGAGCGATGCGCAAGCTGGGTCCCAGCTCCAGCAGATCCTCCGGGCCGAGTGCGCGATCCTCTTTTCCATCGAAGGCTTCAATGTGCGCCCACTCAAGCGCAATCATGTCGAGCGCCAGATCCAAGCGGCCGCCCGCGAATGTGGGGTTCCGGCGCAGCCACTCTTCCAGGCGCGAGCCCAGGTTCCGCAGCGTCCACGATGCGGAAGGGCGCTCGGCCAGGTAAGCCTTCGCCAACCGCTCAAATGCCCGCTGGCCGAGCACCGCACGCAGGCCCGGAAAGTCCTCGTAAAGCGAATCCAGCACGCGATACCAGTAGCTGCGGCTGTAGATTTCCAGGCGATCGAGCGACGTCAGGCGCTCGTTCGGCCTGATGTAGTCCACGTCGACTTTGGGATCGATGTGGTCGCCGGCAACGAGCGGACGCATCAGAGCCGCGGCCATGCGTTTCTGGAGCGCCAGCAGGCTCACGGCGCCACCGCCAGCGGCGCGGTTTGGGGTGCGCCTATGAACTCCTCCGCTTTGCGCGCCTCGGCGTGCACTTCATCGAACGACGGAATGTGGTCGTCCCACTCGAGCAAGGTGGCGGTCGGCCCTACCCGGCGAATGGCATGTTCGTAGAGCTTCCACACGGGATCGATTACCGGATGGTCGTGCGTATCCAAAATGTATTTCTGGAACTTGGAGTGGCCGGCAATGTGGATCTGCGCCACGCGTGCGGCGGGCACGCTGTTCAGATAGTCGTACGGATCGAAGCTGTGGTTGCACGACGAGACATAGATGTTGTTCACGTCCAGCAGAATGCCGCAGTCGGCGCGCTCCACGACTTCATTGAGAAACTCCCATTCGGTCATCTCCGATTCGTGGAACTCGGCGTAACTGCTCACGTTCTCGACCGCGATGGGCACCTCCAGAAAGGAGCGGGCTTCGCGCACTTTGCGCGCCGTGAGCTTGGCGGCTTCGAAGGTGTACGGCATAGGCAGCAGATCGTGCGTATAGCGGCCGTCCACGCTGCCCCAGCAGAGATGGTCTGTCACCCAGGGCGTTTTTGTGCGTTTAACGAGGGCCTTCAGCCGGCGCAGGTGATCGCGATTGAGCGGCTCGGCGGACCCGAAATACATCGAGACGCCATGCTGTACCACCCGGTATTGTTCCAATATCCGGTCGAGCGTGGCCAGCGGACGGCCGCCATCCACCATGTAGTTCTCCGAGATGATCTCGAACCAGCTCACCACCGGCTTCTTCTCCAGGATGTGCTGATAGTGGGGGATACGAAGACCTACACCGATACCGTAATCGGTGAACCCATTGAATCGATTTGCAGGCACTGGTTTGGGAAAAGTTGCGGCCGTGGCGCGGTCCCATCGGCA
>Ga0335078_10014607_pt1 | contig 11650 bp, 10 predicted proteins | sample Lox_Sample_32_FD_206711 | JGI IMG/M metagenome (GOLD analysis project Ga0335078, IMG submission 206711) | Soil microbial communities from Loxahatchee National Wildlife Refuge, Florida, United States - Lox_Sample_3.2 | ecosystem: Environmental > Terrestrial > Soil > Wetlands | place: USA...
TCTATTTGACCGCCCGTCAAATCCGATCCGGAATAAACTAGTGTGTCGGCATCTCGCACCTGCATGTTCCAAGAATCAAATTGAGATTGCGATTTTTTGATCATTTCAATGTCGGAATTAGCAGAATACGCACGAAAATTTCGAAATGCGATGCTAGCCTTATCTACGTGCTGGGGGGGCATTTGAGATAAACTGAAACCAGCGGTCAGCCACGCGCGTTGCTTTTCTTCGACCAATCCAAGAAAGCGAGCGTCGTGCACCAATTGAATCCCCTGCGAAGGCTCCAATTTACTCTTGTTTGCCAATCGCTCCTTGATGGACGCCATAGCTAGCGGTGTATTCAAGTCATCCGCGAGGCCATCAATTACAGACAAGCTTGGCTTAATTTCATTCACCCACGCATCTTCATAAATGTCGCGCATCTCCCCACGAGAGAAATCGCGAGCGAGGACTGCTAGATGTGCTTTCGCATCCAGAAGCTTCTCTTTGGTCCAATCCATCGGCTGCGTGTAATGAGTTCCCAGCATCGCCATTCTTATCGCGGGGCCTGACCACGGTTCGCCATTCCAACCGCGCAACAACTCCCTAATCGTCACAAAATTGCCGAGGCTCTTCGACATCTTCTCGCCTTCGACCTGCAAGAAGCCGTTGTGCATCCAGTAATTCGCCATCACCGGCGTATGGAAAGCGCAGCGCGATTGCGCGATCTCGTCCTCGTGGTGCGGAAAGACGAGGTCGATGCCGCCGCCGTGGATATCGAAGGTCTCGCCGAGATATTTCCAGCTCATCGCCGAGCATTCGATGTGCCAGCCCGGGCGGCCTGGCGCCTTGATGCCGGCGGGCGACGGCCACGCCGGCTCGCCCGGCTTCGACGGCTTCCACAGCACGAAATCGCGCGGATCGCGTTTATAGGGCGCGACTTCGACGCGGGCGCCGGCGATCATCTCGTCGAGCGGGCGTTTCGAGAGCTGCCCGTAGTCCTTCATCGACGGCACGGAAAACAGCACATTGTCTTCGGCGGCATAGGCGTTGCCGGACGCGATCAGCCTTTCGATCAGCGTCTTCATCTCGGCGATGTGCTCGGTGGCGCGCGGTTCGACCGTGGGGGTGAGGCAGCCGAGCGCGGCGACGTCCTCGTGGAATTGCTTGTCGGTCGCTTCGGTGACCTTGCGGATCGCTTCGTTGAGCGGCAGGCCGGGATGCTCCTCCGCCGCGCGCGCGTTGATCTTGTCGTCGACGTCGGTGATGTTGCGCACGTAAGTGACGTGGTCGGCGCCGTAGAGATGCCGCAGCAGCCGGAACAACACGTCGAACACGATGACGGGCCGCGCATTGCCGATATGGGCGAAGTCGTAGACCGTCGGCCCGCACACATACATGCGCACATTGTTCGGATCGAGCGGCTTGAAGGGCCGCTTCTCGCGCGTCAGCGTATCGTAGAGCTTCAAGTCCATCGTCGAATCAAACCGTGCAAAGAAGCATTGTACGCCTTCGGGCCGGCTGGCCGGGCGTGTCCAAAATCTCGACGGTGAGAAAAGACGGCCGCAGCCAGCGTTTTGCGCTAGCCAATAATCTCCCGGCAAATGCCGAAGGTCTGTGCGGGGCCGTTCATGGGCGGCAGAATGGTCGAGGCGGCGCTTGGCGTCAAGGTCCCCTTTCGCGTCGTCGAACCGTCACCGGCGGTGTCGCCGCGGCGCAACGCCGGCAGCCAAAAAACCGATAACCACAGCGTCCCGCCTGCTGACGCGTTGCGCTGACCCGCGGAACATGAGACGCGATGCGCCGCCTGCAACTGACTTAACGCAAGCTTAACCGCGCGGTCGCATTGTCCGGTCTATCGGGTCGGACGATCGATCGGGTCAGGGCGTTTGGACGCCGAGTGGGGGAATGATGCGTTTTGCCATCGCGATTGGCGCCGCCGCGGCCATGCTTGTGGCTGCCGCCGCGGCGCATGCCGAGAAGCGGATGTTCATCGTCGCCAACGACGGAGACGGCTACGGCGTCGATCGCTGCCTCGCCGCCGGCTCGCCGTGCGGCGCCGCGGTGGCGACGTCCTACTGCAAGTCCCGCCAGTTCGCGCAAGCCCTGTCGTACCGCAAGGTCGACCGCGACGACATCACCGGCGCCATACCCGCCGGCGACCCGAGCTCATGCAAGGGCGGCATTTGCGACAATTACGTCGCCATCGAATGCTCGCGCTGAACCAGCCTTAAGCGTACGGCTTTAGACTTCAGGCTTTGCCCGATAGCATCCGGTCGATGCTGTAGCGGCCGCCGCCGGCCGCAAACAGCACGAGCGTGCCGCCGGCAATCGCCAGATCCTTGCTCAGGAAGACATATTGAAGGCCCTGCGCCGCCTGCGGGAACTGCCAATAGAGATGCGCCGACAAAAAGGCGATCACGACAAAGGCGAAGGCGAGCAAGGCGCCGTAACGGGTGGCCACCCCCAACACCAGCGTGACGACAATGATCCATTCGACGACGTGCGCGAATGGGCTCATGAAATCGGGGAAGATGAAATTGATGGACGTGAGATAGGCCACATTCGGCCCGCCCGTCCACACCGTCATCAGAAAGACCGCGGCAATCAACCAACGGCCAAGCAGAAGCAGGATATCCGTCATACCCGTCGCGATGCCGTCCGTGCAGGACAGCAACGGATGCGAAGATGGTGTTGCTTGCAGAGACATAAATTCCCCCCTTCCGGACTGCCTCGTTCCGGGCAATGCCAGAGTTCATATTAGCACCCGCACCAACACCGGGAAGCCAAATTAATTCGCCGCGCTTCATTGGGATATCGCCCAAGGCCCGTTGCGTGGGATGGCAACTTCGTCCATCCTTGGCCGATGGCTGGCCAACGCGTACTGGAAAGCGATCTCAGGGGAGAATTGGGCGCGTCAGCGAGCGACAAGGCGCCCTTGAAGCTCGAGCAATTCCTGCCCTATCAGCTCAACGTCGTCGCCAGCCTCGTATCCCAGGCACTGTCGCGCGTTTACGCTCGGCGTTACCGGATCGGCGTCCCGGAATGGCGGGTGTTGGTGACGCTCGGCCAATTCGGCGTGATGACCGGCAAGGCGATCGGTGCGCATACCCACATGCACAAAACGAAGGTATCGCGCGCCGTGGCGCTGCTGGAAAAACGCAAGCTGCTCGCGCGCCGCGTCAATCGCGCCGATATGCGCGAGTCGTTCCTTTCGCTGACCGCCAACGGACGGGCGATCTATGAGGAACTGGCGCCGCACGCGCTCGATTTCGCACGCCGGCTCACCGACATTCTAACCCCGGGCGACCGCGAAGCATTCAATCGAGCGCTGCAACAGATCACCGACCGGTCGGCACAACTCGTCGCCGAGACCGTCGAACGCGACGGCGCGACGGAGAGCGACGCGTGAAACTCTATTCCTATTTCCGTTCGTCGGCGGCCTACCGCGCGCGCATAGCGCTCAACCTCAAGGGCATTGCCTACGAGACGGCGTCGATCCATCTGGTCAAAGAAGGCGGCCTCAACAGGCGGCCCGAATTCCGCGCCGTCAATCCGCAGATGCGCGTCCCGGTTCTGGTCACCGACGGCGGCGCGGTTCTGATCCAATCGCTGGCGATCATCGAATATCTCGATGAGACCCATCCGAACCCGCCGCTGTTGCCGGAGGATCCGCTCGCGCGCGCTCACGTGCGCGCGCTCGCCGAGCTGATTGCTTGCGACATCCATCCGCTCAACAACACAAGCCCGCTGCGCTACCTGAAGAGGGAGATGCATCAGGAGCAGAGCGCGATCGATGCCTGGTATCACCATTGGGTGATCGAAGGCTTCGAGGCGCTTGAAGCGCTGATAAGGCCCGGGCCCTTTGCCTGCGGCGACCAGGTCACGATCGCGGATATTTGCCTGGTGCCCCAGGTCGCCAATGCGCGCCGGCTGAAAGTGCCGCTCGACAGATTTCCCAAGATCGTCGGCGTCGATGCCGCCTGTCTTGCGCTCCCTGCCTTCGATCGCGCGCGGCCGGAAAACCAGCCCGATGCAGAGTAAGCCTCGAACCGACGGCTTGCCGGCAAAGCGTTTTGCCGCCATGGCATTGTTCACACTTTAGTCACCATTGCGGGGCTTCATCCGCCGGGCCCCGGAATGAATCGGGCCGAAAGCCAATATGTCCAATAATTTCTGTCACTTAGCTCTGTACCGGCACGGTCTGGCGTTTGCCGTGGCGCTCGCAGCTTCGACGTCGGTGGCACCCGCCTTGGCGCAGAACTATCCGGTCCCGCCAGCATCGATCCCTCAGGCGCCCAATCAGCCGGCGCCTTATCAGCAATCGCCGTATCAGCCGGCGGCAAACCAGCCGGCCACTGGCCAGCCTGCGTTAAATCCGGCCCGGACAAATCCGGTATGTATCCGGCTTGAGGGACAGCTCGCTTCCTTCGATCGGGGCACCGCCGATCCGACCCGCGCCCAACAGATTGCGCAGGCCGAGGCCGCGATCGCCAAGCAGCAAGCCGACATCGACCGCGCCATCGCCCAAGCCCACAAGTCCGGCTGCGCCGGCACCGGATTCTTTGCCCTGTTCTCGGCGCTGTCGCCGCAATGCGGGCCGATCACCTCGCAGATCCAGCAGATGCGCGGCGATCTCGATCGCATGATGAGCGATCTCGAGCGCCTCAAAAGCGGTACCTCCGATCAGGCCGATCAGCGCCGCGCCTTGATCGGCCAATTGGCGCAAAACAATTGCGGCGCGCAATACACCGCCGCCGCCAACGCCCAGGGCGGCCCGCAAGGCTTTTTCGATGCGTTATTCGGTGGCGGCACGATCGTAAATCCGAACGGCGACGGCGCACCCAACGGCACCTATCACACCGTCTGCGTGCGCAGTTGCGACGGCTATTATTTCCCGATCTCCTATTCGACATTGCCCACCCACTTCGCCGAGGACGAAAAGGTCTGCCAGCGCGAATGCCCGGCGGCCGACGTAGCGCTGTATTCGTACCGCAATCCGGGCGAGAGCATGGATCAGGCGGTTTCGACCAGCGGCCAGCTCTATACCGCGCTGCCGACCGCCTATCGGTATCGCACGCAGCTCGTTTCGGGCTGTTCCTGCCGCAAGGCGGGCGAGAGCTGGGAACAGGCGCTTAAGAACGCCGACGACTCGTCCACGCTCGAAAGCGGCGATATCGTCGTGACCGACCAAAACGCGAAGGCTTTGTCGCAGCCGCCGAAACCAAACGGAAGACAGACCGCAACGGCGCTGCCGGCTCCGCCGGTCGCTGCCTCGACCCCGTCGGCCTCGACCGCGACCGTCGCGGCCCCCGAACAACCCAGGGGCCCGGTCCGAGTCGTTGGGCCACCTTTTCTATCGCAATCGCAACTGCAACAGTCGCAGCAGCCGCGCTGAGGCGGCTCAAAAATCCGCCGCGCCGGCCTTTGCCATAGCCGCGCCCTTCACGGTTGAGCGGTCCGGTTGCGGATTTGGGGTGCCCGGATCGGTGAACCGGTTGACGATCGGATAGCGCCGGTCACGGCCGAAATTCTTCAGCGTCACTTTCACCCCAGGGGCGGCCTGGCGCCGCTTATATTCGGCGATATTGAGCATGCGCTCGATCTTCATCACGGTATCGCGGCCAAACCCTGCCGCGACGATTTCCGCCGTCGATTCCTCCCGCTCGACGAGCCGTTCGAGAATCTGATCGAGTATGTCATAGGGCGGCAGCGTATCCTGATCGGTTTGATTCTCGCGCAGCTCCGCGCTGGGCGCGCGCGTGAGCACGTTGTCGGGAATAACCGCGCCCGCAGGGCCGCGCGCGCCGTCCGGTTTCCAGCCATTGCGCAGCCGGGCCAACCGATAGACTTCGGTCTTGTACAAGTCCTTGATCGGATTGAAGCCGCCATTCATGTCGCCATAGAGGGTGGCGTAGCCGACTGACATCTCCGACTTGTTTCCCGTCGTCACCACCATCAGACCGAATTTGTTGGAAATCGCCATCAGGATCGTGCCGCGCGCACGCGCCTGCAGATTCTCTTCGGTCACGTCGCGAGGCTTCCCGGCGAACAGAGGCGCGAGGGCCGTCTCCAGGCCATGCACCGCGCTTTCGATCGGCACGATGTCGTAATGCACGCCAAGGGCTTTGGCGGCCGCCGCGGCATCAGTGAGGGATTCCTCCGAGGTGTAGCGGTATGGCAGCATCACGCAATGCACACGTTCGGCTCCCAACGCGTCGACGGCGATCGCCGCGCAGAGCGCCGAATCGATGCCGCCTGACAGCCCGATAACGACCCCCTTGAACCGGTTCTTCTCGACATAGTCGCGCAGGCCGAGCACACAGGCGGCGTAGTCCGATTTGTCCGACGCTTCGGCCGGCGCCATCGGACCGGGCGCACAATGCCACGTCTCGCCGCTTCGCGACCAACGTGTCGTGACGATCGCTTCCTTGAAAGCCGGCAGCTGGAATGCAATCGAACGATCGGCGTTCAATGCAAACGAGGAGCCGTCGAACACCAATTCGTCCTGACCGCCGACCTGATTGACGTAGATCAGCGGCAGCCCCGCCTCGGTCACGCGGGCAACCGAAACGTTGAGCCGCACGTCGCTCTTTTCGCGGTAGTACGGCGAACCGTTCGGCACGATGAGAATCTGCGCCCCCGTTTCGGCCAGGCATTCCACGACGTTCTCGTAGTCGCCCCACTCGGTCCAGATGTCTTCGCAGATCGGCAGGCCGAGGCGAACGCCGCGGAAGTTCATCGGTCCCGGAATGGAGCCGGCGGCAAACACACGTTTCTCGTCGAAAACGCCGTAATTGGGCAGATTGACCTTGAAACGGATGGCCTCGATGCGGCCGCCGGCAAGCAGCGCATAAGCGTTGTAGAGCTTGTCGTCCTCGACCCAAGGCGTTCCCATAAGCATGGCCGGGCCGCCGTCGACGGTTTCACGGGCCAATGTCTCGACGGCGTCGCGGCAAGCCGCTTGAAAGGCAGGCTTGAGCACCAAGTCCTCCGGCGGATAGCCGGCCATGAACAGCTCGGAAAACGCGACAATGTCGGCGCCATCATGGGCCGCCTGCGCCCGGGCCTTGCGGGCGCGCTCCAGATTGCCGGAGACGTCGCCGACAATCGGATTAAGCTGCGCGACGGCAAGGGCGAGATGGTCGGCAGGACGCTCGTTCATGACCCAAGGTCTATCGTGTCGTCTGCCTTCGCGAAAGCGGGCTGGGAGCGTTCCCGCGTCGCAACCGCGCGCCGCTACAGGCCTGCGACCGCCGGCAACGGCGTCGCCATACCTTGACGCTTGGTCTTGAGCAGATCGGCCAGCAGGAACGCCAGATCGATCGATTGCTCGGCATTCAGACGCGGATCGCACACCGTGTGGTAACGATCGTTGAGATCCTCGTCGCTGATGGCGCGGGCGCCACCGGTGCATTCGGTAACGTCCTTGCCGGTCATTTCCAGATGCACGCCGCCGGGATAGACGCCCTCGGCCGCGCAGACCTGAAAGAAGCCGCGGACCTCTTTGAGTATCTGATCGAACGGCCGGGTCTTGTAACCGGTCACCGAGGTGATCGTGTTGCCATGCATCGGATCACACGACCATACCACGTTGCGGCCTTCGCGCTTGACGGCGCGCACCATGGCCGGCAACAGGTCGGTGACCTTGTCGGCGCCGACACGGCAGATCAGCGTCAGGCGGCCGGGCTCGTTGTCCGGATCGAGAATGTCGATGAGCTTTAAGAGCTCGTCGGGCTTTTGCGTCGGCCCGGTCTTCAGGCCCAGCGGATTCTTGATGCCGCGGCAATATTCGACATGGGCATGGTCCGGCTGCCGGGTGCGGTCACCGATCCAGACCATATGTCCCGAGGTGCAGTACCAATCGCCGGTCGTCGAATCGACGCGGGTGAAGGCCTGCTCGTAGCCCAGCAGCAGCGCCTCGTGGCTGGTGTAAAAATCCGTAGTGCCGAGACTGGAATCGGCCGCGAAAGTCAACCCGCAGGCGCGCATGAAATCGAGCGCACCCGAAACGCGGTCGGCCAAGTCGCCATAGCGCTTGGATTGCGGGGAACCGCGCACCGATTCCAGCATCCAGCGATGGACGTTATCGAGGCTGGCATAACCGCCCTTGGCGAAGGCACGAAGCAGGTTGAGCGTCGCCGCCGATTGGCGATAGGCCTCCAGTTGCCGGCGCGGCTCGGGTGTACGCGCCTCCGGCGTGAAATCGGTGCCGTTGATGATGTCGCCGCGATAGCTGAGCAGCTCCACCCCGTCCCGCTTCTCGGTCGGTGACGTGCGAGGCTTGGCGAATTGGCCGGCGATGCGTCCGAGCTTCACCACCGGGCAAGCTGCCGCGTAGGTCAGTACCACCGCCATCTGCAGGAAGACGCGGAAGAAGTCGCGGATATTGTTGGCGCCATGCTCGGCAAAGCTCTCGGCGCAGTCGCCGCCCTGCAACAAAAAAGCCTGTCCGGCCGCGACTTTGGCCAGCTGAGCCTTCAGATTGCGCGCCTCCCCGGCAAAGACCAGCGGGGGAAAAGTGGCAAGCTGCGCCTCGACCTCGGCCAGCGCCTTGGCGTCCGGATAATCCGGCACTTGCAGGATCGGCTTGGCGCGCCAGGACTCCGGGCTCCACTTCGCCGCGTTGAGCAATCTTGCCATACGCATCTCCACATCGCGATTCCGGGACGCCGGCACAGCCCGCGAGGCAAAATCCATATTCACAGATAGCGATTATGGATTCCGGGCCCTCGCCGCTCTGGCGGCTCGACCGGAACAAGGGCCCTTATACACGGCGCCGGGGTGCCGTGTCAGCCTCCGCCTAGCGGGCCATATTTCAGCTATTCGGCGGCTTCCCGGACGTAGCTTGCGGCCTTCTTGCGCATGGTCACCAATTCCTCGGCCGCGGTCGGGTGCAAGGCAATCGTGGCGTCGAAATCGGCCTTGCTGGCGCCCATTTTCACGGCAATGGCGGCCAACTGCGCCATCTCGGCTGCGCCCTCACCCACGACATGGCAGCCGACCAGCCGGTTGCTCAGGCCATCGACCACGAGCTTCATGAGCACGGCGGTGTCCCGACCCGACAACGTGGCCTTTAGCGGCTTGAACATCGCCTTGTAGATGTCGGTTTGCGCCAGCTGCGCGCGCGCCTGTGCCTCGGTAAGGCCGACCGTACCGACTTCCGGCTCCGAAAAGACAGCCGTCGGCACATTGGCGTGGTCGACGGCGGTCGGCCTGCCGCCGAACACCGTATCGGCGAAGGCATGCCCCTCGCGAATGGCGACAGGCGTGAGATTGATCCGATTGGTGACGTCGCCAACCGCGTAGATATTTTGCACGGTCGTTCGCGAATACCGGTCGACCGCGATCCCGCCGTTCTTCGCGATCTCGACGCCGGCTTCCTTCAAACCGAGTTTGGCGACGTTGGGATGCCGTCCGGTCGCGAACATGACACGGTCGACCGGAATTTGATTGCCGTTCGACAAGCGCACCGAATAGTGCCCATCGGCTTTCTCAACCGCTGCAACCTTGCAGCCGGTCAGGACGCGGATGCCCCGCGCCTCGAGTTCGACGCGCAGATGCCGGCGGACGTCGTCGTCGAAACCGCGCAAAATCATGTCGCCGCGGTAGACCAGCGTTACGTGCGAGCCGAGCCCGGCAAAAATGCCGGCGAACTCGACGGCAATATAACCGCCGCCTTGAATCAGGACGCGGCGCGGAAATTCGGGCAAGTGAAACGCCTCATTCGAGGAAATGGCATGCTCGATGCCCGGAATCGGATCGCCGTAGCTCGGCGTCCCTCCGGTGGCGATGAGAATATGGGCCGTGCGGACCCGATCGCCTGTCGCGAGCTCGACGGTATGCGGGTCGACCAGCACCGCCCGCGTTTTCGCGACCGCGACATTGGCCTTCGCCAGCGTCGCGCCATAAGCCGCTTCCAGCCGCGCGATTTCGCGGTCCTTGTTGGCGACGAGCGTCGCCCAGTCGAATGAGGTTTGCGATACGGTCCAACCATACCCGGCGGCATCTTCGAATTCGCCATGAAACCGCGAGGCGTAGACGAACAACTTCTTGGGTACGCAGCCGCGGATTACGCAGGTGCCGCCCAGACGATATTCCTCGGCAAGCATGACGCGCGCACCGTGCTCGGCAGCGATGCGCGCCGCGCGTACTCCACCGGAGCCGCCGCCAATGACAAAGAGATCGACGTCGTGATCGGCCATGGCGCTGCACTACATATCGTGGCCGCGTTTTTTCATGTCTGCGCGCATGCTGGCAATGACCTCTTGAGACAGATTGTCTCCCCAGGTACCGGCATAGGCCATCGCCCCGTCCAGCACTTTGGGTTCTTCGGCCAGCGCCTTCTTTCCGATCGGCGATTGATAGAACGCCAGCAGTTGGCGCAATTCCTGTTCGGTGAAGTGCTGGGCATACATGCGCGCGGTGGCATCGACGAGCTCACTCACCCGGGGAGCATATTTTTTCTCTTCGATCGCCGCGACTTCGTTCAAATCCTTTTGCCACATGAAGTTGGTCTGCATGAACATGTCTTTGGTCTTCTGCACCACGCCGCGAACCAGGGGAGCAAATATGTTCTGGACGCCCTTGATCTCGACGATTTGCTTGGCCAGCAAGATCGCGGCCGGCGACGGCTGCGGCGGCGCGGGTGCGGGAGCTTGGGCGCTCGCCGGGCAAGCGAGGCCGACCAAAAACAGTGCGAGCAACGCGGCTATCGCGCAAGACGTCGTGGGCAGACGGGCGGTCATAGGCGCACTCCCTTGATGCTTGAGACTAAGGCCGTTCGACAAGCCGAACGCCCTCAGGGCCGGCCAAGATAGCAGTAGCGGCGAGACCGATGAACAAGCCATGCTCCATGACACCGGGAATGGCCGACAACCGGCTCGCCAGATCTTGAGGATGGGCGATATGCTGCAACTCGGCATCGAGCAGCCAGTGCCCGCCATCCGTGACGAAAGCGTGGCCGTCCGCACCGGGACGCAGCGGCGCGGGCCCGGGACACCCTGCCGCAGCGGCGGCCGCTTCCACCGCTCGGCGGGTTGCCGTGGCGCCGAATGGCACAATTTCGATTGGCAGGGGAAAACGGCCCAGCACCGAAACCCACTTCGATTGATCGGCGATCACGATCATTTTGGCCGACGCAGCGGCCACGACCTTCTCGCGCAATAGCGCCCCGCCGCCGCCCTTGATCAAGGTCAGATCGGGTGCGATCTCATCCGCGCCATCGACGGTGAGATCGAGTTCGGAGGTCTCGTCGAGAGTGGTGAGCGGGATGCCGAGCCGCGCCGCCTGCGAGCGTGTCGTCTCCGAGGTCGGAACGCCGACGATCTTCAATCCCGCACGCACCCGCTCGGCCAATAGCTCAACGAAAGCCTGTGCCGTCGAACCGGTCCCGAGTCCGAGACGCATCCCCGGACGGACGAAGTCGAGGGCACGGGCCGCCGCGGCTCTCTTGTAGGCATTGACGTTCATAAGGGGTGTGTAGCCGCGATCCGAGATCGATCCTAGTGGCCCGGTTCCGTGTTTTCCGTGATGAGACGGCACGCTCGATTGCGGCCTTCGGAACCGAAAGGCCACCGCGAGCATAGCCGGGTGGCCCTGGCTCAGAAGCCTGCAAAAAAAAGCGCCCCGCCGCAGTAATGAAGCTGACTTCCGCCATATGACAGGCTTG
>Ga0335078_10014608_pt1 | contig 11650 bp, 8 predicted proteins | sample Lox_Sample_32_FD_206711 | JGI IMG/M metagenome (GOLD analysis project Ga0335078, IMG submission 206711) | Soil microbial communities from Loxahatchee National Wildlife Refuge, Florida, United States - Lox_Sample_3.2 | ecosystem: Environmental > Terrestrial > Soil > Wetlands | place: USA: Florida...
CGATGAGATATTTTTCGGGAGTGGCCGCGTTGTCGTGTCGAAAGGTGATGCCGGCGGCGCGGGCAACATCGACAAAGGTGACGGGGGTGACGGAAACGTTGGTAGTCGCGCGAGCGAGCGGCGCGACGGCGAACGGGGTCGCGAGGAGCCGCAAGGCATTCCTTCTAGAGATCACACCCGGCTTGTTCACGAGACCCATACTCCCGCTTGGTGTCGTGACGGGCCGCACCTTTCTATTCTTTCTTTTGTCAGCTCTTAATAGCTCTTAACGGCCCACCCGGACAAACAAAGTTGCGCGCTGCGCCAGTCGACAATCACCGTGCCGACAGCAAGAACAGTACAGGGGTCATTGCCAGCACTCTGATCCCTGATTATGATAACAAGGTTTGCCAGCCATCAAAGTTGAAGGAACAGAACTGTGATTCCAACGGATGGAAGACGATGCCTCTTGCTGGGCCAGCTCCTGCTGCTGACCGCACTTCCGTCAGCGAGTCGTGCGGGCGGCTTGGAAGCCAATCCTTGCGCATCGTGCCATCCGAAAGAGGCGGAGGGTTACTCCCACTCGGCGATGGCGCACTCCCTGCGGCGTCCGGCCAAGGAGCCCGAGGGCTCCTTCGACCATTCGCTCTCCGCGACGAAGTTCACCATCTACTCCAATGCGACCGGCCTTTGGCAACAGATGGAGCGCGACGGGGACGTCTCCGACTATCGCGTCGATTACGTGATCGGCTCGGGGAGACATGCCTCGGGATACCTGGTTCGGATTGGCGACCACCTGTTTCAATCGCCCCTGTGTTATTACACGCGCCTCGGACGCTACGATATGGCGCCGGGGTACGAGACAAACCACGCGCCCGATTTCGTTCGCGCGGTAGACAGCGGATGCTTGTTCTGCCACTCCGGCAAGGCGCTGCCCATCGCCAACACGCTGAACCAGTATCGATCGCCGGCATTCGCCGAAGAGGCGATCTCTTGTGACCGCTGCCATGGCAACCCGGCCCGACATCTCAAAACGCCTCTGCCGGGCACGATCGTCAATCCCGCCAAGCTTCCTCCGGCGGCGCGTGACAGCGTTTGCGAGCAGTGCCATCTTAAAGGTGCTGCACGGGTGCCAAACCCCGGGAAGAAACTGGAGGACTTCCGTCCTGGCGAGCCACTGGAAGATGTCTTTGCCATCTACACCGTCAAGCCGCCGAGTGACAGTCCCCGGGAAGCTCTCAAAGTGATCAGCCACGTTGAACAACTTGCACTGAGCACCTGCTCGCGCCGGAGCAAAGGGCAAATGTGGTGCGGAACTTGCCACGATCCCCACGCCACCGCCAGGCAGCCTGCGTCGTACTACAGGGCTCGTTGCCTTTCGTGCCACAACGGCGCCCGGTCCCTCGCCAAGTCGCATCCCGGGGGCGCCGGCGGCGACTGCGTCGGTTGCCACATGCCCAAGCGGAATGCCAAGGATGGCGGCCACACCGTGTTTACGGATCATCGGATCTCCCGCCATCCCGAACCAGAGCCGGAAAAGGAGGTAAGGGAGAACGATGATCTGGTGGCCTGGCGGGAACCCCCCTCCAGGCTGCGCCAGCGCGACCTCGCCCTAGCCTACGCGAACTCCGGCCTCGAAACCGGCTCGGCCTCCCGGATCGTCCGGGGCTATCACATGCTAACGGAAGTGGAGAACACATTCCCCGACGATCCGGGAGTGCTCACCGCGCTGGGAGAAACCTCCCTGGCCATTAAGCAGCCCCTCGAGGCTGCCCGCCGCTTTGAGCGCGTTCTCGAGCTCGGCCCCGATTCTGCGCTGGCCGAGAGCAACGCCGGGCGGGCCTGGATGCGGGCCGGGATTATGGACAAAGCCTCCTTTCATATGGAAAAGGCCATTACTTTGGATCCTCTTCTTCTGCCGGCGGCCGAGACCCTGATGCAGATCTATCAAGAGCAAGGCGACCAGGATAAAGCGGCCGCGCTGGCCGACCGTGTGCGCGAGGCCCTGGGGAGCTCAGCCCCACGAGAGTCCAATCCGCAAAACCGCTGAGTCGAACTACAGACGCACGATTTGGGTTCTGCCATCGAAGCTGACTTCCTTCTTCACACCACTCTTCGCAATCCGCACCTCCAACGGCCGCGGCGACGGTCCGCGCATCCTCGATCCTTCCGCCAAGCCTAGGGTAAGTTGCCGCTGGCGATTCTCCCATCGCGCTCTCAGCCGCATGGACTCACCGCGATCGTAATTGAAGCTGACCCCGTCATCTTCGTACATCCCGAACTCTCCGTCGCTGCCCGGGTAGATGGTGAATGTGAGAGGCCCGGTGACCTTTTCGGCAGCATACTGCTTTACGGGACCGGTAGGCAGCACTGCTCCGGCGCGGACATAGAGGGGCATAGTGCCGAGATCCACCGGCCGAACCACTTCCCTGCCCCCTTCCATCCTTTCCTCGGTCCAGAAATCGTACCAGTCGCCATGAGGCAGGTAGAGCTTGCGCGAGGCCGCGCCCTTCTCCGTCACCGGAGCCACCAGAATGTCCCGTCCCCAAAGGTATTGGTCACCGCGCTCTGCCGCGCGAGGATCGTCGGAATAGTGCAGCCAGAGAGCGCGCATGATGGGCATCCCCGTGTCGTGCGCTTCGCGGACCACGGTATAGGTGTAGGGCATCAGCCGGTAGCGCAGATTGAGATACTTGCGGCAGACCGGCTCGACCTGAGCATTGTGCAGCTCCTTCGGATCGGGGAGGCCGGCCTTTCCGTGATATCCGGTCATCTCGGTGGGCCCGTATTCACCGGTGTCCCAGCCCCAGGGCAGCCGCAGCTTCCAGGTCCTGCCGTGCGACCGGAACAGGGGACAGAAGGCGCTGAACTGAAACCACCGCGCATACAGCTCGCCAGTGAGCTCCGGCGTGGTCACGAAACCACCGGTGTCGGTGCCCCAGAACGGCATGCCGCTGAGGCCGGTGTTGATGCCGACGGAAACCTGAGTTGCGAGGGCTTCCCAAGTGGAATCGATATCGCCCGACCACAGCCATCCGTAGCGCGCGATGCCGGCGTATCCGTTGCGATGTAAGGCAAACGGGCGGACGTCGGGTCGCTCGCGCTGGCACCCCTCCCAGTACATGCGGTTTCGCACCAGGCACGCATGCTCGCTGAGCCAATCGCCTTCGTCGGGCCACCATCCGTCGAGCCCGAGACGGAAATCCGCCACGTGCTCCTGCCAATAATGTGCGGCATCCTCCGGGTCGTCGGCCGCTGCCCCCGTGTCGCTGACGCTGCCGTGCAAGTCTCGGATCTTTGGGACCACATGCACTACGACTTTGAATCCCTCGCTGTGCATTTCGTCGATCATACGTTGCGGATCAGGAAAGACGTGCTCGTTGAAGGTGAAGGACCCGTGGCCGGTATTCCAGCCCGATGGACAAAACCCGGTGCCGAGGTAAATCAACCCGTCGCAGGGGAGCTTCTTTTCGCGAAAGGTCTTCGCCTCAGAAAGAACCTCCTCCCGGCTGGCAAGAGTGCGGTGCGACTGCAAGTATCCCAAAGCCCAAATGGGCGGCAGGTGCGGAAAGCCGGTGAGTGCTGCCAACTCCGCGTACATTTCTGCCGGCTTCCCGGCGACCAGGAAGATGTCGAGCGGCAGTGGCACCGCCGCGTCGCGAGGCGCAAACCGGCCGTCGTTTCCGGTGAGATCGATACCGCCCAAGGGTCGATGCCAGAAGATCGCCCAGCCCTCAGGACTCACCAACCAAGGGACCGGCATGCGTCCGCCCAGAATGGAGAACTGCGGCCCACCTTGCCCGTGGTCCATCGGGTAGGCCGCACCCCGGCGGTCGAACTGATGGTTCCCTTCGCCGAGTCCGAAAATAGGAGCGTCGCCGCGGGCAAACGTGACCGTGCCGGTGCCGGAGTCAACCTCCAGTCTCTGAATGAACTCCCCTGATTCGTCCTGGACCTCAACCCGCAGCGGGTCGAACGATAAGCCGGCAGCGCGTTTGCCCCAGGGAATCGTTCGATTCTCCGCCTTGAACCTCGCCGTGACGGAGGGCGCCGGCCAAGTCTTCTTGACGAGAACAAGATCGTCTTCGACAGGCTTCGTGGTTCCGTCAGCGGACACTGGGGCGAGCGTAACACGCAGGGTGTGAGGACTGACCTGAGTTAAGGAGATCTCGATCGGCTGACCGGCGATGGTGAGCGGACCACCTCCACCCGATTGGGGCCCGCCTTGGCCTGCTTGGCTTGCTCTCGTTCGTTGCGCCGCCAGCGCGACGCCGGCTCCCGTGGTGGCGAGGCGGGAAAGTGCCTTTCGACGTGAGATACGACTGCTCATAACGCGCTACTCCCGGCTTATGAAATACGCGCCCGCTCCTTCGCACGAGCGATGATGGCGGCCATCACGTCGCGATGCTGATCGAAAGTGTCGTCAACAATGGTGATGGTCGGGATTTGATACTCGCTGAGACCCAAGGTGGTCGGGTCAAAATGACTGAATCCCGATTCATGCACTCCGCTCGAGCCCCGGCCGGGCGCCGGGTGGCTGAGGTGTTGGAAGGCGCGCGCGTACTTCAAGAACGCCTGGGGATAGGCCGGCTCGGAAAACACGTGGTAGAACGGGATAAACGACATCAGCGCGTCATAGTGCATTTCGCCGCAGACGGGCACGTGCGGATACTTCTGCCTCAAGTCCGCCACCAGCCGCCGCGTCCCTTCGTGCGTGTCCGCTTTGGTGTTGTTCTCCCAACCGCCGGCGATATCCAAGAAATAGGAGTCCACGTGAAATCGCTCGATAACGTCGGCGATGCGGCCGGTCAGCCAATGCCGCCACGAATCGACGCCCAGGTTCATATACGGCATCCAGCCTTCATTGTGTCGATCGTTATCCCAATCCACCCAATTGAGATTGAAGGCGTCGCCGTCGATCTGGGACATCGAGGCGTCGGCGAACTTGGGAAAAACATCGAGGCGGTCATTAGCCGAGTTGGTGCCGAACATCGGCATAAAGCGGAAACCAAGCTTTTGCCCACGTTGGATCAGGGCGCGAAAGCCGTCTTCACCGCCCTGGCGCGGGTCCGGCTGGTAGAGCGGATAATTCCAGTAGTAGCGACCGTCCCACGCGGGAAGGAAAACCAGGACACGACTCGCCGGAATCTGAGCCGCAACCCACTCCAGTATCCGCAACGTCTTGGCGTAATCGTTGAAGATATAGCCGGTCCAATGCATGCCGTGCGGCGCCACCACCAGCGCGGTTTCACGAAGCCACGCCGGCACGTCGTCGCGCTTCTCCCAGTCGGGTATGGCGAAGGCGCGCTCCACGTGCTCAAAATGGGGCCGGAATGCAGCTTCCGCAGTGCTGGTCTTGCCGGCCCGCCACAAGGGACCCTCAAACCGGTTGCTCCTCTGCCAGCCTTCACGCTCGAACACCAACTCCACGCGATAACCCTTCTCGCCCGGTTGAAAGTAGAACCGGTTGGCCCGCACGCGGTCGGCGAGCGCCGAGAGGAAAAAGTACTCCTGCTCGCCTTGCTGAATCACCGTGAGCGGAGTGTTCATACCTCGGGCGGTGAAGAGAGAGCCACCACCGAACGGATACCCCAGCAGCACTTCGTTGTCTTTCGGGTCGAAGAAGCTACCGCCGCCGGCAGACATCTTGCCCCGCGGCACGCCACGCACAATCACGGCCAGCGACTTGATGGGCTGCTGCATTTCGGCCGTGGCGTCGCATTCGATGAAAGATCCGTTCTTGCGGACGCGCGCCCGCAACTCGCCCGGAGCCACCTGTTGTCCGCCCGCCCACACCAATTGCGAGCATCGAATCTCAATCCCATCACCCTTGTCCTCGACGGTGATCCGCTCACGATCGAGAGCATAAGTATTTTCGAAGGTGTAAAGCCGGAAGGAAAACTGCAGTCCTTCGAATTCGACCGAAGGCTCGGGAAAATCGAAGCTGAACTTGAAAAAGCTAGCGCCTCGCGGAGGAATGAATACTTCACTCGCGGAGGTGAGTGGAAGGACACGACCCTTGGCAGTGGGCTGAGCCGGGGCGCCAGACGGCGGCTGGGCCTGCGAAGGCTGCGCGGCATGCCCGCTAGGTGCGGAAGCCAAGAGTGCCGCAGCCGGCGGAACCAATCGCCCCACCCCCGCTACGACCGCCCCCTTCAGAAGCTTACGGCGCGAAGTCTTTTCCTTCATGTGCGTCCCCCCGTCCTGGAGTACGGCAGCTTGCTGCCAGCTCGCTGGCCGTCATTGGCCGTGTCTACCCACCTCACTGGAGTGGCAGCGAGCAAGCTTGCTGGCTCGAGTTTGGACATTCGATCTCACCGCGGAATAACAATGGATGACAGCCCTCGCCCGCTTGGGGGAAAGGGGGGACCGCGAAGCGGTGGGTGAGGGATTCGCTGATGGTGACGGAAGGAAACGCCCCCTCACCCCCGGCTTCGCCGTACACTCTCCCCTTGGAGAGGGCTGTTATCAAGTTGGGCCCAGTCGTGAATTCAAAATGTCCAAACTCAGGCATCGAGCAAGCTTGCTGGAAGGCAAAGCGGCAGCAAGCTGGTGCACTCCAAGAACCCTTTTGTTTTCAAGTAGATCGTGGGATAACAAAAATAAGTACCTTTGTTTTCATCAACATCGTGGGTTGCTCCCACAAGAATTTTTGCGACCCTTTGTTTTCATAAAGATCGTGGGTTGCTCCTTCATTTTGAGTATATAAGACGGGGATTGGAGGAGGGCATCTAAGGCTCTAATCCGCATCGACATCGCAGCGAGCCAGTCATCAGACATCAGCATACATCTTCGCGAGGCATTTGTCAAGAAAAATCGTAGCCCACACTCGGAGTCCCCCAGCAAACCCGACTAGGCAAAAGGGGTAGCGGCGGCTTCATGCCGCCGAGCAGTACCGCAACTCGTTGAGGTTATGGCGCATGAAGCCGCCGCTACCAACTGCCGCGTTCTCCTAGGCTTGCGATGACCCGGGCGAGCCGATCGGCGCCGTTTTGCCAGTTGGTCTGCAGCGCGCGCTCAGCAGCGTCAGCATTACCATTGTCGATGGCTTCGACGATCATCGAATGCTCGCCCACCGAGAGGCCTAGTTGATCGAGAATGGAGCTGGTGTACAAGCGCCAATAGCGTTCGGTCTGGGGCCTGATCGCGCTGTGCAGAGCGCGCAGCCGCGGACCTGCACCCGAGTCGACGATTTTGTCGTGAAAGCCGATGTCGAGGTCGAAGATAGTGTTTGGGTCTCCGCGTCCCGCCGCGGCCTGCTGCCTCAACTGCTCGTTCAACTCTTTGAGCGCCTGGATCACCTCCCCGCGCCTTTCAGGTTCAAGCTGGGACGTGGCCCGGGCGGCCAAGCCCTCGAGGTGCCCCACGATGGCGTAGAGCTCGCGAGCGTCCTCCTGAGTCAAAGGAGCAATCGTCAGTCTCGCCTTGCTGCCGCTGCCGGAACTGACCCGGATGTAGCCTTCCTGCTGGAGTCGGTGGAGGGCAGCGCGTACCGGCGTCCGGCTCACTGCCAGCCGCTCCGCCAGCTCGGCTTCAACCACCCGGCTTCCCGGAGCCAGCTTCCCGCGTACAATCAGGTCGCGAAGTTGGTGAAAGGTCGCCTCGCTGACGTTCCGCCTCTCAGCAGGGTCTGTTTCCGCCTTTGGGGCTCCTTCAGCAGTCAGAAGATGTTCGCCAGCCGGTCCGCTTCCCATCTCGAATGAAGCCCTTCCCAGAGGTATGCTCGCGAGACTCCGCTAGTATACTCTGCCACCCCCTTGCTTCCAAATCAGTCTACGCCAGTTAGTGTGCTGATTTCGCACGTAGTGCCGACGCTGGTCACTCGATCACCGCGAAATCCTTCAAGGCTTCCTCCCTGATCCTAATCCCCAGGCCAGGAACGTTGTCTCCGAGATCGATCGAGCCCGCCACCGGCTCCGGCTCGCCCTCGAAGATGTACCAGAAAAGCTCGTTGCCGATCTCCACATCGACGCGGGGGAAGAACTCGGCCATAGGCGAATTGAGGCTGGCCATCACCACGTGGAAGTTGTGCATTTGGCCGGCATGGGGTATCACCGGCACGCCGTGCGCCTCGGCCAAAGCCACCACCTTCCGAGCCTGGGTAATGCCGCCGACACGATTTGTATCGAACTGAATATAGTCGATCGCCTTGGCTTCAAGGAGCTGGCGGAAACCGTAGAGAGTGAACTCGTGCTCGCCGCCGGCGATGGGGATTCTGCCCAGCGACTTGAGCGCCGCGTATCCTTGTATATCGTCGGGGATCACGGGTTCTTCGAGCCAGCGAAGCCGGTAGGGTTCGAGCAGCGGGATCATGCGGTAAGCGTAGTCCAGGTTCCACCCCATGTAAGCGTCGCCCATCAGATCAGTCTCGTAGCCAATTGTCTCGCGGATAGTTCGCACCAACTCCACGTTCCGCTGCATGCCCGCCGCGCCGTCAAGCGGCCCCCAGCCGAATCGCATCTTCATCGCCTGGTAGCCCTCGTCTTTGTACTTCTTAGCTTCGGCAGCCAGGTCTTCGAGATTCTGGCTGTACAACCGGCTGGCATACACCGGGATTTTGGCCTTCGTTCGCCCGCCCAGCAGGCGAAACACCGGCTGCCCGCAAGCTTTCCCCAGGGAGTCCCAAATCGCGATATCGACAGCGCTGATCGCCACCATGCCGATCCCCTTCCTGCCGAAAGCCATCGTTTGCCGGTACATGAGCTGCCACAGGAACTCGCTATCGAAGGGATCTTTCCCGATCAGCAGCGGCTTCAGGTAGGTATCGATAACCTGTTTGGTGACGCGCGGAGCGAGCGCGGCGTTGCCGATGCCCACGTGGCCGGCATCGGTGAAGATCTCGACGATCAGCCAGCCATGGAAGCGGAACCCCGCCATTGAGTCGGCCGGCAAGTCGAGCAGGTCCACGGGATTGGTGCAGAAGTGCGGCTGGGGAGGGACCGTTCTTCCCCTCCATTCCACCACGCGAGTACGGATTTCCGTAATCTTCATTTCTCTCCCCCCGCGTTAGTCCAAAACTAGCGAGCTGGTGCGCTGACGGCGTAGCGGCGTCTTTATGCTGCCGAGCGCCGTTGCAAGTCTTGAGTCATGGCGGCACAAGGCCGCCTCTACACCTGGCTAAACCTGGCACCTCAGGCACGTGCGACAGGAAATTGATGCAGGAAAAGCCCGCTACAGCAAGCGAAGCTGCGGAAAATCCCGCATGTACCGCTGACGATCCAGCGTCAGCAGGCGATCGGCACAGATGGTCGCGTGGCTTCCGATCAGGAAGTCCGCCAGCAGGCGCCGTGGACTCTCTCCACCCGATCTGCGGCGGCGGTTTGCGTAGGCCGCGAACCGGCGTCCGGCATCGCGCCAGACCAGTTCGTCGAGAACGAAATCGACCACCACCTTGGTCGCGTTCAGGAACTCATCCACAAACTTCTCAGTGGTTTTCGGATGGGCCAGCAGCTCCGCATAAACGGGCCCGCAGATCACAAGGCCACCCTCACCACACGCCCGTCCGAGCACTGCGGTCATCTGAGACCCCAGTGGACCAGTCGACCAAAGCGCGGAAATCACATTGGTATCGATGGCCGTTCTCACTTGTCTTCTGGCTCCTCATCACGTAGCTCTCTGACCCACGCGTTGATCTCTTCCTTGCCGCCCCGGAAGGTGCCAAGGGCGCCGCGGTATTTCTCAAAGGGGTTCGTCCCCCGCCGCGCCGGGCGGATGATTGTGCGGTCACCCTCAACCGTGAACTCTATACTGTCGCCTACTCTCAGGCCTAGGCGCACCCGAATCTGCTGCGGGACCGTCACCTGGCCTTTGGTGCTGAGCACGCTGTGGTAGACCATCTCCTTACCATGCCTCCCTACGGTAAGGGTAGCAATACCTACCACGCTCTGTCAACCATCGCCATTCCGCCGCTTATGGCGCCTAAAGGTATCCTCTGTCGCCGACGGGCCGGACCACCCGTATGGCCAGCAGAATGATGCCGAAGGCAGCGACGTGGAACGTACTGACCAAGGCAAAGACTGGGCCGTAGCCGAATCCATGATCGAGCAGGTAGCCCACTACCAATCCGAAGAGAACCCCGCCGATGGCTCCCCCAAAACCGACCAGTCCGGCCACCGATCCGACAACCCGGTGGGGAAAGATATCGGCGGGCAGGATCATCACCAGCGTCGACCAGGACTGCTGCCCGAAAAACGCTACCGAGAATAGCAGAATCGCGGTTTGGATGGGCGACTTCATGACCAGTAAGATGAACGGCATCATCGCGGCGCTCAAGCCGAGCGCCAGCTTGCGCGCGAAGTCGACGGAACGCCCGCGCCGGATCAACCAACTCGAAAACCAGCCACCGGTGAAGCTGCCCAGGCCCGAAGCCGCATAGGGAATCCAGGCGAAGCAACCCACACGTTTGATGTCGAATCCCCGCGCGTCGTAAAGGTACTTGGGCAACCAGAATAAGTAGAAGTACCAGGCGGCATCGCTCAGGAACTTGCCCACCACAAGTCCCCACACCTGGGGAAAGGAGAAAAGCCGAAGCCAGGGGATGCCGGGCGTGTGCTCACGGCGGTCGGTGAAGACCTCGTCGATCGTGCGACGTTCCTCGGCCGTCAGCCGAGGGTGCTGCGCGGGAGGGAAGTAGTCTCTCGCCCACCATGCCACCCACAGCAGGCCGGCAGCGCCCGCAAGAAAGAACACCCATCGCCAATTCAGCACGCCCAGAACCACGGCGATCAACGGCGGCGCCACTACCGCGCCCACCGCGGTTCCCGCGTTCATGATGCCCATGGCCGTGGACCGCTCCCGAACCGGGAACCACTCGGCCACCGCCTTGGTCGCGGCGGGGAAGCCGCCCCCCTCGCCTAAACCCAGCATAAAGCGGCTGACGAAGAGCATCGAGAGGCCCAGGGCGAGGCCCTGGCTGGCGCAGGCGAGCGACCACCAGATCATGACCACCAGGAATCCGGCCCGCGTGCCGAGCACGTCGATCAGCTTGCCACCGCCCACGTACATCAGGGCGTACGCGATGAGGAAGGCCGCCTGGAGTTCGGAGAACTGAGTATTGGAGATCGGGATGTCGCGCTGGATCGCGGCGATGGCCACGGGCAGGGTCTGCCGGTCGAAATAGCTGATGGCGATGGCCGCACTGACCAGGATGGCGATGCCCCAGCGCAAAGCAACAGCTCCTTCGAAGTTTGCTACTGTCCTGTCGCACCCAATTCCAAAGCCGTCAAGTCTGCCCGTTATCGGGCGTAGGGCGTAGCAGGCTGCGGAAAGACTGTCGGGAAGCGCCTTGAAAAGGCGGGGCTTCAGCCAGGCTTCAGCCCCGCCGCAAAGCGCGTCCCAACAGTTTCAATAACCTACATTGAGGGCGTCGGTACGGCGGGCTGAAGCCCCGCCCTTCCGAGGCCCGAAATTGCGTCTTTCATCATCCTGCTAGCCTAGGGACAGACCTTCTCCCTGCCCTTCGACCGAACGTCGAGAACACGGCCCTTACAGCGGGACCGGCACCGCGACGAACCTCCCGGGGCCATAGGGATCCAGCGAAACAGTACTGGAGCCGTGGAGGATCAATTCGGAGATCAATTGCGCGGTGATAGGCGCCAGTAGGATACCGTTGCGGAAGTGGCCGGTGGCGAAGATCAGATTGGAAATGCTGCCATGGCCGAGTATGGGCCGG